>WNEZ01014790.1_pt1 | contig 12545 bp, 14 predicted proteins | sample 5400521 | NCBI WGS metagenome assembly WNEZ01 (sample SAMN13153339, study PRJNA577476) | soil metagenome | isolation source: 120 cm saprolite under Douglas fir tree site 2 hole 1 replicate 1 | place: USA:California | collected 2015-04-18 | reverse complement strand
TGACCCACACGGTGGACTCTACGAGGCGTCCCAGCTCGGGGTCGTCGGGGCGCATCTCGAACTGGATCGTCAGGCCGTAGCGCACGGGCCGGCGCACGCGCCGGCCCTCGGCGAGGTGGCCCGGGACAGGTACCGCCGCGGACGTGGCGAGTGGCGTGGCCTCCGCGCGCTCTCCAGCCGGCCCGACCTGCGGCAAGTCGGAAGGCGCCTGGACGGCCGCCGCCGGTTCCGCCAACGCTTCGCTCGTCACGATCAACGGCGCATGCGGCTCGGGCGCGCCGGGCGCAGAACCGGCCGTCGGCAGCCGGCGCTGGCCACCCGCGCGCTGTTCCACCAGCGGTGCGAGCAGCGGGAACTCATCGGCCAGATCGGCGAGCACCGCTTCGAGGTCGCGCTCCACGGGTCGGGTCGCTCGTCGCCGCGCTCGCTCGGCGGGTTCACCCGCCTCGCCCCAGAGGGCGAGTTGGCGTGAGACAACCTCCTGGATCGCCTTCCGATACGCGAGGTAGGTCGCGCCTCGCGCGCCCGCGCGGATGAAGTCAGCCTTGTTCAGCGTGAGGCACTCGGCAAGCGCCGGCACCTCGATCAGCCCCGTCACCCGCTCGGGCGCCGCCGGAGAGAGCGCGAGCCAGTCCCAGCCCCGGCGGATCACCTTCCCGAGGGTACTGATGGCGACGCCGCGCTGCTCGTCGAGCAACGGCTCGGCCGCGCGCACCAGGTAGCCCGCGCCGGCGGGCTTCCGCTTGCGCCCGACGCGGATGGCGAGCGGCGCGACCTCGAGCGTACCGGCGTCCTGCGGCTCGAGCACTCGCCCGTTCAGGACGAAGGCGACGCCGTGCGGATAGTGTTCACGCAGGATCTCGGCAAGGGCCGGATCGAAGAACGCCTGCAAGCTGCGGCGGAGCCCGCCCTCGACGAAACCCGGGTCTACGAGCGGTGAGAGCGCATTCTCGGGGACGAGGCGCACCGCCGTTCCCCGTGTCGCGACGAGGCCCGGCGGCGGAATCCAGCGCCAGGGCGCCTTGTGGCGAGACGCAAGCCGCCACGACGACGCGACGTGGTGCTTGCCCCGCCGCGTCTCGGTGACGACCTCCGCGCAGACCAGGAGCGCGATCTTGATCCCGATCCCAGCGAATCCGATGCCGGCGCCGCGCGTCTTGGCGCTGGCGGCGACGTCGTGGTAGCGCGCCAGCTCGCGCCGCCGCATGCCGATGCCGTCATCCACGATGGTGAGCGCGGGCGCCGCGGGGTCGGTGGTGATGGAGATAGTCGTCGCACCCGAGTCGAGCGAGTTGGCGACGATCTCGATGAGGATGGTCTCGTCGGTAGATCCCGGATAGGCATCGCGCAGATCCTCGAGGAGATGGAGAAGGTCGACCCGTGTCTCACCCACGGGTTTCGCTCAGGCGGAGGCCTCCGCGTGCGCACTCGATCTCGACCGCCATGGCGTTGCTTGGGCCCGAGTATACGATCGAGGCCGCGTCGAGGGAATTCTGATGCTCCCCTAACATCGCGAAGCCACGACCCGATCTACGAGATGCGGTGGCACCTGGCGCGGCAGCCGTGGCCGGCGCGGTGAGAGGTGTTCGCCCTCGGAGCAGAACCGCTGATCACCCACTACGGAGGAGTGCCAGGACTTGCTCCACCAGCCGGTCGGCGCGTGCATCGAGCTCCTTGTCGCCGAGGTTGGCGATCGGGTGCGGCACGTCGACGAAGCGATAGCCCGGCATTCCCCAGCTCGTCGCCATGGCCTCGCCCGTGGGGCGGAAGGGCTCGGTGACGACGGCGATGGCCGGCACCCCCGCTCGCTCGAAGAGGATCGCGTCGAGCACACTGCTCGACGAGCACGACCCTCAGTCGCCGATGCCGGAGACGACGAAGTCGCTCTCCCTCAGCGCCTCGATCGCCGCCTCGTCCACTTCGTGGCTCGGCGACCGCTTGCGCACCATCCGGGCGACGGTCATGCCGTGGCGGCGGCCCAGGCGGTCGGCGAGCCGCTGGAGCAGCACATCGGAGTTGAACTTCGTGTTCTCGACGAGCCCGATGCGGAGCCCATCGAGCCGCAGCGGCCGCGGCGCGATCTTCATCTCACGGCCGACGGGCGTCGCCGTGGGGTCGAAGAGGGGCGCGCTCATGCGATCTCTCCTATCGGCGTCGTGACCGCCTTCGTCCACTTGTTGCCCCACCCGGGCAGGCACGCCGACCAGCTCCCCGCGCGGCCGCCGGCGCAGACGATCAGAATGTCGTCCGGGTTCTCGAAGAGCTGCCGCCAGGTGGTCTCGTCGGCGGGTACCACCTCGCCCGGCAGGCGCGCGGCGCGCTTGAGATCGGCGACGCGGCGGCGCGTGTGCTCGATGAGGAAGCGCTGGACGTCACGCCGCGCCCACCCGCTCTGGCGAAGAATCTCCGTGTGCTCGCCCGCGAAGACGACGAGCGCCTGGTTGAATCCCTTCACGTTGGGGAGACCGAGGTTCGAGAGCGCGTCGGCGAAGCAGCGCAGGAGCGGCTCGGGCTCGGCCGCGAGCTGGTTGTAGACCTGGTAGCGGCTGTTCGAGGCGTAGACCGTCACCGCGCTCTGGCCGGGGCGCAGGCCCCGCGTGACATGGAGCGGCTCCCAGGGATGCTCATCCTCATGCTCGCCAAAGCAAAAGGAGTATTTGCCCGGGTTGCCGAGCGTGGCGCGATCGAGCAGGCCGGGGCGCGCCTGCATCACGTTCATCATCACCAGGCGCACGGCCCGGCCGATCGTCGCGTTGGGCCGCCAGCCTTGCCCGAAGGCGTTGTTGCCGGCGTTGAGGCCGATGCGACCCGCGACCGGACCGTTGACGATCAGCACCATCGCCGAGCCGCCCGTACTCGAGGCCGGCCCGTGGTACGCGAAGTCCGGGTGACAGAGCCCGCGGACCGCCGCGGCGACCACGGGCATGTACTCGGGCCGGCAGCCCGCCAGCACCGCGTTGATCGCGACCTTCTCGGCGACGACCACGGTGTTCCGACCCGCGATCTCGCCGAGAACCTCCTCGCGCCGCAACCCGGCTCCGGCCAGCATCTCGGCGACCGACTTCGCCGTCGGCGGGACGACCGGCAGCCCGTCGGTCCAGCCGCGCTCGAAGTACGCCTCGATCAGGCTCGCGGGATCGAGATCGGACATGGCCGCTATGATACCGCCGCGTCGTGCGGACGGAGTGGACGACCTGCTCGGTCTAGCGCTCGGGCGCCGCTTGCCAGGGGCGCGTGTCATTCATCCCCAGCGCGCGCTCGATTTCGACCACGTTCTCGGGCCGCGCGAACGGCGCCGGCGCGGGCTCTCCCAGCGTGCGCTGGCGGCCGATCGCCCTGAAGAAGTTCTCGAGCCCGGCGGGCGACACCAGCCAGAGCATCACCAGCTCCTCGTCGGTCTCGTTGATGATCTCGTGCTTGACGTCGTAGCCGAGGAAGCACGCCGGGCCCGGCACGAGCGGATGACTCACGCCGTCCACCACGACGCGCCCGCGCCCCCGGAAGCAGATCTGCAGCTCGATCTGGTCGCCGTGCGAGTGCTCGCGCACACGGCTGCCGGGCGCGATGGTCTGGTAGCCCATCGAGAGCGCGTCGAAGCGAGTATTCGCCGGCGTCAGCTTCGGATCCGCGTGGCCATTGGCCGGCACGGGTTGCCAGAAGGAGTCGCCCTCGTCGGGCTGGATCACGGTCGCGCGTCCTCTAGCCGCTTCGGTTGTGCTCATGCCTCTCCTACCCTTTGCTCTCGATCTTCGCCCACGTGTCGCGCAGCCCCACGGTGCGGTTGAACACCAGCCGCGCCGGCGACGAGTCGCGTTCGTCGACGCAGAAGTAGCCCTGACGCTCGAACTGGAAGCGCGATCCGCGGTCGACCCCGGCCAGCGCCGGCTCGAGGCGCGCGCCGCGCACGACCTCGAGCGAGCTCGGGTTCAGCGCGGCGTGCCAGTCCTCCGCGTCGTCGGGCCTGGGTGCAGCGAAGAGATGGTCGTAGAGGCGCACCTCGGCCGGAATCGAATGCGACGCCGACGCCCAGTGGATGGTCCCCTTCACTCGCCGCCCGCGCGAATCGCCGCCGCGCGAATCAGGATCGTAGGTGCACAGCACTGTCGTCACCTGTCCGGCGCTGTCGCGCTCCACTCCCGTGCACTTCACGATGTAGGCGTAGCGCAGGCGCACCTCGGCGCCGGGCGAAAGCCGGAAGTACTTGGGCGGCGCCGGGTCGCGGAAATCGTCCTGCTCGATATAGAGGACGCGCGAGAAGGGCACCTTGCGGGTGCCGGCTCCCGGGTCCTCCGGGTTGTTCACGGCCTCCATCGCCTCCACCTGCCCCTCCGGGTAATTTTCGATCACCAGCTTGAGCGGCCGCAGCACGGCCATCCGTCGCTCGGCGCGACGATTGAGATCCTCGCGCAGGCAGTGCTCGAGGAACGCGATGTCCACGACCTTGGCGGCCTTGGTGGCGCCGACGCGCGCGGCGAAGTCGCGGATGGCTTCGGGCGTGTAGCCACGCCGGCGCAGGCCGGCCAGCGTCGGCATGCGCGGGTCGTCCCAGCCGGAGACGAGCTCCTGCTGGACCAGCTCGAGCAATTTCCGCTTGGACATGATGGTGTGCGACACGCTCAGGCGCGCGAACTCGATCTGCTGCGGGTGATGCACGCCGAGCTGGTCGAGGTACCAGTCGTAGAGCGGCCGGTGGTCCTCGTACTCGAGCGTGCAGATCGAGTGCGTGATGCCCTCGATCGAGTCCGACTGGCCGTGGGCCCAGTCGTACAGCGGATAGATGCACCAGGCGTCGCCCGTGCGGTGATGCGTCGCCTTGCGGATCCGGTACATGACCGGATCACGCAGGTTGATGTTGCCCGACGCCATGTCGATCTTCGCGCGCAGGGTCTTCGTGCCGTCGTCGAACTCGCCCGCGCGCATGCGGGCGAACAGGTCCAGGTTCTCCTCGACGGAGCGATGGCGATACGGGCTCTCGCGTCCGGGCTCGGTCAGAGTTCCCCGGTACTCCGACATCTGCTCCGGCGTCAGGTCGTCGACGTACGCCTTGCCCGCCTTGATGAGCTGCACCGCCCACGCATAGAGCTGCTCGAAGTAGTCGCTCGCGTAGTAGAGGTGCTTGCCCCAGTCGTAGCCGAGCCAGCGCACGGTGTCGATGATCGAGTCGACGTACTCCTGGCTCTCCTTGGTCGGGTTGGTGTCGTCGAAACGCAGGTGGCAGCGGCCGCCGAACTCACGGGCCATGCCGAAGTCGATCGAGATCGCCTGCGCGTGACCGATGTGGAGATAGCCGTTGGGCTCCGGCGGGAAACGCGTGATGACCTGGCCGCCGAAGCGCCCGCTGGCGTTGTGCTCCAGGACGATCTCCCGGATGAAGTTGCTGGGCTTTTCCCTCGGTTCCTCGCTCATCCCGATGAGTGTAACGCAAGCGCCGCGTCGATTCCCGGTGTCACGAGGAGGCGCCGGGCGAGCGACGAGTCCGGGCGAGCCGCGGCGGGTCAGCAGCGCGAGTCGTCGTTGATCGTGAGGCCGAGCGTGCCCGTGGCGGGGTCGTACTCGAAGTCGTTGCCCGGGCACTGGAACCGAGGCGCCGAGGCGAGAAGGCCCACGACGGTGGCCTTGTCGGGCGGAAATTGGCCCTTCTCGGCCTGATAGTTCCGCACGAGCCCCTGCACGGAGGTCAAGGTGGCCTGATCGGCGGCGAGCTTGGCACGGGCGAGCGGACGGTCTTGCTGCATTTTCTCGACGGTCTTCGCCGTCGAGGTGAAGTATTGCATCAGCAGGTATCCGGCGACCGCCACCACCGCCAGCACGATGACGATCTCGATGTAGCCGAATCCGCGCTGCTTCATCGAAGCGATCGTATCACCCGGGCCGGCCGGCGCCGCGAAGATGCCGCGCTCAACGCGTCTCGGGCGTGGGCGCGTCGGGGCGGCGGAAGCGGGACATGAATCGCCAGACTTCCAGTGCGGCGTCGATCGTGACCGTTTCCGGCCCCATGATCTTCTCGGGGAGCCGCACGTGCCCGCCCGGCCAGCCGTGGCCCGCGCCGGTGAGCTTCCACAGCTGCACCTCGGTGCCGGCGGCGCACGGGGCCCACACGAGCAAGCTCGCGGTCTGATCTGGCCCGCCACGCGCGGCCGTGGTGCGCTGCTCCGCGGTCCGCGGCTCGGTAGGGCAGTGGTCGTGCGCGACCCATCGCCGGATCTCCGGCTCGACGGCGTGATGGGTCACGCGGCTCTGAGTGCCCGGGAATGGCGGGCCGAGGCCACCCCCGTAGCGCGCGCGCGGATCGTCGACGCTATGAATATGGAGCACCGGCACCGGACGCGCCGGCGGGAAGGTCGCCGCTTGCATCGCGCCGGCCACCGGCGCGATCGCGGCGATGCGCTCGGAGGCTTCGATCGCCAGCCGGTAGGCCATCATGGCGCCGTTCGAGTGACCGGTGGCGTAGACGCGCGTCGGATCGACCGACACGTTGCGCCCCACGTCGCGGAGCGCGGCGATCACGAAGCCGACGTCATCAACGTTCTGCGCCGCCGCGTAGCCGCAGCAGCCGCCGGCGTTCCACGTGAGGAGGCGGCGGCCGAACCTTCCCGAGCCGTCGGGATAGACGACCACGAACCCTTCGCGGTCGGCCAGGGCATCGAGTCCGGCGTAGGCCTTGAAACCCGACGCGTTGCCGCCGCCGCCGTGGAACGCGAGCACGACGGGCATGGGCCGACCCTCGCTCACGCGGGGCGAAACGTGCACGAGGTACGTCCGGGTGGCGACGCCCACAGTGAGCGAGCGATCGTGATCTCCGGCCCCGAGGGAAACCAGCACCAGGGCGAGCGCAATCACGCTCACGATCCTAGCAGACCGATCGACGCACGGATGCTTCGGGTCGGCACCGTGCTGACCGGTTGACGGAAGCGTACACGGGCGCCTAGAGTGACGCGCCCGCAGGCGCGAGGCGCCGCGCGAGAGCCACGCTCCTCGGCATGCGGCTCGCGTCGTTCTCGGCGGGCGAGGCGCTCGCCGAGCTCGACGCGACCTCCGCGCACGGAAACCCGATGGGCACCGTGCAGGGCGGCATCCTCGCCGCGATCGCCGACGCCGCGATGGGCTGGGCCTACATGACGACCCTCGGCGAGGGAGAGAGCTACACGACCGTCGAGATGAAGGTGAACTTCCTGAGAGCGGTCCGCGCGGGCCGCATCTCGGCGCGCGCCCGCGTGAAGAACGCCGGGCGCACGCTCGGGCTCATCGAATGCGATGTGCTCGACGCCGGCGACAAGCTCGTCGCCCACGCCGTGAGCACCTGCATGATCCTTCGCGCGGCGCCGGCGGACGGCCGCTGAGCCGCTCTCGAGCCGTCAGAGCGAGATCGCGCTGACCGCTTCCCCGCGCGTCTACTACGGCTGGATCGTGGTGGGCAGCCTCTCGATCACCGAGACGGTGTCGTGGGGCATCCTCTACTACGGCTTCCCGGTGATGCTCCGGCCGATGGAAGCCGGCCTCGGCTACTCGCGCGTCCAGCTCACCGGCGCGCTCTCGATCGGGCTCCTGACCTCGGCGCTCGCCGCGCTGCCCGTCGGGCGCTGGATCGATCGGCACGGCGCCCGGGGCGTGATGACGCTCGGTTCGTGCCTGGCGACGGTGCTCCTCCTGGTGTGGTCGCGGATCGAGAGCCTCGGCGCGCTCTACGCGGTGTGGGCGCTCATGGGCCTCGCGATGGCGGCGACGCTCTACGAGCCCGCCTTCGCGGCGATCGTCGGCTGGTTCCCCTTGAAGGACCGCGATCGCGCCCTTCTCGTCGTGACGCTCGTCGCGGCGCTCGCGAGCACGATCTTCATGCCGTTCGAGGCGTGGCTGGTCGGCCGGCTCGGCTGGCGCGGGGCGCTCACGGCCCTCGCCCTCATCCTGGCGGTGCCGACGATACCGATCCACGCGCTCGTCCTCCGGCGCCCGCCTCGAGCCTCCGGGCGCGACGCGGCGTCGGGCGCGGGCGCCGCGATCCCGGGGCTGACGCTCGGCGCCGCCGCGAAGACCGGCGTCTTCTGGGTGCTGGGGCTCGCGTTTCTCGCCAGCAACTTCACGACGAACACCGTGACGGTCCATCTCATCCCGTACCTGAGCGACCGCGGCTACTCGCCCACGCTCGCCGCGGCGATGATCGGCTGGATGGGTGCCATGCAGCTCCCGGCGCGCGTCGTCTTCGGGCCGCTCATGACGCGCTTCGGCCACCGGACGCTCACGGTCGGCATCTTCGTCTTCCAGGCGGCATCGCTGGCGCAGCTCGCGCTGGTGCGGCGTCTGGGCACGCTGGCGCCGATGGTCGTCATGCTCGGCGCGGCCAACGGCATGGCCACCCTGGCGCGGGCGACGACCATCGCCGAGATCTTCGGGCCGCGCCACTACGGCTCGATCAGCGGCGCGATCGCGCTCGGGGCGAACGGCGCGCGCGCCGTCGCGCCATTCGCCGCCGCGCTCCTGCAGGTGGCGCTCGGCGGCTACGAGCCCGTGTTCTGGCTCCTGGCCGGGGCGCTTGTCCTGGCGGCCCTCGGTCTCCTCGCGGCGCCCTCGCGAGTTCGCCCGGGATGATCGCGCCGACGAAGTTGCGGTAGGGTATGGGCCATGAGCACGCCTTCCCCGACCGCTCCCGAGTTCACCCGCGTCAAGGACTGCGACCTTTGCAAAGCCCTGAAGATGACGCCCTGGTTCTTCGAGGACGACATCTGCTGGATCGCCGAGTGCGAGATCTGCGAGACGCCGATGGTGGTGTGGCGCTTCCACGGCACGACACCCCCCGAGCCGCACGTCACGCACATGCGCGAGCGCCTGCGCGAGGTCGCGACGGCGCAGCTCGGCGAGTTCTGGGTGGACGGCCACATGCGCAACATCCCCGACCACTTCCACGCGCACGCGCGACCCAAGGACGGCTTCTTCGGTCGCGACCGCAAGCGCTAGGAGAGCGCATGAAGCTCGGACGTGTGCTTCGAAGAGACCGAGGACGCGCTGGTCGTCGTGCCCGACATCATCGACGGCTTCGTCTTCGCGGGCGTCAACATTCTCGACAAGAAGTGGATCACGGTGACACCGATCGACAAGAAGTAGCGGCGCGTCCGGCCGCCTGCGATCATCAGGTCGATCGCCAATGAGAACCGTCGAGATCGAGCCGACGTTCGAGGGCTGGCAGGCGGCGGCACGAGCGCTCCTGAGCGCGGGCGTGGCGCCAGGCGAGGTGCGCTGGCGCGAGACCGCCGCCGGCGTGCAGCCTTCTCTGGTCCCTGAAGCCCCGGCGGCTTCCCCCGGCGCGGTGCGAGTGCCGCGGCAGTTCCTCGACCTGGCGCGTCAGGCCGCGGGGGCGCCCGATCCCGCGCGCTGGCAAATCCTCTACGACACGCTGTGGAGGCTCGTCCACGAGAACCGCGATCTGCTGAAGGATGAGCACGATCCCGGCGTGCGGCGCCTCCGCGCGCTCCTCACACTGAACGCCGCCGAGCCGGACAGCGCAGGCGCCGCGCCGTTCGTTCCCGCGGGCGCGGACCTCGGCGAGCTCAGCGCGGCGGCCGCGCGTTGCACCGGCTGCGATCTCTACCGCCACGCCACCCAGACCGTCTTCGGCCGCGGTCCGGCCGGCGCGCGCATCGTGTTCGTGGGCGAGCAGCCGGGAGACCAGGAAGATCGTCAGGGCGCGCCGTTCGTCGGTCCGGCCGGCGAAGTGTTCGACCGGGCGCTGGCCGAGGTGGGCCTCGATCGCGAGCGGCTCTACGTCACCAACGCGGTCAAGCACTTCAAGTTCGAAGAGCGCGGCAAGCGACGGATCCACCAGACGCCGCGCGCGAGCGAGCTCCAAGCGTGTCGGCCGTGGCTCGAAGCCGAGCTGACGGTGATCAGTCCGGACATCCTCGTTTGCCTCGGTGCCACCGCCGCCCGCGCGATCCTCGGCGACAGCTTCAGGATCACGAAGGACCGCGGCCGCTTCGCGCCGACGCGCTGGTCGCCGAAGACGATCGCCACCTACCATCCCTCGGCGGTCCTCCGCGGCGAGGGCGAGGCGCAGCAGGCGGAGCTCTACGCGATGCTGGTCGAGGATCTCAGGAAGGTCGCGAGCGCTTAGCGCACGCCCTGCTTCAGGGACGCCCGCCGAGGACCGAACCGAGCCAGGTGGAGATGTCGCGGATTTCCTCCACGCACACGGAGTGCGGCATCTCGTACTCGTGCCACTCGACGCGATAGCCGAGCCCCGCGAGCGTCTCCCGCGCCCGCTGCGCGCGCGCCATCGGAATCATCGGGTCGTGCGTGCCGTGAGCCATGAAGATAGGAACGTCGCGGTTGGCGGGCCCGGCCTCGGCGGCCAGCGTGGCGGCGAGCGGCAGCGAGCACGAGAGCGCCATGACGCCGGCCAGCCGTTCGGTGTGGCGAAGGGCGGTGTGCAGCGCCATCGCCCCGCCCTGCGAGAACCCGGCGATCACAATCGCCGCGGCCGGCACCCCGCGCTCCTTCTCGCGCTGGATCAGCGCCTCGATCGCCTTCTGGGAGGCCCGCACGCCGGCGGGATCCTCGCGCCGCACGCCGCCATCGTCGCGGATGTCGTACCAGGCGCGCATCACGTAGCCGCCGTTGATCGTCACGGGTCGCATCGGCGCGTGGGGAAACACGAACCGCACGCCCGGACGCGCGGGAAGACGGAGCTGGGGCACCACGTCGACGAAGTCGTGGCCGTCGGCCCCGAGCCCGTGCATCCAGATGATGCTGGTGCCGGGTACCGCGGCGGTCTCGATCTCGATCGCGTCGAGCGGATCGGCCACGGTCAGGCGCTCGCGGGTCGATCGCTCACGGCAGCCCCACCGGCGCGCGCGGCGCCTGGGTGAAGTCGAAGGCTTCGAGCGGCGCCGCGGCGCGCCGGTCGCGGTCGGTCAAGGGCTCGAGTCCGAAGCGCCACTCGATCAGCTTCAGCACGGAGGCGTGATCGTACTCACGGTGGCCGACGAGGCCCCGCTTCGCGTAGGGCGAGACGATCAAGGTGGGCACGCGCGTCCCGAGCCCGAAGCGGTCCACGACCGGAGGCCGCACGTGATCGAACCAGCCGCCGCCCTCGTCGTAGGTGATCACGACCGCGACGCGCGGCCAGTAGCGGCTCGCCATCACCTCGCGCACCATCTCGGCGATCCAGCGGTCGCCCGCGCCGACCGTCGAGGACACCGCGTGAGCGTTGTCCTTCGCGTGAGGCTTCACGAACGCGACCGACGGCAGGCCGCCCTCCCGCAGCGCGCGACTGAAGTCCGACGCGTCTCGAATGTGGGCCCGCCCCTCGGGCGTCTCCATGATGCGCTTCACGTACTGGAACGGATTGTGATGCGGCACCAGCCCTTGCTTCACGGCGTCGACTCCGCCGCCCCAGCCGGTCGCATACCAGGCCCAGGTGATCCGGGCGGCATCGAGCCGGTCGGCGATCGTCGGCGCGGTCTGCGGCGATTTCAAGATGAGGTCCACGCGCTGCGGCGGATAGGGCGGATCGAGATTGTTGACGACCCAACCGTCGGGATCGACGTCACCGTCTTTTTCGACGCGGCCGTCCGGCCCGACCCCGACCGCGCGCTCCTTGGCCGGCGCCTCCGGATACCGCGCGAGACCCGCCGAGATCAGATAGAAGTGATTCGCCAACGAGCCGCCGTGGATGCCCTGGAACCAGTGATCGAGGAGCACGAACTCGTCGGCCAGTCGCCATTGCACGGGGCTCGCCCAACGGTCGAAATAGCCCATGCTGGTCCCGCCGCTGGTCCCTTCCGCAACCCACTTGCCCATCGGAACGCCGTCGGCGCCGGCGCCGTACTGCCGTTGCATGTGATAGAAGCGGTGGATCGGGTTGTTGGTCAGGTCGAACGGCGCGACGTACTTCTGCATCGGGAACGGCGCGTTGTCCAGATCGGCTGGGAAGCGCGAATCGGGCTTGCCGTCGCGGCCGAGCGGAGGCAGCAAGGTCGCATACGCGGCGCCGCTCTTGTCGGCCTGCCGGCCGTTGTAGCCCGCGAGCCCCTCGACGCCGGGATAGGTTCCGAAGAGATGGTCGAGCGTGCGGTTCTCGAGGAACAGCACGATGATGTGATCGATCGGCGCGCGCTTGCCGTCGACCGGCGCGCCGCCACCGGAGCCGCCGGCCGCGCACGCGACCAGGATGAGGCCCACGAACACCACGCCGACGAGCGCTGGACGCCGACCGCGCATGCGGTATTCTAACTGACCATGGCGACTCCACGACTGATGGGAGCGGAAGTCAAGCGCAAGGAAGATCCCCGCCTGATCACGGGCACCTCGAGCTACGTGGGCGACCTGGCGCTGCCGGGCATGCACTACGTCGTGTTCGTCCGGAGCCCGCACGCGCACGCTCGCGTCCGCGGAATCGACGCCGCGCCGGCGCTCAAACGCCCGGGCGTCTTCAAGGTGGTGACCGGCAGCGATATCCGCAAGCTCTGCGCGCCGCTGCCGCTGGCCGGCGCCGGAGAGGGCGGCGGCGGGGACGCGTCGGCCAACACCGGGCGCAGGCACTATCCCTTGTCAGT
>WNEZ01006176.1_pt1 | contig 12545 bp, 9 predicted proteins | sample 5400521 | NCBI WGS metagenome assembly WNEZ01 (sample SAMN13153339, study PRJNA577476) | soil metagenome | isolation source: 120 cm saprolite under Douglas fir tree site 2 hole 1 replicate 1 | place: USA:California | collected 2015-04-18 | reverse complement strand
GGGGCCATGTAGGCGAGCGTTCCCGCCATGAATTCGGGAGGTTCCGCCGACTGGCGCTCGCGGGGCAATCGAGAGGCGATCCCAAAGCCCATCAACCAGACCCGGCCGGTACTGGGCTCGATCATGATATTGGCCGGTTTGAGGTCCTTGTGGATGATGCCCCGACCGTGCAGCTGCCTGACTGCGGCAGAAAAACCGATCGCAACGCGCAGGAACTGTCCCATCCCCATCGGCGTTCCGACCAGTTGAGCGAGCGGCTCGCCCCCGGGATCCTCGAGGACAAGCACGGTTCGCCCCTCGTATTGCGTGAGCTCAACTGGCGGGACTGCCCATGCCGGATCCAGCTCGGCCCGCAAGGAGTGCTCGTGTTCCAGCATCCGGACACTCTCTGGTCGGGGATGCTCAGATCTCGACATCAGCACGAGAACAGAGGGCGGATGCGAGTTCGTGCCCGTTCGGGGGCGGCTCCTGCAAAGCACGAACTCCCCGTGACTATGGAGCGTGTCGAGAGTGTAGTCCGAGAGATCCATCGCGGGATCCTTCGATTCGGCAGCCACTTTACGTGGTGTCAATGCCGATCACCACCACGGGCGATGGCCCGTATTGTTACGGGTTCCGAACCACTGAGAGCGCAGCGGCGCCGTGGCCAACGACGACAAGTCAGAACACCAGTTAGCGCGTATTCGCAAGATATACGATTCCCGCCCGCCGCGCCAGAACAGACGGCGCACGAAGTTGCACTTGCATCGCTCTTACCCTTTGATGTTGATGTCGATCATCTCATCCCAGTCCTCGACGCGCAGGTCGTCGAGGGGAGAAACTGGCATAAAGCCGGCATTGTTAACGAGAACGTCAAGCTTGCCGTACCGCTCACATGCCAATTCTACAGGTTGGATACGTCGTCGCGCCGTTTTACGTCTGTCCGTGCATGGGCGACCTCACCACCCGCATCCGCGATACGAGTCGCCAGAACAATTGAGCTGTTACGATATTCGAAGGCATGAGAGTTCGCATCACTTGGCTGCCGACAACCCTTCGCGCGGCGCAAGGTTTTATTTCACCCTACCCAGCGACTGACTGCATGCACATCTCCAAACCTCACCTCGCGCTAGCACGCGACTTTCAAGACGTTATGGTTCAGCAGTACAACACAACGAAGCCTCAAGTGTCGGCAGAATGATAGTGCGCTGGACGGGTTTCCACGATGGCTATATGCACGCTGTCCTTCCGCAAGAGCATTTCGCAGCAGAGCGTTGCCGTTGGAACTTACAAGAAGGATTTGCATTCTGGTCAAGTGAATACCAGAAGGCAAGCCTGCTCGCCAATTCAAGGGAGCTAAATCTGATCGCGCTGCTTGAGGAAGTTAGGCTTACCGACTCGCAGCCCCGGCGTTCGCCTCCTTAACACTGGAAAAAAGCGAATTGAGCCCTTCAGCCATGGTCGGATGCGTGAGAATAACATCGCGCACTGCCGTGTAAGGAAGTCCAGCAAGCATCGCCATCTGTACAGCGGCCATCACTTCACCGGCCTCAGGCCCGATCATCGTGAAACCAAGGATGCGATTGCCATTCGTTTCGATGAGCGCTTTCATAAATCCAAGGTTTTCATCTATCGTTCGCGTCCTAAGCACCGCGGCCACGGGTAATTTGAGAACTCGAACGGCAATGCCTTGGCGGCCTGCTTCGGTTTCCGTGAGACCTACATGCGCGACCTGGGGATCGGTGAACAGGCAGGAAGGGATCATGCGGTCGCGGGTCGTGCGATTTATGCCGGCGAGGTTGTCGCGAACAACTCGAAAATCGTCGAAGGAGATATGAGTGAATTGCGGACTGCCGGCGCATTCACCAATCGCCCAAACATTGGGAGCCGTTGTCTGGAGCCGGTCATTCACCTTCACATAACCTCTTTGGTCCAACTGGACGCCAGCGACTTCCAGCCCAATTCCGGCAGTGTTGGGCGCGCGTCCGGTCGCAACAAGGATGTCGCTGCCTGCAATTGTCTTTTCGCCCGATGACGTTCGCACGGTGAGACTGACACCAGTTCCCGAACGACCGTGCACGCTGACGATCTCGGCATGGGCGATGACGTCAATTCCGTCGCGGGCAAATATCTGGAGTAGCGCATCTACAACGTCCGAGTCCTGGTTAGCAAGAAGCTGTGGGCCCTGCTCAAGAATCGTCACCCGACTTCCAAAACGACGATACGCTTGAGCGAATTCGAGGCCGACATAACCACCTCCGAGCACAACCAGGTGTTCGGGTAGACGATCTAGTTCGAGAATTTCAATATTAGTTAACGGCTCGGTTTCGGCCAGGCCAGGTACCGATGCGATTGACGCGCGGGTTCCAAGGTTGAGAAAGATTCGTTCGCCCCTCAGCGTTCGGGTGCCACCTTCATTCAGCCGCACGTCCAACGTCTTGGAATCCATAAACTTCGCTTCGCCCATGACAAGTTCGGCGCCGGTTGCTTTGTAGCGGTCTAAGTGCATGGCGATAAGACCCTCGACCATCTCGCGTTTTCGTTTTCGAACGGCCGCCATATCGGATGAGGCGCTGCTAACGGCAATTCCAAATCTGGTTGCATGGTGCGCGAGGTCCGCAACTTTAGCGCTCCAAATTTCGTTCTTGCTGGGAAGGCAATTGACATTCGGGCAGGAACCCCCGACCCACCGCCGCTCGACGACTACCGTTTGTTGTCCAGATTGTGCCAAATGCCAGCCAAGGGATTTTCCGCCCTCGCCGCTCCCGATGATTACATTCTTGTAATTCTCTACGCTCATATTGAGACCCTTTCATCAAGAGAGGGATCCAGGCCAGATGACACCAAAAGCGTGTTGTGTGCCGTGCATCCTTCCCACAAGTCTATTGTTTAGCTTCTCAGGCAGGGGTCGGTGCGTTTGGCTCTATCAATTGTTTAGCTTCTCAGGCAGGGGTCGGTGCGTTTGGCTCTATCAATTTCTGAGCTTTCAGTTCAGCCCAGAATTCAGCCGGAATCTTGGTTTGCATTGAGGTATAGTCTGCGAGAATCTGTTGTTCACTGCTGGCGCCGACGAGCAAAGCTGCGGCCACGTCCGGTGACGCAGAGAACTGAAGCGCTGCTGTACGAAGGTCTACTCCGTGATTCGCTGCCACTTCACGCAGTTGTTTTCGTTTTTCCAGGAATTCGGTGGATATCTTGTATGAGTCTTTTCCATAGTTGTACCGAGGACTCCCCGAGATGAATCCGGCGTTCAGTGAGGAACCAACCACCAGAGAGGCGTTCTTTTGTCGGACCGCAGGAAAAATCTGGTTTAACGCGTTCTTGTGATCGATCAAGGAATACTGCGATGCCATTAGACAGACGTCCGGATCGGCTTCCCTTAGTACTCTTAGAATCGGTTCGGGCGTATTGACGCCGATTCCCCAGCCTTGGATCACTCCCTCTTCCCGCATACGCGTTAGTTCTGGAAAAGCACCCTTCGCGGCGATGTCGAATTGTTCCTGCCAGCTCGTCGGCAGCAATTTGTTATCCGAAGAAATGTCATGGACAAAAGCGATGTCAAGGCTGTCGATCCCGAGTCTTTGCAAGCTATCCTCGATCGAACGCCTCACGCCGGATGCCGTGTAATCGAAAATTACGTCGTTCGGTGAGGGCGAGAAAGGAAACAGCTCGCGATTCTTGGCTGTCTTTGATGCCTTTAGCAGTTTGCCTACTTTGGACGAGATTACGTATTCACTTCTTTTCTTGTTGTGAAGAAAGCTGCCATACCTTCTCTCGGCGAGACCCAGACCATACCAGGGAGAAACGTCATAGTAGCGAATACCCGCACTCCAGGCAGCTTCCAGGATTGCGTGCGCATCTTTATCAGTCACTACGGCAAATTCATTTCCCAGTGGAACGCCACCCAGGCCGAACATAAAGGGTGGCTTGTAATGGACATTGCTGCCGCTGTTAGGTCATTTTCCATACTGTTCATGCTCCTGCTATTGCCTGTATTGCCCTGCGCTGATGCGCTGGTAGGCAGAAGGGCCGCAGCCGCGGTCATGGCCGATCCTTTGACGGCGAGATTGAGAAAGTCTCTTCTTGTGCTCATACTCGTTACCCGGGCCAATCCGATCAGTGTCACTCGACGATTGCAACGGACATAAATCGTTCAGAACGTTATCCGACCTCGCTCAGGACTTTCTTCCAGCCGGTGTTCATTGGCGCTACCCGTCGAGAACATCTTTGATTAGCAGTTAGGTTTTTGAGGAGCTGTTTCGGTCTCAGATGAAGAGCTATTTCGCTTTACCCAGAGTGCGAATGTACTTCACCAAAGCGTCGATTTGGTCCTTACTAAGCCGAGTCCCGAAAGCAGGCATATTTCCTCGCCCTTCAGAGATCACGCCAGCCAGTTGCGCATCAGACTGCTGTTTAACTTGCGCTGAGTGAAAATCCGCGGTATGCAAGCTCTTTCCCACTGCGCTTCCACGTCCGTCCGGGCCGTGGCAGGAGACGCAGTTCGTTTTGTATGTGCTTGCTGCCGAGTTCTTCGCCGGCGGCTGTCCGAACGCAAGCCATGCGGTTGCTCCGAAGAAAGTTGCGATTGCCAAGGTCCTCGCGAGTAGTCTTTCAGACATAGTTTTCACACCTCCACACAAGCGTAGATTCCTCCCACATTGCCTCTCGGAACCACGCGCGTGCATTTGGCGTGCCAAAGGTGGCGTGTGAGTCGAAGTCAGGAAAAATGTGGAAGTTCGGTGGCAGGCATCATTGCCGTTTTAGCAACGGACGGCGTTCAGGAATATGTCCGCGTTCCGCGTCCCCCCGTGAGGTGAGAGCCGGAGGTGTGTCATAGTCCCCATCTGTTGCGTGACCGCGGGATGACGGTGGGTGTCGAAAGATGGACTCAAGCCAATCGCCGAGATCTCAGAGATGCGTTCTTCGCCCTCTCATCTTTTCATAGATTCAGTCACTTGCTACCATCTCCAGCTCCCTCAACTTTGGCATTCTCAATGCACGGACGTTTCAATCAAACCTGAGCGCAGGGAGAATTCGCCCCAAAAAATCTCATCGCTACGATCCAATAAATCATATGGAGATGCAATGAAGCTTCTTGCCGCACAGCAGGTAAAACTAGGATTTATTGGTCTGGGCAACATGGGAAGCCGAATCGCGCTACGCCTGCTTGCCCGGGGATATGAACTGACGGTATTCGACCGTGATAACACCAAAGCAGCAGCTCTGGTAGTTAATGGCGCTGTACCCGCGAGTCACATCGTTGAACTGGCGCGCAGAGCCGACGTGATTCTTTCCTGTTTAACCAACGATGAAGCCGTGCAAAGCGTGTATGCGGGTGCTGACGGGGCTCTCGCGGGAGCGCGGCCGGGGACCGTTGTGCTCGAGATGAGCACGATCTCTCCCGAAAGCACACGGGAACTGCACAATCAGGCTGCGAAACTGGGTATCGATGTGATGGACGTCGCGATTTCCGGCAGCACTCCTGCGGCGGCACAGGGCGATCTGACGTTACTGGCCGGCGGCAATGCGGAACTATTTCAGGCTGCGCAACCGATATTCGATGTGATCGCGCGTCAATACTTCCACCTCGGACCTTCCGGCGCTGGCATAACCATGAAGCTGGTCGTCAATACGCTCCTCGGCGTCGGCATGCAGGCGATCGCTGAGGCTGTGGTCCTGGGTGAGAGCGCCGGGCTCGATCGCACGGTATTGCTCAAGGTCTTATCGCAGACTGCGGTGGTCGCGCCCGCTCATCTCGGGAAGTTGGCGAGAATCGAGCGCAACGACTACAGCCCCCAGTTTCCCCTGCGGCTGATGAACAAAGATTTCCAGCTGATTCTGAAGACAGCGGCAAGAGAGAACGTGCCCATGCCGGCGACGGAAGCCGCGTCTCGCGTCAATGCAGACGAGTTGCTGCCGGGTGATGAGCAGGATTTCTCAGCTGTGCTGCGCAGGATGGAAGAGGTCGGAGGAGTCGCAGTCACTCACTCGGCCCGATAAGGGTGGATCTAGAGGGCAACATGATTCAACTCAAGGTTAACGGCGTGGCACAAAGCTTCGATGGCGATCCCGAGATGCCGCTGCTTTGGTATTTGCGCGACATCTTGGGTCTAACCGGAACCAAGTTTGGTTGCGGTATCGCGCTATGTGGCGCTTGCACTGTCCACAAAAATGGTGAAGCACTTCGCGCCTGCATTACCCCCATGAGTTCCCTCGCAGGAGCCGAGATCCGGACCATCGAAGATATCTCCGCTAATGGATTGCACCCCGTGCAAAAGATGTGGATGCAGTTCAATGTTCCACAATGCGGCTACTGCCAGTCAGGTCAGGTTATGCAGGCAATCGCCCTGCTGAAGGACAAGCCTAAGCCCACGGACCAGGATATCGACGAAGGTATGGCTGCGAACATCTGTCGGTGTGGAACGTATCAACGCATTCGGGCCGCCATAAAAGCTGCCGCGGAGGAAAGCGCATGAGCCCGATCAGCAACGTCAGCCGCCGTGGATTCCTAAAAGGACTGGCAGGAGCAGGGGCACTCGTCTTGGGAGCCTATTATCTGCCCAAGGCGCTGCGGCACGGCGACGCATCCGGAAGAACGGATGCCGATCGTGCCACGCTGCACCCGAACCTTTTTGTAGGAATCGACACCGATGGCACGGTGTACATTGTGGCGCATCGTTCAGAGATGGGTACGGTGATTCGTACTACGCTGCCGATGGTGGTTGCGGACGAACTGGATGCCGATTGGAAAAGAATAAAAATCGATCAGGCCATCGGTGACCCCCGCTATGGTGATCAGAATACCGATGGCTCGCATTCCGTCCGCAGTTTTTTTGATGTCATGCGGCAGGCTGGCGCCACTGCGCGGTCAATGCTGATTCTCGCAGCGGCCCAGAAATGGGGAGTGCCTCCGGCTGAGTGCCAGACCGATCTGCACGCAGTGGTTCACCCGCCCTCGAATCGCCGCCTCGGCTACGGCGAACTCGCTACTGCTGCTTCGAAACTGCCGGTTCCAACGTCGGGAGTCCGGCTCAAAACTCCAGATCAGTGGCGCTACATCGGCAAAGGAATGACCAGCTACGACCTGTCGGAGTTGTGCACGGGAAGGGCTATCTACGGCGAGGACTTTCGCGTGAATGGCATGGTATATGCCTCCATCGAACATCCGCCGGTCGTTGGAGGCAAGGTTAAATCGGTTGACGATAGCGAGGCACTAAAAGTAGCCGGAGTTCGCCAAACTGTTCCCATAGACCCATTCAAACCGCCGCCCGGTTTTCAACCCTTAGGCGGCATCGCTGTCATCGCCGATAACACCTGGGCCGCTTTTCAAGGACGCAAAAAGCTGAAGATCGAGTGGGACAACGGGCCCAACGCAACCTACGATTCTGCGCAGTATAAGAAGGAGTTGCAGGCGACCGCACGTAATGCGGGAAAAATTGTGCGCAATCAAGGCGATGCGGAGTCGGTCTTCTCCAAGGGTGGCAAGGTTTTCGAGGCTGACTATTACGTCCCCTTGCTGGCGCACGCGCCCATGGAACCCATGGTGGCCACCGCGGAGTTCAAAGATGGCAAACTCACGGCTTGGGCTCCTACGCAGAATCCGCAGGCAGCGCAGGCGATCATTGCGCAGGAACTGGGAATTGCTAAAGAGGATGTCATCTGTAACGTGACGCTTCTTGGTGGCGGCTTCGGAAGAAAGTCCAAGCCTGACTACGTAGCCGAAGCGGCAGTTCTCTCGAAGAAAGTCGGGCGTCCCGTAAAGGTGGTCTGGACGCGGGAAGATGACATCAAGTTCGATTACTTCAATGCCGTGGCTGCCATGCATATGAAGGCGGCCGTGGACGCAAAGGGAAAACCCACGGCCTGGCTGCAGCGCTCGGTCTTTCCCCCCATCACATCTATTTTTGACGTCAACGCTGTCTATGGCGATCCCGGGCATCTGCAGCAGGGCTGGACGGACGTGCCTTACGACATCCCCAATCTTCGCGTGGAAAATGGCCCGGCTCCGGCGCACGTGCGGATCGGATGGCTGCGCTCGGTAGCAAATATTTACCACGCCTTTGCCGTTCAAACGTTCACGGACGAGTTAGCCCATCGTGCGGGTCGAGACCCGCTCGAATATTTGCTCGAGTTGATCGGTCCACCGCGCACGCTGAATTTCAGCGGCGTGGACTACCCAAATTATGGAGCGGATCTCCATACCTATCCTTGGGAGACTGGCCGCTTACGGCAGGTCACCGAAATCGTTGCCGAGAAATCTGGCTGGGGAAAACGCAAGTTCGCTAAAGGCTCGGGAATTGGCATTGCCGCCCATCGCAGCTTCCTGACATATGTCGCCGCAGTGGTCGAAGTCGAAGTCAGCGACCAGGGCGACATCAAGATTCCACGGGTCGACTACGTCGTCGATGCCGGACGCGTGGTAAACCCGGAAGTGACGCGCGCCCAGTTCGAAGGCGCCGCGGTGTTTGGAACCAGTGTCGCTCGCAGTGGAGAAATTACTGCCAAGAACGGTGTGATCAAACAATCTAACTTCGATACATATCCCGTGGCGCGAATCAACGAGGCTCCTTATCAGACTAATGTTTACCTGGTGGAAAGCGACGCACCCCCGGCGGGCGTCGGCGAACCTGGCGTGCCACCGTTCATTCCAGCACTGTGCAACGCGATTTTTGTCGCGACCGGTAAACGCATTCGAGAGCTGCCGCTCTCAAGAACCAGCTTGGGTAAGAATTCATGATTTCTCTTTGGGCCAGGCGCACAATCTCAACGAGCAGATCTCAACAAGGATGTTAGTCCTTTTTGTTTGCAAGGGAGCTATGAACAGAGTGAACCGCAGATCGTTTATAAGCACCGCCGCAACCAGCGTTGCCGCGCTCGCAACCTTGGGAACCGCATGCAGAGAGACTCAAGCGCAACTGGTATACACCAAGTCTGACTGGAAACTAAGCGAATTCAACCTACTGGCAAAGAGCCCGGCGCCGGTTAAGCAGCTGTACGACATTATCCACATTGCGGATGGCAGCTTTCTGAACGACATCAAAAACTCGCTGAACGGGCTGCACTTCGGTTTCGGCATACCGGAAGAACAGATAAAGATTGTTGCGGCGCTGCATGGGCCGGCGAACCAGCTGAACTACGACGACTTCATATGGAACAAGTATCAGATTGGAGCATGGCTGAAGGTCACCGATCCGTCGACGGGCCAGCCGGCGGTGAAAAACCCTTTCTATCCAAGCAAGGCCGGGACAGCGCTGCACTACAACTCAGACAACCCGGATAGTGGCGAGTCGCTCTACCAGGACACGAGCATCCAGGCGCTGCAGCACCGGGGAGTGAAGCTGCTGGCTTGCCATACGGCAACCGAGGAGCAGGCTCGGGCACTGATTGCACATAGCAGCCTGAAACAGCAACCGGAAGAGATCGTGAAGGAGATGCTGGCGCACACGCTGCCGGAAGTACTCGTTGTGGCATCGATGGTGGCAGCGATCGCACTGCTGCAAACGGACGGGCATTACAGCTACATCACGGTGTAGGGCATCGACGAAGGCGTTCCCTCGCGCGACTTGGAGCGACTGGAACCGGACTTGCTATGAAAACTGTGGAGAGGAAAAACTGTGGCTAAGATTGTCATTGACGGCGCTGCTCAAGAAGCCCAACCCGGCGAGCTTCTCATCGATCTGATCAACCGTACAGGCGGGTCGGTTCCGCACGTCTGCTATCACCCTCAGCTCGGTCCGGTTCAGACGTGTGACACCTGCATGGTGGAATCGAACGGCCGACTGGTCCGGGCCTGTGCAACCACCGTCGCCGATGGAATGCAGATCGCTACTAAGTCAGCCAAGGCGGCGGCCGCCCAGGTGGAAGCCTTTGACCGCATTCTCAGCAACCACCTTCTCTACTGCACGGTCTGCGACAACAACAACGGCAATTGCACGGTCCACAACACAACGAAGTTGCTGGCTATTGAGCATCAACGGATCCCTTTCCGATCGAAGCCCTACGAGGTCGACAACACGAATCCGTTCTATCGCTACGATCCCGATCAGTGCATTCTGTGCGGCCGCTGCGTAGAGGCTTGTCAGAACGTCGAGGTCAATGAAACGCTTTCCATCAACTGGGAAGATCCGAACCCGCGCGTGCTCTGGGATGGCGGCTCGACCATTGGCGAGTCGAGCTGCGTTTCGTGCGGCCATTGCGTCACCGTCTGTCCCTGCAATGCGCTGATGGAAAAGACCATGCTGGGTCATGCCGGCTTTCTCACATCTATCCGCAAGTCCGCGCTCAGCGGCATGATCGACGTGGTCAAGGGCGTCGAACCGGAAACCGGCTACGGGAGCATTCTTCAAGTCTCCGAGACCGAAGAGGCGATGCGGGAGCTTTGCACCTACTGCGGCGTCGGTTGCAGCTTCGATGTCTGGACGAAGGATCGCCACATTCTCAAAGTGGCGCCGGAGCACGGCCCTGCCAACGGGATTTCCACTTGTGTGAAGGGCAAGTTTGGCTGGGGTCACATCAACAGCAAGGATCGCCTCACTACGCCGCTTATTCGCGAAGGAGGCAAGTTTTGCCAGGCCAGCTGGGACGAAGCTCTTGACCTCGTCGCTCGCAAATTATCCGAGATCAAGACGAAGAGTGGTCCAGATTCACTCGCTTTCATCTCTTCGTCCAAGTGTACGAATGAAGAAAGCTATCTGATGCAGAAGTTGGCGCGAGCCGTGATCGGCACGAACAATGTTGACAACTGCTCTCGCTACTGCCAGTCACCGGCGACCCAGGGTTTGTTCCGCACCGTGGGCTACGGCGGAGATTCGGGTTCCATCTCCGATATGGAGAAGGCTGACCTCGTTCTCATTATTGGCAGTAACACCGCGGAGAGTCATCCGGTCATTGCCACGCGGGTGAAGAGCTCTCACAAACTCGACGGGCAGAAGCTCATTGTCTCTGACTTACGTGAGCATGAAATGGCAAGACGCGCGGACCTCTTTCTGCACCCCAAGCCAGGTACAGACCTGGTCTGGCTGAGCGCGGTCAGCCGCTATCTCCTTGACAATGGCCTTGCCAACACGAAGTTTCTCGACCAGTGGGCGAACGGATTGGCCGAATATCGAAAGAGCCTTGAGCCTTTCACCATGGAAGCCGCGGCGCACATTTCCGGTGTGCCCGAGGATACTCTCAAGACCGTGGCCAGGATGATCTCGGAAGCCAAGGCTACGTGCATACTCTGGGCGATGGGAGTGACTCAGCAAAGCCAGGGTTCCGATACCTCCACGGCCATTTCGAACTTGTTGCTTATTACCGGTAACTACATGCGACCGGGAACCGGCGCGTATCCACTGCGCGGCCACAACAACGTGCAGGGCGCCAGCGACCACGGAGCCATGCCGAACATGCTGCCGGGTTACCAGTCTGTGGATGATCCCGAAGTGCGCCAGAGATTTGAGACTGGTTGGAAGGTTAAGCTGCCTTCGTCCAAGGGACTGGACAACCACCAGATGGTGGAAGCGATTCATGAGGGCAAGCTAAAGGCGATGTATCTCTTCGGCGAGGAAATGAGCATCGTGGATTGCAATGCCAACTATGTCGGAGATGCATTCGCCAAGCTCGACTTCTTTGTCGTGCAGGATATTTTTTTCAGCAACACCTGCCGCTATGCCGATGTTGTGCTGCCCGGAGCACCGAGCCTGGAAAAGGAAGGCACCTTCACCAGTACCGAGAGGCGCATCCAGCGACTCTACCAGGTTCTTGAACCTATCGAGGGTTGCCGGCCGGATTGGAAGATTACCCAGGAGGTTGCGAATCGGTTGGGCGCGGGTTGGCGCTATCAACATCCTTCGGAGATCATGGATGAAGTCGCTTCTCTCACTCCAATGTTCGCAGGCGTCAACTACGCGAGGCTGGCAGGGTACAAATCCCTCCAGTGGCCGGTCGCTGCCGATGGAACGGATGAGCCCCTGCTCTATACCAAACGCTTTGCTTTTCCCGATGGGAAAGCGAGGCTATTTCCCGTCTCCTGGATTGGGCCCACGGAGCAATCCAACGCTGAATTTGACTTGCACTTAAATAATGGTCGACTTCTCGAACACTTCCACGAGGGCAACCTGACTTATCGGACCGAAGGGATTCGAGAGAAGGTTCCCGACGTCTTTGTGGAAGTCTCTCCCGAACTCGCCGAAGAACGCGGCATTCAAAGCGGGACCTGGGTGCAACTGATCTCGCGGTACGGTCAGGTCCGAGTGCGCGCTGTAGTCACCGACCGGGTGCATGGGACGGAACTGTATATGCCGATGAACTCCGTTGAAAGCCCCGTGAACCGGTTGACCAGCAGCCACACTGATCCCGTGACCAACACGCCCGCCTACAAAGAGACCAGCGTTCATATGAACGTGTTGGCAGAGGTCGGCGAAAGTCCATTGCCCCGCATCAATTCCCGCTTCGGACATCCGACGCCGCAGAATGGGGTGGAAGTCGAACGTAAGTGGAAGCGACCGGACTATGCCCCTCCAGGGAACGGCCTGGTGCAATTGCAAACGAAGAGATAACGCAAGGAGAACTCAATGGCTCAACCG
>WNEZ01004161.1_pt1 | contig 12554 bp, 12 predicted proteins | sample 5400521 | NCBI WGS metagenome assembly WNEZ01 (sample SAMN13153339, study PRJNA577476) | soil metagenome | isolation source: 120 cm saprolite under Douglas fir tree site 2 hole 1 replicate 1 | place: USA:California | collected 2015-04-18 | reverse complement strand
CTTGGCGTGCTCGATCTGGCGCGTGACGGACTTCGCCTCTTCGCTGATCCCGCTCTGCTCAGTTGATTTTCGTGCGTAGACGGCCGCGATCATTGCCGACCTCCTCTGCCCGCCGCGAGCTCGGACCGATGCCGCACCATCCACTCATCGAGCGCCTCGCGCACGACCTCGGCGAGCGTCCAGTTTAGATTGAGCGCGGCCATCCGCGCTTGCCGGTGGAGTCCTCTCGGCAGCGCCAGGCTCGTGATCACGGTGTCCTCGCGACTGTCGAGCCGTTTGCGCTTCGGGGATGGCAGCGGTCGCCGGAGTCTCGTCATCGCGTCCTCCTCCGATCTGAGGAGCGCTACGATATCGTAGAGTCGTGGACACGTCAAGCGGCTTCCCGGCTGCCCGATCTTGCCCATAGGCAGCAACGAGGTCGTCGTTCCCGTCGTCGCTCCCCATCCAGAACTCACCCGCCGGGACCAGCACCATCTCGGCACCATGGTCGGCTCGAACGGCCTGCTCCGCGCCGAACCCTACGGTGGACGCGAAGGCAACCAGGATGTCCGTCACCCCAGAGGCGATCCTGTTCATCGTCGGGCGACAGGCATGGTCGAACGCCATGTGCAAGAGTCCGATTCGCCGCACCTTTCAAACCGGCCGGGGGCGGGCCTACGAGCGCGGAGAGGAACGTACTCGATCATGGAATGAGTCGATCGGCCCGCAGCTGCAATGAGTGCGGAATCGTGATGCCGAGCGCCTTGGCGGCCTTCAGATTGATCGCCAGCTCGAACTTCGTCGGCTGCTCGACCGGGATATCACCCGGCCTCGCGCCTTTGAGGATCTTGTCCACTAGGCGCGCCCGAGACCGGCCCGAACGAGAGAATCAAAGCGACTAATTTAGCGCGTCACCGCGTTCTGGGACTTCTCGGAGCCTCAAAGTCGGCGGGAGCCTGGCGCCAGATCAATACCGCCTTGTAGGTCGTCGGCTGCTCGGCCTGGTTCACCAGCAGCCGCGCCACGTCGGGGAAGAGGGAATTGGAGTTGGCCCCCGCGACGACCGCGATGTCGTTGCTCAGATCCACGCTCTTGGACAGGTGCTTCTCCCAAAGATCCCCCCGCTCCTCGTGGAACCAGAGGAAGTCGAGTGGGTAGCGCACCGTCACGAGCCGCTGCCCGTTCGTGGGCGCATACGGGATGAAGTGGTGGGCGGGACCCGTCGCTTTGACGACGACGTGGTAGAGCTGTTGAGGTCGCCCGCGGCCACTGGGCTCGACGACCCAGACGCTGCGCTCGCCCGGCTTGCCGTCCCAGCGTACCTCGTCCCAGCGTGGCCGGCCTTCGCCGCCGGGCTTGATCTCGGCGAGCACACGCACCGCGCCATAGGCCCGGGCCACCGTCTCGCTGGCCCAGCGGAACGTCCGATCAGTCAGGAACGGCCCCCGGGGCACATCGCCTCGATCAAGGCTCGCCACCAGCCCCTCGAGGCCCGGGCCTGACGCTCCGTCGGCCAGCTCTCCCGGCTTGATGAAGGCGTTGAAGCCGGAGTCCCACATGTTGACGACTTGCAGTCGATACTCAACGGCCTGGGCTTGCGCGACGGCCATGAACAGCCCGAGTAGCCCGGCAACGCCAAGGAACGCGAGCCTACGCACCTTCGACATGATGAGCCTCCTGCATGTGCGTGGCTACCAGACCCCGTGCACCGGAACCTCGATGATCTTTGAGCCGTTCCAGCACGGTGATGACGGCACCCACACAGGGCCGAAGCCAGGACTTGGCCTGGGCTCCAGCACGTAGGGCGCTGGACAGGGCAGCTTCGCCAGGCTGACCTGAGGGCTAGCGAGCCGAGAGGAGTCGAACGAGCCTGATGGGCGGGGCAAGCCGTGGACGATGACGGACGAGTCTCGCGGGCTCCGGACCCCGTCAGCCTGCCCAGGCCCCGGTAAGCCAAACCCGACGAGCAGCAGCACTGTTCCGAGCCACCGCTTCATGGCAGTTCCGAGTCTACACCTGGGCCAGTGCACGGAGACCAGATCCTTCGCCATTGCCGGTACGGGGCGAACATCACACCGTACGGAGTGCCGGTTCAGCGAATGTGGACTGAACCCCGTGGCCCCGTCCCGTCTTCCAACCGTCAAGCTAATGCAGCCGACGCTCGTGCACCGACCCTTCCTGCGTGCCGGCTGGGTGTGCGAGTAGAAATACGACGGCTGGCGGATGGTGGTCTACAAGGACGCGAGCGGCGTACGCCTGATGAGCCGGAACGGACGAGACTTGAAACGGCGCTTTCCCCGAGCTGGTGGCCAGCGTGTTCGCGCTCGAGGTGCCGACCCTGGTGCTGGACAGCGAGGTGGCCGTCTTCGACCGTCAGCTGATCTCGCGCTTCGAGTGAATCCGCGGCAGGACGAGGGATAACACAGCCACGCCGGCGCTCGGCATGGCATTCGATTGCCTCTTCGCGCGCGGCTCCGCCCAGCCGGCGCTGCTCACCCCGCTGGGAGCGCGAATAGCACCAGGGGAATTTTCTCCGGCTAGAAGCGGCGATGCTCGTTGTGCCAGATGAGGGTGGCCATTACGTAGCAGTCTCACGGTCCTGGTGTCGCGGTGCCGATACAAGACTGTCGCCGCTTGCAGGCCGCACAGGGGCTGCGGGGCCTGAGCTGCAGCAGGCCGGGGCGCTCGAAGGCCCCTGCCACAGCCGCCTGGACGGTGGCCGCTGGGAAAACCACAGCCCCCCGCCGCGTGAGGCGCTACGCGAGGGAGGCCGCGCAGTAGAACGTTCCGCCTCTCCGCGGCGGCGGAAGAAGCCGTCCAGCGCTTCTCGTCAGTCTTAATCGAGTCTTAATCGAGGAAGTGAGTCTGCCGACAGGAGCCTTACAGGAGCCGACAAAATGAGACAGGCAAGTAGACCGGTTGACACGGGCCAGCGCCCCGCGTATCGTCTCCGCCTTGATGAAGGCTCGCGTGTTCGGCCCGCTGATTCTCTTGGCGCTTCTGCCGGCGCTGGTCGTCCTCACCCCGCTGGCCTACGCGAGTCCTCCCGACCCCGTCTGGGTCGAGGGCTTCTTCGACGACGACGACCATGACGACGTGGTCGTCGTCATCACCTCAGCGGGGGCGGTGGTCGACCCATTCCCGCTCGACCACGAATGGACGGCTCCGGGTCCCGCCGATCCCGTCTCGCAAGGCGAGGAGCCGTCGGCCCAAAGCCGTACCCTCTCCGGCAGTACCCCTCGCGCTCCTCCCGCCTCTTAGCTCCCTGCAGTCGCCCTAACCGCGGCTGAGCCGCGGCCAATTCTCTAGTCAGAGGCCACGTCCCCCGAGCGGCGCCTGCCTCCCCACGAGTGTGGGCGCCCTCGTGGGCGTCGCGGCGCCGCCCGGTGACACCGAGCGCCTGGACGTGGTCTGGCTGCCGAAGGAGCGAGCAGATCCATGATGACAGTCCGAGGGAGAAGGAATGAGGCGAGGAACGGTGTGCCTGCAAGTATGTCGGCCGTGGCAGGGCTGGCCGCCATGATCATGGCCGCCGCGCTAACGGCCTGCGGATCGCTGGTGAGGATGGAGACTCCCGCGCCGGACGGACCGAGGATCTCAGGACTGGAGTTCTTCCCGGCCCGGCCGCTGGCGGGTTGCCCCGTCAGTATCAGGGTTCATCTGGATGTCGGTGCCGAAAAGGTGATGCGGGCCGGTGTGGCCTGGGTTCGCCTGGCCCGGCGCTTCAGCGGCTCCGGGTACAACGTACTGCCGGTCCAACTCGCGCCGTCCGGCGACGTGGTCGCTCCGCTCGTACCGCAGCGAAGTGGAGCGTACTCCTACCGCGTGCAGATCGGGAATCAGCAGGGACGCTGGAGCAATGTGTTGAGCGGTCGCGTCGCGGTGGAGGCTCCGCCCGCGAGGGAGACACCGGGATGCTCCTGACCCCGCGAACGTCAAGGAGATGGCTGCACGGGATGCGGCCGGTGGCGCTGGGTCTGCTGCTCGCCGTCGAGCCCGCCAGCGCTCAGGAGCGCCTGACGCGTCTGACGCTCGAGGAGGCAGTGGGTCTCGCCACGCGCGCCAATCCCACCGTGCGCGCCAAGCAGTTCGAGTACCAGGCTGTGGGCGCCAATGAGATCACGGCGGGGTTGCGTCCCAACCCCACGGCTAGCTTCCTCGCCGAGCAGTTCGGCGGGGCCAGCAGCGCGAGCCAGACCCAATACACTTTCAGTGTGGGCCAGCCTATCGAGCTCGGCGGGAAACGGCAGCGGCGCATCGAGAGCGCGCGGGCGGCGACGCGGGTGACCGGCCACGAGCTGGACGACGTACGCCGGCAGATCGGCTTCCAGGTCAAGAAGGCGTTCACGGACGCGCTGGTGGCTCGCGAGGGACTGGGACTGGCCGAGCAGAATCTCCAGACGCTGGACGAGCTGCAGCGGATCCAGCGCGTCCGGGCGGAGAAGGGCGACATCTCCGAGCTCGAGCTGCTGCGCATCGAGGTGCAGCGCTTCGCGCTCGAGCGGGACGCCGTCGACGCGCGCCAAGCGCTACGCGCGGCCAGGGTCGCCCTGCGCAGCGCGATCGGCCCCGACCGTGTGGCGGAGGACTTCGACGTGGTCGGCGAGCTCACCGACCGGGACGTCGCGCTGGAGGCGTCCGATCTCTACCGGCGGGCGCTCGACAACCGGCCGGATCTGCGAGCCGCGGAGGCGGCCCGGCAGAAGGCCCGGGCCGATGCCGGTCTGGCGCGCGCCAACGCGTGGTGGGACGTCACGCCTCAGATCGAGTACCAGCGCATCGGCCCCGACAACACGATCGGCTTCGGCATCAGCCTGCCGCTCCGGATCTTCGACCGGAACCAGGGCGAGATCGTGCGGACCCGCGCGGAAGCCCAGCGGGTGGACGCCGCCCGTGAGGCGGTGGCCGTCCAGGTCCTCTCCGAGGTAGATACGGTGCTCGCGGCGCTCCGCAGCGAGCGGCAGAAGCTGAACCGGCTGCGCGACGTGTACCTGCCCAAGGCCCGGCAGGTGCGGGACACGGTGGAGTTCGCCTACCGGCGAGGGGGCATTAACCTCCTCGACTTCCTGGAGGCTCAGCGCGCCTATCGGGACACGACGTCGGAGTACGTGCGGTCGCTCGGCGGTTACTGGACCTCGTACTACCAGCTCGAGGCCGCCGTCGGCGGCTCGTTGGGGGAGAACTAGCATGCGCCCTGTCCTGTCACTGAGCTTGATCGTAGCGCTCTGCACCGGTTGCGGCGACACCTCCACGAGCAAGTCGGAGCCCGCCGCGCCCACCGCACAGGCCCGCGATGCCGCGCCAGCGCAGGGTGAGGTAAAGCTCGCCCGCCCGGAGTACCGGGCGCGCGCAACGGTGCTCGAGACCACCGGCAAGGTCGTCTTCAACGAGGAACGGCTGGTGCGGATCACGGCGCCGGCCACTGGTCGCGTCCTGGAAGTGCTGGCACGCCCCGGGGAGGTCGTCGAGCCCGGACACCGGCTGCTCGTGCTGGACAGCCCCGACCTCGGCCTGGCCAAGTCGGACTATGCCAAGGCGACGGCCGACGCGGAGCGCGCCGACCACGCGCTCAAACTCGCCCGAGATCTCTTCGAGGTCAGGGCTGTCGCCCAGAAAGAGATCCGCGAGGCGGAGAACGACTACCGGAAGGCGATGGCCGAGCGCGAGCGCGCCGTCTCGCGCCTGCGCACCCTCGGCGTGAGCGACGGGCCCGACGCCACCACGACCGTGGTAGTGACGGCGCCCCGGAGCGGCGTCATCGTCGAGCGCAATGTGAGTCCGGGGCAGGTGGTCGCCTACGGGCAGTCGGACACGCCGATCAGTCTGTTCGTCATCGCCGATCTCGGCACCATGTGGGTGCTGGCCGACGTCTACGAGCCCGACGTGCCTCGGGTACGACTGGGCCAGCCTGTCTCGGTGACGCTGCCCTGCTGCCCAGGGGAGCGCTACGAGGGGCAGGTGGTGAGCATCGGGGACGCCATCGACAAGGAGACGCGCACGCTCAAGGTCCGCGCCGTCGTTCCGAACCGCGGCCGGGCGCTGAAGGGTGAGATGTTCGTGCGGGTCACCATCGCCACCGGGAACCGGCAGGCGCTGGTGGTGCCGCTGGGCGCCATCCACCGGGAGGGCAGCGCGCCCTTCGTCCTGGTCGAGAAGGGGAAGGACGACTACGAACGGCGGCCCGTGAAGGTCGGGCCGGAGTCGGATGGCGTGGTGGAGATCCTCGACGGAGTGACGCCCGCCGAGCGCGTGGTCAGCGCGGGGGGCATCCTCCTGAAGCGCTCTGCCCGATGATCGAGCGCATCATCGCCTTCGCGCTGCACCAGCGCTTCATCACGGTGGCGCTGACGCTCATCCTCACCATCGGCGGCATCGCCTCGTACTTGCGCCTGCCCATCGAGGCCTACCCCGACGTCGGCGACGTGAAGGTGGAGGTGATCACACTCTGGCCGGGGCACGCCGCCGAGGAGGTGGAGCGCCTCATCACGATCCCGCTCGAGAGCGAGCTGAACGGCATCGCCAATGTCACGTTCCTCCGGTCGGACACGCTCTTCGGCCTCTCGAACATCCGGGTGCTATTCGCGGACGGGACCGACGACTACTGGGCCCGCCAGCAGGTGCAGGAGCGCCTGGCAGGGGCGGAGATCCCGTCCGACGCCAAGCGCCAGCTCGGCCCCCTCTCGAGCGTCATCGGTGAAATCTTCCGCTACACCCTCGAGTCGAAGACCCTGCCGCTTTACGAGCTCAAGGCCCTCCAGGATTGGGTGCTCGAGCGCGAGTTCAAGAAGGTCCCGGGTGTCGCGGATGTGGTGTCGTGGGGCGGCGGCACCAAACAGTACCAGATCACCGTAGACCCCGCGCGGCTCCGCGCCTACAACCTCACGCTGAAGCAGGTGTTCGACGCAGTCGCCAACAACAATTCCAATGCCGGCAGCGGCTACATCGCGCAAGGGGACTACCGGGTGCCGGTACGCGGGATTGGGCTTATCCAGTCCACGACGGACATGGAAAACATCGTCGTGGCGGCGCAGAAGGGCACCCCCGTGCGTGTCCGGGACATCGGGTCGGTTGGCATCGGCACCGCCATCCGGCTGGGCGTGCTCGGCCGCGACCACGAGGACGACCTAGTCCAAGGGATCGTCCTCATGCGGAAGGGCGAGAATCCGGGCCAGGTCATCGAGGGGGTGAAGGCCAGGGCGGCGGAGGTCCAGGAGCGACTGCCGGCCGGGGTCGAACTCAAGCCTTACTACAGCCGGGACCGGCTGGTGAAGACCACAGTCGCCACGGTGCTGCGCAACCTGATCGAGGGTGCGGTGCTGGTCATCCTGCTGCTGTCGCTCTTCCTCTACAACATCCGGGCCGCGTTCATCGTGGCGCTGACCATTCCGCTGTCGCTGCTGTTCGCCTTCATCTTCATGGACCTGCGGGGGATCCCGGCCAACCTGCTCTCCCTGGGCGCCATCGACTTCGGGATCATCGTGGACGGCGCCGTGATCATGACCGAGAACATCATGCGCCACCTGAGCGAGCGCAAGGTGACGGGTCACCGGGTCCTCCGCGAAGTGCAGCACGCGGCGGTCGAGGTGGCGCGGCCCCTGACGTTCGCCGTGCTGATCATTATGACCGTGTACGTGCCGATCCTCACCTTCCAGCGGATCGAGGGCAAGCTGTTTCGGCCCATGGCGGTGACAATCTCGCTGGCGGTGATCGGCTCGCTGATGCTGACGCTCACACTGATCCCCGTGCTGTCGAGCCTGCTCTTCCGACACCCACCTTCTGAGCATGAGAGCCCGATCCTCCGGTGGTTGCGACGACCGTACACGCCGGCCCTCCAGTGGTGCCTCCGCCGCCCCGTCATTCCCGTCGTCGGTGCCGCGGCCTGCCTAGTGCTGTCCTTCTTCGTCTTCACGCTCCTCGGCAAGGAGTTCTTGCCGGAGCTGGACGAAGGGGATCTCTGGGTGCGGACCCAGTTTCCGGTGGGGATCTCCATCGAAGCGGTGAGGCCCTACGTTCACGAGATCCGCGAGCGCCTCCTCAAGTACCCCGAGGTCCGGGTTGTGGTGTCGCAGCTCGGAGCCCCTGACGACGGCACGGATCCGGAGGCTCCCGACAACGTTGAGTTCTACGTCGGGCTCAAGTCGCGCGAGGAGTGGCAGACCAAGGACAAGGCGAAGCTCATCGACGCCATGAAGGCCTCACTGTCGACCATCCCCGGGATCACCACCAACTTCTCCCAGCCCATTAAGGACAACGTGGACGAAGCCCTCGCGGGAACGAAGGGAGAACTGGCGATCAAGCTGTATGGGCCTGATTTCTTCGTCATGGACACCAAGGCGAAGGAAATCGCCAACGTGCTTCGTGGCGTCCGCGGGGTCGCCGACCTCGATTACGATCACGCCCCGGGCCAGCCGCAGCTCCAGATCATCGTGGACCGCGGCGCCGCCGCGCGCTACGGGATCAATGTCCAGGACATCCAAGACGTCATCGAGGCCGCGACGAAGGGTCGCGTGGTGACGGAAACCTTCGAAAGGGAACGCCGCTTCGGCGTGGCCGTGCGGCTTGCGCAGGGCAGTGATCCCGTAGCCAGCCTACGAAGCGTAACGATCAGCGCGCCCAACGGAGAGCGAATCCCGCTCGCCCAGCTCGCTGAGTTTGTCCGGACCGACGGGCTTGCAGAGATCTGGAGGGAAGGCAACGTCCGACGGCTGGCCATCAAATGGAGCGTGCGCGAGCGCGACATGGGCGGGCTCGTCGAGGAGGCGATGAAGAAGGTGGACGCGGCGGTGAAGCTGCCCGAGGAATACCATATGGTCTGGAGCGGCCGCTTCGAGGACCAGCAGCGGGCGCTGGCGCGCCTCTACATCATCGTCCCGCTGGTCATCTTCATCATCTTCGTGCTCCTCTTCGGCGCCTTCAATTCCGTGGGCGACGCCCTGCTCATCATGCTGAACCTGCCTTTCGCCCTCATCGGAGGCACGTTGGCCCTGTTGCTGTGGGGCACGAACTTCAATATCTCGGCGGCGGTGGGTTATATCGCGGTCTTCGGGGTGAGCGTGCTGAATGGTGTGGTGCTCGTCTCATCCATCCGCCGGGCCCTCAGCGAGGGGCTCCCGCTCCGCGAGGCCATCGCCCGGGGCTGCGAGATCCGCTTCCGTCCGATCATCGTGTCGGCTATCGTGGCCGTGATCGGATTCCTGCCGGCGGCCTTGTCCCACGGCATCGGCGCGGAGATCCAGCGGCCGCTAGCCCGCGTGGTCATCGGCGGCCTGATCTCCTCCACGGCCCTGACGCTGTTGGTGCTGCCGGCCGTCTACGCACTGTTCGCCCGGCGGCAGCAGCCGCCGGCGGCCGAGGTGCGTGAAGCCCGGGTATCCGGAGCCTAGCTCCCGAGGATCGGGTGCACCGCGGCCGAGCGGGCGAGAAGCGCGACGACCTGGAAAGCGAGCGCTTCGGGAAGATCGTCATGGGGACGAGTCGGGTACGCTGGAAGCGCGATCAAGCCTACTACGCGAGGGATTCCTGGCGTGGCACGTGGGAACTCGACGGTGGCGTCATGGCACAGCAGGCCAGCCATCTCCTGGACCTGCTGCAATGGTTCATGGGCCCGGTCGAGCGGTTGCAATGCCAGAACGCCACACGGCTGATGAAGATCGAGGTCGAGGACACCGCCGCCGCGCTCTTCACGTTCGAGTCCGGCGGCTTGGGCGTCTTTGAAGCCACAACGGCGACGTGGCCCACCGATCTCGAGGCATCGTTGAGCATTCTCGGGGAGCGCGGGTCCCTCATTCTCGGAGGCAATGCGGCACATCGGATCGAGCATTGGCAATTTGACCCTGAGTTGCCGGAAGACGAGCAGGTACGAGCCTCGGCCTCCCGGGATGTGCCCAATGTCTACGGTCACCGGAACCTGTCAACGAAAATGAGACAGCGGGAGCTTGAGTTTAGTGAGGGGGCCGCCGGGTGGTGGAGCCCCGCTGGGTGGTGATAACACGGGCGCGTGGCTTCCGGTTTGGTCCCACGACTTCGGCCAGCCGAATTCGTCCTGTCACTTGATGACCTCGTCCGCCCGCAGCAGCAGCGACTGCGGGATCGTCAGGCCGAGCGCCTTCGCGGTCTTGAGGTTGATCACGAACTCGAACTTCGTGGGTTGCTCGATCGGAAGGTCGCCTGGCTTTGCGCCCTTGAAGATCTTGTCGACGTAAGTGGCGGCGCGGCGATACATCTCGAGACGGCTCACGCCATAGGCCATGAGGCCCCCGGCGTCCACGAAGTCCCTCGTCGAATAGATTGTGGGAAGCCGGTGCTTCGCTGCCAAGTCAACGATACGTCCGAGATTGCTCTGGGCCAGGAAGTCGAGACCGACGTGGACGGCATCCGCGCGCTGCTTGACCGCGGTGTCAAAAGCGCGCCCCAGGTCCTCGGGCTTTCGGACATCGAGAAACTGAGGCTGGAATCCTAAGGATCGTGCCGCGACCTCTATCTGCTTCCGTTGAGTGACGAGTGTCGGGTTGCTCAGATTCAGGACCACAGCAATTCGCGCGAGACCAGGGATCGCCTCCTTGAGTAACCCCAATCGTTTACCGACTAGCTCGGCGTTGATGCTGCTCAGCCCCGTAACATTCCCGCCCGGGCGGGCAAGGCTGGCGACGAGTCCGGCGGCAACAGGATCGCCACTCGTCGCCATGACGATTGGGATCGTTCGCGTGGCGTTCTTCGCCGCCAGCGCCCTGTCGTCCCCCTCGTCACGATCAGGTCCACCTTCAGGCGAACCAGTTCGGCCGCCAGGTCAGGGAAGCGCTCGAGCCGGCCGTCGGCCGATCGGTACTCGATCGCATAGTTCTGCCGCTCGACGTATCCGAGTTCTCGCAGCTCTTGTTGGAATGCGTCGAGGTTGGCAGCGTTCAGCGCCGGGGACGTCGTCTCCAGCACCCCGATGCGGTAGACCTTCCCCGCGGGCTGTGCCTCGACTACAAGCGGCGCGGCGAGGAGGGCGCCAGCCAGGGTGACCATGAGGACGAGTCGCGAAACCGTCATACTCTCCCCTCCGGTTCGGGATCGGCGATGCCTCAGCATAGCGCGGGTCCTGACCGCCAGTCAGGCGCGATTTCGGTGGAGCCGGTCGCGGGGGAATTGATCCAGACCTCTGTGGGCCGCGCGGGCGGCTGGGGCCGGCCGGCGGGGAATCGTTCCGGATGCGCGGCATAGGCTGCCGTGAGTATGGACGCCCGCGCGGCGACGCGCTGCTCGGCCCGGCCGTGATGAACATCGGCGGGCGTCAGCAGCCCGAGGCCGCTGTGATGATGCTCGGTGTTGTACCAGGGGAAGAAGACGTGGCAGTGAGCCCGGGCGTCCTGGATCGAACCGAACCGCTCGGGGAAGGCCGGCCGGTACTTCAGCGTCTTGAACTGCGCCTCCGAGAACGGGTTGTCGTTGGAGACGTGGGGGCGGCTGTGGGTCTTGGTGATCCCCAGGTCGGCGAGCAAGAGCGCGACGGGCTTCGAGGTCATCGCCGGGCCCCGGTCGGCGTAGATCGTGAGCTGGTTCCGATCGATTCCCTGGCGGGCGCAGGTCTCGTGGATGAACCGTTCGGCGAGCGTCGCGCTCTCCCGGTGGGCCACCATCCAGCCCACGACGTACCGGCTGAAGACATCAAACGTGACATAGAGATAGAAGTAGGTCCACTTGGCCGGCCCCAGCAGCTTCGTGTTGTCCCAGCTCCAGAGCTCGTTGGGCCGACGGGCGAGCAGCTCCGGGGCCGTGTAGCGGGGATGCCGCAGCTGGTTCCGCCGCTCGCGCCCCTCATGGTGTGCGGCCAGGAGGCGATACATGGTGCGCTCGGAGCAGTGGTACTGCCCTTCGTCGAGCAGGGTGGCGTAGACCTCGGCGGGGGCGAGGTCCACGAAGCGCGGCTCATGCAGCACGGCGAGGACTGCGGTGCGCTCGGCGGTCCTGAGTGCGCGGGGCGAAGCGCGGCGTGGCGTCGGGGCGCTCTGGGGCCGCCATCGGCGGTAGTAAGTGGCCCGGGGCAGGCCCAGGGCCGCGCAGGTGGGCGCGATGCCGAGCCGGAGCCCGAGGTCGCTCACCGTCGCCATCACGATCTCTCGGACTCCAGCGGCGTCCCCAGCAACACCGCCAGTTTTTTTGCACCTCTACCAGGGCCTCCGCGCGCTCGGCGCGCTGGCGCCACCGGGTGGTCTCACGCTCCAGCTCGGCGATCTTCTTGTCCCGCGGGTCCGGCCCTTGCGGGGCGGGGCCCCGTTTCTTCGGCACCCCGCGAACTCGCCGCGCTCCCGGGCGGCCCGCCACGTCGTCAGGTGGGAGGAGTACAACCCTTCACGGCGCAGCAGCGCCCCCACCGCCCCCGGTGCCTTACAGGCGTCCGCCTCCCGAACGATCTTCCGCTTGTACTCCTGGGTGAATCGCCGCCGGCTCGCCTTCGCCACGACCTCCACCTCCGGGACCACCACGGCTCTCTCGGTGCTGCTCATCGGTTTCCGATCCTTGCTCGCCCTCGACATTATTGATCAGTGCATAACTAATAGACATCACGGTCACAAAAAAGCTGGCAACTCGGA
>WNEZ01011546.1_pt1 | contig 12559 bp, 11 predicted proteins | sample 5400521 | NCBI WGS metagenome assembly WNEZ01 (sample SAMN13153339, study PRJNA577476) | soil metagenome | isolation source: 120 cm saprolite under Douglas fir tree site 2 hole 1 replicate 1 | place: USA:California | collected 2015-04-18 | reverse complement strand
TGGAGGTGAGGCGATCGAGAGTGAGGTAGTCAAGACCAACTTCGTCGAGAAACTGCAGCCGGGTGCGAATCTCCTCGAGTATTCTCTCGGCGACTTTTGCCTGGGATTCGCTAAGGGCCAGATTGGCGAAAAACACGCGCGCTTCCTTCACGGTGAGCTTGCAGACTTCGGTGATAGAGCGGCCGGCCACGCGCACCGCTCGAGCCTCCGCGCGCAGACGGGTGCCGCCGCATTCGGAACAAGTGGCATACCCGCGGTAACGGCTGAGAAAAACGCGGACATGCAGCTTGTATTTTTTGCGCTCCAGCCATTTGAAAAACCCATTCACGCCTTCGAAATCATTTTCCGGATCGCCCTCGAGGACCAGCCGCCGCTGTTCCGGCGCCAGGTTACGCCATGCGACGTTCGTCGGAATCCCGCGACCGCGGGCCCATTTTTTCGCGTCCTGAAGCAGCGAGCGGTAACGGGGCTTGGTCCAGGGCTCGATTGCGCCTTCATCAAGGGACTTGCTCGCGTCGGGCACCACAAGGTTCAGATCGAAATCGATGGTGTTTCCAAAGCCCTGGCAGCGCGGGCATGCGCCGTACGGGTTGTTGAAGGAAAAAAGGCGCGGTTCCGGCTCCTGATAAAGCGTGCCGTCGTTTTTGCATTCGAAGCGCTCATTGAAAACGAGCCGCTCGGAGGGGCTGGCGGCGCTATCGGGCAAAAACTCGAGAATGGCTTCTCCCATGCCTTCGCGGTAACAGATCTCGATGGAATCGGTGAGCCGCGAGCGCGATTCCGGATTCACTGCCAGGCGGTCGACAAGCACGTAAACAGGCTTCGCAAAGTCGATGTCGAGAAGGGATTCCGGAGAGGAAAACTCGTGTACGCGGCCGTCCTGATAAAGCCGGTTGAAGCCGCGCTTTTGAATTTCCGCAAGGGATTGCCGCAGGGCTTCCTGCGGGGGTGCGGCTGTCTTTTTCCTGGGTGCGCGCCGCTGGCCGGTTCCACTGTCTGCGTGGCTGATGCGCAGCGGATACATCACGTAGAAGCGCCGCCCGGGCGCCAGCGAGAGGACGCGCGTGGCGATTTCGTCGGGACTGTCGCGCCGGACTTCCGCACCGCACTTGTAGCAAAGCGTCTGGCCGCAGCGCGCAAAGAGCAGGCGCAGGTAATCGTAGATTTCGGTCGACGTGGCCACCGTCGAGCGTGGATTCCGCGTCGAGTTTTTTTGGCGAATTGCCACCGCCGGGGCAATGCCCGAGATTTCGTCCACGTCGGGCTTTTCCATGCGCTCGAGGAACTGTCGCGCGTAGGCCGAAAGGGATTCGACGTAGCGGCGCTGCCCTTCCGCATAAATGGTGTCGAAAGCCAGCGAGGACTTGCCCGAGCCGCTGACTCCGGTGACAACGGTGATGGCGTTGTGAGGAATTTCGACGGTTACGTTCCGCAGGTTGTGAACGCGGGCGCCACGGACACGGATCACTTCTTGTTCAGTGGTTTTGGGTGTGAGTTCGCTGGTAGCCAAAGGGAAGCCCAGACAGCGCGGTCCGCGAGCGCTGTCTAAACTTTACAGTATACGACTCCCGCAAAATCGGAGCAAACGCGGAGGTTCCGTGGAGGTTACGGCTCTTGCGTCAGGCTGATGCGGCCGATGCCGCCTTCGACCTTCAAATGGATCGTGACCGACGATTTTCCGTAGGCCTCGTTGGTGTACTCGTCGCCATCGTGCTTCAATCCGTGGGTATCGATGGTGCCGATTCCCCCGGAGGCATTCACTATGACGCCGACGTTTTTCGGCAAACGGATATTTGCTTCGCCGACGCCGCCTTCGATGTCCGCCCGAAGATCGGCTTTGCGGTCGCCTGTCAAATCCACATCCGCTTGGCCGGCGCCCAAGTTCATTTCCAGGCGGGTCAGCGAGACGTCGCGAAGCCGCAGATTACCGCGCCCGGCGCCCATGTTGACCTTGAGCTCCATGGGGACGTCACTCGCAAAATGGAGACTCCAGTGATTGTCGGAGGTCGTCGAAAAATGAGCGTCGGAATCCGTTTGAGATATCTCGAGCCGGCCCGTCGTTCCGGAGACGCGGTAATCCACTTGCGGTGAGCCGGAGGAAGCGCGGTAATCGAAGTCAGCGTCCAGGAGATGGCTGGCGCCGCCGCTCAAGGTCAATTCGCCCGCGCCCATGTCGATAGACGCGGCAACGGACTTGGCTCCCTGGCTATCGACAGTCCGCGACTGATGCTGCATGGCAAAAACCGTTCCATGCCGGCGCGAGAAGGCCCGCCCGTGCCACAGAAGGAGGAGCAGGACAAGGATGAAAGCCATCACGCCGATGGTTGGACCGGCCGGAAATCTCTCTGGCGCGCCCGGATTCTGCCGCCGCCTCATGGAATCCCACATTTTTCCGAGCCCCACAAAGATCAGAATCAGCGGCCAATAGGTCCACAGAACCGGCCAGGGATCAAACGACGGCCGCCAGTTGGCATACAGAAACAGCCCTCCGATGGTGATGAGAAGCAGGGGGAAAACTACTGAATTTCGCCTCGGTCGGCCGTCCTGTGCCATGACACACCTCGCTGCCTATTATTACGCGCCCACAAGCAAGAAAGTTCAGCGATGCAAGAGGAAACGTTTGACTGAGGTAAGGATAGTGCACGGCTCGGCGGCGGTCAATCGCCCAGCCGAATGAAGGCTACGACCGCGTTGTGCTAGAGTTTCGTCTGGCGAAGTAAACTGGGCCGATTATGCCGGCATTCGAACGAGTCATCTGGATTGTGCTGGACAGCGTAGGGATTGGCGAATTGCCCGACGCGGCGGATTATGGTGACGCCGGGCGCACCACGCTGGGTCACATTGCGGAATCGCGGCCGCTCGCGCTTCCAAATCTTGTTCGTCTCGGCTTGGCGAATATTTCGCCGCTGAAGCATCTCCAGGCTGCCGCACTACCGATTGGCGCATACGGAAAAGGCGCAACGCATTCGCCCGGGAAAGATACCACCGCGGGCCATTGGGAAATGGCCGGCGTTTGGCTCGATCAGGCCTTTCCAGTGTATCCAAATGGATTCCCGAGAGAACTGATCGCGGAGTTCGAACGCCGCATCGGCCGCGGCACCATTGGAAATAAAGCAGCCTCCGGCACGGAAATCATCAAAGAGCTCGGCGAAGAGCACGTGCGCACCGGGAAGCCAATTGTCTATACCTCGGGCGATAGCGTGTTTCAAATTGCGGCGCACGAGGATGTCATCCCCATCGCCGAGCTGTACCGCATGTGCGAGATCGCGCGGGAGCTGCTCGATGGCCCCCATCGTGTGGGGCGAGTGATTGCGCGGCCCTTCACGGGTACGGCCGGACACTTCGCACGCACCACGCGCCGGCATGATTACGCCGTGGACCCGCCCAAGCCCATGTTGCTGGATGTTCTGGCCGAGCGCGGCATTCCCGTTTTCGGCATCGGCAAAATTCACGACATCTACAATGGCCGCGGCGCGGACAATTATGTCACGACGAAGAACAACGCCGACGGAATGGACAAACTCACGGCGTCACTCCGCGAGCGCAAAAACGGCTTGATTTTCTGCAACCTCGTCGATTTCGACATGCTCTACGGTCACCGGAAAGATGTGGAAGGCTTCGCGAAATCGCTGGAAGAATTCGACCGCCTGCTGGCTGAATTCCTGCCGTTGCTGGAGAATTCCGACCTGCTGATGATCACCGCCGACCACGGCTGCGACCCGGATCCGCGCTGGGCCACCACGGATCATTCGCGCGAATATGTGCCCATCCTAGCGTATTCGCCGGTAAGCGGCGCGGCGGTCACTCTCGGAGTGCGCGAGACACTTGCGGACATGGGCCAAACCGTCGCGGAGAATTTCGGCGGAAAGATCCTACGCGGTAAAAGTTTTCTGAAGGAAATCAGCGGCCGCTCAGTCCAATCTGCGCGGTAGCTTGAATGTTCGCCGTGTCCTGACGTTGATGGGCCGCTTGCTGGCCGCAGTGGCTAGTACCGTTCCAACTATTTAGGCGGAACGGAGGATCTAGATCTCGCTTGAAAGCGTGGAGGCAGTCGCTCCAAGAGGATTCGTTCCAATAAGTTTGAACCGCACTAGTTGCCAGCCGCGGCGGAAGAAGATCCACTTGGCGCGTAGTAGCCGTTACGGGTCCGCGGCGTGAGTTTGCCGTGCCCCCGCGGCGGTATCACCTGCACGGTCACCTGGCGGAAGGTGCCGTCCTTCCTTTCGTTGGTCGGATAGTACGCCAGGATGTACTGGTTGCGGATATCGTGCGCCACCTGCTGGCAGATGTTGTGGACGTCATCGACGTTTTCAGGGAAATACGACAGCCCGCCCGAGGCCAGCGCAATCTGTTCCAGCGCCCGCTTCGCCTTTTTCGCGTTTTTCTTGCTCTCCTCGCTTAGCAAGCCGATGGTGTAGACCACGGTATCCGTTTTCTGGATTTCCCTGATGGCCTTCTCGAGAGAATTGTGGCTGGTGTTGTCCTCGCCGTCCGTCACCACCAGGAGCACTCTCTTATCCTTCGACGCCTTCTTGAGATGGTCGAGCGAGCCGATAATCGCGTCATAAAGCGCCGTACTGCCACGCGAATCGATGCGCTCGAGGGCCTCTTTCAGCTCCGGAATGCTATTGGTGAAGTCTTTGTCGAGGTCCAGGTTCGTTTTTGTTGCTGGCTTCAACCAGGGTGATCGCCGCCTCGTTCACCCGAGGCCGTTTGTCGCGCATGCTGCCGCTGTTGTCGATCACCAGGCCCATGCTGACGGGAACGTCTTCGCGTTTGAAGATCGCGAGCTTCTGCTCGATCTTGTCTTCGAAGACGCGGAAGTTTTCCTGTTTCAAACCATCGGCAAACTTGCCGCGGTCGTCAAGCACGGTAGTATGCAGGACGACGAGGTTTACGTCGACCTTGATGCTGGAGCCCTGCTTTCCCGCGCTGGAGTCCTGCCCCGGAGGCAAAGGCTGCTTATTGGGGATGGGAATCTGCGCGAATGCCGGAGTCCCGGACAGCGCCAATCCACAGACAAGAAACGTGAGAATGAGCAGACCGGTCCAGCCTGCTCGGGCAGGTGATTCAGTGGCTGGGTGCGTAGTAGCCTGTCTTCGCGTAAACGTTGAGTGGTGGCAGCCCTTTAGGGGCGCGCAGCTTGATCTTGATTTTGCGCCACCGCGCATCGTGGGCTCTGTTGCTTGGCTTGTATCCCAAAACATATTGATTTCGCAGCTCCATGCCGATTTTTGAGGCGATATCCGGCAGCTCATCCAGCTTTTCAACGGCGAAAACGCGGCCGCCGGTCATCTCCGTTATTTCCGAAAGCAGTGACGGCCCGTTCAGCTCTTCGGGCGTCCGATTGCGATAGCCAAGCGGGTCAAAGATGCCAATGGCATAGAGCTGGGTGTCTGCCTCTCTCACCAGCCGCTTGATATCGCTTTCGTTGTACCGACTATGATTATCTCCTCCGTCGGATAGGATGAGCAAGGAACGTTTGGCGTTGTGTGCACCCCTCATCTGGCTGAGCCCCAGGTAGATGGCGTCCAAAAGAGCCGTGCGCCCCTTCGCGGACGTAAGCATCATGCGGCTCTGCAAGTCTTCCACGCTGTTCGTAAAGGCGCTGGTCAGTTCGGCGCGCTCGTTGAAGCTGACCATGAAGAACTCGTCCGCGGGATTGGCGGTCTTGAAAAACTGCACCGCCGCTTCGCGCGCTTTGCCGACCTTATTGGCCATGCTGCCGCTGAAATCGAAGATCACGCCGATCGAGATGGGCACATCCTCGGAAGAAAACGTCACCACTTCCTGTTCGACGTTATCTTCGAAAACGCGGAAATTGTCGGATTCCAATCCGGTGACGAGGCGATTGTAAGGATCCGTCACGGTCACGTTGACCAGCGCAAGATCCACGTCCATGTGCAGCAGATTCCCCGGTTTGAGGGGGAGGCCCGGAGTGTCTTTCTTTACGTCGTTCTTGCTTTTACCTTCATCTTGCGCAGGTCCCGGAGTGGCCAAAATCGTGGCCGGTGGCACGGCCAGACAAGCAAATATCAGGAAAATTAAGGATGAGATTAGAACGCGAAACTGAGGCACATCGCGTTTCACGGCACCCCCGTCGCCCCGGTGACCCTGGGCGGCCGCGCGGTTTGGACTAAACGTGATTCTACCACTCGCGTTGCCGAACACAAGCGTATTTGCGCGCGTGTCCAAATGGCCAAGGCTTGCCGGGACCGTTCGAATGCGCTGCGTATGATAGCATCGCCGCACGGGAATGCGCCCTCTTTGGAATGACCGCCCGGAGCGGAGGAATATTCCCTTTCTATGGAGCACTCCAAGACATGAGTCCGCCCACGGTCATAGTCGTCATTCCTGCACGCTACGGGTCGACCCGTCTGCCGGGTAAACCACTTCTTTCCCTCGCAGGTAAACCCATGATCCAGCGGGTCTACGAACGCGCAAAAATGGCCAGGCGCGTGGGCCGCGTTATTGTCGCCACCGATGATGAACGTATTGTCAAAGCCGTCGAAACATTCGGTGGAGAAGCGCGCATGACGCGCCCCGATCATCGCACTGGCACCGAGCGCGTGGCCGAAGTGGCCGCTCACGTCGAGGGCGACGTCTTCGTGAATGTGCAGGGAGACGAACCTTTATTGGATCCCGCGGCCGTGGACACCGCCGTGGACGCTTTGCTCGAAGATCCACCCGCGGCGATTGCGACCGTCGCAACTCCCATAAAAATTCCCGCCGACATCATGGATCCGAACGTGGTGAAGGTGATTCTCGATTTCGATGACAACGCGCTGTACTTCTCTCGCGCGCCCATTCCTTGGGTTCGCGACACCGCCGGCAAAATCCAGGTGCGCCACCTGAAGCACCTGGGCCTGTACGTTTTCCAGCGCGACGCTCTTCTGGAATACCCCACGCTGCCTCAGGGCGAGCTCGAACGCATCGAGCAGCTCGAACAATTGCGCTGGCTCGAAAACGGCTGGAAGATTCGCGTCGCCGAGGTCGCTCACGACGCCGTCAGCGTGGACGTCCCGGAAGACGTCGCCCGCGTCGAAAAACTCCTGCAAAAATAAAACCGCCCGGCAACTTCGGCCGGGCGGACTTACTTGGAGTCTTTTTGTTCGAGATCATTATTGTTGTGGAGTTATCACACCGGTTATGACACGAACATTCTGCTGCGTTCCCATCAGCAAGATGGTGTTATTGTTTGCCACGTAAGCGAAGAACGTCAATTTGCTCGACGGATTCGTTTGCAAGGTCACCGTGAAACTGTTGTGTCCAGTGGGGTCTGCACTGAGGGCCAGCGTTCCGTTTATTGGCAGGTTGAAAAACTGCTTGGCCGACGCGAATTCATTCAAGTCGACAGTCCCGGTAAAGCTTCCGCTGGCCAGATTGAGCTGCCCAACGAAGTCCTCTTCGTCGGTGGTCACGTCCGTGCTGTCGATTCCACTCCAATTGAATGCGTAGTTCCCCGCCAACGAGGTGTTGGTGATCGAGCCCATCGACTGCCCCGCGAGGGATCCGTCGGCGATAACGTTGGGGCTCTGGTCCTGGAGAAAACCCTGCGTAGGTGAAGTCAGGTAGAAAATAAACGTAAACGTACCGGCGCTGCCCGCAGCGAAGGTAACTGTCCCCCTGCCGCTGCCTGCAGGATCAATCGTGTAGGTTCCTGTGCTCGCGCTCTGAGAGGTGACGCTGCCGGCGTTGTTGTCATCCTCGAGAATCGCCGATAGGTTACCACCCGTCGCGGTGAACCGGCCGCCTCGAGTAATCGGACCCGAACCTCCGATGCCTCCCATCACGAACACGAACCCTCCGTTGAATTGACTCGGATTGACGAGAACGTTCGTCTGCGCGACGGCGCTTCCGAGGAGCGCCCCTCCGGTGGTCGTTTCCATGAAATTCACTCGCGTGCGATCCACGATGTAAAAGACGTATGTGACGCCGCCGAAAGTCGCGACGCCGCGGCCAAAATTAGCCATGTCGCTTGGGAATAAGGGATCTTGGGCATAAGTTCCGGTGATGGCGGTATTGACGGGCGCCGAGAGCGATGCATCATTGTCATCTTCCTGGCCCGAGCTGATCACGCCATTACTGTTCGTAGCGAACTGGCCCACGATCGATTCGAAGGCCGCGCTCGGGTTCAGCCCGGAAAAATCGAACGCGTAGGCCCCAGAGATTCCCGAGAGTGTGAAGGCCGAAGTATCCTGCTTCCTGAAATTTCCACTGGTGGTAGACAGTCCGTCCGGCGGCATCTGCACCATGAAACCGTTATTCGTGGAAGCGAGTGTGATGCTGAACTCCAAAGTCCCTGTGCTGTTCGTCAGCTTCAGCGTGCCGCGGCCATCGGGATCAATCGCGTAAGTTCCGCTAGTGAATAGAAAGTTGGAGGTTCCGTTCGCAAGGTTGACATCTTCCACTCCACCGGTGATGTTTCCGTTGCCGTCGGCGATAAAGGAGCCCACTCTTGCGAAGAAGCTAGACGTTAGCCCTCCGCTAGTCGCGACCTCGGAGCCGCTCATCGAAAATGCATACTGCCCTTTCAAGCTCGCGTTCGTGAAGCCGCCGACCGGCGGAGGTGGCACAGGCGTTGAGCCGCCGCTGCCGCAGCCAGCCACCCACAGGATTGCGAGCGTTGTCAGACTCAGGAGGAGGGGTTTCATTGCACGCCTCCCTGCTTCGCCAGCTTCGCTCTTTCCGCCGCAGGAAGCGCTCGAGCGCCCGCCCTGCTCAGCGGGATTCCACGATTGCTGCGGATAACCAAGGACTGACTGCCTTTCTGAATTACGCGAGCCGCGAAAACGGTGCCGTCAGCGAAAGCGAGGTTCTCGCCGACTACCTGAACGCTGTCGCCCGCGGCGAGTGTGAAATGATTGCCTTCCAGGAATTTCGCGCTTCCGAGGTGCACATCAACCGCGCCGGAGGCAGTTTGAATCGTGACGTGCGCGCCCATCGGCGGCGTCGGCGAGCTTGCGGTGTAGGAAACCACCGTGCCCTGCAAGACCGTCTCACGGCTCAGGTCATAAGAAGAAAGGCGCTGCGGAGTTGTCTGGTCTTTCTGTTGACCGGAGACAAAAGATGTTGCGAGAAGAATGGCTGCAAATAGACTGATTCCAAAAAGCGTGCGGATTTTCAATTTCATGACCCCTTCCCCAAATTCGAGAGACGCTTAGGACATCTCCCCGGACAGCGCGATACGCCGTAACGGTGCGGCGTCGCCCTGACCATCATTCCCTTAGATGACTCCATCCAGCAGCCTGGTTTACGCAAAACTACGGGCCGTGTGCGCAATCTAAAACATTCGCACAGTCGCCCAGACGGCGGCTAAACCGCTACGTTCCATAAAACACCGCGGCAAGGAAAAGGTTTCGTTCCGCGCGAGCAGAAAAGATTCCACTTTTTGGCCGCAAACTGTTCGATTTGACAGTTTTGCGCCTCCCGGCCATAATTATGTGTACGTCACTCCTGTGGAGGTTTGACAAGCCCGGCGAACTGGGGCCAGACAGACGCGGGCTGCAAGGATGGCGCCAAAATATATTTTTGTTACCGGCGGTGTTGTATCCTCACTGGGAAAGGGCGTAGCGGCCTCCTCCATCGGTTGTCTCCTCGAAAGTCGCGGTTTCAAAGTCACCCTGCAGAAATGTGATCCTTATCTGAACGTCGATCCGGGCACGATGAGTCCATTTCAGCACGGGGAAGTCTTTGTCACCGAAGATGGCGCGGAGACGGACCTGGACCTCGGCCACTATGAGCGCTTTACCCACGCCAAGCTTTCCCGCGACAACAATTGGACCAGCGGCCGGATCTACGAAACGATTCTGACCAAAGAACGCCGCGGCGATTATCTGGGCAAGACCGTCCAGGTCATCCCGCACGTTACCGATGAGATTAAAGCCACCATTAGAAAAGTCTCCGAAGGCGTCGACGTGGTCATCGTTGAAATCGGCGGCACGGTCGGCGACATCGAGTCTCTTCCCTTCCTCGAAGCCATCCGGCAGATGCGCCTCGAGCTTGGCGCGGAGAACACGCTCTTCGTGCATGTCACGCTCGTGCCGTTCATCGCCGCCGCCGGCGAGCTGAAGACCAAGCCCACGCAACACAGCGTCAAAGAAATGCTGGGCATCGGGATTCAGCCGGATATTTTGCTTTGCCGCAGCGATCGCCACATTCCCGCCGAGCTGAAGAAAAAAATCGCCCTCTTCTGCAACGTTGCGGAGTCCTGCGTCATTTCCATGGAAGACGTCGACACCATTTACGCCGTGCCCGTGGAACTTGGGCGCGAAGGTCTCGACGCGCAAATCCTGCGCCTCCTGAAGCTGGAAGCGCACCCCGCGGACCTGAAGCCCTGGATCGATCTCGTCCACCGCTTGCACCATCCCGCGGGCGAAGTTCGCATCGGCGTCGTCGGCAAGTACGTTCAGCTCGAGGATGCGTACAAGAGCTTGCGCGAGGCGCTGCTCCACGGCGGCCTCGCGCACAATCACAAAACCGTTCTCGAATGGATTGAAGCCGAAGAGATCGATTCGCCGGAAGCCGCCGGAGCCCGCCTGCGCGGCTACCACGGCATTCTCGTCCCCGGCGGCTTCGGCAAACGCGGGATTCAGGGCATGGTCTACACCATTCAGTACGCGCGCGAAAACAAAGTCCCCTTCTTTGGCATTTGCCTGGGCATGCAGTGCGCCACCATCGAATACGCGCGCGATGCCGCAGGGTTGAAGCAAGCCGACAGCACGGAATTTGATCCGCAAACGCCGCACCGCGTCATTTATAAATTGCGCGAACTGCTCGGTGTCGACGAAATGGGCGGCACCATGCGCCTCGGCGCGTGGCCGTGCATCCTCGAGCCCGGCTCCTTCGCGCATCGCGCCTACGGCAAACTTGAAATCAGCGAGCGCCACCGCCACCGCTACGAGTTCAACCGCGACTACGAGAAAATCCTTACCGATGCCGGCCTGCGTATCACCGGCCGCACTCCCGACGAGAATTACGTCGAGATCATCGAAGCGCCCGAGCACCCGTGGTTCCTCGGCTGCCAGTTTCACCCGGAGTTCAAATCCAAGCCGCTCGAGCCGCACCCCCTCTTTGCCGCATTTATCGGCGCGGCCCTCGACCACAAGAGAGAGCGGCTGCGTCCGGCCACCGAGCCGCACCGCGCTCAGTCTGTTGGCGTCGTGCCCCGCGTCAGCGCCTAAACTCCTCAGCTGGAAGCCCCTGACCTTCAGAATTGGGGGCAAAGCGTGTCAAGAGGGCAAGAGCTCTCCTGACGCGTTTAGGAGGAGCGCGTAAACGAAATTTCAGGGTCCTTCAGCTCGCGTTCGTGCCTCTCGACGGTGGTTCCTCTTCAATCCAGAACACATCATGCGCTTGGACGAAGGTCCGGTTATTGTAGCCCGGGGCGCGTCACACGCCTGCACGCTCCTCCCGCACCAAAAAAGCAATCTGTCGCTTGGGCCGGTCCTGGACCGCAGCATGCGGCCGACCGTCCTAGAGGACATACGTACCTCCTGCTCGCGGTGAAAATGTAGCAGGGGTCAGGTATGTCCGGTGTTTTCTGGCCTAGCTCGCGCCTCGGTCTTTCCTAAGTTCTTCCCTCACCTGCCTCAGCAGGAGCGCGATAACGAAAATCGTGAACGTCGCAGCTATCTCAATCAAGCGCCCCGGCCTGTAGACCTGCCTAAGGATCGTGTATCCCAATGCGTTCGCCACCCATTCGACAGCAGCGAGAACCAGCAGCAAGAACGCGGCAATGGAGAAGACTCGGTTGACCACAACAACCAATGGGTTGAGTTTCATCGCATTCACTCCTTCTGTCTTGCAGAATGACGCGCCAGCTCATTTGCGGGGAATAATGATTTCCGAGCCGACATTTCCGCTGTAGATGTTGACCCAGCGAATCGAGATGGTCTTCTCTGGCTTTTGAAACCACAGCGCCACCCAGTGCGGATCCGTCGGATGAGCAATAACGGCGACCAGCTCGCCGCTATCCAGCGGAATGGATGGCATCACGCTGACGGGGATGGTTGGCCCCGTGGGAACGAAACTCGCAGGAAGTTTGGCGCACGTGATGGAAAGCAGGGCCAGGATGACTGCCAGGCTCAATGGAAAGAGTCTCTTTACCATGGGTCCTCCTTTAGTTTCTTTCGCTGCAAAGGGCAACGAGAGCAGAAAACTGCGAGACACAAGAGTTAACTACGGAATAAGATCAGTTGAGGATGCCCTCTACGAGGCCCCCCGCTGGGCTGCAATTCTGCTGCTCAGTGCGGGAAATTGTCAACACGCCCTCTCTGAGCTCGTCGTTTCAATTCTTGCCGGAAGGCCCACAAGGCGCTGACCTAGCACAGTCTTCCCCCTACTACTAATGACAAAGTCCACGCCACAGCCGTACGCTGTGAAATTGGGTCCTTCCGCGAGTATCAGATGTATCCGGTGGAATGGAGCAAGTCAGAACCACTTGGACAACGCGGAAACCGGGTCATGCATCTCCGACCAAGCATCTGTGAAACCCAGGCTCACCCTTTCACATTAACTTTTGGGTGCGCCAGCCCGCAGGGCAAATTGTGCCCAATCT
>WNEZ01015835.1_pt1 | contig 12560 bp, 10 predicted proteins | sample 5400521 | NCBI WGS metagenome assembly WNEZ01 (sample SAMN13153339, study PRJNA577476) | soil metagenome | isolation source: 120 cm saprolite under Douglas fir tree site 2 hole 1 replicate 1 | place: USA:California | collected 2015-04-18 | reverse complement strand
CGCTCGCCTTGTCGAGATCGGCGTTGAGAAATTTTCCCGCCCGATAGACCATCCGCTCGATGCGGCCGGTGACCGGGCTGCGGTTCACGTGACAATCGAACACGCTCATGAAGATCGAGATCCGCGGCAGCGGCGCCGCCCAGCGCCAGCTCCGCGGGCGGCACGGCGCGGCTGATCAGGCTGATGCGGCCGTCGGCGGGAGCCACCACGAGAGCGTCCGCGACCGGCGTCACGCGCGGCGGATCGCGGAAGAAATAAACGACCCCTGTGAAGCTCGGTTTCGGCATGCAATTTTGGCTCTGACTCACTTTTGATGAAATTCGGACTCTGTCTGGTGTTGTTTCGCAGGGAATCAACATCATGCAGCAAGCCCCCTTCGGCCGTCCGCGCTTGTTCCGCGCGGTTTCGTGGTGGAGAGCGCCGTCTGTGATGGTGCGACCACGCTGATCACCGTGCGCCATACCAGCAAGGCGAGCGCTTGTCCGGGATGTGGGACGAGCTCGGAGCGTATCCACAGTCGATACCTCCGGCGCGTAACCGACTTGCCTATGGCAGGCCGGCCGGTTCGGCTCGTGGTCATGGCGCGCCGCTTCCATTGCGGTGCCGTTCTGTGCGGTCGGCGTATCTTCACGGAGCGCTTTGATGGCGGCGTTCTGGCGCCCTGGGCGCGCCGAACCGCTCGGGTTGACTATGTCGTCCATCATCTCGGGCTCGCCCTAGGCAGCGCCGGCAGCGGCAGTACTCTCTATTCCGGGCACAGGCTCGATTGCACACTTAGCCGGAATGGAGCCAAGCCGACCACTAATGTAGCCAATTTGGCTTTACCTGTCGGACGATGATAAGCGCGACCGTTTGCCAGCGGCCCACCAGTGCGATGCTCGCCTATTCCGCAAAGGGCGCCTTTTGCAGGAAATCGACGGATGACGGACGTGTATATCCAGGAATGAACTTCGATCCAAAGTCTGCGATGAAATTGTCTCTCGTTGTATTCGGATGGTTTTTGGCTATGCCACAGAGGCACGCGGTCAATTGATTCTTCATGTCAAGGCGAGGATAGGCAGACAGGATTGCCTTCTTGTCGCCATCACTCAATTCCTGAAAACCAACGCCGCCGAAATCGCATGCGATACCGTGCTGGCAGCAGGCTACATCGGTGCCCTTATGATGTGCGATCGACGCGGTAGTGTGAAGGGCGATCGAGTCCCAAACAGTCTCTGCGCGGCGTTCCCCCATATTGTGGGAGAGAGCGAAGGCGCGACCAGCGTCCGCTCCCACAACCTCGAAGCGACGATCGGGGGCGCCACCGCGCGCAAGGCCGAGATCGTGCAAGAGCACTGAGACAGCAACCAACTCAGCATCCGGCTTCAGCGTGCGACGCTCTGCGAGTTTTGCGCCAAAGAGCCAGGAGCGCACGACGTGATTAAATAGCCAAGGCTGAGATTCGGCATTTGCCTGTGTATAGGCATCCCGAACAACTTGGCTGTCGGGCAGCTTCAATTCCAACTCTCGGCCAACCGCCATCGCGTTGCTAAAATCAGGCTTTTCGCTTCCGCTCACATCTCACTCCATCAGTCAGAGACAGGCTTGGTTTGTCCGCATTCGCGGAGCGGCGTCCGCACGGCGGAAGCCGGAACCGGCCATGCAGCGGATTTCATTCCAATGAGGGTCGGAACGGGGCGGCGGTCAGGCATGCTTTGGGACCTCAGACATGCTGACTGGCGCGATGAGCGGCGGCCCAGGCGTCGATACGCACGCGTCGTTCTGCGCGGCTCGCCGCCGTGCGTGCGTTCACCGCTTCCAAGACTTCCACCGGCGCTGTGTCCGGCCGTCCGGAGTTAAAGGGCGGTTGTGGTGCATATTCCAAGCCGAGCTGGACCATCTCTGCCACGCGAGATCCGCGCAGCTCCGCGATAAGTGCCAGCACGAAATCGATGCCTGCCGTGACGCCTCCCCCGGAGAGGATGTTGCCGTCCCTCACAATGCGGCCCTCGTCGACGATAGCGCCAAAGACCGGAAGCAATTCCCGCCATGCCCAGTGGCAGGCCGCACGGCGACCGGTAAGAAATCCCGCGGCGCCCAGAATGAGCGACCCGGTGCAGACCGAAGTCAGATAGCGCGCGGTCGCTCCAAGGCGGGCAATCTCTTTCAAAAAGACGTCATTCTCGATAGCAGCAAGGCACCCGCCGCCGCCAGGGACCAGAAGCACGTCGCACGACTTGATGGCGCTCAGGTCCTCCAGATTCGAGAAGGTGAGGCGGTCGGCCGTGACCGGCTGACCATCCAGCGAGGCCACCCGGACATGCAGGTCGGGTGTCCGCGAGAGAAACTGGTGCGGACCAGTAAAGTCGAGTTGGGTCACCCCATTGTACACGGGCACCACTACGGTGATTGGCTGTGTCATCGCCTGTTCTCCTTGCTAACAGGCTAAGACCGCATCCGTTTGACCGAAAGGTCAAAGTTCCCTATGATCCGGCCATGAACACCATCGGCTTCTTGCTTTCGCCAGGGTTTCAGCTGCTCGACTTCGCTGGTCCAGCCAGTGCTTTTGAAGCGGCAAACGACCAACTCGAAAATCCCGCCTACCGGCTGAGTGTCCTGGCAGCTGATGAGGGCACTGTGACGAACAGCCTTGGCATCGCTACTGCTGCAGCTTCGCTTAATAATGCCGCGCTCGATACGCTCGTCGTCGTCGGTGGACGGATTGATCCGCCCTTATCCGCTGGCACGCTGAGTCGTATTGTGGAGGCCTCGAGCCGATGCCGACGCGTTGCGAGTGTCTGCACAGGTGCGTTTATCCTCGCGGCGGCTGGTCTGTTGGACGGACGTCGGGCGACGACGCACTGGCGATATGCGCCGCGCCTTCAGCGAGAGTATCCATCCATCCGGGTTGAGGCAGATCGGATCTTCTGTCGGGACGGCAACGTATGGACGTCAGCCGGCATCACAGCCGGCATCGACCTTGCGTTGGCTTTGATCGAAGAAGACCATGGTTTTGCCGTCGCCAAAGGCGTGGCCCAGCACCTCGTCGTCTATCATCGTCGCCACGGCGGGCAATCGCAATTCGCAGCTTCCGTTGATTTGGCACCAAAGAATGATCGAATTGCCGCTGCTCTTGGCTATGCCCACGACCACATCGCCGAAGTGCTCACCGTCGAACGCTTGGCGGAATCGGCCGGCATGAGCCTGCGCCAGTTCAGCCGCGCATTCCGAACGCAGACCGGGACTACACCGGCGCGTGTGGTGGAACGACTCCGTACCGATCTAGCCCGAGGCCGGATAGAGACGACTATCGAACCTGTCGAACGCATCGCGGAGGCGGTCGGGTTCGGTGACGCGGAAAACATGAGACGGGCATTTATCCGCATCTACGGACAGCCTCCTCAATCGATCAGGCGCACAATTCGACATTAGAAGCGGCCGCGAGGAGACAAACCCGCGGCCATTGCAAAAAATGCTGTTCTTGCCTCACGCTGGGATCGATTCGCGTTAAGGCCAGACGCCGCCGCGACTCGACGCAATCTGAGCATTCCTTGGTAGTATTGCTCTCACGCTCCTCGGCCAGCCACCTGCGCGATGTGTTCGACCGCGACCTATTGGGCGCGCAACTGGCCCAATGCGCTCAGCCAATTCTCCAGATGGTAGGTCTTGGAGATCCTGCCGTCGCGAATTGTCTGTATGTCGATTGCCATGATCCTGAAGCTCTTGCCGGTATGGGGAGCGCCGAACAGCGCGCCGGATGGAGTACCGGTGACCTCGCCGCGGACGATCACCCTGTCGCCCGCGACGAGTATTTCGTGTATCTGAAACTTCAGGTCGGGGATCGATGTCGCAAAGCCACCAACGACCATGATGGAGGTTTCGCGCCCCCAGCATTCGCTCGGCAGGTAACCGGCGCAGGACTGGTAGTCAGGTGTCAGAATCTCTTCCTGCAGCTTTCTCATGTCTCCCTGGACGGGCAGATTGAACAGCCTGTACCAGGGCTCAATAATGGATCTCGCCTGTTCTTCGGTCATGGCCGCCGCCCCCGAGAGCCCTCCACAAACGACGCCGAACGCGGCTCCGATGGAGACCAGCCATCCGGCCCAACCAGTCCTGGATGCCCGGCGATGTACGCCAACTTTGAAGAAACCGACGTGCCCCATGGCAGCCTCCCCGTGACTATGATGATCCTCATAGACGCTAACTATGACGACCATCATAGTCAAGAGTTCGCCAATGGCTGACGACGCTCGGGAAAAAATGATCTTGGGCGCGGTGCGCCTTCTCGCGACAACCGGGCTCGAGGGTGTGTCGTTCTCGACGGTCCTCGAATTGACCGGAGCGCCGCGCGGCTCGATCTATCACCACTTTCCGGAGGGCAAGAACCAGCTGATCGGGTTGGCCCTCCAAAGAGCGGGACAGTACCTGCTGACAGCGATGGAGACGCCGCCCCCGAAAGGGGCCATCGAAGCCGCTGAACACTTCTTCGCGATCTGGCGCAAAGTCCTGTTGGATTCCAATTTCCAGGCGGGCTGTGCCGTGCTCGCTGTTACCGTCGCCACGCGCGAGCCCGATCTGCTCAAACAGGCGCGCGACGTCTTCAGTTCCTGGCAGAACCGTCTGACCCAGCAGTTGGCAAAGGGAGGCCTCAAGCCCGACCGAGCCAGGATGATGGCTACGACCATGATCACCGCCGTCGAGGGAGCGATGGTGCTGAGCAGAGCGACCCGAAGTTCGGAACCATTCGAGACGACCGCCGCCACGCTTCTCGATCAGATCAGGAGCCTCGTTCGTTGACACAACAAGCGCAGGCCTGTTGAGAACCTCCAGGTGTGACCAAGTGCAAACTTGGCCGCGGCACCGGTTTCCTCAAATAGGCAAGGTGGCGCCCGTCCCTCACATTCTCCAGTCGGCCGGCTGCCTGCCTCGACCCTAGCTACGGCACCGATAGTGACACACGACGTTCGGCCATGCGCTGCAGCCGGCCGGACCAGCGAGGTCGAGCATCCTGAAATCCTCGCGAATTTGGAGATGCCGACAGTTCTATGGCCGAATTGGAGGGAAGTTTGACCTTCCGGTCAGATTGGCCCGATCTTAGCTTCTTCCAAACGAAGGTCCTGTCCGCCACCCAAGGGAAAAGCATGACTATTCGAGTGGCCATCAACGGATTTGGTCGGATGGTGTCAATCGGCGCCCAAATTTTGCCCCGCTGATGCAGGGCACCCCTACTCGGGAACGAGTTTTTGGGGGATCGCGGCACGCTCGCCTGCCGAGAAGCGCGAGCCCATGCGTCATTGCCGGCCCGGCAGCCTCTCGGTTACCGAAGAATGCCGACTGATGGGGCTCGCTTGTCGATCTCCTAGCATGAGACGCGGACAGCGCACGGCGACCCGACTACGTCGGTCAGTTCGAGTCCTGAGCTGGTCTCAGGTCTTCGCCAACGGCGTGCGGCTGATCTGAGGTCGGTTCCGGCATCCTGCGCCCGGAGCCGGCATGATGGGGGACCGGCTTCACGAAGACCCCTAACGGTATTGGCGCGCCGCCCCCCGTTTCAGCCCGCCCGGAAGGCCGGCGTCCCCCCGCCGGCGCCGAGCTCGGCAACGACCGTCTCGCCCGCAACGGCGATCTGGCCCTGGCCGACCCTGAGCCTGGCGTCGTCCGGCAGGTAGAGGTCGACCCGCGAGCCGAAGCGGATCATGCCGATGCGCTCGCCGGCGCCGATCGCGTCGCCCTCGCGCACGAACGGCACGATCCGCCGCGCGACGAGCCCCGCGATCTGCGCTCGCCTTGTCGAGATCGGCGTTGAGAAATTTTCCCGCCCGATAGACCATCCGCTCGATGCGGCCGGTGACCGGGCTGCGGTTCACGTGACAATCGAACACGCTCATGAAGATCGAGATCCGCGGCAGCGGCGCCGCGCCCAGCGCCAGCTCCGCGGGCGGCACGGCGCGGCTGATCAGGCTGATGCGGCCGTCGGCGGGCGCCACCACGAGAGCGTCCGCGACCGGCGTTACGCGCGGCGGATCGCGGAAGAAATAAACGACCCAGAGCGTCGCCAGCGTGCCGAGCGTGCCGAGCGGCGGCCAGAGCAGGAACAACACCACGGCGGCGAGCGCGAAGACGGCGATGAAAGGATAGCCTTCGCGGTGGATGGGCACCAGCTGCGCGCGGATGGAGGCGATCACCGACATGAAATGATCATTCCGCCGCGTCGGCCGGCGCGACCTTCTCGGCCTCTTCCTCCGCCTCCGCCGCGGGAAGCGAGACGTCCTCGACCGGCGGCGGGTTGCGGTGGGGCGCGCTGGATTCCTCGGCGACCCGCGCCAGCCGTTCGCGCGCCTCCTCGGCCTCGCGCTGGCGGTTCCACATGCTCGCATAGAGTCCCGCGCGCGCGAGCAGCGCCTGATGCGTGCCGCGCTCGACGATCGAGCCGTCGTCGATAACGATGATCTCGTCGGCGGCGACGATGGTCGAGAGCCGGTGCGCGATCACCAGCGTCGTGCGGTTCTTCGACATGCGGTCGAGCGCGTCCTGGATGTCCTTCTCGGTGTGGCTGTCGAGCGCGGAGGTCGCCTCGTCGAGCAGGAGGATGGGCGGGCCCTTGAGGATGGTGCGGGCGATCGCCACGCGCTGCTTCTCGCCGCCCGAGAGTTTCAGGCCGCGCTCGCCGACTTCGGTGTCGTAACCCTTGGGGGCCATGCGGATGAAGCCGTCGATCTGCGCCATCCGCGCCGCCTGCTCGACCTCCTCGTCGCTCGCCTCCCAGCGGCCGTAGCGGATGTTGTAGCGGATGGTGTCGTTGAACAGCACGGTATCCTGCGGCACCATGCCGATCGCGGCGCGCAGCGAAGTCTGCGTGACGTCGCGGATGTCCTGTCCGTCGATGAGAATACGGCCCCCGGTCACGTCGTAGAACCGGAACAGCAGGCGGGAGATGGTCGACTTGCCGGCGCCCGAGGGGCCCACGACCGCGATGGTCTTGCCGGCCGGCACTTCGAAGCTGAGATCTTTCAGGATCGCGCGCTCCGGCTCGTAGGCGAAGCTGACGCCTTCGAAGCGGATGGCGCCGTTCGTCACCGCGAGCGGCTTCGCTTCGGGCCGGTCCTTGATCTCGGGATCGCGCGAGAGAAGGCCGAACATCATCTCGATGTCGATCACCGCCTGTTTGATCTCGCGATAGACCATGCCCATGAAATTCAGCGGTTGGTAGAGCTGGATCATCATGGCGTTGATCATGACGAAATCGCCGACGGTGTGGGTGCCGGACTGGACGCCGAGCACGCAAAGCACCATGGCGGCGGCGAGCCCGAGCGAGAAGATCGCCGCCTGGCCGGCATTGAGCACTGCAAGCGACGTATAGGTCTTGATGCTGGCGTCCTCGTAGCGCGCCATGGAGCGATCGTAGCGGCGGGTCTCGCGTTCCTCCGCGACGAAATATTTCACGGTCTCGTAGTTGAGCAGCGAGTCGACCGCCTTGGTGTTGGCGTCGGTGTCGCTCTCGTTCATCCGGCGGCGGATGTTGATGCGCCACTCGGTCGCCGAATAGGTGAACCCCATGTAGAGCACGATCGTGGCCAGGATGATCAGCACGTAGCGCCAATCGAACTGGAACAGCAGCACGGCGACGATCAGCCCGACCTCGAGGATGGTGGGTATGAGCTGCAGGATCACCATGCGCACGATGACTTCGATGCCGGTGCGTCCGCGCTCCAGCACCCGGGTGAGCCCGCCGGTCTTGCGCTCGAGATGGAAGCGCAGCGACAATTGGTGCATGTGCTGGAACGTGAGGATGGCGAGGCGCCGTACCGCGTGCATCGCCACCCGGGCGAAGATGCCGTCGCGCACCTGGGTGAGCAGCGCCATCAGCAGGCGCATGCCGCCATAGGCGATGGTCATCGCGATCGGAATCGCGATCACCCACGCCCAAGGCGACGCCGCCACCGGCGCACTGGGTTGGCCGACCAGTGCATCGGTCGCCCATTTGTAGGTGAAGGGGACGGCGATCGTCGCCAGCTTGGCGAACAGCAGCAGCACCATCGCACCGAGGACCCGGAGCTTGAGGTCGGGGCGATCGCTCGGCCAGATGTAGGGCCACAGATGCACCAGCGTGGAGAACAGCGTGCCGCGCTCGCCGGAGACGCCCGCCGCCGGCTTTTTTTTGAAAAATCCGCTGCGTTTCATTCGCTCGCCCGCAATGCCGGAACCCTGGCGCGGCCTGGATGGTTGAACCCGCTTCGCTAGGGCCTCATATAGGCTCTCTTGCGGCTTTGATCACCTCGTTCCGCGGGCGGGCGGCTCGGAAACGCGCTCTTCGCCCCGGATTGCGGCGACGCGGGGCTCGCATTCTTCGATGCCGGCACGAGGCCGAGCGGCGCCCGCAAGGCCTCGGTCCGGTCGCCTTGACGCTTCCGGAGAGGCAATGCCACAACCTGGAATGAGTATGATTCGAACGCTGTGCGTCTATTGCGGCTCCGGCCCCGGCGCCGATCCGACGTTTGCCGAAGCGGCCCGCCAACTGGGAAAGATCCTCGCCGAGAACCGGGTCGGGCTGGTCTACGGCGGCGGCTCGCTCGGCCTGATGGGAACGCTGGCGACGAGCGTGCTCGATCACGGCGGCCGCGTGACCGGGGTGATCCCCGAGTTTCTCACCGGCCGCGAGCACGTCATGGCGCGCGCCCAGGAGATCATCGTCACCCGCGACATGCACGAGCGCAAGCGCATCATGTTCGAGCGCGGGGACGCCTTCGCGGCGCTGCCGGGTGGCATCGGCACGCTCGAGGAACTGGTCGAGCAGATCACCTGGGCCCAGCTCGGCCGCCATCGCAAGCCGATCGTGATCGTCAACATCGGAAAATTCTGGGATCCGCTGCTCGCGCTGTTCGATCACATGAAGGCGCTGGCGTTCATCCGGCCCGGCCTCGACGCCGAATGCGTCGTGGTCGAAAAGGTCGAGCATATCCTGCCCAAGCTCGCCGCGATCCTGCGCGCGGTGCCGGAAGAAGAGCGCCGCCGCGCCGGGGAGACGGTGGAGCGGATGTGATGGCAGAGCTCGTCGTCCCGGGGGCCGAGCGCAGCGAGGCAACCCGGGACCCATGACGACGGCCGCGCCATCTCGTGAGAATCGGTGTCCATGGGTTCCGGCCCTCGCGCTACGCGCTCGGCCGGAATGACGCGCGTCTTTTCGTAAACGTCACCGCCTCGATGCGATTGCCCTCCGGGTCGCGGATGAAGGCGGCGTAATAGCCCTCGCTGTATTGCGGCCGCGGCCCCGGCTCGCCGTCGCTCGTGCCACCCGCGGCGAGCGCGGCGGCGTGAAATCTCCGCACGGCGTCGACGTCGGGGGCGCGCACGCAGATGTGGGTGCCGGTGTCGGTCGCGACCGCCGTCATGCCGGGGCGATGGTTGAGCCAGAATTCCGGATAGCGTTTGCCGAATCCCACGGTCGCGGGCCGATCGCGCAGCCTGGCATAGCCGATCGCGCCGAGCACCGCCTCGTAGAAGCGTGCGGCCGCCTCGAGGTCGCGAACCGAAATGGAGACGTGGTCGATCATAACATGGTTCAGGCGGGAGCGCCGGATCTGACCAGCTTGTAGACGATGGAATCCATCAGGGCCTGGAACGACGCGTCGATGATGTTGGACGATACGCCCACGGTGGTCCAGCGCTCGCCGGTTTCATCCTGGCTCTCGATCAGCACGCGGGTGACCGCCTCGGTTCCGGCATTGAGAATGCGCACGCGATAGTCGCTGAGTTCGAGACCCTCGATGTATTGCTGATACTTGCCGAGATCCTTGCGCAGGGCGAGATCGAGCGCGTGGACGGGACCGTCGCCCTCGGCGGCGGAGATCAGCGTTTCGTTGCCGACCTTCACCTTGACGACGGCCATCGACACGGTGACGCGCTTGCCGACCGCGTTGTAGCGCTGCTCGACATTCACGTCGAACCGCTCGACATTGAAATAATCCGGGACGGCCCCGAGCGTTCGGCGCGCCAGCAATTCGAACGAGGCATCGGCCGCCTCGTAGGCGTAGCCCAACGCCTCGCGTTCCTTGACCTCGTCGAGCAGGCGGACCAGACGAGGGTCCTCCTTCTCGACCGCGATGCCGATCCGCTCGAGCTCCGCGAGCAGATTGGACCGGCCCGATTGGTCGGATACGAGCAGGCGGCGGCGATTGCCCACCGTTTCCGGATCGACGTGCTCGTAGGTCGCGGGCTCCTTGACGATCGCCGAGGCGTGAATGCCGGCCTTGGTCGCGAACGCGCTCGTGCCGACGTAGGGCGCGTGGCGATCGGGCGCGCGGTTGAGCATCTCGTCGAGCGCGTGCGAGAGATGCGCCAGATTCCTGAGCTTGGCATCGGAGATGCCGATCTCGAATTTTTCCGCGAATTCCGGTTTGAGCTTCAGGGTCGGAATGATGGAAACCAAATTGGCGTTGCCGCACCGCTCGCCGAGCCCGTTGATCGTGCCCTGGATCTGCCGCGCGCCGGCGCGCACCGCCGCGAGCGAATTGGCGACCGCCTGCTCGGTGTCGTTATGGGCGTGGATGCCGATGTGGCCGCCCGGGATTTTTTTTGCCACCTCGCCGACGATCGCCTCCACCTCGTGCGGCAGTGTGCCGCCATTGGTGTCGCACAGCACCACCCAGCGGGCGCCCTCCTCGTACGCGGCGCGGGCGCAGGCCAGCGCATAATCGCCGCTCGCCTTGTAGCCGTCGAAGAAATGCTCGCAGTCGACCAGCACTTCGCGGCCCCTGGCCTTGGCGGCGCGCACGCTGTCGCGGATCGAGGCGAGGTTTTCTTCCGGCGTGGTCTCGAGCGCGACCCGCACGTGATAATCCCAGGCCTTGGCGACGAAACAGATCGCGTCCGCCTCGGCCTCGAGCAGCGCCGCAATGCCGGGGTCGTTGGAAAGCGAGCGGCCGGGCCGCCGCGTCATGCCGAACGCGGTGAAGCGGGCGTCGAGCTTGCGAGGCTGCGCGAACAGCTGGGTGTCGGTCGGGTTCGCGCCCGGATAGCCGCCTTCGACGTAATCGAGCCCGAACGCGTCGAGCATTTGCGCGATCGCGACCTTGTCGGCGAGGGTGAAATCCACGCCGTTGGTCTGCGCGCCGTCCCGCAGCGTGGTGTCGAACAGATACAGCCGCTCTTTCATGACTCGCGTCCTTCACCTCTCCCCGCCTGCGGGGAGAGGTCGGATGACGCGTAGCGTCGTCCGGGTGAGGGGCAATGCCCGAGAGACCCTTCACCCGCCTCGGGCCTGCGGCGCTCGACACCCTCTCCCGGGGGAGAGGGTTTCGGAGCCCGCGGCCTGCTCATCGTTTCACCCAAGTGGTCCCTTCCTTGGAATCTTTCAGCACAATCCCCATAGCGGCGAGTCTGTTGCGAATGCGATCTGCTTCCCCAAACTTCCCCTGCTTGCGAGCTTCATCTCGATCGGAAACAAGCCGCCTGACTCGGGCTTCGCGCACATTCTCCCGTGGTCTTGCCTCGGACACCCATTTCTCCACATGTTTCATAAGAACTGGAAAGCGATCCAGAGATCCAGGGGCATGCACCCGCCAAGTATTAGCTATCATATGTATGTATGTTAACAGCTTTGTCTCAGGCTTAGTCTTCCCGCTTTTAAACAAAGGACTTTTTGTTGCTGTGTTAACTAGGTTTGACCACTCGTTGACATGAAAGAGACCAAGCTTACGAAGCGTGGCCTTTACCTCGGTGGCCGCATCTTTCACGTTGATAGTAATGTTCTTTGCATTGCTTCTTCCTTCACTAGCAAAATTTGGTACTTCGACCTTGGATAAATCGAGCGCGTGCTGAGAGTTGAGTTCGCTCCAATAACGGGCTATCGCACCTAGACCAGCCGCCAACCTAAATGCGGGGGTCGATGTTTTGCGAGGATCTTTGATAACTTGCTTTGGGGCACTGATAATCCGCCTCCATTGCGTTTCAGAGGTGTTACCCAATTTCACAAGAAGTGCTTCAAGATGCTCGGCTGTTCTTGTCACCCTGCTTTTTTTTGTCCTTACTCCAAGCAGACGCATTATTTTGTAAACAGTATATCGATCTTCGTCTGAGCCGGTTTCTTCGTCTATGGCTTGATCTACGATTGAGAAGGCAGCAGGCGTGTTTAGATCATTTGCGAGGGCCTCCAAGAACGCATTCATCAGCGCTTTGTTTGTACGTCGTACAGTACGTTCCGCTGCGAAATTTAACCATCGCTCCAGCCTTGATTCGGCCTGCTCGAGCAAACGCACAGACCAATCGATAGGTTGGCGGTAGTGAGTCTGTAACATCGCAAATCGAAGCACTTTGCCGGGCCACTTCCTTCCGCCAAATTTTGTCGTCTTCAGCAGCTCCCTAATCGTGATGAAGTTGCCCACCGACTTCGCCATCTTCTCGCCTTCGAGCTGCAGAAAGCCGTTGTGCACCCAGAAGCGCGCCATCAGCGGGGTATGGAAGGCCGAGCGCGATTGCGCGATCTCGTTCTCGTGATGGGGAAATTCGAGATCGATGCCGCCGCCGTGGATGTCGAACATCTCGCCGAGATGCCGCCAGGCCATCGCCGAGCACTCGATGTGCCA
>WNEZ01004159.1_pt1 | contig 12560 bp, 11 predicted proteins | sample 5400521 | NCBI WGS metagenome assembly WNEZ01 (sample SAMN13153339, study PRJNA577476) | soil metagenome | isolation source: 120 cm saprolite under Douglas fir tree site 2 hole 1 replicate 1 | place: USA:California | collected 2015-04-18 | reverse complement strand
AAGGGACGCCTCAGCCTGGCGGCGACCGACATGGACCTCGCCATCACCGAATCGGTGGAGGCAAGTGCGGCCAAGGCGGGCTCGACCACGGCGCCGGCGCACACCCTCTACGAGATTGTCCGCAAGTTGCCGGACGGCGCGCAGGTCGAGCTCGAGACTGCCTCCGACGGCGGCTCGCTGGTGATCCGGGCCGGCCGTTCGCGCTTCACGCTGCAGTGCCTGCCGCCCGCCGACTTCCCGGCGATGGCCGAGGGCGACCTGCCGCACCGCTTCCAGCTGCCGGCGACCGACCTCAAGGGCATCATCGACCGCACGCGGTTCGCCATCTCGAACGAGGAGACCCGCTACTACCTGAACGGCATCTACTTCCATTCCGCCACCTCGAACGGCACCCAGGTGCTGCGCGGCGTGGCCACCGACGGCCATCGGCTGGCCCGGGTGGAAGTGCCGCTGCCCAAGGGCGCTGCGGACATTCCGGGCGTGATCGTGCCGCGCAAGACCGTGGGCGAGGTGCGCAAGCTCCTGGACGAGAGCGACGGTTCGGTCGACATCGAGCTTTCCGATACCCGCATCCGCTTTGCCACCGGCAACGTCACCCTGGTCAGCAAGCTGATCGACGGCACCTTCCCCGACTACGAGCGCGTCATCCCGACCGGCAACGACAAGGTCCTGAACGTGCCGTGCAAGGAATTCGCCCATGCCGTCGACCGCGTCTCGACCATCTCCACCGAGAAGTCGCGGGCCATCAAGCTCGCCGTTGCCAAAGGCGTGGTCACGCTGTCGGCCACCAGCCCCGACGCCGGCAGCGCCACCGAGGAGATCGAGGTCGAGTACAAGGCGGCGCCGCTCGAGATCGGCTTCAATTCGCGCTACCTGCTCGACATCACCGAACAGATCACGGGCGCCGAGGCGCGCTTCCTGATGGCCGACGCCGGCTCGCCCACCCTGGTGCGCGACGGCGCCGACGAGAGCGCGCTCTACGTGCTCATGCCGATGCGGGTATGACAGCGCCGCCGAACAGCGCTCTAGCCTATTCCCCCGACGCCGCGACCGGCGCTGCGCCGGCCATCCTGGCCGTGCGCCAGCTCCGCCTCAGCGATTTCCGCAACTATCGCCAGCTTCGCCTGGAGTGCGGGCGCGAGCCCGTGGTGCTGGTCGGCGCCAACGGGGCGGGCAAGACCAATCTTCTGGAGGCGCTGTCCTTCCTGGTGCCGGGCCGCGGCTTGCGCCGGGCGCGGCTGGATGAAATCTGCCGCCGCGCGCGCGGCGAGGAACCGGACGCCGCCACTTGGGCGGTCGCCGCCACCCTCGACACGCCGGACGGACGGCTCGCCATCGGCACCGGCCTGGAGCCGGCGCGCAGCGAGGGCGGCCTGCCGCGCCGGGCAGTGCGCATCGATGGCCAGCCGGCGCAAAGCCAGACGGCGCTCGGCCAGCATGTCGCGGCGGTGTGGCTGACGCCGCAGCTCGACCGCCTGTTCCTCGACGGGCCGGGCGAGCGCCGGCGCTTCCTCGACCGGCTGGTGACGGCGCTCCATCCGGAGCATGCCGGCGCCGCGGCGGCCTACGACAATGCGCTGCGCCAGCGCAGCCGCCTGCTGGCCGACGGCGGGCGCGATCCGCACTGGTTCACGGCGCTCGAGGACACCATGGCCCGGCACGGCGTGGCGCTGGCCGCCAACCGCGCCGACACGGTCCATCGTCTCGATGCCGCGGCGCGCCTGGGCATCGGCCCCTTCCCGCGGGCGGCACTGGCCATGGCGGGCGAGATCGACGGATGGCTCGCCACCCTGCCGGCGCTCGATGCCGAGGACCGCTTGCGCTCCGAACTGGCCGCCAGCCGCTTGCGCGACGGCGAGTCAGGCACCACATCCTGCGGGCCGCATCGCAGCGATCTCGCGGTGCGCCATCTCGATCTCGACCTGCCGGCAGCCGAGGGATCGACCGGGCAACAGAAGGCCCTCCTGGTGTCGATCGCGCTGGCCCATGCCCGCCTGGTGGCCTTGTCGCGCGGCTGCGCGCCGCTGCTGCTGCTCGACGAAATCGCCGCCCATCTCGACAAGGAGCGCCGCGGCGCGCTGTTCGACGAGGTGGTGGCGCTCGGTGTGCAGAGCTGGATGACCGGCACCGATGCCGAACTCTTTGCGCCGCTCGGCGGCCGTGCGCAGATCCTGCGCGTGGCCGACGGCTCGATCGCGGCGGCCTAAAACCTTTTCCGGGAAGCCACAGACATGAGCGACAACAACGACGTGACGCCCGGCGCCGAAGCCTATGACGCCGATTCGATCAGGATATTGCGTGGGCTGGACGCCGTGCGCAAACGGCCGGGCATGTATATCGGCGACACCGACGACGGCACCGGCCTGCATCACATGGTCTACGAGATCGTCGACAACGCGATCGACGAGGCGCTGGCCGGCTACTGCGACCGGGTCGAAGTGGTCCTGCAGGGCGACGGCTCGGTCACGGTGCGCGACAACGGACGCGGCGTACCGGTCGACATTCACAAGGAAGAGGGCATTTCGGCGGCCAACGTGATCTTCACCCAGCTCCATGCCGGCGGAAAGTTCGACCAGAACTCCTACAAGGTGTCGGGCGGCCTGCACGGGGTCGGCGCCGCGGTCGTCAACGCGCTGTCCGAGCAGCTCGACCTGCACATCTGGCGCAACGGCAAGGAATACTTCCTGCGCTTCCGCCGCGGCGAACCGGAGGATGACCTCAAGGTCATGGGCGAGGCGCCGCCGGGCAAGCACGGCACGGAGGTGACGTTCCTGCCCTCGACCGAGGTCTTCACCAAGACCGAGTTCGACTTCGCCACCCTGGAACACCGGCTGCGCGAGCTCGCCTTCCTGAATTCGGGCGTGCGCGTCGTGCTGACCGACGAGCGCGGCGCCGAGCCCAAGGTCTCCGACCTGTTCTACGAGGGCGGCGTCGAAGCCTTCGCCAAGTATCTCGACCGCAACAAGCAGGTGCTGCACAACCCGCCGGTCTCGATCTCCGGCAAAAAGGACGGCGTCCTGGTCGAAGCCGCCTTGCAGTGGAACGACAGCTATCACGAGACGATGCTGTGCTTCACCAACAACATCCCGCAACGCGACGGCGGCACGCATCTCGCGGGTTTCCGCGGCGCGCTGACCCGCACGCTGAACAAGTACGCCGACGAAAGCGGTCTGTCCAAGAAGGAGAAGGTCAGCCTCACCGGCGACGACATGCGCGAGGGGCTGACCTGCGTGTTGTCGGTCAAGGTGCCCGATCCCAAGTTCTCCTCGCAGACCAAGGACAAGCTGGTTTCTTCCGAGGTCCGCCCGGTGGTCGAATCGGTCATCAGCGACAAGCTCGGCCAGTGGTTCGAGGAGCATCCGTCCGAGGCCCGCAAGATCCTGACCAAGGTGGTCGAGGCCGCCGCGGCGCGCGAGGCCGCCCGCAAGGCGCGCGAGCTCACCCGCCGCAAGGGCGCGCTCGACGTGAGCTCGCTGCCCGGCAAGCTCGCCGACTGCCAGGAGCGCGATCCGGCGCTTTCCGAGCTGTTCATCGTCGAGGGCGATTCGGCGGGCGGCTCGGCCAAGCAGGGCCGCAACCGCGCCAACCAGGCGATCCTGCCGCTGCGCGGCAAGATCCTGAACGTCGAGCGTGCGCGCTTCGACAAGATGCTGTCATCGCAGGAGATCGGCACGCTGATCACGGCGCTGGGCACCGGCATCGGCATCGACGATTTCGACCTGGGCAAGCTGCGCTATCACAAGATCATCATCATGACGGACGCCGACGTCGACGGCAGCCACATCCGCACGCTGCTCATGACGTTCTTCTATCGCCAGATGCGCAACCTGATCGACCATGGCCACCTCTACATCGCCCAGCCGCCGCTGTTCAAAGCGGCCAAGGGCAAGTCGGCGATCTACCTCAAGGATGAGCGTACGCTCGACGACCATCTGATCGGCAGCGGCCTGGAGGGCTCGACCTTCAGGCTGGGCGACGGCAGCGTCCAGAGCAGGGACGATTTGCGCCGCACCGTCGACATCGCCCGGTCGGTCACCAACCTGGTGAAGCCGTTGTCGCTGTCGCGCCGCGTCACCAGCCAGGCGGTGATCGAGCAGGCCGCCATCGCCGGCGCCTTCAAGCCCGACATCCTGGCCGACGCCGAGCTCGCCAAGCAGACGGCCGACTACATCGCCCGCCGGCTCGATGCGGTCAGCGCGCCGCTCGAACGCGGCTGGACCGGCGAACCGACGCCGGACGGCGGCCTTGCCTTCAGCCGCCGCCTGCGCGGCGTGCAGGAGCGGCATGTCATCGACGGGCCGCTGATCAAGAGCGCCGAGGCGCGCAAGCTCGACGCGCTCGCCTCCGAATTGCAGGCGATCTACCAGCGCCCCGGCGTTTTCGCCGTCAAGGACAAGGAGACGACGATCTCCTCGCCGACCGAGCTGTTCGCCGCCGTCCTCGAGGCCGGCCGCAAGGGTGTCACCATCCAGCGCTACAAGGGGCTGGGCGAGATGAACCCCGACCAGCTCTGGGAGACGACGCTGGATCCCGAGGCGCGCGCCCTGTTGCAGGTCAAGGTCAACCACGCCGACGAGGCCGACGAGATCTTCTCGACCCTGATGGGCGACGTGGTCGAGCCGCGCCGCGAGTTCATCCAGGACAACGCGCTGAAAGTGGCGAACCTCGATGTCTAGGATCGCGGCGATCGCGATCGCAGCGGCGTTGGTCTGCGGCACGGCCTGGGCGCAGACCCAGTCGACGACGCCGACGATCGATCCCGGCACCAAGCTCGCCTTCCCGGCGAGCCTGGGCGGCGCCACGTTCGAGCGCTCGGTCAACTATGCCGGGCCGCCCTCCAATCGGCCCGACCTGGGATCGAGCTATTTCTATTCGACGCCCAAGAAAATGATCATCACGGTCCAGGTCTTCGACGGCGGGCGGCGCGTGCCGGTGGGCAGCGCCAGTCCGATCGTGGTCAGCGAGTTCACCAGCGAACTCGAATCGGTGGGCGAGCAGATCAAGGGAAGTGGCTACACCCATTTTGAGCGGCCCTCGGTGCCGTCGAGCTGCACCTACGGCTCGACGACCTTTCGCTGCATCACCTACAGCGCGCTCAACCAGTCGAACATGCGCCTCTACAGCAAGCTCCTGCTGACCGGATACCAGAACCACTTCATCAAGATCCGCATCGATTGGAGCCAGGGCCACCAGCAGACCAGCGCCGATGCGGAAGCCGCCCTGCAGGCTTTCATTCCCGCCTTGCTGCGCTGAGGGCTACAGCACCATCTGGGTCTGGGTGACGAGGGCTACCAGCTTGCCCTCGGCGGTGCTCACGCGCGTCTGCCACACCATGGTGCGCCGGCCGCGATGGATCGGCGTGGTCTCGCCGATGACGGTGGTGCCCAACGGGGCGGGACCGACGAAGTTGGTCTTGCTCTCGATCGTGGTCGTGCCCTTGCCCTCGGGCAGGTTCAGTATGGTGGCGGCGGCACCCAGTGTATCGGCAAAGGCCATCACGGCGCCGCCGTGCAGTATGTCGGGCCGCGTGCAGAGCTCGGGCCGGACGACCATCTCGGCCTTCACGCCCGTTTCGCTGGCGGCGACAAACTTCAGCCCCAGAACCTTGGCGAAGGGCAGTTGCTGATCGTTCAGGAGCTGAAGCTTGTCCATGGTCGGTTTCCTCTAGGTCGCGCTGCCGAGCCGGCGCAGGCCGAGATACTCCAGAATGGCGATGTCGGCCACGATCAGGGCGACCACCCCAATGCCGGCGATGCCGGCCGTGGTCCACGACGCCGGCAGGGCCAGCACCAGCACGCTTCCCGCCACCCAGGCGAGGTCGGCGGCGAAAATCAGCCGGGCCCAGCCCTCGGGCAGCGTCGGGCGCGAGGCAATCCAGGCGCAGAGCGCGCCGAAAGCGACCACGCCCAAGCCCAGAAGCTCGAACACGACGGCGAGGTCCAAACCCATCACGGCGACGGGAACGTGGGCAGCGGCATCGGCGAACGGGCGGGCGAACATCGCCAGCACGGCGCCCGAGACGACGGAGAAGACGGCGTTGCCCCACAGGGTGCGCCGCAGCAGGCGATCGGATGAAGCGTTCATGACGTCCTCCTTGGCGTGTACGGACGCGCCAGAGGTCGCACCGCCGCGCCGCCGCAGCAATTACGCGCCAGGTAATCGGCGGGGCCGCGCCCCGGTGCTACTGTCCCGGTCATGATGCGCACATCTTCCCCTTCGCCGACCTCCCCGGCCCTGGCGTCCCAGCCTGACATGTTCGGTCCCATGCTGCGCGCCTGGCGGCGGCGGCGCGGCGCCAGCCAGCTGGCGCTCGCCCTGCAGTCGGGCGTATCGCAGCGCCACGTCAGTTTCCTCGAGTCCGGCCGCGCCAAGCCCAGCCGCGAGATGGTGGTGCAGCTCAGCACCGCGCTCGACGTGCCGCTGCGCCAGCGCAACACCATGCTACTGGCGGCGGGCTTCGCGCCGGTCTATCGCGAGAGCAACCTTGGCGCGCCCGAACTCACGCCGGTGCGCCAGGCGATCGCCCGCATGCTGAAGCAGCAGGAGCCCTATCCCGCCGTCGTCATCGACCGGCTGTGGAACCTGTTGGACGCCAACGAGGCAGCCGCCGCCTTCACCCTCTTCCTCTACGAAGGCCCGCCGCCCGTGCCCCCGCCCGGCAAGCAGCCCAACCTGTTGCGCTCGCTGCTCGATCCCAGGGAGCTTCGATCCAAGGTCGCCAACTGGGAGGAGGTCGCGCGCTACCTGGTCTCGACGACCTACGCCGAGATCCTGGCCGCCGGCGGCGAGCCCAAGGCGCTCGCCTTTATCGAGGAGGTCATGGCCTATCCCGATGTGCCCGCCTCGTTCCGCAAGCTGCGCTTCGAGGATCGGCCGCCGCCGGTGCTGACGGTCGACTACATCGTCGGCGGCAAGTCGCTGTCGGTCTTCACCGCCATCGCAACCTTGGGGACCCCGCAGGACATCACCCTGCAGGAAGTGCGTATCGAGTGCTTCTTCCCGGCCGATGAGCGCAGCGACGCGCTGTTCAGAAGCCTCGCCGCCAAGAGCTGATCCAAAGGCCTCCGACAGGCGTAAAAGCGCCGATGGCGGAGGGCAGCGTGAAACAGCCGAGCACTGAATGGCGCGAGCGCATCGCGCCCGACGAAGCCGCTTACTTTACGCGCGTGGCCACCGTGATCGGCGGGCTGCAGCGTGCCAAATCGGCGAAGTTCGGGCCGGGCCGCGCCTTGCATCGCAAGCAGCTCCTGGCGGCGACCGGGACGCTGGACGTGCTGGCCGACCTGCCGGACCATGCCCGGCACGGCGTGTTCGCGACGCCGGGACGCCATCGGTCGCTGGTGCGCCTGTCCAATGGCGGGCCCGACGTCCAGGCCAACAAGCTGCCCGACATCAGGGGCTTTGCGTTGAAGGTGTTCGACGTCGCCGGCGAAGGTGCGCTCGGTGGCATGACCGATCACCAGGATTTCCTGATGATCAACCAGGACCGCACGCCGACGGCGGACAGCCGCGAATTCATCGACTTCCTGGAAGCGGCGACCTCCGGCCCGCTGGCGGGCATCCTGCATTTCTTCAAGGCCTATGGCCCTTTCGGCGGCTTCGTCCGCCTGCGCGACCTGTTCGGCATGTTGGGCAAGAGGTTCGACGGCTTCGCAGTGGAACGCTTCAACACGGTGGCGCCGCTTTGCTGCGGCCCCTATGCCGTGCGCGTGCGCCTGAAGCCTGCCGGCAATCCGCCACCGGCTGCCCGCTCCAAGGATATCGTCGAAGACATGCGCGAGCGGCTGGCCGTCGGGCCGCTCACCTGGGACCTTGAACTGCAATTCTTCGTCGACGAGGCCATCACGCCGATCGAAGACGCGTCTAAGGCCTGGCCCGATACCGAAACGCCGATCGTCACCGTGGCGCGTCTTACCTTGCCGCAGCAAGGCGTCGATGCCGTGGCCGCCGAAGCGGAAGCCGCCAAGTTCGATCCCTGGAGCGGACTTGCCAACCACCGGCCGCTGGGCGAGGTCATGCGGGCGCGAAAGGTCGCATATTTCGGCAGCCAGAAGGGGCGTGGCGCCTGAGGCCGAGCGTCAGCCGCGCGCAGCCTGAACCTCTATCAGCGCCAGCAAGGCCTTCACGATCTCAACCGGCGGCGGCGGACAACCCGGCACGTGCAGGTCGACCGGCAGGATGTCGGCAAGTGGTCCGACCACGGCCGGGGAACCGGCGAAAACCCCGCAATTCGCCGCGCAGTCGCCCAAGGCCACGACCCATCTGGGCTCGGGCGCGGCGTTGTAAGTGCGCAGCAGCGCCTCGCGCATGTTCCAGGTGACCGGCCCGGTGACCAGCAGCACGTCGGCATGGCGCGGCGAGGCCACGAATTTCAGGCCGAACCGCTCGATGTCGTAAACCGGATTGCTGACGGCGTGGATTTCGAGTTCGCAGCCATTGCACGAGCCGGCGTCGATCTCGCGGATGGCGAGCGAACGGCCGAGCCGCCGTCGCGCCCGCTCGCCCAGCGCCCGCGTCGCCTGCTCGAGCGCGGCCGCATCCGGGCCGGGTGGCGCGATCGTCGCCTTGCCCTTGAACAGGGCGTCGAGCAGGAAGGATCTCATCGCTGCGGCCTCACAGATCGTGGCCCGAGTAGGAGCAGTTGAACGACTTGTTGCAGAGCGGGAAGTCGGCAACGATGTTGCCTTCCACGGCGGCCTCCAGCAGCGGCCACTGGAACCAGCTTGCGTCCCGCGCGTGGACGCGGGCGAGCCGGCCGTCGGCCGCGAAGCGCACGCTCGCGAAGACGTCGCCGCGAAAGGCCTCGACCAGTGCCGCGCCCTCGCCGGCCGCCACGGAAGGCCGGCCGGCGCTGATCTCTCCCGGCGCCAGGCGGCCCAGGAGCTGCGATAGTATCCGGAGGCTTTCGCCGATCTCGTCCATGCGCACCAGCAGGCGCGCATCGACGTCGCCGCCGGTCCGCACCTTGACCTCGAAGTCGAGCCGGTCGTAGGGCGCGTAGGCAAAGGTCTTGCGTGCATCGAAGGCGCGCCCCGCGGCGCGGCCGACGAAGCCGCCGGCCGCGTACTGACGGACCAGTTCCGGCGAGACGATACCGGTGGTGATGGTGCGATCCTGCAGCGACGGCAGCGAATCGTAGACGCGCAGGATCTCGGCATGCGTCTCCTCGAACCGCGCCACCAGGCCGCGGATCTTGCCGATGCCCTCCGCCGACAGGTCTGCCGCCACGCCGCCCGGCACCACGCGGTCCATCATCAGGCGATGGCCGAAGCAGGCGTCGGACACCGCCAACGCATCTTCGCGCTGCAAGGTGCAGCGGGCATGGATGGTGACCACGCTGGCATCGTTGCAGATCGCGCCAACGTCGTTGATGTGGTGTGCGAGCCGCTCCAGCTCCGCCATGACGCCGCGCAGCAGCACGGCGCGCGGCGGCGGCGTCCAGCCGAGCGCGGCCTCGACGGCGCGGGCGAAGGCCCAGGCATAGGCCACCGTGCTGTCGCCCGAGATGCGCCCGACGATGCGCGCCGCCTGCTCGACCGAAGCGCCGGCCATCAGGCCCTCGACGCCCTTGTGCACGTAACCCAACCTCTCTTCCAGACGCACGACGGTCTCGCCGTTGGCGGTGAAGCGAAAATGGCCCGGCTCGATGATGCCGGCATGGACGGGGCCGACCGGTATCTGATGCAGCCCCTCGCCTTCGGCCGGCAGGAACTCGTAACGCGCCGCGTCCTCGCGGCCGGGCCAGCGGCCATGATCGAGCCACGGCCGGGGATCGGGCAGGCCGACGGGCTGGACGCCGTAAAGGTCGCGCATGGCGCGTTCCAATCGCAGTGCCGGCGGGTGGTGGCTGGCGACCGAGGGGTAGCGGCCGGACTCGGTCTCGAGCGAGGCGATGGCGCGCACGCCACGATCGCCGTCGCTGAGCGCCATGCGCATGCTGGCGCCGTCCGCCCACAAGGCGCCAAGGTCGTGCAGGCCCGCCGCGCAACCCTGGGCGAGCGCCGTCCACGTGTCGGCATCGACGGCAAGACGAACATAGCCGTCCGGTCCGGCCGCCCGGTCGCCGACGAGGTCGACCAAGGGCAGCGCGGCGCTCATCCCAGCAGCTCGGCGGCACGCTCGAACCAGGCGACCAGCACCGGCGGCAGGAAGATGCCCGCCGCAAGCACCAGCAACAGGTGCAGCACCATGGGCACCGACGAGGCGTCGACGCGATGGGCGGGGCCCACCGGCTCGCCGAAAAGCGTGTCCTGCAGGCGCATCAACAACGCGCCGAAGCCGACCAGCAGGCCGAACGCCGGCAGCAGGGCCAGCCACGGTTCGCGCGCGAAGGTCGTGGTCAGGATCAGGAACTCGCTGGTAAACACGCCGAACGGCGGCATGCCGCAGATCGCCAGCACGGCCAGCGCGAAGGCCACGGCCAGCCGCGGATGGGTGACGCTCAGCCCCTTGATTTCGGCGATACGTTGCGTGCCTTTGGCCTGGGCGATGTGTCCGACGGCGAAAAAGATGCCGGACTTGGTCAGGCTGTGCATGGCCATGTGCAACAGGCCGGCGAAGTTGGCGAGCGGCCCGCCCATGCCGAAGGCGAACACGATCAGGCCCATGTGCTCGATCGACGAATAGGCGAACAGCCGCTTTATGTCGCGCCGCTGGTACAGCATGAAGGCGGCGAAGATCAGCGACACCAGGCCCATCACCACCATGATCGGACCGGGATCGAGGGCGGCCGGCTGGCCCGCCACCAGCATCTTGAAGCGCAGCAGGGCGTAGAGCGCCACGTTCAGCAGCAGACCCGAGAGGACCGCCGAGACCGGCGTCGGGCCCTCGGCGTGGGCATCGGGCAGCCAGGCATGCAACGGCGCCAGCCCGACCTTGGTGCCGTAACCGATCAGCAGGAAGATGAAGGCGAGATCGAGGATCCCCGGGTCCATGCGCGCGGCCGCCGCCTGCAGGAGGCTCCAGGTCATCGCTGGCACGCCCTCGCCGAGCGCCGGCTGGCCGGCGAGATAGATCAGGATGGTGCCGAAGAAGGCGAGCGAGATGCCGACGCTGGCCAGGATGAAGTACTTCCACGCCGCCTCGATCGACTGCGGCGTGCGGTAGAGCCCGACCATGACCACGGTGATCAGGGTGGCGAGCTCCAGCCCGACCCACATCAAACCGATATTGTTGGCGACCAGGGCGAGGTTCATCGAGCCCATCATCGCCTGGAACATGGCATGGTAGAATCGCACGAAGCCCGGCGACAGGCGGCCGGTCTCGATCTCGTGTCCGATATAGGAGGCACTGAACAGCGCCGCCGTGAAGCCGACCAGGGTGTTGATGCCGATGAAGACGATGTTGAACTCGTCGACGATGGCGTAGTCGCCGACGCGATACTCGCCCGTCACCAGCCAGAGGCCCGCGGCAAGGGTCGCCGCGGAGGCGATCACGTTGACGACGGCGCCGACGCGGTAGCCTGGGATCGCCACGAGCAGCAGCGCCGCCGCGTAGGGCAGCAGCACCACGAGCTGATAGGCCGGGATCATCGGCGATCCCCGCGCATGCGGTCGAGCGCCTCGATATCGACGGTGTCGAAGCGCTCGCGGATGCGGAAGACGAAGACCGCGAACACGAACAGCGAGATCAGCACCGAGAAGGCGACACTGACCTCGACCACCAGCGGCATGCCGCGCGCCCCGGTAGCCGCCAGGATCAGGCCGTTCTCCATCGACATGAAGCCCACGACCTGGGTCACCGCGTTGCGGCGCACGATCATCATCAGGAAGCCCAGCAGGACGATGGCGAGCGCCAGCGCCAGCTCCTCGCGGGCATGGCTTGCCGTTCCCGTCGCCACCTTGACGACCAAAGCCTGGGCAAGGCCGGTGAGCGCCAGGCCGACCATCAGCGCGACGCCCACGCCCACCACCTTCTCGACCTCACGGTGGATGCCGAGCCGGGCGACCGTGCGATGCAACGCGACGGGAATGACGATGCCCTTCAGCGTGAGCGCGATCAGCGCGGTGATGAACAGGTCCGGCCGATTGTCCGACCAGGCCGCCCAGGCGACGGAAAGCGCCAGCGTGATCGACTGCGCGGCAAAGGCGTTGAGCACGGCGGCAATGCGCTCCTGGTAGAGCAGCGCGAAGCTCGTCACCAGCATCGCGCCGGCAAGCAGGTGGGAGACCTCGTAGGCCTGGTTCACGCGAACACCCCGCGCGTCAGGAACGCCAGCAGGATGGCGAGGAAGCCGAACACGAAGGCGATGCCGACGAAGTCGGGCAAGCGGAAGACGCGCATCTTGGCGATGCTGACCTCCCACACGCCTAAAAGCGCGGCAGAGCCCAGCAGCTTGGCGACCCAGGCCAACAGGCCGATCGCCCAGCCGGAGAGGCCCGCCGCCGCCGGCGCCATGCCGAACGGCGCGAACAGGCAGATCAGCAGCGACAGGTAGAGCACCAGCTTGAGGTGGCTCGCCGCCTCGATCAGGGCGAGGTGACGGCCGGAATACTCCAGCACCATGGCCTCGTGGACCATGGTGAGCTCCAGATGGGTCATCGGATTGTCGACCGGGATGC
>WNEZ01004156.1_pt1 | contig 12560 bp, 13 predicted proteins | sample 5400521 | NCBI WGS metagenome assembly WNEZ01 (sample SAMN13153339, study PRJNA577476) | soil metagenome | isolation source: 120 cm saprolite under Douglas fir tree site 2 hole 1 replicate 1 | place: USA:California | collected 2015-04-18 | reverse complement strand
CCGAGCTGCGCGCGGTCCTCGAGCGCCTCGGGCTCGCCTTCGAGGTCGTGTTCGTGGACGACGGTAGCCACGACCGGAGCGCCGACATCATCCGATCTTTCCGCGAGGCCGACCAGCGGGTGCGCCTGGTGCGGCTCAAGACGAACGGCGGTGAGACCGCGGCGACCGCCGCCGGGTTCAAGGCGGCGCGCGGCCGGCGAGTCGTCGTCATGGATGCCGACCTCCAGAACGACCCGGGCGACATTCCGATGCTGCTCTCGCACCTCGACCGCTGGGACGCGGCGACGGGCTGGCGGGTCAATCGCGCCGCCGGCGACAACTTCGTGCGCCGCGTGTCGTCGCGGATCGCGAACCGCATCCGCAACTGGGTGTCCGACGAGACGATCCAGGACAGCGGATGCACCTTCCGCGCCTTTCGGCGGGAGTGCCTGCGCGGGCTGGTGCTCTACCGCGGTTTCCACCGGTTCATCCCGACACTCCTCAAGATGCGCGGCTACCGCGTGATCGAGGTGCCGGTCGGCCACCGGCCGCGTCGGTTCGGCCGGTCGAAGTACGGCGTCCTGAATCGCGCGGCCGTGGCCTTCGTCGACCTCCTGGTGATCCGCTGGATGAACGCCCGCCTCCTCCGGTATGAAGTCGTCGAGGACGTGGGCGGCGATCTCGTCCGCGACTGAGTCCAGCGCGTGAACATCCTGCTGGTCGGCCTCGGCCGCTGGGGCGAAAAGCATCTCCGCGTGCTCGGTGAGCTCGGCGTCACCCTCTGGGCCGCCGACGTGTCGGCGGAGCGCCTCGCATGGGCGGTCCGTCACGGCGTCGAGGCGAAGCGCGCCGTCGCGGACTACCGAGCGGCGCTCGAAAAGGTCGACGCGGTGGATATCGTCACGTCCGCGGACAGCCACTACACGATCGCGCGCGCGTGTTTGGCGGCCGGCCGCCACTGCTTCGTCGAGAAGCCGCTCGCGCGGACGGTCGGCGAGGGGCGCCTGCTCGAAGCGGCGGCCGACGCCGCCGGTCGGCTCGTGCAGGTTGGCCATATCTTTCGCTTTCACCCGGTGACCGCGACGTTGCGCGAGGCCCTGAGCGCTGGACGTATCGGTCGAGTGCGCTACGCGACCGGGCGCTTCTCAGGATTCAAACGGCCCCGGATGGACGTGGGCGTCACGCAGACCGACGCGATCCACTATTTCGATCTCTTCGCGCATCTCTTCGGTCGCGACGCGACCGGGGTCAGTGCGCTGCAGCGCGACTTCCTGGGCCGCGGCCTCGACGACCTGTCCATGACGGTCGTCCACTACGGCGATGTGCCCGCGGTCGTCGAGGCGGGCTACTTCGCCCCGGGAACCTGGCGCGACTGCGTGATCGTCGGCGAGCTGGGCACCCTCGTGGCCGACTACGGGACCTCGATCGTCACGCTCCATCTCGGCGAGCACAGGAAGCACGGCGAGGCGTGGGAGGCTGTGGAGACGGGGAAGGAGGAGCTTCCTACCCGGCGCGCGGAGCCTCTCCGGCTCGAGCTCCAAGCGTTTCTCGACGCGTGCGCCGGCCGCGCGTCCAACCCGGCCCCGCCTTCGGCCGGCGTGCGCGCCCTCGAGGTGGTCGAGGCGGCCGAGCGGTCGGCTCGGCTCGGCGCCACCGTCTCTCTCTCGGGGAAGCCTTGACAGCCGGATAGGTCAGCCCGCACAGTCGCCTCGGATCGAAACCAGGTGGCCGCGGCGGATACCAGGGTGGGCTGCTCCGAGGAGACAGAGAGATGGCGATCCGACTCGTCGTGACGATTAGCGCCGTACCGGGAAAAGGATCTCAGCTCGCCGAGGCGTACAAGGCCCGGTGCGCCCAGGTGATGAAAGAGCCGGGCTGCGAGCAGTTCGAGATCTTTCAGAGCGCCGTGAATCTCGACCGCTTGACCCTGCTCGAGCGCTGGGCCGACCAGGCTGCGCTGGACGCTCACGCGCGGCTGAACAGCACGCGACCGCCGCTGCTGCCGGAGCTTCGCGTCGGGAACGGTGAGCGCGAAGACTACGAGTACCGCAGGACGCGCTAGCACAATCCCCCGAGACGTGGTTCAGGACGACACGAGCGACCGATGAGAGGCCGAGCCGACGGTGTCGCACGACGCGAGTTTCTGGCAGGCGTCGCGGCCCTCGGAGCGAGCACGCTCGTTTCCCGGCACGAAGCGGAGGCGCAGATGGCGACAACCAAGCCCCACCGGATCGACGTCCACCATCACCACACGCCACCGCCGTATGTCGCCGCGATCACGGCCAGGAACATTCCCGGCCCGGTGCGCGACTGGACGCCCGAGAAGTCGATCGCCGACATGGACAAGGCCGGCGTGGCCACGTCGCTCACGTCGATCACGACGCCCGCCCTGCGCTTTCTGGACGACGCGGGCGCGCGAAAGCTGGCGCGGGAGTGCAACGACTACTCGGCCAAGCTGGTCGCCGACTCCAAGGGCCGCTTCGGTATGTTCGCCGTAATGCCGATGCCCTACGTCGAGGGCACGCTGCACGAGATCGGCTACGCGCTCGATACGCTCAAGGCCGACGGCATCGCGCTGCTCACGAGCTACGGGGACAAGTGGCTGGGCGACCCGACGTTCACGCCGGTATTGGAAGAGCTGAATCGCCGCCGAGCAGTCGTGTACACGCATCCCACCACCGCCAACTGCTGCGGCAACCTCATTGCCGACGTGCCGGAGTCGATCATCGAGTGGGGAACGGACACCACGCGCACGATCGCCAGCCTTGTTTTCAGCGGTACCGCCGCGCGGTTCCGGGATGTGCACATGATCTTCTCTCACGGTGGCGGAACGTTGCCGTTCCTGACCGAGCGTTTCGTGCGCCTGCCGCTGATCAACAAGAACCTGGCGGCGCGCGTGCCAAACGGCGTCGAGGCCGAGCTCAAGCGCTTCTACTACGACACGGCGCAGGCGGCCCATCCGTACGCGCTGGCGTCGCTGACGAGGCTGACCCCGGTCTCGCAGATCGTCTTCGGGACCGATTTCCCGTATCGCACCGCGATTGACCACGTGAAGGGGCTGACGGACTACGGCTTCAGCGCGAGCGACCTGCAAGCGATCGATCGCGACAACGTGGTGCGTCTCCTGCCGCGGCTGAAGGCTTAGGTGGAGAGGACGCGCTCAAACCAAGCGGCGCTCAGTCGAATCGTAACGAGGTGGCAATCGCCTTAATGCCAGCGATGCCTTCTGCTCGGTCCTCGGGGATGCCCACGTGAGCGAGCGAAATCGTGTCGTTATAGCGGTGTAGGCCGAGTACCGTCCAATGCATAGATGAATCCGGCTCGCTGAGCAACGCGGCCAGATTGCATCCTTCTCGCGTTCGCTCAGCCCAAATCTCAGGGACCCCTCTGACCGTACCAGCCCGCCGAGCCAGGCTCGGAACCAATCTGAATCCACGCACCCCGGGACGAAATGAGCCCCGTATCTAGACCGTGCATCTCGATCTCGGCGCGCAGAAGAAAGGGCGCTCCGGCTCGCGGCGTCCAGAGTCGCGAACATGCGTCGATTAAAGCCGAGTGATGGAAAGTCCAAAGCCTTCGCTTCGCGCCAGCCATCGGGAACCGCGAACGAATATTGGGGAGGATCCAGGTGAATGAAGGATCCCTTCCAGTGCTCGCCCTTCGGCAGGGGCCCGCAGCTGGACAGACTCAACGCGGCCAATACCACGATGAATGCTTGATCCCGCTGGGACCGGCGCGTCACGCGCATCCCAACCACACCATTTAGTTTTGGTGCCGAAGCGGGGACTCGAGGAGTCGTGGTCGGCTTCCGCGCCTTGTCCTTCACGCCCGGCCTCCTTGGCTGCCGTCATCGTAGTCCAGACGGTGTCCAAGAAAACCGGGTCCGGTTTACCGTGTCCTTGACGACGTGATCACCTTCATTATTAAGGTCAACTGCTCCAGTCCCATCCAGAGAATCGGAGAGCGAATCGAATTGCTCCCGATGACCGCCCGAAAGCTGACCCCCCCCACAACCCACCCGACGGGGCTAAGTCCCCCCAGCTCGCGCCGACCCACAAACCTACTTTTTTAATAGCCCAGCACGCACAGGAGCACTGCCACATATCCGGCAAGAAAGAGACCCAGGCGATCGGCCACTTCACGGACTTGCCTCCCGTGGAAGAGCACGATAAACGCCGACGCCGCAACAGGAATAATGACGGCTGACGATCTTGAGGGAGCGCTCCACTTGCGGCTTCTGCGCGAAATTGCTCTAATGAACCGCATCGCCTCCGAAATGGCCCATTGTTTTACCTAGCGGTTCGGGAGATGTGTGTATGAAGGTTTTCGTGACGGGTGGGACAGGCTTCACCGGCGCCGCGCTGGCGGAGCGATTGTTGGGCGAGGGGCACACGGTCACCGTTTTGGACAAACAGCCCGGGCTGGCCGTGGAAGCACTGCGCAAGAAGGGCGCGCAGGTGACGCTCGGCAGCGTCACTGACGCACAGGTCGTGGCACAGTGCAGCGAGGGGGCTGAAGTGGTCGTTCACCTCGCCGCAGCGTTCAGGGAGAGCGGGGCCCCGGACTCGCTCTACAGGGCGGTAAACGTCGAGGGAACTCGAAACGTCATGGAGGAGGCTGTCCGGGCGGGCGCCAGGAAAGTGGTTTACTGCAGCACCCAGGGCGTGCACGGACACATCACGGCGCCCCCCGGTGACGAGAACTCACCCATCGCTCCGGCAGACTACTACCAGCGTACCAAGTTCGAAGGGGAGGGAGTCGTGCGCCGGTTCGCCGACGCCATCGAGTTTGCCATCATCCGGCCCACCGCGATCTATGGGCCCGGCGATCCCGGCCGGTTCGTGATGATTTTTCGGAGAGTCAGCCGGGGGCGCTTCCCGATGTTCGGCTCCGGAGGGACGTTCTACCATCCGGTGTACATCGACAACTTAGTAGACGCGTTCGTGCTTACCCTCGCTCCGGGGGTCGGCGCAGGGGAGGCCTATATCGTCGGCGACGCCGAGTACTTTCCGATCCGCGTCCTGGTGGAAAAGGTTGCCGCCTCGATGGGGGTCTCGGTCGCCGTGCCTACCTACCCGCTTTGGCCATTGATCCTCGCCGGGCACCTCTGTGAGAGGGCGTGCAAGCCGTTCGGGGTCAACCCTCCCATCTTCCCGAGGCGTGTCGACTGGTTCCGCCAGGTACGTGCCTTCAAGATCGATAAGGCGCGGCGTGACCTGCGCTACGAGCCGCGGGTGAGTATCGAGGAGGGGCTGAAGCGCACCGCCCGGTGGTACGGCGAGAACAGGTACCTGATTTGAGTGCCATGCCGAGCAGCCGCCGGAACCCCGGTCGGGCCATGAGAGTCCTCGTACTGGCTCCCCACCCCTACTTCCAGGTCCGCGGCACTCCCATCGATCTCGATCTCGTTCTCCGCGTTCTCAGCGCGCGTTCCGACGTCGAGGTGGATGTCCTCGTCTACAACGAGGGCGAGGACCGACATTTTCGGAACATCCGCCTTCACAGGATTCCCGACCTGCCATTCCTGATGGGCGTCCGTCCCGGCTTTAGCGTTCGGAAGCTGGCGTGTGACGCCTTCCTGTTCGCGCGGGCCTGGTCGCTCATGCGCCGGCGCTATGACGTGGTCCATGCGGGCGAAGAATCCGTCTTCATGGCGATGATTTTCAAGTGGCTCTACGGTGTGCCCTACCTCTATGATCTCGATTCCTCGATCGCGCAACAGATGGTGGAAAAGCTGCCATTTCTTCGTCCGCTGAGGGGGCTGTTCAACTGGATGGAGTCCCGCGCTATCCGCGGCGCGCTGGTCGCCTTACCGGTGTGCAATGCGCTTGCCGATCTCTGTCGGCGACAAGGCGCAAAACGGGTCATGACATTGCACGGTATTTCGCAGCTGGCCGATCCCCACGCGCCGCAGACGGGCCGCTTGAAACAGGAGCTCGGAACCACGCGCGTCCTCATGCTATACGTTGGCAATTTGGAGGCCTACCAGGGAGTGGACCTCCTGCTCGAGAGTTTCGCAATCGCGTTGCGCACCACCCAGGGCGTCGACTTGGCGATCATCGGAGGCACGCTGAGGGAGATCGTCGCCTACCGGGAGATGGCCGGGAGGCTCGGCATCGAAAAGAACACGTACTTCCTGGGCCCGCGGCCGTTGGAAGAGTTGGGTAAGAATCTCGCGGAGGCGGACATTCTCGTGGCGCCGCGCATCAGGGGGATTAATACGCCAATGAAGGTCTTCCCATACCTCCATTCCGGACGGGCGGTCCTGGCGACCGATCTACCGACGCATTCTCAAATCCTGACCCCCGAGGTGGCGATGCTGGCGGCGCCAACCCCTTACGGATTCGCGGAGGCCATCGTCCGGTTAACGCAGGACGCTGACTTGCGCCGGAGTCTTGGGGAGCGTGGACGGGCATTCGTCGAGGCGAATCACACCTTTCAGGCGCATACGAGGAGGCTCGACGAGATTTACGATCTCGTCAAGTCCTTCCTTCTCTCCTTTTTGGGAACGACGCCGCTGACTAGCGAAGTAGCGCAAGCCTGCGCGCTCGATTTGCTTGCTGTTTTGTAGAGTCCTGATCCGAAAATCACGGTGTTCGACGACGAGAGCCGACCGGGCAGCCTCGTAGGCGGTTGTGGCGCCAGTACACCCGCTGCTTTCACCGTGCCGCCTTTGCCCGCAACCGATACCGGATCTGCTGCCAGAGGGCGACCACCAAGCCATGCCGCTTTCCCACGATCTCGACGGGATCGTTGCGCCTGAAGCTCGCGCGGACCGTCGCTAGGGGCCGCGCCGCGTCAAGCGGGCCTGACAGGCGAAACCCGTAGCAGGCCAACCCGGACTCGGCCCCCGGCAACGGCAGGATGTCGCTGCCGGCGATGACCCGGGCACCCGTCACGAAGCTCCCCGGCGACCGCCAGGGCCAGCAGCGCGCGGCGACGTCGCCAACGAAAAAGAGGGGGTGCGAACGCAGCGTGGGGCTGCTCGCCAGGCGGGCGACCTCGCGGCGCCGCCTGCCCGTCCACTTCCCGAAGCCCCAGGGGAGCACGACGACGACGTCCTCCTCGAGCAGACGTTCGATGAGCGCCTGGGCCGACTCGCTGCCGTCCTCGAGGTGAGTCAGCCGCGAAGCAGGTGACAAGCCCAGGGCCAGGACCTCGAGCTTGTCTCGCGACACGTACTGGCGACCCGCCACCATGAAGAGCAGCGGCTCCGACGCCTCAGTCTCGGAAACGGCCAGGCTGCAATCTTCCGTCGTGGGGGTCACTCGAAACCCCCGCAAGAGATGGTCGGAGATTCCCGGGAGCGAGGCGCTTGGCCTCGCCCCGGGGGCGCCCAGCGATCGGTCGCGCAGCGCGTCGAAGTAGTGGCAGCCGGTGCTTTCGGTCAGAAAGAGGACCAAAGGGCAGCCATGATCGTGGGCCGCGGCCACCCCGACCTCGAACCACCGCCGCAAGTCGAAGACAGGGTAGATGTGGGCGTGACCGTCTGCCACGAATCCTGACGAAGGCCTCGGACTCGCCATCGTGAGCTCCCGATTGATGTCATCGAACAGTAAATTATGACAGGGACCACGGCGCCACGACAACTCCAGGCCGGGACAGGCCTGGCTGCAGGCTCCAGAAGATCCCGCTTCGTCGAGATTTCTTTCAGTATTTTGGGGCCGGCGCCGGCACCGATTCGGTTGAACAACTAAGCACAGCCCTAGATACCATCTGTGTTGCTTGGCTAAATTTCAATCCATTGTTCACTGCTGTACTCGCCAGCAGTAGCCCGGCCAGAATCAACCACGCCCGACGAGAGCTTGCCAACGCCAAAGCCCCCAACAATCACCAACAACGGCACCCAATGCAATGCGTAGAGAGGAACGGTTCATCTCCGTATAGGATATGTAGCGCAGTCTCAGGTGCCCCTCGACCGAAATCAGTCCCCAGAAACCCGTGCCCAAGACCCCCTCCATGGCCGGCCTCGACAACTTCCGGTTCCACGACATCCGCTATCACTTCGCGAGCTGGTTCATGATGGGGGGCGGTAGCCTCCAGGCCTTGAAGGAGCTGCTCGGCCACTTCCGACATCAAGACGACGCTGATCTACGCCCACCTCAGCCCAGCCCACCTGCGGAGCGAGGTCGCCAAGACCGAGCGCGCCGTCGAACCCGCCTCGATTTCAGCGCAAGGCTCAGCGCAAGAGATCGCTGAGCTGGAGGGCGTGTCTCCTAAGTAGTTGGTGCCGAAGCGGGGACTCGAACCCCGACACCCTTGCGGGCACTAGACCCTGAATCTAGCGCGTCTGCCAATTCCGCCACTTCGGCACGTAACGTTTTCGAAGAATTGCGGCGCAGTGTCTCTCCGCATCGCGCCCGATTGTGCGGGAACTGTGCGGGTCACCGGCCGACCTCCCGAGCCGCCGCCAAGGATACCACCACTCGCGCCTGGTCGTCCGCCAGGGCCGCCTCGGTCTTCGCCATAGCCTCCCGAAGGTCTGTCTCGTCGACGATGCGATAGCGCCGATAGATGCTCGGCGTCTTGTGTCCGGATAATTTCATGGCTACGGCCTGGCTGACGCCAGCACGCTCAAAGTTGCGGACGGCGGATCGCCGAAGGTCATGGAAGAGGACGCCGGGCACTCCGGCGGCCTCGCATGCCGCCGCCCAGGCCCCCCGAAAGCCCCTGATTGGCCTCCCTGCGCGGTGGAAGACATGCTCAGCCAGCCCGGTCGTCTTATCCGGGCGAGCCACCGTGCGCGCCTGCCAGCGCCGCTCGATGATCGCAGCCAGAGCCGGCGTAAGCGGTAGCAAACGAGGCTCCTCGTTCTTGGAGTGTTCACGCCGGAGCGCCACAAGCCCGCGCGTACGGTCGACGTCTGTCCAGGCGAGTGTGATGACCTCTCCCCTGCGCCAGCCGCTCAGATAAGCGAAGCGAGCGAGATCTCGAAGGACCACGGGGAGATGAGCGGCGATCGCCTCGAAGGTCGCTGGTTCCACGAACCCTTGGCGGACGTTGTGCTCGGCGAGAAGCGAGATTGTCGGAGCCGTGGAGAGCCGCTTCTGTCTCACCGCAAGGCGGAAGGCGCGCCGGAGCGCCGCGAGCTCGCGGTTGATCGTTGCCGGCGCGTAACCTTCACCGAGCCGCACGCTTGTATAGCGAGCGATCCGCTCCTCAGTGACATCCAGGGCACGGCTCCCGATGAAGGCGGCGCGCAACGCGGCGATGTAGAACGTGAGCGTCTTGAGCGAGCGACGCCCGTTCAGCTCGTAATCAACCTTGAGAGCATCGAGGAGATCGGTGAGGAGCACCCGCTCTTCGCTCGGGCCGACGAAGCAGCCCCGTCCGATCTCTTGGAGCCGCTTCTTCAGGAGCTTGGCGGCAACAGCTTCGCGTTCGCTTCCGCTGGACTCCCGGAACTGTTGGCCACGGTGCCAGTACTCGATCCAACAGATGGCGCCGCGTTGGTAGATTCGACCGAAGCCCTTCATCGCCCGCTCTCCCGCTTCTTGCCCTTCAGGTAGGCCTCGAGCGCGGCGATGATGACGGAGCGAAGATCTGCCCGATCGTCCATTGCCCGCACCTTCGCGGCGCGCCATAGATCTTCCGGTAACTCGACGGTCGTCTTGACCATCCCTCGGGCCCCCTTCTCCTCGCGGCGCCTTCGAGGCGTCATACCGTAAAGAAGGTTATACGGTTTGACGTATCGCTGTCAACCGCCCCTCCGCGATAGATAAGTGTTCAGCGCGGACCGAGTGAATTTCACGCGGCCGTCCACGTCGCGATAACCGATCGCGAGCTCACGCCACTTTTTGTAGAGCGTCGAGGGTTTCATTCCGAGCGTCCGAGCGGCCTCCTCGATGCCGACAGCGCCGTCGAGAATGGGTTGCTGTTGGTCGCGGCGGCCGGCGAGTCGAGCTGCCAGTGTGTTCTGGATCGAGGCCACTATCGATTGGTGAGCGGCGAGCTTCGCTAATAGCGCGGCGATCTCTGTCGGGGCGATCTCCGCCGCTCGGCGCGGATCTTCGAGCAGCCGCAGGAGATCAGGTTGCATTGAGCGCCACGTTGGTGCTGGCGGTGCCCACGCGGTCGCCTGCAAGTGCGATAGTGCTCGGCGCCGCGCCAAGCAGTGAGAGCGCCCTGGCTTTCTTCGCCTCGTGAGCCTCGCGTTCTGCTGTCGTGGGTGGCGCGGAGGGCGCTTGCAGAGCAGGATCGAGCCGGCGCCGGTGCTCGAGTTGGCGCGCTGGCTCTGGCCGCACCCTATGATGCGCCACAAGCCCGCTCAGCAACTCGGCGATGCGCTCGGACTCGATCTGCTCAGTCGGTTCGGGCACTTCCGGTCGCGGCACCGGAACGACGGGCTCCGAGATGCCATCTCCAAGACGCCGCGGTTCGGGAAAGGCCGGCTCCTTGTCGGCGCAGAGAGCAGCCGGGGTACCGGCGGGTGCGCCGCGCCTGAGATAGATTTCGTAGAGCTTGAGGAACTCCTTCCTGACGACGGATATCGTGACCTCCTCGCTGCCCGGAAAGCCGAGGCTGTGAAACCGGCCCCAACCGCCGATCGCCTCGATCGCGGCGTGCATGATCGGATCGCCAAAGTCGATTGGCCGGTAGCCCCCGACGCCATTGCGAAACGCCTGAAACGCGCGTACCCAGGCCAGCTCTGCACATTCCTCAGGACTGCCCTGCGCCAAATCGCGAAGCTCGGCCGGCGTCGGGAAGAACCTGCGGTGCGTGCGTGCAGCCGCCCTCATGGAATCGCGGACCTGCGAGAACGAGAGATTGTCAAGCGCGACGAAGTAGCCCTCGATCCGCGTCGAAGAAAGTTCTTCTTTGAACACCTCGGCGAGCAGCGCTAACTCAGCTGTGAATGGCTTGAAATCGTGTTTCGTCATGCGAGTCCCCTGTGTCTGAGGGCCTCTTGCGCAGCCATCGCGTTGCCGGCGGTCTTCCTCGTGAAGAACGCGGAGTGATCCGGGGCCGCCTCGCCACACGGAACTTGGTCGTCCCACCGCTTGCCGCGGAGCCAGGTGACTGCGTAGGGGATGAAGCGGCCGTGCTCGCGCCGCCACTCCTCGCTGTTCTTCTGGATGGCTAGCGCCTCTAGGATTCTCTTGCCCAGCGCGGCGTTCGGCGCCAGCTTCATCCACTCCCGGGCCGCGGCCTCCATCGCCTGCTTTTTCGGGTACTGCTCGCGGAACTGCTCGAAGGTCACTTCCCCCGCCGCCGAAGGCGTCGTACACAGTGACGGGTCTCGGGACGAATCTTTGGACGGGTCTTCGGACGGATCGGGTGACCTGGGGTCACCCTCCGAGCGACCTTCGGTCACCCCTTGGGTGACTGTGGGACGCCCCTCGGGTGACCGAGGACCATCCCTCGAGGTATCGTGAGGTGACGTACAGTCACCCCTAGCTTCAGCCAGCGCCGCGAGGTCAATCCGGTATTCACGTGGCCGCCGGCGTGTCGCCTCAGCGACAACATGTATCAGGCGTTCGCCTTGAAGCCACCGGAGCGTACGTTGTATCTCGCGTTCGCTGAGACGGGTCATGCGCGCGAGGGTCCTAACCGATGGGAAGATCCGCGATCCGTCGTGGCTCGCGTGGTCCGCCAACGCGAGCATCACGAGCGTGTCGGTCGGCCGCTTTAGTCGAAGCGCATCCCACACCACCCCGAGCACCTTGACGCTCATCGCCGCGCTCCGCAGCCGGCGGCAAGGTGAGCTCGACGCGCACTTGACACGCCGACGCGAACTGCGTCGAGTAAGGTTCGACGTGGTCGTGCCGCTACACGACCCTCGAGGGCGGTGCCGATCCGGCTCGAGCCTCGCGCCGCATCTCGAAGGCGTGTTCTATCGCCCCAGAGCGCGGGAAAGCGCACACGAATGCGGAGAGAAGCTAAGTCGCTCCTGCTGTGCAGTACACTTGCGAGCGGCTGTCGGCGCATCAGTGTTGCCCCGGCGTAGAGAATCTCCTGACCGGGACACGAGTAGGTAGCGTCAGGGGTGCAATATGCTCACTGGGCGTGTGAAGTGTGCTAACCCCTCGCCGGGGCAAAGGAATTCCGTGCATGTCCAGAAATTCTGAGAAGGTGTCCAGAAAAACACGTGGACGGCCGTCTACGATGGCGACATGGTTACCGCGTGTGAGGCGCCTACTGCGCGACGAGCCAGAGATGACAGGCGGCGAGGTTCTTCGACGACTCCGCGCCGAAGGCTATAAGGGGAGCCGGGCCGCGGTGTATCCGGTCGTCAGTGGATTGCGGATGGTGTCGACGGAGCCAGTAGCGCCGATGCTGCCGGCGTCCGGGACGTACCACGTCTTCCGGCGCGGATTCCCCTCCGCCCTGTTCGGAGCTCATCTCGCCGAGGCAAAGAACCGTCTAGGCATGAGCGACAACGCACTCGCCCGGCGCCTCGGTGTGAGTCGTGCGGCGTTCGAGAATCACCTCAGTGGTCGATCGGTTCCGCAGCCGTCGACGCTGCGCGTCTATGTATTGGCGTTGGATCTGCCGCGCGCGCCTTATCGCGAAGCCCTTCGACCCACCTATGTGACGGTCCTGTGTCCGGGCTGCGGGCGCGAGCGCTCGCTGGAGCGCGG
>WNEZ01004499.1_pt1 | contig 12564 bp, 9 predicted proteins | sample 5400521 | NCBI WGS metagenome assembly WNEZ01 (sample SAMN13153339, study PRJNA577476) | soil metagenome | isolation source: 120 cm saprolite under Douglas fir tree site 2 hole 1 replicate 1 | place: USA:California | collected 2015-04-18 | reverse complement strand
GGCGCGATGTCCGTCACCAGCGGCCCCAGCGTGTAGAACGGCGCCTCGTGGCACCACTCCACTTCCTTGTCCACCTGCTCTTTAATCTTGTCCAGCGGCACGTGCCCCGGCCCTTCAATCATCACCTGCACGTCGTGCTCCCAAGCTTTCGTGGTCAGCTCTCCCAGCACTTTCAATTCCGCGAACTGCGCCTCATCGCTCGCGTCCGCAATGCAGCCTGGCCGCAATCCGTCGCCGAAGGAAAAGCTCACGTCATGCTTCTTGAAAATCTTGCAAACGTCATCGATGTTTTCATAAAGAAAATTCTGCTTCTTGTGATGTTCCATCCAGTGCGCCATTAGCGAACCGCCGCGGCTCACAATTCCCGTAATGCGTTTCCGCACCAGCGGCACATGCTCCCGCAGCACCCCCGCGTGAATCCGGTCCCCACCGGGACCGGCGACGCTTCGATGATCGCCTTTCGAATCGTCGGAATATCCCCGCCCGTCGAAAGATCCATCACCGTATCCGCGCCGTAGTGCACCGCGTGGTGCAATTTCTTCAGCTCTTCCTCAATGTTGGAACTTGTCGCGGAATTTCCGATATTCGCGTTGATTTTGCACTTACTTGCGATGCCAATGGCCATCGGCTCCAGGTTGCGATGATTCACGTTCGCGGGAATGATCATTCGCCCCCGCGCCACTTCGCTGCGAATCAATTCCGGCTCGAGCTTTTCTCGCTTCGCGACGTACCGCATCTCTTCCGTAACGAGGCCCTGCCGCGCCAAATGCATTTGCGAGACGTTCCGGTTGCCGTTCGCTTGTCCTGACACAGGAAGGGCACCGGCAACTTCGGCCTCTCTCTTTTCAATCCAGCTATCGCGCAATGCCATAGAACCCCCTCAGACACTCGGACGCATGCTCCGCGACTCTCGATGAATCTTTCGAATCACGAATCCGCACTACGAGGTGGAATTATGGCACCCGGAGATGGGTGCCGCAACTTGCGACCCATTCGAAGAAACGAGCACGCCGGGAGCAGCGCCAAACCTGCCGGCGCCTCTCCCCCGCGCTTGGTCCGGTAGCGAGCCCCTCCACGCTTCGCGACCAGCCACTGCCGAATGCCAAAAATTGGACTTGACACATGGCGAAACAAAAGCGAACATTTCGACGCCTGTCTTACTAGGCCTAGGAGCTCCTTATGGGTACCGCACCTGCATTGTCGGATCAAAGCCGCGAAAACGCGCCTTCTTTCGACGACGGCGCCCTCCTCTACGAAGCCCTGCACCGCTACTGGGGCTACGAAACCTTCCGCCCTGGCCAGGAAGCCATCGTCCGCTCCCTCGCCGCCGGCCGCGACGCTTGCGTCATAATGCCTACGGGCGGCGGCAAATCGCTCTGCTACCAACTTCCCGCCGTGCTCGACGCCCGCACCGCCGTCGTAATCTCCCCGCTCATCGCGCTGATGCAGGACCAGGTCGCGCAACTCCTCCAAATGGGCATTTCCGCCGCCTGCTTGAACGCCGCGACTCTCCCTGACGAGCGCGCCCACGTCCTCCAGCAAGCCGCCAGCGGCAAATACCAGTTGCTCTATTTGTCTCCGGAGCGCATCGCCCTTGGCAACACCGTGGACTGGCTGAAGGGCCTCCCCATTTCGTTTTTCGCCATCGACGAGGCCCATTGCATTTCCGAGTGGGGCCATGAATTCCGTCCGGAGTACCGCCAGCTCAGTCGCCTGCGCGAGATTTTTCCTGATCGCCCCATCGCCGCCTTCACCGCCAGCGCCACCAAACACGTTCGCGGCGACATCATCGAGCAGCTCCGTCTGCGCGATCCGTACAAGCACATCGCCAGTTTTCGGCGCCCGAACCTCCGCTACATCGTCCGCCAGTCCAACGCCCGCACGCAGGACGAACTCCTCCTTCGCGCCGTACGGCAAGTCTCGGACGGCAGCGTCATCGTCTACGCGCCCACCATCACTCGCGTGGGAGAAACCGTCGATTTCCTCGAAGAAAACGGCATCGCCGCCATCGGTTATCACGGCCAGATGGGTGGCCGCGCACGCCGCGAAAACCAGGAAAAGTGGATGGCCGACGAAGTGCGCATCCTGGTCGGCACCATGGCCTTCGGCCTGGGCATCCACAAGCCCGCCGTGCGCGCCGTCATTCATCTCGCCCTCCCGAAGAGCGTCGAGCAGTACTACCAGGAAGCAGGCCGCGCCGGCCGCGATGGTCTCCCCGCCGATTGCTTCCTGTTCTGGCAAAAAAAAGATTCCGGCCTCCACGCCTACTTCAACGGAAAAATCGAGGACTACGCGGAAAAAACGCGCGCCTGGCAGCGCTATCGCGAAGTCGAGCAGTTCGTGAACTCAGAAAGTTGCCGGCAGCGCTACATTTGCATGCACTTCGGCGAAACCCCCAAATGGGAAACCTGCGGCAATTGCGACGCCTGCGCCGCCCCGCCAGACTGGCTGGAAATGGAAGTAGCCCAGAGGAGGCGAAGCGGCACCGTTTCGCGTCCGCCGAAGCCGGCACCTTCCCGACAGCAGCAGGTCTCCATTCCGGTCACTAACTCCTCGGTGGATCGAGAGTTGAATGAGTATTTGCGGGAGTGGCGGCGGAACGCCGCGAAGGATAAGGGGATTCCCGCGTTCGTCGTCTTGCACGATTCCGCACTGGAAGATTTGTGCCTCGTCGAGCCTTCGACCTTGCAGGAGTTGCGGCGCGTGTCTGGTTTCGGCGAAAAGAAAGTCGAAATGTACGGCAAGGAAATCCTGGACGTCCTCCGCCGCTTCCGCGAGGGCGAACGCGCCACCAACGAAGGCAAACTAAAAGTCTCCTCCCCGGCGAAAGAAACCCTGCGCCTGCTCGAAGAAGGCCGCACCTTCGAAGAAATCGCCCAAATCCGCGCGCGAACTCTCCGCGCCGTCGTCTCGCTCGTCGCCGATCTCGTCGAGCGAGGCGAAGCCCAGTTCCAGCCCGGTTGGCTGGCCCCCGAACGCTACAACCAGATCGCCGCCGCCTGCCGCCAGCTCGGCATGGACCGCCTCAAGCCTCTCAAGGAAGCCCTCCCACCTGAAATTTCCTACGAGGAAATCCGCCTAGTCATCGTCCGCCTAGGCGCCAAATCCCCATCCTAGGCAGCTTAACTTTTAGCGGCTGACACCCTCTACCCTTCATATCTTCCCGCCCAATGCGCTACCCTCTGCGGCACAAATCCGCCTTATAGATGCAAACGAGGCCAGTGAACATTTCCTCCACGTCCCGCAAATCCAACTCCACGCGCGCGGCCCTGCGCAAAGCCACGCTGCTGCCGTTCGTCTTTGTGATGTACGCCTACGCGACCGGCGGGCCGTTCGGTCTCGAAGACATGGTCACCACCAGCGGGCCGGGGCTCACGCTGCTCTATCAGCTGTTTATCCCGTTTTTCTGGGTGCATCCCCGTCTCGCTCGTGGCCGCAGAACTCACCACCGCGATTCCCGTCGAGGGCGGCTTCTACCGCTGGGTGCGCGCGGGCTTCGGCGACTTCTGGGGATTTCTGGCGGGCTGGTGGAATTGGAGCGCGTCGTTTTTGCTGGCTGCCGCGTACGCCGTGTTATTCACGGACTACCTCACAAATTACCTTTCGTTCTACTTTACGATTCCCGGCTGGATGCATTACGCCATTGCCGTCACGGCGATTGCGGTGATCGGGTACATCAACGTGCGCGGCATCCGGATGGTTGGCACGGTCGCAACCATTCTGGAAATTTCCATTCTCGTGCCGATCGTCGCGCTCTGCGCCATCGCTGCCGCGAAGTGGCAGCACAATCCATTTGCTCCGCTGATTCCGCCGCACGTGCCGCCGTTTCAGGTTTTCGGCGTGGGACTTGCGCTCGGTCTGTGGCTGTACTCCGGCTACGAACAGGTTTCGAGCGTGGCCGAGGAAGTGGAAAATCCTCAGCGGAATTATCCGATCGCTCTGGCGATCGTCGTGCCGCTTTCGATGGCATCCTATTTTCTGCCGACGATGTTTTCGCTTGCGGCGCTGGGAAACTGGCAGAGATGGCACACCGGATATTTTTCCGAAGCCGCGCACTTGATCGGCGGGCCGTGGCTGGGATTTGCGATGACCATCGCGGCGATGGTCACGAACCTTTCGCTGCTGAACGCCACCGTGCTGACCAGCACGCGCATGCCCTCCACGATGGCCGAGGACGACTATCTGCCGCCGGCGCTGGCCGCGCGGCATCCGCGCTACGGCACGCCGTGGATCGCCATCACTGCGTCCTGCATCATCTACGCGTTGCTGGCGCAGAGAACGATGGTGCAGCTTCTGACTGTCTACGTTTGGCTGCGCATTGGCGTGACGATTCTGACGGTGCTGGCGTCGTGGCGGCTGCGCAAGACCCAGCCGGATCTTCCGCGCCCCTTCCGCATTCCCTGGGGCCGCGCCGGGCTGTTCTATGTCATCGTCGCGCCGCTGGCGATGAGCGTCGTCGCGCTCGTAGCGAGCGATCCGTTCGCGCGGAGGTGGGGGCCGGTTCCCGTCCTGCTCGGCCCCGTCATGTATTTTGTGTTCCGCAAATTGCAAGCCGGAAAAACCGCAAGCGGCCGGCAGGCTACGTGAAGAAATCGAGAATTCTGTACCACGCGCCGGAAAGAGGAAGCGCCCAGGTATTGCCGCTGCGAAGACCGATCGGTGCAGCCGGGAACTTGATGCCGTCGAAGGGAATATCGTTCGGCTCGCCGCAAATCAGTCCGGCGAGTTTCGCACCGAACCAGGTAGCGGCGGCCACACCGTGTCCGGCGAATCCGGCGGCGAAATACATGCCGTCGATTTTTCCCGCGTGGGGCATCACGTCGAGGGTGAAATCCAGCGTGCCCCCCCAGACGAATTCAACTTTTGTGCCGGGCAGTTGCGGGTAAACGTCAACCATGCCCCACCGCAAGATCTCGGCGCTTTGCCGTACGGTGTTCTCGGTCTCGGGAAAAAACGCAGCGCGCCCGCCGAAAAGCATGCGGTTGTCCGGCGTAAGCCGGTAGTAGTAGAGAAAATGTTTCGAGTCGTAGATCATTCGGTTGCGCGGGCTGAGTTCGCGGGCGAGATCGGCGGGGAGAACTTCCGTGGCGATGATGTACGAGCCGATGGGAATGATTTTCTTGCGGAGCGCAGGGGTTGCTTCGGTAGTGTAAGCACCGCTGGCAAGAATCACTTCACGAGCGGTGAGCGTGCCTTTTGGAGTGACCACGCGGAATTTGCGCGCACCGTTTCTTGTTTCTGGTTCAATCGATGTGACACGCGTGTGATCGAAAAGGCGCGCGCCCGCGCGCTGCGCCGCACCAGCGAGGCCCGCGACGTATCGTGCGGGATTCAACCCCGCGCTGGTCTCGTCCACCATGCCGCCGAAATAAATGTCCGAGCCGATTTCCGCGCGCAGTTCGCTCTTCGGGATGATGCGCAGCTCGTGATGGAATTCGCGCCGGGTGAGCGCGGCGGTTTCTTCGTAGCCATCGAAGTGAGCTTGCTTGCAGGCCACTTCGAGGTGGCCGCAGCGCGCAAAATTGCAGTCGATGTTTTCTTCACGAACAATTTGCTCGACGCAATCGATGGTGTCGAGCGAAGCGGCGTACATCTTGCGCACGGTTTCGATGCCGTAGCGTTTAATGAGCGTGGGCGCGGGAAGCTTCATCCCGGTAAGGACCATACCACCGTTGCGCGAGCTCGCTCCCCAGCCGAAGGTTTCGGCTTCGAGCACGGCCACGCTCACGCCACGTTTCGCCAGAGCGCGCGCCGCGGAAAGACCGCAGTAGCCCGCGCCGACGACGGCGACGTCGACACTGTCCGGCAATTCCCGCGCCGATTGCACGGGGGGCGTGGTTCCGGTTTCGAGCCAGTAGTTTTTTTCTTTGATCGGCATGATGAGATGCAATGAGTGCGAGGAATCTTAACACTCCAGCGCTCCGGCGAGAATGCAGCGGCAAACATGGGTATTTGGAAAACAGGAGGCGAGAGCGCAGACGCACACACGTCAACCCGCGCTGGCACCCTCGCCGGCGCAGCGGCATGCCCCGCGCGAATCGACCACCCTGCTGCTCGAATTGTGGCCGGTCTATGGTTCGACCGTGATCATGCCAAACAAGCCGTTGGCGTAATTATTCGGACCGGCGGTAAAAAAGAGCTGGTTGGGCTTGCCACCGTTCCCGCCGTTTCCGAATTGAATGGCCCAGAGCTGGTCGATGACGATCGCCTGGCCGTGCAAATCGCGCAGCGTGCCGAGAAACGCGCCGGTATGGGGATCGAACGCGTTGATGCGGCCGTCGGGAACGTTGTTGGCGATCAGTAAAGTGTTACTGAACGGGCCGAAATCAGCCGGCGCCATCGCGAGGCCCCAGGGCGAGTGCAGAGGGCCGGTGATGTGCATGAGTACGTTGCCCGCGGTGTCAAATTCGTCGACGAAGCCGGCGGCCGATTTGTTGCCACCGAAGGTCACCCAGAGGTTGCCCCCGATGTTTTGAATCCCGTAGGGAGCAAAGCCGCCCTTGATCGCCGGGTCGGTAAAAGAATTCACCAACTTGAAGTTCTTGTCGAAAACGTCGATGCGACTGTTGGGGCCGTTGTCGGCGGCGTAAAGAAAGTCACCCGAGGCATCGCTGGTGATTGCCAAACCTGTGTAGACCGCACCGTTCTTCGACCGGTCCGCAGCGATCAGGGCGTGAGTGCCGTCGACCCCAGGACTCCAACCACTGATGGTGCCGTCCAAGGTGGCGAACAAGAAAATAGCGGTGCCGGATTTGACGCCGTTCGAAACGGAAAACGAAGGCACGGGATTGCCGAGGGTGATGTTAAAGACGTCGCCGGTCGGCGTGCCCTTGGCAGCGCCATTGGGCGCAGGAGGGATTGTGACAATTAACCCAATCTTTTGGCCGGCGCCGTTGTAGAGAGTGGACTTGCCTGTACCTTCGTCGCTGACCCAGAAGGGACTGCCACCGGAGCGAGTGAGACCCCAGCCATTGACCAAGTCCGGATCTGTGGCGTCAGTGACGAGATCGGTGCGTTTGTATTGCGCAAGCGCTAAAGCGGGAAGAACAAAGAGCGAAAGGGCAACTACTGCAAGAAACTTCCAGGACTGCAATGTGATCTGCATTGGAGAATCCTTCCAAAACGAGATTTTCGCTGCGAAACACGTCCCACGCATTCGCGAACGAACCCCTGCCAGGCTGGACTCCTGGCGTGTTGCTGCAACCCAAATTCCAAGCTGGAGTGCCTGAACGTGACTCGCCCTCGACTGAGAACAGGGGACTTGCACTTTCCAACGCTAAACGCAGAACAGTCCGCTCCAAAAAATGGAATCTGGATACCGTTGTTAATACCAATCTCGGGAGATGTTTATTCCACGATTCGAAGGAATGCTTAGAGTCACCTAACCAACGAAGCGGTTGACTAAGCGCGGCGAAGGACGAGTAGAGAGATTTCTGGAGGAACGCCGATGCGGACGGGAGCGCCAACGGTGCCTAGGCCGCGATTTACGTAGATGCGGGCCATGGAAGAAGAATGCATGGTCACCGGCGGCTGGTCGCTGGACGCGGAAGCGCGTTCATTGACGGCGGCGGCGAACAGCGGGCGCCGGTAGAGACCGGCGATGTAATCGGTGATGAAGCGCGCGGGGCTGAGGCGATGGTCGAGGATTTCCACCTGGATCTGGCCGCCGTGCGTGTGGCCGGCGAGAGAAAGCTCGATGCCCAGCTCCGCGGCACGATTAAAGCTGTTCGGATTGTGCGAAAGAAGAATATTGGGCATGTCGCGGCGGACGAGCGGCTCGACGCCGGCCAGCGTTTGTTGTCTTTGGCCGCGGGAAGTGCGTTCGCGCTGGTAGTCTACGCCGATGAGATTGAACTGCGCGCCTTTGAAAGTAAGCTGCGCGTTCTCGTAGCGCAGGAGCTTCATGCCGGCCTGTAAATAGAGATAAGCCGCTTCGTCTTCCACACGCGCGTAAATTTCGTGGTTGCCGTTGCAGCCCCAGGTGGCGAGCGGCGCGTGCAAACGGCGAACTTCTTCGATGCAATCGGCAATCGAATCGCCCATGCCGGTGATGAGGTCGCCGGTGACGACCGCAAGATCGGCGCCGAGATCGTTGGCCATGTCCACGGCGCGGCGCACCTGCGCTCGCGACATGTAGCTGCTCAAGTGAACGTCGCTGATCTGCACGATTTTCATGCCATCGAGCGCAGATGGCAAATTGTCCATGGGAATTTCGACGCGGCGGACCTGGTAGTTGAGGCGCTCGGCGGCAAAACCGTACATGGCACCGAGAAATGGAGCGGCGCCGGCGGCGGCGGTGGCGGCGCGGAAAAAGTAGCGGCGGCCAGGGTCCGCAACGGTCTCGGCGACAGCAGGGATGGACGAGGTTTGTGCCAAAGTCTGAGGAGGGACAGCTGGTTGCGAAGCGGTCACGTTTCGCGTCCATCTCCAGATGCGTTCCAGCCCATGAACTATCTTGACCGCAAGATACGAAAAGAGCGCGCTGAAAAACCAAAGCCCCGTGAGAACCCCAATCATGGAGGCGCGAGGAATAATGCGCCCGCGGCCCAGACTGATGGCTTCGATCAATGTGGCGATGACGATCAGCAGGATCAATACGTAAGCGAGTCTTGCACCGACGCGCAGCCAGACTTGGCCCCAATTCGACGTCATGCGCCAAAGGGAGCGGTACCAGAAACGCTGCGAGAGAAAGAGCAGCGTCAAAATGCTCAAACCGATGGCGATGCGCAAAAACAAGAAGGCCCAATTCACAGTAAAATCACCCACGCGTGTAAACATCAAGTTTAGCACGTCTGACCGTATGGAATTTGGTGTGACGCATAGCCGTTTCCTGCGTAAGATGGTCCCCCACGGAACGCCAGCCACGCGCAAATCCGGTCCTTGGAAACGACTGGCGCGGTGGTCCGTCTGAAGGAATGAGCGCCCTGCCCGGTTCGGAACAGCGGGAGAGGCGGGGGCAACTGAGGAGAGAAGAAATGAAGAACCTGAAGTGGGTGGCGGGAGTGGCTCTGGCAGTGGGGTTGACCGCACTGCCGGTGCTGGCGCAGGAGGCGGCGAAGAAAGAGCCGCCGAAACCGGCGCCGGGACCTTCGGAAGCGGTGCTCGAACAATGGAATGACATCGGCAGGAAGCTGATTGCGATTGCGGAAGACCTGCCGGAAGAGAAATACGACTACAAACCAAACCCGGATTCGCGGACGTTCCGAGCGCTGCTGCTACACGTCTCGGCGTCCATGTACTACTTCACGGATCCGGCGCAGAAACAGAAGCCGCGCTATGCGGATGATCCCAAGCCCGCAGACCTAAAAATCAACAACAAGGCGGACCTAGTAGCATTCGTGAAGCAGTGCGTGAAAGACGGTGCGGACGTCATCAAGGCCAAAGGTGACAAAGGAATGAGCGAGAGTGTCAATGATGGCGGGCCGCGGCTGATTCGAATCTCGGATCTGGCCTACGGGTTAAACGAGCATTCCGGGGAGCACTACGGCAACCTGGTGGTGTATTACCGAAACAATGGAATGGTGCCGCCGGAATCGCGGCCGAAGAAGTAAGAGTGACTGGTGACTCGTGACTGGTGACTCGTGAGAACCGTCCCCCGCGCGAATGCGGTGAATCTGATTTAGCAAGCGCAACTCCAGGGCGCGGTGCGCGAGCACGGCGCCCGCTTTTGCTTGGGAAGGAAAATTGAATCGGCTAGGAAGTTGCGGCACCGGCGATGCCGTTTTCGAGGAGGGCGATCAGTTGGGAGGGGTCGCTGGTTGGAGGGAGACAGGTCTGGCCGGAGCAGACTACAGCGAGGGGCTTGCCGGCAGGGAGATGGGGGAGAGTCTCTTTGAGGGCGCCGGCGAGATTTGTGAGCGAGGCGCCAGGAGTGATTCGAAAGACGGATTTGGCGAAACGGAAGACGTGGTGGGCGGCGGCTTCGAGGGCTTGGGCGGCGGGATCGTTCGAATTGCCGGTGATGACGACTTGGAGCGGGTGGTGCGCGAAGAGCGTGGCGGCGAGGCCGTAGGTGGCGGCGAAGAGGCCGTACTGCGGGGCGATGCCGGCGAAGGCTTCGAGTGTTTTTTTTGCAAAATCGTAATAACGATTGTCGCCGGTGAAGGCGTGCATTCGAATCAGCGCGATGGCGGCGACGGAATTGGCGCTGGGTGTGGGCGAATCCTGGAATGGTTTGCGGCGAACGTCGAGGCCGCCCATGGGAGCGGCGTCGGAGGGACGATCGAAAAAGCCGCCGCCTTCGGTGTCGCCGTAACGAGCGATGGCGAGGTCCATCGTTTTTTGCGCGGCGGTAAAGTAACACGGATCGAGTGTCGTTTCGTAGGCGTCGAGCAACGCGAGGACGCTGAACACCTGATCGTCAAGCGAGCCTTCGAGGGCGGGGCCGCCGATGCGATGACTGAAGCCGCGGGATTCGCTCCACACTTCCTTCAGCATGCGATCCAGTGTTTTCAGCGCGAAGGCGCGGCAATTCACGCCGAGCGACCCACCTAAGACGCGTGCCGCGTCGAGATAGGCCGAAACGAACATCGCATTCCACGCGACGTACATCGTTTTGTCAATGAAAGGAGTCGGGCGCGGCTTGCGGGCTGCGAACATTTTTCCTCTTGCCTTGGCGATGGTGAGACGCACGGCAGCGTTATCGAGGCTAAGATCTTCCGCAATGTCAGCGGCATCGCGCGCGATCCAAAGAACATTTTTTGAGGGATTGTGGTGCATCTCGCCGTGAGCTTCGACGTCGTAGTACAGCTCCATGATGCGAGCCTCTTCAGGAAGAAGTGCCGAGCGGAGTTCTTCCAGGGTCCAGGTGAAATAGTCGCCGTCATCGTCGAGGGAATAATCGGCGTCCTGGCTGGCGTAGAAGCCACCGTTTTCCTGGTCGGACAGGACGTCGTTAACCCAGCCGATGATGCCTTCGGCGGTTTCGCGCAGGAAGGGATTCTGCATTGCTTGCCAGACGTGGAGATAATTTCTTAGCAGTTCGGAATTGTCGTAAGACATTTTCTCGAAGTGGGGGACGAGCCAGCGTTCATCGACGGAATAGCGGTGAAAACCGCCGGCAAGCTGGTCGTAGACGCCGCCGCGGGCCATTTTTTCGAGCGTGGTTTCGGCCATGGCGAGGAGGTGTTTTTCCTTGGTTTGCTGGTAGCGCTCGAGAATGAGGTCGATGGCGGAGGCGTGAGGGAATTTCGGGGCGCGGCCGAAGCCGCCGTTTTTTATGTCAAAGAGTTGTGTGATGGAATTGATCTGGGCTTCGACGACATCGGGATCAAATTCAGCGCTGGCGCGGATGAAGGCTTCCGCATGCGCGACGTCTTCGGAGATGGCATCAGCCGCGCGCTCGAGCTCGGCACGTTTGTTGCGGTAGGAATCGGCGACGGCGAGCAGCACGCGGCGGAAACCGGGGCGGCCCATTTGATCATCGGGCGGAAAATACGTACCACCGAAAAACGGTTTGCCGTTCGAAAGAAGAAATCCGGTGAGCGGCCAGCCGCCCTGTTTAGAGATAAGGCTGATCGCGGATTGGTAGCGAGAGTCCACATCGGGACGCTCGTCGCGGTCCACTTTGATGGCCACGAAATTGTCGTTGATGATTTTCGCGATTTCGGGATTCTCGTAGCTTTCGCGGTCGATGACGTGGCACCAGTGGCACCAGACAGCACCGATGTCGAGGAGGATGGGTTTGTCTTCGGCCTTGGCGCGAGCGAAAGCGGCGTCGTTCCATTCGTGCCAGTCAATCGGCTGGTGCGAAGCGGAGCGCAGGTAGGGGCTAGCGGAATCTTTCAGGCGGTTTTCAGGATGGTCGGTCAAAGTCGCTCACAGTTTGAGATTGCGAAGCTATTGGACGGTGTCGCCGGGGGCGAGGTCGCGCGGGTCGAGCGGCTTGCGGCCGGCGAATCCTTCGTCCTGACGATGATAAAAACGGATGCGATCCTCACCGAGTTTCCAGCAAAGATAGACTTCTTCATTGCCGATGACCGACGGAAAATCGAGCAGGCCGACCTCGAGATCCTTGATGACGCAGCCGGTTTCCAGGATGCGGTCGAGCGAGGTCTTCAGCGTTTCCGCGAGTTGCGTATGCTCCATGCGGACAGCCGCCAGCTTATCGTACGGCACGATCACGCCACCCATCATCATGATGCGCGCGGCTACGGCGGATAACTCGTTCTCCAGGCCGCTAAGTTTTTTACGGCAGTTCATGGCTTCGACCAGGAAGGGCTCGAGTTCCTGGCGTGCACGTTCCGCTTCCTTAAGAGTGAAGAGGCGCTGCTCCGGCTCGGGAGCATCATCCTGGTGCTGGTCGTCGTCTTCGTCTGCCATGAGGTCCCGTTTCGGCGGAATCTATGCTCGCCCAAGAGAGAACAGACTAAAAGTCTCTTCTACTGTGATGCTAACGCAAACTCACCGTGGGGTCGATGCAAGATTCAACTTTTTCGCGCTTCGGTGAAACTTTCCCTAGCCTCCGATAAAAACCATCGTGCGCGACGGGGGGACAAAACCGGGCTCATTGATGCGATGGCCTTGTTCTTTTTCCATGACGATGGAGGTGATGTAGGTGATTAG
>WNEZ01004153.1_pt1 | contig 12565 bp, 12 predicted proteins | sample 5400521 | NCBI WGS metagenome assembly WNEZ01 (sample SAMN13153339, study PRJNA577476) | soil metagenome | isolation source: 120 cm saprolite under Douglas fir tree site 2 hole 1 replicate 1 | place: USA:California | collected 2015-04-18 | reverse complement strand
TTTCAGAGCCTTTGAGGGCTTCATTCATCCGGCCCGATCGGAACGGCTCCAAATCCAGCGCCGCGAAAGCAAAGCCATTGGCCCTGAGGACAGAGTTCGCTCGCCGCCGGAAATCCGCTGAGTGGAACTTCTCATATTCTTCCGCCGAGACTTCAATGCGCGCAACTTGACCATGGTAGCGTATCCGAAAGCTTCTCAATCCTAGTTCGCGCAGCTCGGCTTCCGCGGCTCCAATCTGCGACAACCGCTCCTCGGTGACAGAGACTCCGTAGGGAATTCGCGACGCCAGGCAAGCCATTTGCGGCTTGTCCCAGGTGGGCAGCCCGAGCTTGAACGACCAGGCCCGGATTTCCGACTTGGTCAACCCAGCCTCGGCGAGCGGCGAGATCACGCGATGCTCCCTGGCGGCAGAGTGGCCCGGTCGATGGTCTAGAAAGTCATCCGCGTTAAAACCGTCCAGAATGGCGGCAAGGCCCAATTGCTGCCGGCTAGCTTCGCAAAGGTCGTAGAGCTCGGTTTTGCAAAAGTAGCAGCGGTTCGGGGCGTTCTGGGCATAGCCCGGATTCGAAAGCTCGTTTGACTCGATGATTTCATGGCGCACGCCAAACGATGAAGCAAGATGCTGCGCATCGCCTTTTTCACTCGAAGAGAGCGAAGGTGAAACGGCAGTGAGGGCCACGGCCTTCGAGCCCAGCACATCCGCGGCAATTCTCAGGACAAGCGTCGAGTCCACCCCGCCCGAGAAGGCGACCAGCGCTGACTCGCATCCAGCAACGCGCTCCCGCATCGCTTGTAACTTTGGTGCGGATCGCACGCTAAGTGCTTCAATTTCCTCAGGACTGAGCATGCGCCGAGCGCCTTGGAAACCTCAACGCGACTTCTGCTTCGCCGCGCTCTTTTTCTTCTTCGACGCTTTTGCCACTCGGGCTGCCCGGGCGACTGGCCGCGCCTTTCGCGCTCCCTTGGCTGCGCCGGGGCGGGAGGTCTTTCCGGGCCGCGCTTTCTTTCCGTGGGTCGAGCGCGCCCTTTCGCCGGTGATGGTCCTCATCTGGTCGGCGGCGATGTAGCCGAGGTCGAGGAGGGCCTGAAGAACCTTCCGGCCGCCCTCTTCTACGGTCTCAACATCCGAATGGATGGTGACCTCGGGCGTGCTGGGAGGCTCATAAGGCTCGGTGATTCCAATGAAATTGGGTATTTCGCCCCCGAGTGCCTTCTTGTAGCGCCCGGTCGAGTCTCGCTCGATCAGCTTGTCCGTGGGGCAGTCGACATACACCTCGACGTACCGATTGATCGCCCGCCGGTTCTCCTCGCGGTTGCTCTTGTAAGGGCTGACCGCCGCGACCAGAACGGCGACATTGTTGCGGCTGAGCATCTGCGCCAGAAAACCGAGCCTACGGATGGCCAGGGTGCGGTCCTCCTTGGTGTCGCCGAGAGCGCCCCAAAGCTCTGCACCCAGGGGAGCCTCATCCAAGATTTCGGTATTTCTGCCAACTTGCCGCAGGCGGGGAGCGAGGTAATTGGCCAGGGCGGTTTTGCCCGTACCCGACATGCCCGTGAACCACACCGTAAATCCAGTATTCATTCAGCCTTCCTCGGCCCTTGGCTTCAAATCGAAGCAGGGGGAGCGTCTAAAGACGGGGCCTTATAGTTGAAATCAGGGCCTTTTACAAATTTAAGATCGCTTTGGAACAACGGGTAGCACCGACGCCCCGAGTGGCCTATGCGCTCCGCGAGAGGACAACGGGTGATTCCTGAAATTCCCCGTCCTGCCACCAAAAGAGCTTTCCAGCCGTCACCTTGCCAACATCCACTGCAAGAACGAGGTAGGCCGTCCCGGGGAGAATCGGTTCGCCGTCCGGAGCGGCCATCGCCCGGTCCTCGGCAGAGAAGTAGGCGCCGGCGTCGATGTGGGAATGATACACACAGGCAACCTGCTCGCCCTGCTCTTCCGCCTCCTGGGAGATCTGTAGCCATTCTTTCGGGTCGAAGAGGTACGCCGTGTGAGAAGTTCTGGGAAACCGGCTGGGATCCCTGGCGTGATACCGGTCATAGGCATTCACCATCCGCCGCATGCGCCAGCTGCGGTCTCGGAGCAGCAGCACGCCGCAGGACTCGCGGGGATACTCCTCCTCCGCGTGGGCGATGACCTCCGAAAGGTCTGGGAGCAGGATGGGAGCCAAGGACTTCATCTGGCATCCCGGGGCGAAGGCTCGAAGTAGCGGTCTGCGCGGTCGGGGAACAGGGTCACGATGGTTCCGGTCTGACCGTGGCTCGCGAGCTGGTGAGCGACTCGCATCGCGCCGACCATCGCTGCCCCCGCCGAGCGACCGACGAGCAGACCTTCCTCGGCGAGCAAGCGGTCGGCCATCTCCCAGCCGTCCTCGGTTGCGACGGAGAGCTTTTCGTCGAGCTCGGCTTCCCGATAGATGGAGGGCACGATCGACGACGGCATGTGCTTGAGGCCCTCGAGTCCGTGGAGGGGCTCAGCGGGTTCCACCGCAATGATCCGGATCTCCCGGCGGTACTCGCGCAGCCGACGTCCGGTGCCCATCACCGTTCCACCGGTTCCAATTCCGCAGACGAAGTGCGTCACCTGCCCCCCGGTCTGTTTCCAGATCTCCTCCCCGGTTGTTAGGAAATGGGCGCGGGGGTTGGACTCGTTCGAGTACTGATCCGGATAGAAATAGCGATCCGGCTCTTCCTCAACCAGGCGCCGCACCTTGCGGATGGCGCCGTCCGAGCCCTCCATCGGATCCGAGTAGATGATCTTGGCCCCGTACGCGGCGGTGATGCGTTTTCGGGCAACGCTGACGTTTGCGGGCATCACCAGCGCCACTGGGAAACCCATTGCGGCGCCGATCCAGCTGTACGCAACGCCGGTGTTGCCGCTCGTTGAATCAATCAGCGTCTTTTGCGGGGTCAGTCGGCCGTCGGCGAGAGCGTCGAGAACCATTTGGAGCGCGGGCCGGTCTTTGACGCTACCTCCTGGGTTGAAATACTCGAGCTTGGCAAAGATCCGAATGCCGGCAGGGCTCGCGATCCGACGAATTCGCACCAACGGAGTTCCACCTACGAGCTGAACAATGGTTGGGGCGCGGCGAGATTCGGACGCAGACGCCGGATCGGAATGGACAGCGCTCATCCGCAGTGGGGACAACGGCTGAAGGCTGCCTCCTCGATTTCGCCGCTGCTCTGGATCGAAACCGCTCCGAGAACATCGGCCGCTCCAAGGCACAGTCGTTGAAAGACCAGCGCCCCCACCGTTCCGACGATCACCGCATGGGGGCCCGCGGGTACCGGTGAAAGCCCCTGCAGCGTTGCCGAAAAACATCCGGCGCACCCTTCTTCGGATCGGTACACGACCTCGCCCCGGCCATGCCGCCAACCGAGGGCCACCCAGGGAGCCGTGCCCAGAAAATCTGCCGGAACCTCGCCGAGCGATCCCACCGTCCGCCCGCTTCGGGCGTCAGGATTCAGATCGCCCACCGCCTCGTCCATCGCGATGGCGAACGGCGTTCCAGCGTCCTCGCGGCGAAAGAGAAATCCCGCTTCGTCGAAGCGCACCACCGCGGGCGGCGAAGGTGGAGCCCCACCCAATGCCCTCACCGAAATACCACCCGCGGCCAGGTAAGCCGCAGCGGTCGCCTGCGCTGCCCCATGTCCCACGAGCTCGGCACCGGAGGCCAGAAGCTTCGTCTGACCGTGTCCTCCAACCTGGGCGAGGAGGATCTGGCGCGAATAGCGGATGATTTGGGACTCGGTGAGAGACATTATCGCCCTCCGGCGATGGCCGGAATGATGCTGATCTGATCCGTATCCGCAACGGGGGTTTCCAATTCCTTGAGGAAGCGGATGTCCTCGTCGTTGTGAAAGATGTTCACGTAGCGCCGAACGCCTCCCCGCTCATCCATCAAGCGCTGTCCGATCCCGGGGAAGGTGGCGTTCAGGTTCCGGAGCACCTCCCCGACCGTCTTTCCCGGTGCGGTGACTTCCTGCTGATTCTGGGTGAAGCTTCGCAGCGGCGTTGGAATGCGGACGGTCGCCATGGTTCAAATCCTCCTGTTGTTTCGGAGCAGCAACCGCCAACTGCCATCGACTTGCGGCTCCAATGACAAAACTTGATGGCCGTCCTCCTGCGCGCTCCGCGGAACGCCTCGGACGGCTTCATCGCGGGAGAGCCATATCTCGAGAACCGCCCCCGGCGCCATTGATTCGAGCTTGAGCTTGGTACGAACGTAAGTGATCGGGCACACGTCCCGGCGAAGGTCGAGGGAGGCATCCGGTACCCGACCGCACATTGCATCGCCCGGCGCGGTCATAGGAAGAGCTCTCCTTGCGCGCCCGTGCAGGCGCTGCAGTCCGGCGCCCGGGGAACCGAGATCGTCCGTTCGGACAGTTTCCAGCCGTCGAGGATCATCAGCCTGCCATATTGATGTCGCTCACCGGCCAGGGCGCCCAGGGCCAACAGCGCCTGCTTTGCGCCGACCACGCCGGCAACCGTTCCCAAGACGCCCGATCGCGCGCAACTTGGCACCTCTTCGTCAGGCGGCGGCTGCTCGAACAGGCAGCGCAGGCACGGACCGCCCGGGCCAATCAACATCGCCTGACCCTGGATTCGAAGAACACCACCATAGACCAGCGGCACACGATGGCGTACGGCGGCGTCGGAGAGCAGGAACTTGGTCTCGATATCATCGGTGCCGTCGATCACCGCGTCGTGCTCCGGGAAAAGCGAAGCCGCGCGCTCCTCGTTGACCCGGATCGGCAGCGTTTTGAGCCGAATTGAAGGGAAGGCGTCGCGCAGCCGCTTCGCCGCGACATCGACCTTGAGCGCGCCCACATCCGAAGAACGGAACCAGGGCTGACGGTGCAGGTTGCTCAGATCCACCACGTCCGGGTCCGCGACGGTAATCGCCTCGACCCCTGCCTGGGCCAGCGCCAGGACCGCAGGGCACCCCAGGCCACCCATTCCCACCACGAGCACCCTTTGGCGAAGAACGGAGCTCACCCGAAAATCCCTTCGAGGCTGAAGTAGCGCTCCCCGGTGTCGCAGCAGAGCGTGTACACCGACTTTCCGGGCCCCAGCTCCGACGCCAGCCGCTGCGCGCCGGCGAGGTTCGCGCCCGAGGTGATCCCGACCAGCAATCCCTCCTCTCGCGCCAGCCGCTGCTTCATCTGCCAGGCAACCCGGTCTGAAATCTCCAGCGCGCGATCTACCCCGTGCGCGCTCAGCGAATCCGGGCGGCCATAGGGAAATCTGGAAACGCCACTCGGTTCGCCGGTGAGCTTGATCGCGACCACGGCGGTAGCGGAGCGCTCCGCCTTCACCGCGCGAGAGACTCCGCTCAAGGTGCCTCCTGTACCCAGAGTCATCACGAATGCGTCGATGCCACCGTACTGCCGGGCCTGCGCGACAAGCTCGGCGCCCACCCCTTCCGCCTGCGACCGGGCGTTTTGCTCGTTCTGATACTGCCGGGGGCTGAAAGCGCCGGGCGAGTTCGCGGCAATCTTGTCCGCGCGCTCAATCGCCCCCGCCATCCCGTCGGCCGCCGGGGTGAGCTCCACCGCGGCGCCGTACGCCTCGAGGACGTCGACATGCTCGTGACTCACCGACTTGGGCAGGACCGCAACGAGGCGATAACCCTTCGCGGCGCAGACCAGAGCCAGGGAGACGGCAAAACTTCCGCAGCTGGCCTCCACCACGGTACTGTCGGGACGGAGCAAGCCTTCCGCCTCCGCCCGCTCGACAATCTTCGACGCAGGCCGATCCTTGTGAGAGCCGGCTGGATTGAAATGCTCGAGCTTCGCGAAAACATTCGCCGAGCCAGGCCCGGGAATTCGCACCAGTCGAACGAGCGGAGTCGCCCCCACCAATTCCAGAACCGAGTTGCATACGCGCGATGACAAAGCCATGTCGAGCCTATCGGACCGCCGCCTAAGCTCGTTCTCATAACGCGGCGGCCGAATCGCGAAAAGGGCCTAGAAGTGAGCGGTGACGCCCCAGAAGATCCCCGCGTAACTTTCTTCCGCGGCACCGCCACTCTGCCAGCTCGACCCGCTTCCGCTGAACTGATCCTTGTACCGCTCATAGCGGAAGCGAACGAGGTACCCCAAGGGGCCCCAGACGTCGCCGGTCAAACCGAGCTCGCCGCCCCAACCAGTGGCCGAAGCCGTCGCGCCGTACGAGGCGACTTCTGAAGCAAACGGCTTGGGATTGATGAAGTAGTTCCCAGTCCCTTCGACGCGAAGAAACTTGAATATCGGGATGGAGACATCGAGCCCGACCACGGGATAGTTACGGTGAGACCCCGGCAGCCGCACCGCGGCGCTCAAGGCATTTGCATCCACGTCGAATCGACGGGTGCCGAAGCCGCCGTGGATGCCCGCGTGGCCAAGCAGCGGTTCCTCACGGCCAAGCGAGAAGAAATAGCGGAATGCGAGCAAGGCAGTGATCGCCGAATCCGCCGCATAAACTTGCCGGGTGGTTAAGTCACCCGCCGTAGTCAGGACGTTGACGTTGGTCTGGGAATAGCCTCGCTCGTAGCTGGCGAGCAATCCCAACCCTCGAAAGAGGCTGTCCAACTCTGCGAACGGGAACAGCTCGGCGGCGAGAGAGAAACCCATGTACGGAATCTGGGCCTTGAAATCCACGGTGTCGCCCGGTGGACGCTGGGTGGGATCGACCGCGTTGTACTGCGCGCAACTCGAGAAGCCGGGGCGGGAGCAGTAGGAGCGCCAGGTGGTCGTCCCGGTGATTTGCGCGTTCACCACTCTGGGTCCAATCCGTGGTCGCTTGGCCTGAAGCACTGCAGCCGGGGAGGCGGGAGGCGGCGGCGGCTTGACCTCGTTGACGGTATGAGCCTCGGCCAATTCCTCGCGCACGCGGTTTTCCTTTTCGGTTTCGCTTTCGCTCTTCGGCGGAGGGGGAGCGGGCTCCGCTTTCGGAACCGGGGGCGGCTCGATCTTTTTCGACGCCAGGGTGTGCGCCACCGTCTCGGCGAATCGCCGCGCATCGCGCGAGGACAACAGTCCCCGGTGCAGCGAGAAGCGCGACGCCGACAGCACCGCTCCGGATGGATCGAGAATCTGCAGCCGGAGCGACTTGCCAACCGATCCGCCGACGGCGCCATCCAGCCCCAACGCCTTGGCGGTCAGCGCCACCGATCTTGGAGTCATCGCGCGAGCACCCTTCAATCTCTTCTTCGCCGCCGCCGCCTTGTAGTCGCGCAGGCTCACCACGGTCAGGGAACCGGACTCTTGCAGGGCCTTTTCGACTTGCCGTCGCAGCTTGGCCGACTTGTCGTTCTGGAATTCGAGCACCACGACTTGCTGCGCGCTGGCAGCGCTCGAGCCAAGGAGAACCGCGAGCCCTAGGCAGCCACCGAGGAATCTGGCATTCACTCCCACACCTCCGGTTAGCGATGCAGGGGTTGGCCTCGTGCGAGGCAATCACGCCTGCCCGCGTTGCACATAGCCCGGACACACATCGCCGGCCGGCATTGCGTAGTGCTTTCTTACTACTTTTTTGCCTTCGCTGCTGGGGGCGCGGCTAACTTCTTGCGTTCCAGGCGCTTCTTCCAGCGCTGGCGAATCTTCATCTGGACACGGCGATGCTTGCTCTTGCTGCGGGCCAAGGCGACTCCTTTGAGTTCATCCCACTAATTACCAGAATCGGTACCCGATGTGTCCGTTTCTTCTTCTTCCGACTGTGGCTCAGCATCCCGCTTTGAGCGCTCTGTCGGCTCGAGAACCGGCCTGGTGGGAAATGGGATGCCCTCTGCACCCCGCACCTCGGTCGGCAGTGCGGATGCAACCCTCACCTGCCCTTTCTCATCCAGGTCGCCCGGCTTCTCTTTCGACGCGGGCACCGCCGGCGACTGCGGCTTCTTCTTGACCGAAGCGAAAATCGGCCGGCAGGCGTCGACGAATCTGCGAACCTCGTCGAGCGGGAGGGCCGGACAGTAGTTGCCGTTGATGCCCTCCATCGGCCGCGCCATGCACATCGAGTTGAGGATCGCCTCCTCGGTGGCCTCCATCACCGCCTCGTAGAGAGGGTCGAGGCGCTGATCGAGCAGGATCTTCATCCGGTAGACCATCTTGTTCGTGCGGCGCGGAATCCTGTTCGCGGTGGAGAACCCCACGATGATCTCCCCCGATCCGTGCGCCGCAAACGACCCCACCCGCCCGATTCCGAGCGAGACGCGCTTGCACAGACGGCTTACTTGATGCGACAGCAGCGGTGCATCGGTGGCGAGGATCGCGATGATCGAACCCTGCGAATGCTCGCGCCTGGGCAAGTCGCGAAACTTCTCTGCAAGCACCTCGCCGACCGGCAGCCCACCGACGCGGAGATTGTGCATTTTGCCGAAGTTCGACATCACCAGGACTCCAAGGGTGTAGCCTCCATGGACCTCGGGCAGTTTTCTCGACGCGGTCCCGATTCCGGCCTTGAAATCGCAGGTGATCATCCCGGTTCCCCCGCCGACGCCCCCTTCCGCCACCGGTCCATCGCTCGCGGCGCCAATCGCTTCGAGGACGTGAACCTCTTTCACGTGGCGCCCAGCGATGTCGTTGAGCCAGCTGTCGTCGCACTCTCCCACCACCGGGATGATCACATCGTCCTCATCGCCGATGCCGGGGTACCGATCGATCATGTAGCGCGCGACGCCGTCAGAGACCGCCCCGACGGAGATGGTGTTGGTGAGCAGGATCGGGGTTTCAATCAGCCCCCATTCCATGACCTGGGTCATCCCGGACACTTCACCGGCGCCGTTGAGGACGAATCCCCCGCCGGTCATCCGCTCCATGAAGATGTTTCCCTGGTCGGGCAGGATGGCGGTGACGCCGGTGCGGACCGGGCCGGTCCCCGGCTTGAGCGGACCTTCTCCGCGGATGATCGTGGAGTGTCCCACTCGAACGCCCTCCACGTCGGTGATTGCGTTGTACTTACCCGGTCTGAACCGCCCCAGCGGAAGCCCGAGCTCCCTTGCTCGGACCCTCGGACCGTCGGAATCGACGAACGCCATCGCGGGGTTATACCGCGGGTCGGGGATGCCCGCGCTCTTCCGGCCGCATCTCCGGTCGCGGTTCGTCGAGCGCCGGGGCTTTGACCGTTATTCCGTTCCCGCCGACGGCGATCTTCCGCTGCTCGCGTTCCTTGTAGCGGCGAATCGCCCCGCTCAATATCTCGCCGATGAGGTTGCGGTAGTCGATTCCGCTCCCCTGCGCGATGAGCACCAGGTCGCTCCATCCGGGCGTCAAGCCGGGCAGCGGGTTGCACTCCAGAAAGAAGAACCGGCCCTTCTCGTCCATCCGAAAATCGATCCGCGCCACGTCTCGACAGCCAAGAGCCATGAATGCGGCTCGGCTGGCCGACCTCAGCCTCTCCAGTTGCGCGGGGTCCAGCTTGGCGGGCACGTCGTAGCGAATGCGGTCGTTCCACTCGAGCTTGTGCTGGAAGCTGTACACCGGCGTCTTCTCCGACTTGTCGAGGAAGACGACCTCCATTGGAACCAGGACTTTGGGGCGCTTCTCGCCCAGAAGGCCCACGGTGAACTCGCGGCCGGCGATGTAGTCCTCGACCAGCGCCGGCTGTTGGTATTTCTCGAGGATCTCCCGCACCACTTCCCGGAGCTCGCTCTCCGTGTTGCAGACGCTCTTCGAAACGACGCCCTTGGAGGACCCCTCCGCTACCGGCTTCACGATCAGCGGGAATTTGGTGAAGTCCTTGAGCAGGCGCTCCTTGCCCGTGGTCATCAATTGAAAGTTTGGCGTCTGGATCCCGTGCTGCCGGACGATCTTCTTGGCCAGGCCTTTGTCGAGCGCAATGGAGAGCGTGGCTGGATCGGAACCCGTATACGGGATGTCGAGCAGCTCAAGCAGCGCGGGAACCTGGCTCTCCCGATTGCGACCCTTGAGACCCTCGGCGATGTTGAAAACAAGGTCCAGCGGCGTGGAGGCAAGCAGCGACGGCAACTCCGGGGTGGCTTCGAGATCCACCACCTCGTGGCCCCAGGACGCAATTGCTTCCCGGATGGCTTGCAGCGTCGTGGGGGAGTCGTACTCCGCTTCCGAGTCCTCCACCGCATCCGGCGTGGGGACAATCCGCTTCACGTTGTAGGCAAACCCAACCCTCAATGGGCCATTCCTTCGCGTCGGTTTGCCCTGCCGCCGAGCGGTATCCCGGATGCCATACCGCTTCGCGGCGCTGGTCAAAATGGAATCGATCACCGCGTCGGAGTGAAGACCCTCCAGTGCGGCGGCGGCGTAAATGCTCGCCCCCGTTTCCAGGGATGGGAGGGCGTTCACTTCCAGAAAATGGGCCTTGCCATCCTCGCTCAAACGAAAATCGATCCTGCCCAGGTCGCGGCAGTCCACGACGTGGAAGATCTTCTGCGCCTCCCGGCGAACCTCCTCGGCAACCTCGAGCGGGAGTACCGCCGGAGCGCGCACCGAGACTGCCCCTTCATGCCTCGTCTTCAAGTCGTAGTCGTAGATCTCGTATTTGAGCCCCGCGCGCAGCTTCGGATCAAAGACGTATTCGACCGGGGCGAGGACGCCGTTGAAATCGTTGGGAAGGCATTCCAGAAAAGGCACCGTGATGTCCTTGCCGGTGACGAAGTGCTCCACGAGGACGCCGGCCGGGTACTTGGACAACGCCTTGGCAGCTTTGTCCGAGAGATCCTCGGTGCCCTCCGCAATGGACTCCTGGGTGATGCCCTTGGACGAACCCTCGAAGTTCGGTTTGACGATCACCGGGAACTGGAATTGACCGGCCCTCAGTTGCTCGAGCCTCTCGATGAATTGCCAGGTGGGAGTCCGCACCCCGTGCTGTTTGAGAATGAGCTTGGTGAGCTGCTTATCCAGGGTTACTGCGAGCGCGTACGCGTCCGAGCCGGTATAGGGGAACCCAAGCTCCTCGAAGAGCGCCGGATAGAACGCCTCTCGGAATCGCCCTCTCCTGCCTTCCGCGGTGTTGAAGATCAGGTCTGGCGTGTAGGCCTCGAGCCGGGAGACGGTCCTCGATGCCGGCCCGGAGACTTCAAACCGCTCCAACCGGTGGCCGATCCGCTCGATAGCGTTGGCCAGCGCGTTGACCGTCTCCTCGGTATCGAACTCCGCCTCGTCCTCCGAGTCCGACAATCGGAGGTTGAACGTCAGGGCGATGCGCAACGATTCCCCCTCCCGGAGAGCTCTCCATGGTTCGGCAGCTCGCGCAATTGCCCGGGTGCCCGGAGGGCCGGGCCAGCCTGAGACAACTCGGCGGCCCCTGCCACCACTTTACCGTCGGTCACCTGGGTGGACGCCCAGGAGTCGCCGAGCCGCAGTCCCAGCGGGTCGCGCAGCACCTTCCAGGCCTCGATCCCTCCGATCACCGCTACGCCCCCGGCGAAAGCCACGGTTCCCAGCGGCTGCGGAATCATTCCGAGCAGAACGCAGAGCCCGAAGGGAGCATTGCGAAGCATGCTCTCCCGGTAACGAGCCGGGGCGCGCGTGGGCAGGTGAACGACCTTGATCCCGAAGATCCGCTTTCCCGGGCTTTGTCCCTGGATAAGGCCATCGGCGAGAAGGAGGTAGAGCAGCGCCGCCACCATCCCCGCGCCGTTGGCGAGCTTCCAGATTCCCAACGCAATGACGACGTCCGTCAGGCGGGCCATGCCGCGAAGGAGCAAGGAGCACTTGGGGTAGGGAGAGCCCTCATCCTCTCGCGAGACAACTCGAAGTCCTGGCACGCTTGCACTCATTCGGGTCTTTGACTGCGCGGACACGCTCACTCCGATGTCGGGTCGCCCGACGCATCATCATCCGTTGGCTCGCCGGCGAGTTGCCGCAGCCGCCGCCAGGGGTCGGCGGACACCTGCTCCGGTTGGGGCAGAGGCCGCAGAGGCGACCGCTTGGGAGGAGATTCCGGCTCAAGGCTCTTTTCCGCCGGTTGCGTAAAGAGCACGAAAGCCATCGCCGGTCGCTTCGAAGACTCCCTCATCGCGAAATGCATCCCGTCCAATCGCCACCCTTGGCGGACCCACTCGTTGAGGGTGTTCTCCAATGAAATCTCATCCACCGTGGAAAGCTCGACCACTTTGTACCGTGCCGCGCCGGGCGATTGGACCGGGGCTGCGGCGAGGGCCGGGGGGGCCGTCCGTCCAGTGCGCCGAGAACCCGGAGGCTCCGCAGCCTTCGATTGCGAGACCTTCTTCTTCATCGGTCGAACATTGGCGACGCCCAGACTCAGATGCCGAAACCAACTATGGACGAACTGAGTTCGCGGTCAAGAAGTACCATCAGCAAGTCAGAGCAACTTCGCCGCGTCGAGCGCATGGTAGGTGAGGATCAGGTCGGCGCCGGCGCGCTTGATCGCAATCAGAATCTCCATCATCACCCGTTCGTAATCGATCCACCCGTTCTGCGCCGCCGCCTTGACCATCGAGTACTCGCCGGACACGTTGTAGGCGGCTACCGGTACGTTCACCTGCGTTTTCACCCGGCGGATCACGTCGAGGTAGGCCATCGCCGGCTTCACCATCACCATGTCCGCCCCTTCCTCGAGATCCTGAGCGACTTCTTT
>WNEZ01006252.1_pt1 | contig 12570 bp, 14 predicted proteins | sample 5400521 | NCBI WGS metagenome assembly WNEZ01 (sample SAMN13153339, study PRJNA577476) | soil metagenome | isolation source: 120 cm saprolite under Douglas fir tree site 2 hole 1 replicate 1 | place: USA:California | collected 2015-04-18 | reverse complement strand
CGGCGGACGTGCTCGGCCGGGGAGTGCTCCAGGACGCCGTCGATGACGCAGGTCCGGTAGAACCCGGCGACCACGGAGAACCGCCGGGACACGGTCGAGGGCCTGAACCGGCGGACCTCCTGCATCCACCGGATGTACAGCTCCAGATGCGGGCGCCGGGCAGCCAGCGGGTCAAGCCCCGCGGCCCGTGCACCAGGTGAGATAGCAGCGCAGGTCAGATTCGGTGTGGTCACGGGAGGTGCCTGTATACCGGGCTAGGTAGGCCGCTGCGGCGAGCCGCAGCTGGTCATCAGGGCCGGACTGAACGGGGAGTAACTCGCTGAAGTGCGTCATGCTTAAGACATTGCGCCATCGGGACGGCTACGGCGAAGCCCGCCAACCGCGCCCAGTGCGGCATGTGCGGACGTCCGCCGCCGGGACATGGGACGGACGGCGCGGCACCCGGCTGTGGCTGCTGTAACCGCAGATCGAGGCCTCGGAGATCATCGCGCGGCATTAGCAAGAGATGCAGGCCGCGTTGATCTTGTCGTCGCGTGGGCCAGGCGACCGGGGCGCCGGTCGGGCGATGTACGGGCCGGAGGTCTGTGGCCGGACACCGTCGGGTCCGGGGACTGGGCCGGTGCGGTACCGCACCGGCCGCGTCACACCCCTTCCAGCCCACACCTGCGAACTCAGCCGACGGCGGCGCCGAACCACTTGGGCAGCTGACTGAGCAGATCTTGCTGGTCTTCACCGACCCACGCCACGTGGCCGTCCGGCCGCAGCAGCACCGCGAGCACGTCCAGTTCCTCGCTGACGTCGACGACGTGGTCGACCCGATCTGCCCAGCCCGCCACCAAGAGTCGGCCGGTCTGGTCGAGCAGCAGCCCGCGGGCGCCGTGCATCAGCTCGTAGAGGCGCCCCCGCTTCAGCCCCACGTCCCGCATCCGCCGGCCGAGCAGTTCATGCCCCTCGCCGAAGTCGTAGCGGACCCCGATCGCGGTGATCTTCTCGATCAGGTATCGGTTCACCTCCTCGAAGTCCATCAGTTCCGACACCAGCCGGCGCACTGCCTGGGGACCCGGCTCGGGGGACAGCAGCTCCATCTGCGCGCGGGTGTTGTCCAGCACGTCGGCGGCCACCGGGTGCCGTTCGGTGTGGTAGCTGTCCAGCAGCGCCTCCGGTGCCCAGCCGTTGACCTCGGCGGCCAGTTTCCAGCCGAGGTTGAACGCGTCCTGGATGCCGAGGTTGAGCCCCTGCCCGCCGGTCGGGGGGTGGATGTGCGCGGTAGCGCTCGGCCAGCCGGGTGGCGTCGCCGAAGCGGGAGAGCCAGCGCGGTGAGTGCGCGCCGAAGTCGGTGCCGGCGAGATTCCGCACCTGCTGCTTCAGCTCGTCCAGGGTCGGCGGGACCGTGCGGTCCTCGGCCACCCCGTCAGCGGGCGCGACGAGGCGGTACACCCCGTCCCCGAGGGGCACGGCGCCGAACCGCTTGTGGGTCTTGCGGACTTCGGCTATCACGGCGTTCAGCGTGTCCGGCGGTACGGCCACCTCCACCTCGCCCAGCAGCGTCTCGACCCTGGTGGGCTCGCCGGGGAAGCCGACGCCGAGCAGCTTGCGCACCGTGCTGCGGCCGCCGTCGCAGCCGACGAGGTAGCGCGAGCGCAGTTGCGTGCCGTCGGCCAGCTCGACGGTCACCCCGTGCTCGTCCTGGCTCAGCCCGACCAGTTCGCAGCCGCGCCGGATCTCGGCGCCGAGCTCGGTGGCGTGCTCGGTCAGCAGGCGCTCGGTGGTGGTCTGCGGGATGCCGAGGACGTACGGATGTGCGGTGTCCAGCCGCTCCGGCGCGGGCTTGTTGACGCCGGCGAAGAAACCACCGACCGGGTACTGCTGGCCGAGCGCGAGGAACCGCTCCAGCAGACCGCGCTGGTCCATCACCTCGATGCTGCGCGCGTGCAGGCCGAGCGAGCGGACAATCCTGGTCGGCTCCGCGTCCTTCTCCAGCACTAGCACGTGCACGCCGTGCAGCCGCAACTCGCCGGCCAGCATCAAGCCGGTCGGTCCGCCGCCGACCACGACCACGTCAATCATGAAAGCCCCCATTCAGCAAGGTTGCATTTCGGCCAGCTGCTCCGCGCAGTGGGATGACGTCCGATTCGCTCGCGAACTGGCGTACTCGCAGTGGTTCGGCCTCTACCGCCGCGACCAGGCCTGACGGCCGGCAAGGCCGTTCCCGCGTGGGCGTGTATGCCGCCTCCGTAGCCTGCGGATGCAGCCGCAGAACGAGAGATTCCCTCATCCAGCTTGGCCGGCTCGAACGCCGTCGAGAGCGCCGCCACTCTCATGGAGTTTGCCGCCGCGCCGCACGCCCCGAAGCATGGGCCTGGTAACACCCACCACAACACCGTGGTCACACGCAACACCCTCAATTCGGCAGACCCGGACCGCGCTGGGCGTGGCTCCGACTGCCGATGGTGTCAGGCGGCGTGTGGTGCGATTTGCACGATGAGATCGGCGTCGAGGGCTGCGCTGATCCGTTCCAGCAGGGGGATCGTGGGCACCACCCCGCCAGCTTCCAGGCGGGAGAGGGCGGGCTGGGTCATGCCCGCGCGGGCAGCGAGTTCGACCTGGGACAGTCCCAGGGCCAGGCGGCGTTCGCGGACTGCCTGGCCGATCAGGAATGCGCGGCGGGCTTCGGCGTATCCCTCGCGGTAGTCGTCGCTGTCACGGCGCTGGGCGGCGAGTTCCTCGTAGGAGGAGTGTTCTGCGGTCATGTCAGTTCACCTCCCGGTCGAATAGCTTATGAGCGGTGCCGTGTTCGGCCTCGCAGGTCTTCTGGGCTCGCAAGGCACGGGCTACCTCGGCGGTCTCGGCGCTGCGCGTCTTGCGGAACACCGTCAGTAAGATCACCCGCCGGCCCGGTGCCAGCCAGTAGGTGACCCGGGTCTGCTGGCGTAACAGATGGAACCTCAGCTCCCTGACCTTCCCGCCCAGGTGGCGGGTGTAAGGCTCGCCGAGATCTTCGGCGTGCTCGGCGAGCAGGCCGACGAGGAAGTCGACGCGGCCGAAGTCGCGGTCACTCAGCCTGGCCAGCCAGGACCGCACTTCCGGCTCGATCTCAACCTCGTACAGGCCAGCCATGTATCTGATGCTATATGCATCGGCTGCTATAGACAAGCTATGCGGTCAGGTGCCGGAAGCCATGTAGGCGGCGAGGATGTAGTTGGGGTGGCGGTCGAGGTTCTTGCGGGCACGGTCATAGCGCATGGTGGTGCGCGGGTCGGCGTGACGGGCAGCGATCTGGACATCGCGCAGGTCCACGCCCGCGTCCAGCATGGTCGTCACGAAGGTGTGCCGGAGCATGTGCGGGTGCGGCCGGGTGATCCGCACCCCAGCCTGCTGTGCCAGATGCCGCAGGCGCCGGGTAGCCGCATGCCGGTCCATCCGCACGCCGCGGCCGTTCAGCAGGATCGGCCCGCCATCCCGGCCGCCCACGGCCCGGTCGATGGCCCGGCTGACCGCTGGTGGCAGCGGGACAAGGACAACCTTGCTCCCCTTACCGCAAACCCGCAGCACCCGGTGGCCATGTTCTTCCCCGAGATCGGCGATGTCCGCGCCGGTGGCCTCGAAGATCCGCAAGCCGAGCAACCCGAGCATCGCCACCAGGGCGAAGTCGTACAGGTTCGGTGACTGGCGGGCTGCCGTGAGCAGGGCCTCGAACTGCAGGTGGGTGAACCCCAGGTCGGTGACTCGGCAGGTACTACTGGGCGGCGGACATGTTCGGCGGGTGAATGCTCCAGCACGCCGTCAATGACGCAGGTCCGGTAGAACCCCGCCGTCGCCGAGAAGCGCCGCGAGACGGTGGAGGGCTTGAACCGGCGGATCTCCTGCATCCACCGGATGTACAGCTCCAGGTGCGGGCGCCGCGCGGCTAACGGATCCTGACCGCGCTCGGTGCACCAGGCCAGGAAGCAGCGCAGGTCGGATTCGGTGTACTCGCGGGAGGAGCCCTTGAAACGGGCGAGGTAGGCAGCCACGGCCAGCCGCAGCTGGTCAGTGATCGGCACCAGACGATCGGACGGGACGGACGCCAGTTCGGTGAAGTTCATCATGCCCAGACACTGCGCCTGCTCCCGACTACCGCGAAGCCCGCGAACGTACCGGCCGCGGCAGATGAGGACGACGCCGGTCGTCACCGCGATTTCCATCGCGACAGGGCCCGGCTCTACAGTGGCCGCCTGTGCCCGCAGCAGCTGGTCGTGGAGTTCCTGTTTCCATTCCTTGCGCTCATAGGACCCGGCCGTCTGGGTCGAGAACCGCGGGGACGCCATGGTCGCCTCCGGCTCTGCCGGGCCCACTGCCAGCGACGACGGCCCGTGGATCTTGCGGCCAAACATGGTGTCGCCCGCATCTGGTAAAGGATCGGCCCCGCAGGCTGATCATGTCCGCTGCCCTAACTCGGATGCACGGAAGCCCTATTTCTCGCTATGGGTCTGGGGACATGCGGGCGGTACAAATGACGCTTACAGGTGGTCACCAACTTAGATCGGGCGTCGCCGACTGGTTGCGGAATCGTACAGCCATTCAGGAGCAAGATCGGTTATCACAGCCACCGCCTGGGCTGCGGTCCACTTAGGGGGAGCCCTTAGCGACGTAGTGTGCGATCGCATCCGGCTGGAGCTGGGACAGGAAACGCGCACGCGTCTGGACTATATCTGCCTTAGCGTCCGCGAGCTCCTCGCACAGCGAGCGGAACTCTTCGCTATCACCGAGTACGGCCATGTCGAGCTTTTCCGCCAGGTCAACCGCTTTCGCTGCGGTTCTCCGCAGGCGATCGCTTGTCCTTAGTTTCTCTCGCCCTACAAGCCAGCCACCCAGAATGGTCAGCACCACGGCGGCGACGAGCGCAATAAGATTCGCCCAAGTCGGGCTGATCCACTGGGAAGGCGCGTGCTGGGCCATATCGATGGCAGCATGCAAAGCACCGAATAGCCAGAGTGCGATCGAGGCCTTGTAGATTGTGGAAACTGCTGTCCGATGATCAACGTTCCATCTACCGCGCGCGGGCCGGAACCACGGTCGTGGGCGGTTCGCGAACGCGCCATCTGGGATGCCAAGATTCCGCTCGATGGCCGCCGCGAGCCACAAGAGTGTCGTAAAGCTGATCATTTCGCGTGTTGTATGTCACCAGACCAATCGTGACAACCAGACCGAACAACGAGAAAGCGAGCGTGAGCATGGTGGCATTGCCACGCGCGAGGATTGGTGCGGCGACCCCAGCTGCGAGTGGGAGGAACGCTAGCAGCTTGAACCGGATATCAGTGAGCATACGAAAATTGCTCGACACTTCCCCGTACTCCACAAGAAGCGCATCGCGACGGTTGCTGGGCATAATACCGACCTTCCTTCTACACCATAGACATCAGCCGCGGCTCGAGTAAGTACCCAACGGCCCATACGCCGCGGTGCTAATAGCAGCATCCCGCGGCGCTTGATCCATGTCACGTCGGCGGGCTACGACAGCAGGTCGGGGACTGACCCGCTGAACTCGATCAGCATGCTCAGGCGCATCGCTGTCGGGGTAGCGCCCAGCAATCGCCTGATGTGGGTACCGCCCCCCCGGCGAGGCGCACGCCTCGCGGCAGATGAGTGCAAACGCAGTCGCACTGACGGCGACCGGCATCGGGCCGATGAGTAACCGCAGAACTGTCAGCCCAGCGCAGACCGCCAAAGCGAGTGCTCTCGTGCTGAGATGTCCCCATGGCAGGCAATCGCCTTGCGGATCGAGAGACCGTCCTGAAAGCCGTGTCCGCCGCGCTCAGCGACGTCCTATCCAAGGATCAGGTTTTGCTTGCTCTTCACGCTCACGAGCTGGCGCTCGTGCATCGCTTCGGGGTCTACCTCGAGGCGCGCCTACAGCCGGTCCTGAGGCGGTACGGGCTCACCGTTGACCTTGACTATGACCGGCACGGGGATCTGCGCAAGCTGCTGCCCGCGCGGCCGGATCGAGATGACGAGAGGAGGTTCAGGCCTGACTTGATCGTCCACCGCCGCGGAGATGACATGCACAACCTCCTCGTCGTGGAGTGGAAGAAGAACGCCAGCGGCCCGATCCTCAAACGCCTCGAAAAGCGCATTCGATCACTCCTCGTGAGCGAAGACAACCATCCTAGCTACGGTTACGAGCTGGGCGTACTGGCCGACAGCAGCAATGACGGCGTCCGATGGCGTGCCTTCGATATCGGCGGCTCCGTCGACGACTGGCAACATCTGGGGTGAGCTCTCACGCGCCCTCACCCAGCCTCTTGCTGCTGTGACGGAAACCGTTTGACGGTTTTCACGCGAGCGGTCAAGGCTGTCGCCATGACCAGCCGCATCTCGCACATCTCGGTCGACGCCGCCAACGCTTACGCGCAGTCGGTCTTCTGGTCGCAGGTTCTGGACTTCGTTGAAGATCCTGACGATCCGAACGAGCCGGGACACCAGGAATGCCTGATCACCTCGCGCGACCGGCGCCAGCTCTTGCTCTTCATCACGGTTCCAGACGATAAGCAGCTGAAGAACCGGGTGCACCTCGACCTGCGCCCAGTGGACCGCACCCGTGAGCAGGAGGTCGACCGGCTCCTCGCGCTGGGAGCGTCGCACCTCGCCGACCATCGACGGCCCGATGGCAGCGGCTGGATCACGCTGGCCGACCCCGAGGGCAACGAGTTCTGCATCCTGTCAAAGGACCCGGCCGGCTCGGGAGCGACCACTTGACGACAGTGATGGTCGCGTCGCTCAGGAATCCAGCTGCTGCCCGACACGCTGGCAGCTGCCCGCCCGCTCGCAGCGCGGCAGAACCGGACGTTTCGTGGTGAGACGGCTATGAATAACCATGCATGCACCAGCCTGGACGCCGGACAGGTCATCCGCTGGACGTCATTGCATCGGTGGACCGCGGTCTGCCTGCTCGCCTACATCTACCTCGCGGTCACCGTCGCCGTGCAACGCCAGCAAGACACCGGCTCAGGCCTGGACGCCGGACTGATCCCGATCACCGTCACAGAACTGCTGCGGCTCCTGCGCGACACCGTCATCCCACCAACTCCGGCGCGACCGCCCCCACCGGCTGCACTGGTCCACCGGGCGGCGCCGCCACCAGCACCGCGCCCGCCAAGCCCACCAACGCTGGAACACCTATGCCGAGACAACACCATGGTCACAACGAACTACAGCCGCCATATCAGCGCAGAAGGTGATTTCCCGCCATTCCCCAGTACGACGGATGGTCTCGGTACTGTGAACCGCCGGTGTCGCTTTCCTCGGCGCGTAGGTGACACAATCAGGCCAGCGATGCGTGGGAGGGGCCGAGGTCCTCGGTCGATCGACTGCACAGCCTCGCCTTCCCGGCCGACCCTGCGCCCCCAGGAGAGATTGAGGAGGTGCCACCGATGGGTGATCCGCCGCATGAGGCACAAGCTGGCGTGGTAGGGGCTGGATCGCCCCAAACTCCGTGTCCGGACGACGGGCGTTTCTACTGCCCCCAATGCCACGACCTTACCGACCAGGTCTGTGAAGCTCGTCGTGAAATCTGCCGGGCAGTAGTAACGCTGTTTGGGAGACGGCCTCCCAGGGATGACGAGAAACGCAGAATTGCAATCGAATGCGCGAAATGCAATCCGCCTACGACCGTTGAGTTCAGCGTCTCGGTTGACGACTGCGGGGCCCTGGGAGCAGGAGTTCCAGATGCCGACCGGTAGGGTGGTGACGCCGGTCGAGAAGGCCTACATCACGTCCATTCAGGACGCGGCGAGCCCGTCCAAGCAACTCGAACTCATCGAGAAGCGGGCCACATGGGTCTTCGGTGCCGTGGGCACGGTAGGGGTAGCACTCACCGGGTTCACGGTTCTCGCCGGATCGCCCACGATCATCGACGTCCTGCCCTGGCTAGGTTTCCTGATCGTCGGGCTGACCCTTGTTGCTGTGATTCTCGCTGCATGGACCCTGATGATCAAGGCCGAAACGCTCAATCCAAACGACATTGGCCAAGTTGAGGGCTACTTCAAGCGGCGAGTAGTCTGGCGAACCCGATTCATTCGGCTGGCGATCATCGCCCTCACTGTCGCCATCCTCTTGGGGGGTGTCGGAGCCTTCTTCGCTGCTGCTGGCCGCAACCCGTCGAGTATTTCCCTGGAGTGGCAGCAAAGCACGAGCGGGCCAACCCTCAGTCTGTCGGTTGCGATCGGGGACGTCAGTCCAGACCACACGGTGTCAGCGGTGCTGACCGCGGGGGGCGGTACGGTGCCTTCCGCAGAGCTGTACTCGGCACGAGCCCAGCCGGACAAGGCCCGATCGGTCTCGATACAGGCAGATGTTGCCGTACCTCCAGGCCGCACCTACGCCACCCTCGTCCTATCCGAGATCAGCGGCAGACACGTCACCCAGATCGACCGCCTCTCGGTGCCTATCCGAACGCCGTCGCAAGCTGCAACGCCAGCGGCATCCGCGGACTACATCGTGTCAGCGGCCGCCGCTTCGCTCACAGACCTCTGGCGCTCCCAGCTCTCCGCGGAAGGGGTGCGCCAGATCGCGCCGCCTCGGATGATCCCCTTCGACTCTCGAACCGGACAATACCCTCCGCTCTGCAACCGCGTCCTCCACATCGACGTTGTCGCCAACAACGCCTTCTACTGTCCGCAGGCCAACTACATCGCCTGGGATCGCGCATTGATGTCCCAGCTCTACCCCGCCTACGGCCCGTACGCCGTGGCCGCTGTGATCGCCCACGAATGGGGCCACTGGGTTCAAGCGACGATCGGGAGGAGCACGCATGGACATCTCACGGAGTTGCAAGATGATTGCTTCGCAGGTGTATGGGGGAACTTCGCGGAGTCCGGCGGCGCGCCGACGCTGCATATTCAGAGGGCCGATCGAGCCGACGCCCTAGTGGCGCTTGCGTGGTACCGGAGTCTGCCGGAAACACCCAGTGACCAGAGTGATGAACGCAACGCGCGCTTCGTTGCCTTCCTAGCCGGAGCGAATAACGGGCTGACCGCGTGTCGCAAGTACGGAGCACTGAAACCGACTGCCGATGACCCTGGCTCAGCCACCGGCTAGAGGGCTTGACTCGTTGATGGTGTTATTGGTGAGTCAAGTTTAGTGACGGCGGGTTGTTTGTAGCTGTGGGCGGCGTAACGGTATGACGCCCAGCTGATACTCGCCGGTGAGTGTGAGCGGGGCTTCAGAAGGCACGCCGCCGATGCCTTGGCCGGAGCGCTGACAGGCGCCACCGAGAGCCTAACTGGAGTAGCAAGGACTGACACACCAAGCACTGACATGCCGGACCGGGACCTACCGCTTCGTGACTGACGGTGACAATTGGACGAGCGTCCTGCACGCGATATCCGCCTAACGCGCGGATTGGCAGTTCGCGAGGCCTGGCTGGCAACGTGGTCCTAATGGATCGATATGTGCGGCTACGATCAGCTGCTGCGGTGCTCCGGAGTGGTGGCGCCGGGGTTGGGGCCAGCCAGGGGGACAGCGCCTGCGCGCTGCGGGGGCTGATGGCGGTCTGGTCATCGGCGGTCAGGCTGTCATCGGCGTCCAGGGCCACGCTCTGCAACGACTGTCCGTCGGGCTGCCGTGGTCGGAGGCATCGGCGATCTCGATTGGGCAGCTGTCGGGGCCCCGGTGCCCGGCCTGGACCTGACTACACCTCTGGTGAACGCGCTGTCGGCGGCATGACCGGACGTTCGTAAGTAGCTGAAGGGCTAATCGCTTCAGACAGGTCAGCGCGCTGCCTTGCCTGGTGACCAAGGCATCATCTGGCGACCAAGCGATGAACGGGTCCGCGGCCTCGTCGACGGCGATGAGGCGGTTAGTATGCGGACTCCCGTCGGCCACTCAAATGAGGGTAGTCTCTCTTTATCGAAACTGACCAATTAATTCACGTCGATCCATGGCGTGAATTCTATCTGCCATCTCGAGGCCGTTCTAGATAGGCTTGCAGACGTCTCTGATACGAGATGCGAACGGAGAGACCTATGGCGGACCTAGAGCTGTTGTTGATGCGGCATGGGGCCGGGATCAAGCCAGGTCAAGATCCCGCGAAGGAGCCGAGCGGGCCAGATGGTGTGCTGACAGCGGCAGGGTACCGCGATGCTCAGGCAGTCGGGCACTACCTAGCTGAGACGTTGACGTCGTCGTTCTCTAATGGCTGCCAGGTAGCTGTCGTGTATGCGCTCCCACCGCCAGATCTCGCTCAGGGGACACAGCGTGGAGGTTGGCGTTGGCTGCAACGAAAGCCGACGTTGTCTGCTTCCGGTGAGCCGGAGGCGACAGCGAGAGTGGTGGCCCGGTATCTAGCGGAGGCCGGGATTCGCCTCACGGGCCCGGAACCTTGGTCGGCGACGCTGCCCAGCCCGGTGCGCGCCCTGACGGACGAGTCACGGACGCAGATCAAACGTGCCGCAAAGGGATTGTCCACTGCGGATCTATCGGTCGAGCGCGGCCTTGTTCTGGTCGTTGCGAACTCACCGCAGATCGACTGGGTCGCTGAGGAGCTCCTGGCAAAGTCCGTCGCGATCGGCCGAGGCGAGGTGATCGGCATCAGCCAGCGCCATCGCCGGCGGCGGTGGTCTGTTCGCGAGTCCCGGGACCTGTTGTGGACCATCGGGCCGAGTGAAGCGTCAGCAATCACGGACCTGCGGGACAAAATCCGCTCGAAGATGGATACCGCGAAGTTCTTGGGTGCTTTCATTACCGCGCTGGTCGCGTTCGTGCTGGGCAAGCGGTTTGACGCGCACACCGGCATCGCTTTGAACGCAGGACTCTTGAACGTTCAAGGCATATTGTGGCTGGTCACCATCGTTGGCCTCGGGCTCGCCGCGTTGCTCTGCTTCGCCGCCGTGGCTTACTACGACGGACTGCTCATGCCGGTTCGGTTCTGGGAATCGTCCGCACGCCGCTCGTGGTTGCGGCTACAAATCTTCTCGAGTGCCTGGGGGCTCGTAAGGCGCCCGCCCTCGTCCGCAGCCTGGATACTCCAGCAGAACATGGTACGCGTCTGGAACCGGCTGGTCGTTACGGCCATGATCATGCTTGGGCTTGCTCTGTCGGCATTCTCCATACTGATCGTGGTGAAGCCAAGGAACTACGGCGACCTCGGTCGGCCCGTCGCTGCCATCATCGTGTTCGGCGTGTTGGTGTACGGGTACCTCGTCCTGGCTCGCCCTCAGATCGGTACTCAGGACTGAGCATTCCCATCCCAACCTCGAAACTCCTAGCAACCAACCAGTTGTCAGATGACCTGAGTGCGCCAGATGAGCGCGCCACATGCAATGGCTGGAGCCGCTTCGGCGCCGTCGGGGCACACAACAGCCGGATCCATGCTCACTCCAGGATGCCATGCCATGTCTGGTTCAACGCCAGGTGATGATAAGGAGGAGGACCCAGACGACGGCGGCGAGCACGGGCAAGGAGTACGTGACGACCGGAAGCGAGGAGACGCCACGCTTTCGCCATTGCTCCCGCGCCTTCCGATATTCGGGAAGGTGTTCACGCATCCGGACGCTCACAAGCCGGTAGTACTGAAGGTGGCGGTGTCCGACGTACCCCCACCCGAGCGTTAACAGCAGGCCGAATGCAGCGATCACCCGAGCGGCCAGCGTTGGCCGATCAGATCCGGGTGCCTGACCCACGCTCAACATGCTGGCGTAAGAAACGACCAGCAGCGACTCCGCGACAAGGAAGAGGTTACCGCGCTGAAACAGCATCGTGTCGAGATGTAGCCCGTGCTGCCACAGCCGGCCCGCCTCATCCGGCGTGAGCTTATCGGTGTCGGCTGGACCCCGATTGTGTGAATCCTCCATGCGTCCGCACTCCATCCTTCATCGGCGTTCAGTACCCCAGCTGCGACTGCTGTCGCTGCCGCGGCGTTTCCATTGAGGCTCGCCAGTCTCATGGTTCCTGATGCGTTCAAGGATGAGAATGACTTTGGCCGCCGGTCAACGACAGCGCACTCAACCCCGGCATGAGCAAGTGTCGGAAGCTCGCCGGTCATCCAGATCTGCGCGCAGCGCGGGTCATGCCGTCACGCTCCGCTCCGGGTGCATATCGAAGCCTCTTCGCGCGTCTGCTACCAGAGTGTCGACCACGCTCTGCGATCGGCGTCGGCCTGCTCGCGCTTTTCTTGTTCTCCGACGTCGGCGCCGACGACGCCCCTACCCGGCTGATCGCAGGATCGCATCTGTTCGTCCCGCCCATCCTGGCTCCGGCAGGAGAGAATGGCATGGCCGGCGGGGATGTCGCTGCCAGGCTGCGCCCCTCGGTGCTGTGCCGGCGGGCAGCGGAGGCGACCGGCCGGGCCGGCGATGCCTGCCTGTGCCATCGGTTCATCGTTCACACTGCGACCTGGCCGCACCGGGGCAGCATGCCCCGGATGATGGCCCAGCCCGGTATCGAGGTGCCGGACGGCTTCGCCGTCACCGGGTCAGACCCGTCCCCGGTAGCACGGGCGATAGCCAGCGGCCTGGCATTGGCGAGCTGAGCCCGCGCTGCGCACCCCAGCCGGTAGGCGGCAGAAGCGGCGTTACGACCAGAACTCATCCCCAG
>WNEZ01010354.1_pt1 | contig 12574 bp, 12 predicted proteins | sample 5400521 | NCBI WGS metagenome assembly WNEZ01 (sample SAMN13153339, study PRJNA577476) | soil metagenome | isolation source: 120 cm saprolite under Douglas fir tree site 2 hole 1 replicate 1 | place: USA:California | collected 2015-04-18 | reverse complement strand
CCATAGGTAACCTCCTTTCTACGGCTTTGCCTCCACAGGATCGACCATCATCCCACGGACGACAAAATCAACGATCATTTCGCGCGCTCGTACCAGCGCGTCAGGCGATGAAAGCTCTTCGTCTTCGAAGGCCATTTCTAAAGGTGGGCTAAAGATCAGGTAGCCCAGGCAGGTAGCATAGGCGATAAGAAACATCCTATACGGGTCCATTCCTGGCCGGATCAAGCCTGCTTCCTGTGCCTTACTCAGTAATTGCCTGAACAGTTTTACATCATCCGTACTGAACTGGGATGCGATCTTTCTAAAGGTCTGCCAGCCCTCTGCCGCTTCCCATGTCAACATGCGCAATATAGGCGGATTCTCAACCAGAAAATCGAACAGGAATCCAATGACAGTTTCGATGGTTGTTCTGAACTTGCGTGCATCGGAAGTAAGACTCTCATCAGCCAGCAGCGGCGCAAACGCTCTGGTTTGAAGCTCCGCACCATCGAAACCGTGCTCTGCAAAGACCTTTTCCGCTGCATTCAGGATGGCCTCGCGCGCGCCCTCAGCGTCGTGAACGCGCCCCCGTCTACTTCCAGGTTCAGACATTCCTTTAACTTCCTCCTTGACTAACTAACCGGTTAATTTTTTAACTAACTGGTTAGAGTATAATTGGGGAAAGCAGAATTGTCAAGGGGAATGTGGTATTTGGGACCAATCTTTGAATACTTTTGGGATGAATCTTTGCATTTTGGGACCAATCTTTGAACATGGGAATGGCTACGAGCGTAAAGGGCATAGAAAACACCTGTTAAGTTCTTTTCCGCAGCATTTTCGCCCAATCTATGGTATATTGGATGCATTGAGATCTATCATGAGGTATAGCAGGGATTGCTTCCTGGGACAGCCATTTGGGACCGTATAATCTGAACAGATTTTTAGGAGGGACTAATGAACTGTAGCGTTTGTAGGATGCCACAAAAATTGTCCGTGCGTGCCACATTAATTGTCTCTGATGCCACAAAAAATTGTCCTTGCATGTCACATTAATGTCTCTCGTTGGTAACACTCTTGCTTTCATCCTTCACCCGCTGAGAAGAGATGTTCCTATAGCCATCTGACTACTCACCAAAACTCGAGGGAAAGAATTTCCCCACCATGTTTTTCAATATCCCACTGTTGCTCCCTCTTAGCTGAAAGATAGGATGGTGGTAGTGGTGCGACCTTTCTCGGAAATTCTATTGCCATTCCCCAAAAAGACAGCGTCTTAAGCACATGGTTGAGACGCTGATAGGAATCGTCGCTCTCTCCTTCCTGGTTCGATGGGAAGAAACGCTGAATGAGAGCGTCGCTATCCCAAAAGCTCTCGAATAATTCCCTCCCGATCTCGTTTACTCTCAGCAGAGACGAGAAGTGTTCGAGCACCAACAAGAGGTGTTTTGGCCAGTCCGCAAAAAGGTAGTGAAAGAATGCCGTATGCACCGCCACCACCTGGATGGTAGGTGAAGCAATCGTCGCGAGTTCCTCAGTGCCTATTGATGCGCTCAAAGAGTGCAACAAGACACTGTTGGATGGTAACCTCAGGAGAAGAAAGTGAAAAGCGTCGAGAAGACGGAAATACTGCCACGGTTGTACCCGAAGAAGAGGAGAGCTGGCAAAAGAGAGCAAGCTATCCCGGCTCAGCTCAACTTCTCCCGTAAGAAAATACAAGAGCAGTAGTTGGCCCGAGTACAGCCAGGATGTAGAAGAAATTTGCGGGCATCGCGACCGGCGGTAATCACCTATTCCACAGTAGGTGCATATAGTTGGTGAAGGGCGAAATGCTGGCACGAAGGCGGAGCAATGAGGGCAGCAGTCAGCCAACACGAGTGCATGATGAGGACAGAGAATCATGCTGCGTAGACGCCAAAACAGGCGATCATAAGCACCCTCTTCGTCCAGACAGACAGGGCAGACTTTCGTCCTCTCAAGCGGAATACAAAAATCCTCAGCCTGCGCTTGCGAAAGGCAGACCTGCGAGATGTTGCCAGAAACTGAAGGAGAGCATGTTATGTTCTTTCCGGAATCACGGGGCAAAAAAATCTCTCTCCATTGATGGAGGGTGAGTCGGTAGAGCCTTTCCTCATCGAGTCCAAGCTGGCGCTCAAGCACAAGATAGTCGGTACGCCGATGCAATACGGGCAAACCTGGAGCATAGACCTTCTGGTGTGGTGTGTCTGCTGTGATCAACATCCACGCTGGATGGTCATAGCCCATCTTTCCAGAAGCTCGACGAATAACCGAAGTGACGTCCTCCCAGGGATACGGTATCACCCACTCCCCTTGAGTGGGTGACTTGAGCCGATCAGCCAGCAGGATACCCTCACGAGATGCCCCTCCGCCGAAAGGGTTTTCCTTATGCCAGACCCGCCATCGATAAAAACGGAAGTAGTCGGCCACGATGTCAATAAGGGAACCGAGGAGAGTCAGTGTTTGCTCTCGATACATCTCCTCGCACCAGTAGTCTCCGCGGTCAAGTAGACCATTCCACGGTTCTATAAAGCGGCTCGCATCATCGAACTGGGAGCACTCCTCCTGCAAAGCTCGCTGGAAATGTTCGAGCACGACCCAGAAGTGGATAGGCCAGTACGCGAGCATATAGTGGAGGAGAAGAAACGCATTGCTGCCAGCCCACTGGGGAATGAGCGTTTTAAGGTCGAGCATGCGCGAGAGAAACGGGAGCAGATCTACGCTTGGCGATCCGGATACAAAGAGGAACAATAAATTTGATACAAGTTTAAAATACTTGGGGGAAGGGAATTGTTGGTAGTCACTCTGCATAGAGGTGATAAAGATGTGCCAAATGGCGCGATCCCCCTTCCAGAGGGGCTTCTTGAGATTACTGCCTGTATACTTTGAGATGACTCTAGATGCGCATCACCTCTGTTCCGCTTAGATCTCTCCGAGCGGATGCAGATCGAAGAAGATCTGTCTGCATAACGACCGAGATAGAGGAGCGGGGAGAGAAGGACGATGGCAGCAACGTCCCTGATTCTTGCTCTTCTGATTGTCTCCTCACTTCTCATTTCTCGACATCTTTCGCCTTCTCAAGAAGCTCTATCAAACTCTTCCCTCGTGGAAACACGTACACCTACTTCAGCCTGTTGAAGCAGGATGCCTCTGCTAGCCAGAGAAGAGGACGAAAATGGGCTAGAAGAGCAGCGGGAGCGGCGAGCCGAGGTCGACCTTTTTTGGTGCTGCGAGCCCGTTGTTGAAGCTGACCCCTGGCGCGTCCAGCAGAGATGAGTGTTGCCACTTCGTTCCGAAGCAAGCACGTGCAGGAAATTTGTGTTCACGTACGCGCCTTGGCATCGTGTTCGGCATCAGCAGTCTCGTGCTGAGCTGGCTGCTTCCAGCGCCTTCATCTGAACCCGCTGCTGCCACATCCCGTACCACACGGCGATGGCCATTCCTGGTCCGCCTCATCCAGACGATCCACTGGCAGCGTGCCTGGCTCGTGATCGCCGTGCTGGGAGTTGGCTACGTATAGGGATACCCATAGGTGTCTAAAATACAGGAGCAGCACAGGTGCGAACGCTCCAGGGCAGCCGAGTACATCGCTCTCCTGATGTCGTCTGACAACACGGGAGTGAGCAGGGGAGGGAGATTCTGCACTGTCGGTGTTTGTCTCCCCAGAGGCGACGATGCACTGGTCCAGCAGTGGGCGTGGATCCTCTCGGTAGAAAGCTGACATGCGTCATGTGGCAGGTGATGGTTCTCACAGTGCCAAGGATCACATGGGCAGGAGCCAGATCGCTTCGCATCAGCGCGTACTCCCGGCTCGCTCTGTGGAGGAAGACACTCCCAATCGAGAGAGCTTGGTCGTGTAACGAGCTCGAGCTCCTCACATAGCGTGAGCATGTACTGACCTGGTCTGCTCCCTATTCAGCGCGCGTCCTTGCTCCTCAATAATGCAACACACTCCTGGTGCCAGTGTGATAAGCGTGTGAGGTACTCGAAGAATTGTGTGTGTTAAAAGTCAATAGTTTTTGCCGGTGCTGCGGATTAGTGTTGCCGATTCCTCTTCCGTAGAAGAGGTCTGTGAAACCATCTGACGCGCCTCCACCTCTTGGAGGTGGTGATGGCTCGCCTCCTTCGCCCGATAACTCTCTACCTCCATCATATCCAGAATCACGCAGTGGTGGAGGATGCGATCGATTGCCGCAAGCGTCGTCATCGGATTTTTGAAGATTTGGTTCCATTCACTAAATACGAGATTGGTGGTAAACCTCCATTTCATCACGATCCTGCTGCACATACCCAATATCATCCAAGACGACACAGGCAAACTTGTCCAATTTGGCCAACTCCTGCGGCAGATGCAAATCCCGTTTGGCACAGAGCAACCGTTGCACCAGGGCTGAGGATACCATCCCGATTTCTGTGTAGAGAGAAGCCTTCCCGGAGAGGGGAAGAGAAGATGATAATACAGGTAGAAATTGTCTCTAGAGTACCAGGAAAGCGCGTCGAGAGAGAACGGGAACAGCCTGATGCTCGACGCGCGTCAAGATCCCATTGGCTCGATGTTCGGGCGCGGCACTCGGTCAGTGCCAGGTACTCGCTTCCTTGAAGAGTGCAACGGCAAGCAGGGAGGTTCTCGTGGCCATCTCTTTGGGGATGTAGGGTCGCCCATGCTCAAGCCACCAGGTGATGGCCTCCACAAACATCGCCGACACCAGGTCTGGCACAAACTCATCTGAGAAAGGGTGGACCGGACGTTCCCTCGCGTCCGGTCCGTGAGGAAGGCGCCCACGCTCTTTGACCAAGCCGCTCAGCGCCGCACGCATCTTCCTCACAAACCAGGGGCTGCCCTTGCTGCCAAGCAGCGCGCGATAGAGTCGTTCGTACTGGGCGATATGCTCGAAGAACTGCACCCAGATCTCTGCCGGATGCTCTTGCCCCAGATCTCCGACTGAGCCCAGCAAGGCGCTCATGGCTTCCTCAAAGATCTGCTCCACCAGGTCGTATTTATCCTGATAATTGCGATAGAACGCGGCCCGGCTCACCATCGCCCGCTCGGTCAATTCGCCGATGGTGAGCGCCTCGAAGCCCCGCTCCTCGATCAACTCGATGAGCGCCTCCCGCAGCAGTTTCTGTGTGCGTCTCACACGTACATTACTTTCCGGTTGAGTCATTTTGCGCTCCTTGTCTCAAATGAGACAAACTTTCCTCATTGAATCTTGTCTCTTCGCACCTGTCCGATTACACTGAAATCAGATACGAGAGTTCATCTGAAATAGTATGTCTCAATTGGTTCGTTCTGTCAACAACCCTCTCTGACAGAAGAGAGGATTTCTCGGAAAGGAGCACAATCTATGCATTCGTTCGCACCTCACCGCCACAGTTCTGCGGGCAAGGCACCGGCCAAAGAAACAAAAGGATTGGTCCTCAACGACGGCTGGCGTTACGACCTAGGGGAGTGGTTCCACGACACCTTTTCATTCCATGGCAACTGGCACGAGCTCAGGCAGAGGACTATCAACCTGGCCCGCCTTCAACCCGGAGATGCGGTGCTGGATGTAGGCTGCGGCACGGGCACGCTGGCGCTGGAAGTGGCACGCCGCGTAGGCCGGGCGGGCCGCGTCGCAGGCGTTGACCCGGGTCCACAGCAAATCGCCCGTGCCCGCGCGAAAGCGGCGCGGCGCCACCTGCCCATCGAGTTCCAGATCGGGGTGATCGAGCAGCTCCCCTTCCCCGATCAGACCTTTGATGTGGTGTTCTCGACCTTGATGATGCATCATTTGCCTCGTCCCCTCAAACGTCAGGGACTCGCGGAAATCGCCCGCGTGCTCAAACCTGGGGGGCACCTGGTCATTGCCGATTTCACACACAAGCAGGACCGCCAGGGCCTGGCTGCACGCTTTCCCGCCGGGGGGAGTCGCATGCACGATCTGGCTGCCCTCCTCAAGGAAGCCGGTTTCGACCAGCTGGAAACGGAGGAGATACAGCCCCCACGCTTCTCTGCTTTTCCAGGAGCAGGCATCATCCGGGCAGACAAAAGCTAAGACGAACGGATGATTAAAGAAGGAGAAAAACACATGTCTCATGCTACATCTCCAGAGACGCGAGCACGGCGGCACAGGCAACGACCTCCCGGGCCGCCGTGGCATACAGCGACCTGGAATACCATCAAATTTGCGCGCCAGACCCTGAGCTTCTTACAGGAACTGCGCGAGCACTACGGCGATCTTGTAACGCTGCCGACGGTCGTGGGCCCCTGGACGCTGGTCTTCCATCCTGATGGGGTGCGCCATGTCCTCCAGGAGAATCATTTCAACTACCGCAAGGGAGGGGTTTCCAATCAAGCGCTCCGCCTGACGCTGGGCAATGGCCTGCTGACCAACAATGGAGACTCCTGGCTCACGCAGCGTCGCCTGATCCAACCAATCTTTCATCGAGAGCGGATCGCGGGCTGGGGTTGCCTGATGACCGAGAGCACCCTGGCCTGGCTTGATGAAATCAATACGCAGCAGCCTCTTGATCTGTTCCAGGAGATGAGTAGCCTGACCTTGACCATTGTGTGCAAGGCGCTCTTTGGTGCAGACATGCTCGCGCACAAGGAGCAAGTGTTTCAGGCGTCGAGCGCCATCAATCGCCTGGAAGCGCAAGCTCTGTACGTGCCGGGACTGCTCTTCTTGCCGACCCCGCAACGCCGTCGCCTGTATGAGGCGAGAGCCACCGTCTCCACCATCGTTGACGCTCTGATCAAGAAACGCCGAGAAAGTTCGACAGAGAGCGATCTGCTGACCCTGCTCCTACAGGCGCAGGATGAAGAGACGGGCCTTGGCATGACGAACGAGCAGGTGCGTGACGAGGTCCTGACCCTACTGGCGGCTGGTCAGGAGACCACGGCCAACGCACTGTGCTGGACGCTTGTGCTTCTGGCGCAGCACCCGGAGATCGAAGCCAGGCTTAGAGAAGAGTACACCCGCGTCCTGGGGGGGCGCGCTCCGCAGGTGGAGGACCTGCCCCAGCTCACGTTTGCGCGCCTGGTGCTGGAGGAGTCGATGCGCCTCTATCCACCGGCATGGGCCTTTGCCCGTTCTGCCATCGCTGAGGATGAGATTGGAGGCTATACCATCCCCAGGGGGGCGTATGTCTTGCTGTTTCCGGCGACGACCCACCGGCATCCTGACTTCTGGGAGCGGCCTGATGTCTTCGACCCGGAGCGCTTCGCGCCAGAGCGTGCGTCCGGGCACCATCGCTTTGCCTACTTCCCCTTTGGAGGAGGCCCGCGCCTGTGTATCGGCAATCAATTTGCGCTCACCGAAGCGCAGCTCATCCTGGCGACGATCCTGCCCCGCTATCAGTTCCGCCTCCTGCCCGGAGCCCGCGTGGTCCCGGAGCCGCTGATCACGTTGCGGCCACGAGGCTCTCTGTTGATGACGATCCAGAGAGAGGCCTGGTAAATTTCGGATGAAACCTTGTCATTGTTCTGTTTACTGATCTCGGGAAAAGTTGCTCAACTCGGCCTCCCCTGCGCATCAGCAGGGACATGCTCTCGAAGTTGAGCTTTTTCTCCCGAGATCAGGAGTTGATATCGCTCACGTTCCCAGAAGGAGGGAATGATGCCTGAAGACAAGAACGCGCATCCTACATCAACCGGCTTCCCGACAACCGTTGCGGCACCTCTATCGAAGCCAGAAGTCCAACTCACCTTTCATCAGCATTTGCGAGAGCAGATCCGCAGTGCCGTGCAGACGGTGATGGAAGAAGTCATGCGGGAAGAACTGACTCAATTTCTGGGAGTCGCCTGGGGAGAGTGTAGCGCATCACGTCGTGGATACCGCAATGGGACCTACACGCGCGATCTCGCCACCTCCTCAGGGCAAATTTCAGATCTTCATGTTCCCAGAGACCGGGAAGGGCGGTTCCATACTCAGGCATGCGAGCGCTACAGCCGCTATGAACCCCAAGTGGCCGAAGGGTTAACCCAGATGTTTGTGGCAGGGTCTCGACGGAGAAGGTAGGAGAAGTGGCTCAAACCTTGATGGGAGTTGCGCCCTCTGCCAGTGCCGTGAGTCGTCTCAACCAAACGCTGACCGAGCAATTTGAAGCATGGCGTGAGCGTTCCCTTCAAAACCATTACCGGGTTATCTATCTCGATGGGGTGCATTTCACCGTGCGACATGGGGAGAAAACGGACGCGACCATCATTTTGACTGCACTGGGAGTGGATCTGGAAGGGAGCCGGGAAGTGCTGGCGCTGCGTGCCTGTGCAGAAGAGAGCAAAGACGGCTGGAGCTGTCTCTTACAAGATCTGCGCCGTCGTGGAGTAACCGAGATCGACCTGGTGGTAACTGATGGTCATGATGGACTGCTTACTGCCCTGGCTTCACTCTTTCCTACTACGCTGCGCCAGCGCTGTGTCGTTCATAAACAGAGAAACGTCATGAATGCTATCCCCCACCGCGAGCAGAAGGACGTCGCAGCAGAACGTGCAGGCATCTGGAAAGCGGCCTCCAAAGAGGAAGCGCTGACAAACCTCTCTGCCTTCAAAGGCAAATAGCGCAAGCGCTATCCTGAAGCGGTCCGCAGTCTCTGCGAGGAGGAAGACCATCTGCTGACCTTTTATGCCTTTCCGCAGGTTATGCATCGCTACATCCGCACCACCAACGCGATTGAGAGCTTGTTTAGCAATGTGCGGCAACGCACCGATCAGATTGACACCTTCACAACCGAGACGTCTTGCCTCACGATTGTTTGGGCCGTCATGCAGGATATTCGTTTGCCCAAAATTCCAGTCGGCTAAAGGCTGAGCCCTGATCGGCTGAGTGAAGAGCAATCAACCAGCATTCTCAGGCTGGAAAGACGGGAGCATGTTCTTTTCCCGTTTTTCTTGTGTATCACAATCGCAATCTCACTCCTGGTTTCCGACGGATCTGCTGCTCTTGCTTCTTGGATTGCTTGCTTGGTCATGCCAGGACATGTCCTCGATGAAATCTCTCTTCTTCTACACAACATTCGGCATGGCATCACGACGAGGGTAGGCAAACACCAGAGGAGCGTATTACTGTCTTCCCTCGCTCCTCAACCGGGGTAGAGCAGGAGTCCCGTCCCACTGAACCCGATGAGCAGTATTGAGCAGGCACCTGTCACGATCCAGGCTTCTCCAGAGCCAATACTTGCTGTGCCACCTTGGTTTGGCGTGCTTTAAAGAGCCAGTGCTCGACTTCAAATGTTTGTTGGTCAGATTGCTCCTGAACAGTCATTACGCTGAATCATTGAGGTTGCGTAAGAGATAGGATATGTGTCACTTGGACAAGATATGCCCACGCGATACGCAACGAGGTGCAAGCAAGCCGGGCCTCATAAAGAAAAAAGAGGTTTCTAATGATTGACGTTTAGGCTAAATCGCCTTGAAATCGCTGCGAAGCCCCTCTAGGAGCGGGGCGAGACATACAAATCGTCGTATGGCGCGACGCCGCCTCTCAGGCCGATCTACGCAATGTAATTGAAACGTCAATACACTCGATTTCGTGAATACATCTATTCACCTACTCTTCGACTGCGAAGCCCGCTAGAAATGTCCGCCGAGGATCACCTATTTGATACTGGCCAACCACTTGTCCATCGCTCTGCCTCAAGACCATCATGTCCTCGCCTGATCCCTGGTATCCAAGAAAGTAGAGATTTTCTGTTCCTACACTTATCCCCGACCCTGGCTGGACGGAAGTACACCATCGCTTTGTCCCATCTTTGAGGTTGAGCGAGCAGAAATACTTGGCCTCGTCCACATACCCATACAGGCGATCTTTGGGTACAAACAGGTTCATCTCATTCGGCGTCTTATAGGTCCAGAGCAGTTTCCCGTCCTGCGCGTCAATTGCTGTCATGCTATTAAAAGCAGGTAGATAGAGGGTCTGCCCATCCAGGGAGTGTGCAAAGTACGAGAAGTCTGCCTCTGAATACTGCTGTTCGTGGTATGTCCAGAGGGTGCTTCCATCCAGGATGTGCAGAGCTACGACTGTCCCCGGCAGATTCACCCCACCTGATTCATAGCTCGGCTTGAGGAGATAGACTCTTTGATCGTCCACTTGCAGCTGGTAAGGAACAGTATTGTCCGTTTTGTCAACTGCACCTCGCCAGATTTCTGTACCATCACTCGTGCGAAGCGCGCGCAGCAGGTGCATGTAGGAAGGATCATCGGGGGACTTCCCAAAACCCTCTTCTACAATATACACGGCCTGGCTGGAAAAGGCCATGCTCCCGATATAATCGTAGGTGCCTGCTGAAATCTGCCAGAGAGATCTTCCGCTCCCGCCATCGAGCACCTGCAGATTTTTTTGCCCTTCTTGAATATAGACGCTACCATTGGCCGTCTTCACATTTATGATCGGGTTACTGTTCTGGATATACTTCCAAAGAACGGTGCCTGTGTGTGCGTCGAGAGCTATCACTATTCCCTGCTGCTTCGTTGAAGTGAACGCATAGACCATTGAGCCAGCGGCGATAAGGCCTGGACGACCCGGACTGTCCGACGCTCCGCCCTTGCTTTCTACGGAAAAGGTGAGCAGATCCGTCTGCCAGATCCGCTTGCCATTGTGTGGGTCCAGCGCAGCAACGCGCAGTGTGACGGGATTATCTACAAGGTCGCTTAATTTTTTCACAGGTCTCGCATAAGACCCATACGCAGCATATATCGCATGCATCGGTGTGTTGGTGTGCTGGCCTTGCCAAAACAGAAAGACACCTGTACTGGCTACTTAGGGTATCCGTTCCAAAACAGAGCAGTAAACGGCAAAGTGAGCAACAGTATCGCTATCTGCTTGATGTATCACTGAAGCGAAAAAGGACGTGATAGAGTCATCTGCGGCGCATTTTTTCGAACGGATATCCTAAGTAGCCAGTACAACTGCATGGGAAGGCAAAATCAGCCGTGGATAGTGTATGGCATCTGGCAATTCAAACGTGTCCTGAGAAGCCAGAAAGTTGTAAATTCGGGAATGAAATGGGAGAAAATTTGATACTTGAATGGGTGGTTTGCCTTCTGTTTGAGGCGACGGCCACCCATTCAATTGTACAGATCCTGCTCCTTTCATTCCCGAATTTACAATGTAGTGAGTATTAGAGGCCTTCCTGAACCTGGATGATTTCATCGGCTTCAAGGCCGTGGGCTTCGCGGTGTACCGTTGCTGCCGCCTCCTTGTTGGGAGCCTGGACAAGGCAGAAAACCTTGCCACTGCCCTCATCAAACCAATACTTCAGGTACTTAACGCCGTACTTTTCCTGCGTCTGTACATCTGCCTCGTGCGCGTGCATGACAGCATCTGCGGTCAACCCCTCGACTTTGTGATGGATGTCCATGTAAAGCGGCATTGTATTTCTCCTTCTGTGAGTGTCACAACAATCAAGAAACAGGCGTTGGATACGAGCGACGAACGCACCAACGTAGGAAGCTTGAGCCGTATTGCTGCCAGGTTCGCGAGTTGCTCTCCCGTGCGCACAACCTCAGCGCGGCAACAAAGCGGCTGGTGGAGAGCGTTGCACCTCGACACTCTCAAAGAAAGGATACGCGCGGCTCCCGGCTTCCCACATCGGGGGAGTTGCCTATCTTAGGCGTGCGGTTTCCCTATGTTGGGCATCTTGATCTCTCGCTCTCGCCGTCTCTTCAGCGCCAGGGAGCGAGTTGCTGCCAGGTGGATTAGTGTGAGTTATCTCATAGCGATGCCTTTCTCTGGCAGGTATAATCTCATGAGAGGTTTAAACGATTAGAAGAAGTCTATCCCTATGTCTCTTTCTTGATATGGGGCTGACGCGCATCTGGAAGGCTCCGCTCGCGTGTTACGCCACACCTGCCTGACCAATCTTGTCTGTGGTGGCAACGATCTGGTGCTGGTCGCTGATTTAATCTCTTTTTCCAGGGATTTTTGTCCGAAAATACCTGCTTAATGTGGAGGAAGCACGATGGACCTTCTCGAACGTGACCACTGTTTCGATCAGTTGTCGGTGCTTTTCAGCACGGCCACTACCGGCAATGGGCGGACGGTGCTGATCAGCGGGGAGGCTGGAATCGGCAAAACCGCGCTGGTGGAGCAGTTTGTGAGCCAGCATTGCAGCGCAGCAAGACGGCTCTGGGGTGCCTGCGAAGCATTATTTACCCCGCGCCCGCTTGGACCGCTCTACGATATTGCGACTCAGGCTGGGGGCAACCTGTCTACGCTCATGAGTCGCGACACGGAGCGTCCAACGTTGTTCTCCGCTTTTCTTGACGAGCTCCAGCAGAGTCCTCTCCCCACCGTCGTGGTGTTTGAAGATGTCCACTGGGCAGATGAAGCCACGCTGGATCTGATCAAGTTCCTGGGACGGCGCATCCCACATCTCCCCGTGTTGTTTCTCGTCACCTACCGCGATACCGAACTCGGCCTCGACCATCCCCTGTGGTCGGTGCTCGGCGATCTGCCAGGTACAGCGGTGGCACGACTCAGGCTCGCCCCCCTTTCTGAGCAAGCGGTCACATGCCTGGCTCAGCAAGCGCATCGATCCGCCGAAGGGCTCTATGCCGCGACGCTCGGGAACCCCTTCTTTGTCACCGAAGTCCTGGCCAGCGACA
>WNEZ01005075.1_pt1 | contig 12575 bp, 8 predicted proteins | sample 5400521 | NCBI WGS metagenome assembly WNEZ01 (sample SAMN13153339, study PRJNA577476) | soil metagenome | isolation source: 120 cm saprolite under Douglas fir tree site 2 hole 1 replicate 1 | place: USA:California | collected 2015-04-18 | reverse complement strand
GGGCCTCTGCAATCTGTACTTCGGGTGCGCCAAGCAGGCGAATGCTCAGTTGAGTTGCAAGATTTGTCATTAGGCGGCCTCCCGTAAACGAACAGGTGAGAGTAAACTCACCTGCGGCCTTTTCCATTCACGGTCATCACTACAACAAGCGAGCAAACGCTGTGTCACACTGAACTATGCACGGTGCATGTTAAAGTAGTATACCACAGGATGAATGACATCCTGTAAATAGGAATTAGCGAACACTCGTTCACTATTTTAGGGCGTTAAGCTGTCAACTGCTCTTTTTGCTACATCTGTAGCAAAAAGAAACGAGGCGGGAAGGCATTTCCCGCCTCGTTTTGGTGGAGATGGGGGAGAGTTGAACTCCCCGTCCAAGCAAACCCATCGAAGAATGTACTACAGGCTTAGTCGATAGTTTTTTCTAACGCTTCAGACTCCCATCGACAGGATTCTTCAGCGGTGGCCCTCTGGTCTTAGACGGCGGTTAGAAGGCAGTTGCCGCGATCGCATCCCGCGTGTGTGACGCCCAGGTCCGTCCCCACGGAAAAAAGACGGGTGGACGACGCTTCACTGGGTATTAAGCAGCGAGAGCGTAAGCAGGTGCCTTTTCGGCATCTATTGTTTTGTCGGTTGTTTAACGAGAGTGCGTACCGACACCTCGGCCTGCAATTCTTCAACCTGTCTGTCTGTCGAAACCCGACATCCCCAGGTGAATGTGTACTGTGAAGCAGATGGTTTCTGCCTCTTAGTGCTCTTTCATGATATCACATTACCTGACAAATAGCAAGGAAAGATGGAGTCATTTTTTGAGGAAGCGATCGAGGTTTACGATGAAGCGCTCGTGCTGACCTTCGCCGATCTTTTGTTTTTCATCGTAGGCTTCGACTTTGAATACCAGGCGACGGCCATCGATCTGCATTAATTCGGCGATGGCACGTACACGCTGGCCAATAGGGGTCGCGGCCAGGTGGCGTACGTTAATAGATGTTCCTACCGTGACGTAGCCTGGGTCCAAGCTATTGGCGACAGACTGCCAGGCGGCCTGTTCCATTAAGGCGATCATCATCGGTGTGGCGAAGACTTCGACGCCTCCAGCACCGACATAAGCTGCGGTGTTTTCGTGTACAACGGTAGTGGTAGATTCTCCGGTCAAACCTGGTTCAAGTGGCATATGGGTATGTTATCCTTTCTATGAGATATGTTGCTATACTATACAACAAAACCGTTGAATACATAAAGGAGATAGAATGGCTTCTGTGAGAAATCGTGTACAACGAGTTGCTCATCGTGGTGGCTCTCAGCTCGCCCCGGAAAATACACTGGCTGCATTTCGCAATGCGCTCTCTTTTCCTATCGACGCGATTGAACTGGATGTTCATATGAGTCGTGATGGTCACTTAGTTGTGTTTCATGATTATACCGTTGAAAAACGTACGAATGGCAAGGGTAATCTACTCGATCTCGACTTCGCTTATCTACGCAGCCTTAATGCCGCGGCCCATTTCCCAGGCAGATGGCCTGAGCCTCAACAGATACCAACACTGCGCGAAGTGCTAGACCTGGCGAAGGGACATGTCCAGGTGCATATCGAGATAAAGCCGAGCAAACGTGATGGTGTGTATGGACGTTACCCCAACATTGTGGAAGTAGTCATCGATGAAGTGCGTGGAGTCGGCATGCTCGACCAGGTGCTGGTAATGTCTTTTGACTGGATGGTATTGCCGCTTGTGAAATCGCTGGAGCCTGAGGTGCAGACAGGTGCGCTCGTCTCTGATGATGTGTGGGACCCGCAAGTCGACCATGCGCTAGATACCCTCATGGAGCAGGTGACGGCCCTGGGATGCAATTGGATCAACATGGATCGTGATCTCTTTACCAGTGATATGCCAGCCGTTTTTCACGAGCGTGGTTACAAGCTGGGTATCTGGACAGTCAATAACGCGTCTGAACTGCGGCGTTTCGCTGCTGCTGGAGTTGACTCGTTGACCAGCGATCGCCCAGACCTGTTTTCGAGCGTTGCAATGTAGCCAGTCAGGTGCAATGCGTATCTCTTGCCACTATTTATCCGTTATTATGAATGGATGTCAAAGGTACCATATGCTACTGTCCTGCTAAGACAGTGTGCTATAATTGGCGGCAATCAGAGACAGCAAACGAGAGTACATGCTCGCTCAAGTCAGTAGTAGAAGGCATCAGGTATGCAACAGACGACAATACCATCAATAGATGTTCAAACAACATTATCAACACCGGAGATCTCAGAGCAAGCAGTTGCGATATCAATCGTTGTGCCCGTGATGAATGAGCAAGAGAGCGTACGGCCGTTGTATCAAAAACTATCAGCACAACTCGATACGCTTGGTCAATGTTATGAAGTGGTCTTCGTGGATGATGGGAGCACGGATAATACGTTTAAGGAACTGAAGATATTGCACGATGAGCATCCTGACATCGTGCGTGTGATCCGCTTCCGCAAGAATTTTGGTAAGACACCAGCCCTGGTTGCCGGCTTCAGTCGCTGCCGTGGCGAAGTTATTTTTACGATGGATGGCGACCTGCAGGACGACCCTGAGGAGATACCCAATTTTCTAGCGAAGCTGGATGAAGGGTATGACCTGGTCTCGGGTTGGAAGTTTCCGCGTCTTGATCCCATCACGAAGACGTTCCCTTCACGTATCTTTAACGCTATGGTGAGCGGTATGACCGGCGTTCACCTGCACGACATCAATAATGGTTTCAAGGCCTACCGGCGTGAGGTGATCGAGGATAATCACCTGAAGCTCTACGGTGAGTTTCATCGTTTTGTGCCTGTGATGGCGCACTGGCGTGGATTCCGCGTGGCGGAGATTAAGGTGCAACATCATCCCCGTCGATTTGGTGTCTCGAAGTTTGGTGCAAGGCGTTTTGCCCGAGGCCTGATAGACTTGCTCAATGTGCTGTTCCTCACAACTTTTTTACGCATCCCGCTGCGCTTCTTTGGCCCGCTAGGGTTTTGGACGTTTCTGGTTGGCGTTTTGTGGGATGTGTATGTGGTTCTGCACAGTTTGTTCATTTTGCACCAGCCAATCCACACACAGCCATCACTCTTTATAGGCATCCTGTTAATGATCTTTGGCGTCCAGTTCATTCTCACAGGTTTGCAAAGTGAAATGATTCGTCATTATGCGTTCCAGCCTGGTGAGGAGTATAGTATCAGGCAGGAACTGGATTGATGCAGAAGCCTGCCTTTAAGAAATTTACCAGGCGGAAACTTGCCAGGCGTGTGTTGCAAATTGGCTTGCCCCTGGCGATTCTGGTGTTTTTCCTCGGCCAGTTAAAAAATGACTGGAGTAATTTGACAGCCCATACGTTCCAGTGGAATCCGTGGTTGCTTGGGCTGGCCTTTGTGGGCTTTATGCTCCAGGAACTGTCCTATGGCTTGATTTGGCAGGCGATTCTGGCGCGGCTCGGCCATAGACTAGATTTACGCCTATGCCTGCGCGTCTACCTTGCTTCAGAGTTTGTGCGCTATATTCCTGGCAACGTGTGGCATGTGCTGACGCGCATCTTATGGGTAGGTAAGTATGGCGTTTCGCGACCAATCGCTTTTGCCAGCATGACGATAGAGTTGATTACAAAGCTGGCGGCGGGTGTGCTGGTCTTTGCGGTCAGTTTGTTATTCTGGCACGATTTGGGTGTGGGCGCGATAAATCGAGCTCCTACGATGGTGATCGTAGGTGTAGGGATGATTCTTGCCCTGTTGGTTGTGTTGTATCCACGTGTGCTCAACTGGCTGCTCAATCTCACTTTGCGCCTGTTGAAGCGCGATCCTGTTGTACTGACGTTACGCTACAGTGATATTTTGCTGATAACGCTGGCGTGGTGCATTAGCTGGCTGGTGGCTGGTGGTGCGTTTTACGTGCTATTGCTTGCGCTCTGGCCGGGTACTCCACTGGTGGCGTTGCCAATTTGTATCGGTATCTATGCTATTGCGTGGGATATTGGTTTCGTGAGCTTTATCACGCCCAGTGGATTGGGGTTTCGCGAGGCGGCCATTGTCGGTCTCTTCGCTCTGGCGCTGCCTCTGCCGACCGGCTTAGGGACAGTTATGGCTTTTCTTTCGCGTCTTGTGTCTACGGTGGCCGAACTCGTTTGCGTCGGGATAGCTTACATGGTGAGCAGGAAAAATACAGTGCATGTTCCTGTGGAAGGAGGTACAGCAGGTGACTAGTTCAACATGGCGAAAGCGCCTTTCGGTGTGGCGAAGTCGCCTTTACCTCTATCCACCCGCCGATCCATTGCCCCATACGTGGCTGTTCTGGCTTGCCACAGGCCTGGTGGCGCTTTTAGCTGTAGCATTCTCAGCCTTTTTTATTATGTATCTGACTACCCGGCACAGCGTCTACCTGACAAATGCGGAAGACCTTGGCAATATGGACCAGGCGATCTGGAATACACTGCATGGACGGTTGCTCAACCAGACGATCTGTAATACGGTCAGTGATACCAACTGTTATAGTTTTGAGGGTATTACACGTTTTGCTATTCACTTTGAACCAATTCTTTTCCCAGTCTCGCTTTTGTACCTGATCTGGCCTGATCCCAGGATGTTGCAAATCATCCAGACGCTTGTGGTGGCAAGTGGTGCGTTTCCTGCTTTTTGGCTGGCACGCCTGCGGTTGCGTAACGAACTGGCAGGTGTGGGCATTGCCGCACTGTATTTGTTGTATCCTGCTCAGCAGTTTGCCACAGTCTCGGATTTTCATGCGGTGACGTTCACGGCTGCTTTCTTGCTCTTTACCTTGTATTTTATGTATACGCGGCGTACGGTCTGGCTCTTTGTCTTTGCTGTGCTTTCGATGGCGTGTAAGGAAGAGATCCCACTCGTGGTTGCTATGTTTGGCTTGTGGTCAATACTTTTTCAACAACGCTGGCGAAGTGGCCTGGCTTTGATGCTGCTCGCGAGTGGATGGGCAGTAGTAAGTTTTTTCATCATTCCACATATCTTCAGTCCCACTGAGCATTCGCTAGTTGCTTCGCGCTATGGTAGCCTGGGCCACACTCCTTTGGAGATTGCACGTACGTTTCTGCTGCACCCAATTGGAGTACTCAAGCAGCATGTGCTAGAGCATAGCCATTTCTTCTATCTACGCTTACTGCTCACTCCTGCAGGGTATCTCCCGGTGTTGGCGCCGTGGGTACTGGTGTTGGTGTTGCCATCGTTGGCGGTGAATTTGCTCAGTTCTGATTTTAATCAGTATAGCGGTCTCTATCAGTATAATGCTGAGATAGTACCGGTGCTAGTCTTTGCGACGATTGAGGCAATGGTGCTGATTTTGTGGTTGGTTCAGTGGGGGATTGGCTGGTTGAGTGAGCGAAAGGTGGTGCCCATAGAGGACGTGATATCCGAGGATTTGCCTTCTACCGCCCCGGCGGGCGCGATAAATCGAACCCGTACGGACTTGCCTGTGCACGAGGAAGCCGATGAATCGGCGGCGGGCACGGTAAACCGGCCCATACGGGAGGGCAATTCGCCAGTAGGGATGGGTGCCAGGCGTTTGCGTTATTGGGTGCATAGGGTTTTGTTGGCTGGGTTGGTGGGTTTGGTGTTGTTCAATGTTGTGAAGGCGGATTATGCTCGTGGGACAATGCCGTTTTCACAGGGTTTTCGTTGGCCGGTGGCCAGTGCTCATACTGAGTTGGCGCAGCACTTCATAAATATGATACCCTCGGGGGCATCGGTTTCGGCACAAACTGCCCTGGTTCCGCATATCAGCCATCGAGCGCATATTTACCTTTTTCCTTATGCCGATGATTACGCTGACTACGTCTTTCTGGATGTGACGAGCGACATTTATCCGTTCTATTCTCACGATTATATTGCAGCGGTGAAGAAGGTATTACTGAGCGGAGACTACGGTATTCTGGCTGCGCAGGATGGCTATTTGCTGCTCAAACGTGGGTTATCTCCGCCGAGCGTCTCGCAAGACTCGCCATTTCGTGCTGGGGAGAATGCGCTGCTGAATCTGCCGGATGGCTTTTGCTCGTTTGTGCGTGTATCGCCACAGCAGGTCACAAATCCGCTGCAAGTGACGTTTGCAAACAAAGGCAGTCCTGCTGCTATGATGAACCTGATTGGGTCTGGCGTGGCCGCTCCCTATACGTTTAGTATGGGTGCAGATTACATACAGATAACGACGTACTGGCAGATCAACACACCAACAACGCTGCCGGTGCAGATAGTGGCACTGATTGTTGATAGGAATGGTAAAGAGCACTTTGCGACCACCTTCTTTCCTGCGCTTTCCTGGTGTCCGACCGATACCTGGAAGCCGGGGATGGTGTTGAAAGTGACAAGTGGAGCTTTTTTTATAGGGGCTATCCCAATTGGGCTAGCCCACGTGTCCATTGCTCTTGTACCTTTGGCTCACCCGTACGATACAATAATGGATGTAAAAGCCAGGCTTGCGTTACATAGAGTGAGTGCACCCAGTACGGTAGGTGATCCCGCGGGGACAAATGCACTGCAATTAGCGACAATTACGTTGGTTCCTTGATTTGATGCCTGGATAGAAAGGGAGATAAGAAAAATGAAAGGGGTTGCGGCGATGAGTGTATTTCTGGGCCAACTGCCGCCTGCTGAGCTTGCGCGGTTGAAGGCCGAATTGGCGGAGACGCTAATCGCTAATTTCTGCTATCCGCGTTTCTTTGACCATCGCACCAACTCGCTACGTATGCGACCGGTGGACCGCACAAAGCGGCAGGAAGTATGGCTTTACCTGAGTTCAAGAGATTTCACTGCCTGGAATCGCGTCGATCTGATGTCGTCTGACTTTCAGCGGCATATAGAGCATTTGATTATCTATTTTGTGCAACGCAATCGTAGTTTCTTCGGGCAACAGGGACGTAAGCGAATGTCGGATGTGCGTATGCTGATTAGCTCCTGTGCCTTACTGGTGGCTGAGGGTATGCGAGGACATTTGATGGGGCGGCAACCTGGCAACCCCCCATTTGGTAGTCCTCGCCCTTCAATCTCCTGGTCTACCACCAATGGCAGTGGTAGTCCTGAGCCGAGCTGGGAACAAATTGTCTCTACAACCATGCTGTTGCAGCAACAACTACAAGAGGTACGAGGGGAAATTAGAGCTGGCTCGGCTCCGGTAAACGAAATGTATGCTACGATAGCAATATCGGCCCAACAGCGTACGAAACAAGCACGAAAAGGGGAAAATGGCTTCAGTCCGACCAGTGTCGAGCTTGAAGCACCCCTGTCACCACTGGAACAGATATCTAACGGCAAACCAACATTGCAAGGAGGTGTGCATAGTGTTTCACTGTCTCCAAATACTAAAAGCAACAGGCCGTTCACTTTACCGGGGATCTCCGTAGCTGCGTCGGCATCTACCATTGCTGCGCCATCTAAGCCCAGATCAGATGCTGTTGTTCCACTCGTTGAGACTCCAACGTCACCAACACCCATAGTCGGTAGGTCGGCGGGGACCGCTCTTGCCCCTTTGTCTGTTCCCCAACAGGCCCAGCCAACTGCTCTTCCGGCTACTCCTGCTGCTCAACCATGGGAGTATGCACAATCTCCGCAGCCGCCACAAATACCATTGGCACCGCAGACACCGCCGCGCACCCCGGCGATAGAGGTAGTTGCCAGTCCGGCCAAGAATGCGGCCAATGAGGATGTTGTTATTTTTGAGCGAATGTATTCCAAGCTTGTCCTGTGGCTGCGTATCGAGGCGGTACGTTTGGGGATGGATATTGCTGGTCAGACCCCCCTACAGTTGCTTGAGTTGTTGCGCCAGCAGAAGGGCTTTGACGAGACGCGCTTGCAGATCGTCTCGACGTTGCTGAATCTCTCCAACCAGGTGATTAAAAATGGTCAGGCAAGTCATTTTGATTACAAGCAGGGGCTGATATTTTACCTGATGCACACACAACATTAAGGTGCTAGGTGTCATGCTGCAGTCGTAATCACAGGTAACAACTCGCGCAGTTGCTCGAGCCAGTTGGGGCCGAAGAGACGGCGTGGGATGCGGACGATGCCCTGCTGAACACGAGCTTCGTTACGGAAACGACGGTAGAGGGCGATACGGTTGGGGATAACGGTGCGTTTCACGGTCAGTACAAACTCGTTGTCTTTGACCGCGATGGCCTCGATGCCCAGGGTTGCGGCCTCTACCTTCAGGCGCACCATTGCTAGGAGGTTTTGTACAGGTGGTGGTGGTGCGCCGAAGCGGTCGTTCATTTCTGCCACCATGGCTTCGATTTGGTCAAGACGGGTCAGATTGGCCAGACGTTGATAGAAGTTGACTTTGAGTGTACGGTCACCGATGTATTCGTCGGGCAGGTAAGCATCCAGTGGTAGATCAATAGAGACGCTCGGTGTTGTAATCTCAGCCTTCTGACCCTGCAACTCCTGGACTGCTTCGGCGAGTAGCTTACTGTAGAGGTCGAAGCCGACAGAATTCATGAAGCCTGATTGCTCTGCACCAAGAAGGTTGCCAGCTCCGCGGATCTCTAAATCTTTCATGGCGATGCGGAATCCTGCACCTAGCTCAGTTGCCTCGAAGATAGCACGCAAACGCTTCTCCTGAACGGGAGTCAGCTTCGCATCTTTGTTGTAGAAAAAATAGGAGTAGGCTTGCTGTGTGGCACGACCAACGCGTCCGCGCAGTTGGTAGAGTTGAGCCAGTCCAAATTGGGCGGCGTTATTGACGATGATGGTATTCGCGTTGGGAATATCCAGGCCGTTTTCAATGATCGTGGTTGAAACCAGCACGTCGTACTCTCCATTGGAGAAATCGATCATCACCCGTTCGAGTTGATCTTCGGGCATTTGTCCGTGTCCGACGACGATGCGTGCCTCTGGGATGAGACGTCGGAGTTTTTGTGCGATGACCTGAATGCCTTGCACACGGTTATGCACGAAAAAGATCTGGCCGCCACGGTCAATCTCTCGCAGGATGGCTTCACGAATCAAGCTTTCGTCATATTCGCGAATAGTGGTGCGGATAGGCAAGCGTTCTTGTGGGGGTGTCTCGATAGTGCTCATGTCACGCACATTGACCAGCGACATGTGCAGTGTGCGAGGGATAGGGGTAGCGGTCATCGTCAGCACGTCGATTTCGCTGCGCATCTGCTTCAAGCGCTCCTTATGCACGACCCCAAAGCGCTGTTCTTCGTCAATGACCAACAAGCCCAGGTTGAAGAAGACGACATCTTTCTGTAAAAGGCGATGCGTGCCGATGATGATATCCACTTTGCCAAAGGCCAGGTCCTCCAATACCTGCTTCTGCTCTTTTTCTGAGCGGAAGCGGCTCATTAGCTCAACCCGCACAGGGTAGGGTTTCAGACGTTCTTTGAAGGTGTTGAAGTGCTGAAGAGCAAGTACGGTGGTGGGTACGAGAACGGCTACCTGGCGACCATCGAGGACGGCCTTGAATGCGGCACGCAGGGCAACTTCAGTTTTACCATAGCCAACATCGCCACACACCAGGCGATCCATGGGGCGAGGCCGCTCCATATCGGCCTTGACCTCTTCGATGGCGCGGGCCTGGTCTGGTGTCTCTTCGTAGGGGAAGGCGTCTTCCAATTCATGCAGCCAGGGCTGCTCGGAGTCTGGCGGAAAGGCATGGCCGGGGATGGCTTCTCGGGCACTGTAGAGGCGGAGGAGGTTACGTGCGATGTCCTGTACGCTCTCTTTGACCCGGGATTTGGCACGTGTCCATTCCGTCGTGCCGAGCTTGCTGAGTGCAGGGACGGCGTCACCCATGCCGATGTAGCGCGTCACACGATCAAGCTGGTCGGTGGGAATGTACAACTTGTCGGTGCCTGCGTAGCGGATCAGGAGATATTCGCGCTCGACTCCGGTGGTGCTCAACCGGACAAGCCCTTCGAAGCGGCCAATGCCGTGTTCCTGATGGACGACGTAGTCGCCAGGATTGACCTCGGCCAGGAAGGAGGCAGGAGTGACGGGTTTGCGGCGCATGACGTTGCGTCGTCTCGACCAACCGAAGATCTCGGTGTCAGTAAAGACGTAGAGTGCCAGGGCTTGTGACTGCCAGCCCTCCATCAGTTGACCCTGGATAAGAGTGAGGGTTCCGGCTTCCGGCAGTTCGTTGATGTTTGTGCCGGGACTGGCGTGAATGGTCGCCTCGTGTAGAATAGCCTCATCGCTCAGAACCTCAGAAATTCTGTGCGCTTGTGCGGATACGATGACCACGCGCCCACGGCTGTCGAGGATTTTGCGGCAGTCCTGTGCAAAGGCACGCAGTCGGCCTCCATATGAATTGGCGCTGCCAAAGGCAGGCATGAGGTGTTCGGTTCCACCATGCTGGCGTGCATCGAACTCGGCTTCGGCGGCTGAGAGCATGCCTGCGAAACGGAGCTGGCGGCGTTGCTGGAGTTGCGGCTCTAACCGGTTCCAGCCGATATGTGCGTCACGCAGGTGGGTAGGGTTCTCGCGGTCACGTTCAAAGCGCTCTTTCATTTCCTGAGCCTGGGCATCGAGGTCTGCGATGTGGTTCTGGATGCTTTCAGGGTTGTCGAGGATGAGCAGTCCGCCGGGGGCGAGGTAGTCGAGCACGGTAGATGGAGTATGCAAGTAAGGCAGGTAGAAGGCAATGTCATCAAAAGAGCGACGCTGACGCAGCTCTTCCAGGTCACGCTTCCAACGTTCTTCTGCCTCGTGGTGCAACATTGAGCTATTGAGTTGTTCCAGCTCTTTGACGGCTTCGGGGCCGCGCAGGGGCAATGCTTCACGCGCAGGGCTAATGGTGCAGGAGGCGATTGGATTGAGTGAACGCTGGGTTTCCTGATCGAAGGTGCGCAGCGACTCAATCTCGTCACCGAAGAATTCAATACGAATGGGCCGTGGCAGTGTTGGCGGGAAGAGATCGACGATACCGCCACGGTGGCTGAACTGTCCCGGTTCTTCTACCTCGGCGACCGGCTCGTAGCCAAGGTTGTAGAGGTGTTCTAGCATGAGGGTGAGGTCAACCTCCTGTCCGGGTCGCAGGTCGTAGAGTGCAGAAGAGAGTTCTTGTGCTGGTATTACGGGTTGTGTCAGTACTCTTGCAGAGCAGACGACGATGGCGTCATGCTTGCGAGTTGCCAGGCAGATTAGTGCGTTCATACGCTGTTGGGTGGTGGTTGCATCGCTCATCAGTCGTTCATAGGGCAGGGCATCGCGGTCAGGTAGGAAGAGCACGGTGTGTGTGTGCTGCGCCAGGATTTTGAGTGTTTCTGTCATCTGCCTGGCCTGGGTTTCGTCAGCAACGACGATGAGGAGTGGTCGTGGAGTCTTTGTAATAAGCGGCGAAATTCAGGTCTTTGTGTTAAGAGTGCAAGTAGTCCGTGTATTGTCAAGTAATCCTCACGACGTTGGTATTGTGTATATCATAGCCTGGCACCCACAAGAGGTGCAACTACATGTAGGTGATCTCTGCGGTGATGTAATCTTCCTTTGCTAGTTTAGCATAGCGGTACAAGGCTGTCGATAGTCAAGATGAGGGTAGGGGTTAGAGCCGTAACCCACTAGCGTATCTGTTCATGTACTAAGGAATGTGCTGGCAGATTTCTCCTCTGCTATCGAGGCTTTGGTCAGAAAGCACAATGACTGCCTGCAAGCGTTGCATGAGAGATGATGTGCCAAATATCAATGAGAGTAGCACAATGTGTGCTACTCTAAAGAAGGAGGATACTCAAATGGTTGTGTTTAGGCGTTCTTTTCTTCTCACTGTAGGGTTTTTGATCGCGATGCTTGCCAGCAGTTGTGCCGGGTTTTCTCAGAGTGCTCCACCCAGTTCAGGGTCATCGAGTACACCTAAAGATCATTTCAATGCCCCTGGCAACATACTTATTTCGGACCAGTTCAACAACCGAGTTGTTGAGGTGGCCCCTGATGGGCATGTTGTGTGGACCTTTGGCTCGGGTAATCCGAAACTCTGCAACCCGGGTCCCGGCTCGACCATTGGACTCAACGACGCTGAACGCTTGAGCGGGGGCTTGACTCTGTTGGCGGGAACTGGCGTTCCTGCCGGTTCAGCGAGCTATCCCAAAGGCTGTAATGATAACCGGGTCATCGTTGTCAACCAGCAAGGCCAAATTGTATGGCAGTACGGCCAGGCCGGTGTGACAGGCTCTGGTCCCAATGAATTGAACGTGCCAGTGTTCGCGATCCAATTACCCAGCCGCAATATCATGGTCGTCGATCAAGGCAACAACCGTGTCATCGAAATCGATCGAAACACCAAGCAGATTGTTTGGTCGTATGGCCCGAAGTCTGGCCCCGGTGCGCTCAACAACCCCAACAGTGCCGAACTGCTGCCCAACGGACACATCCTGATAGGGGATGAGAACAACAATCGCGTCATCGAGATAACGCGTGATGGCACGATAGTGTGGGAGTACAACCAGGGGCTGAGTGGAGCAGCTTTTGCAAGTCGGTTATCCAATGGGGATACGTTGATAACCGATTCATCTCATAGCCGCATTCTGGAGGTGACGCCAAACAAGAAGGTGGTCTTTGAGTACTTCACCAATTCGGACCCGGGGACCAATTCTGCGCCTCTGCCAACCAATGC
>WNEZ01004149.1_pt1 | contig 12577 bp, 11 predicted proteins | sample 5400521 | NCBI WGS metagenome assembly WNEZ01 (sample SAMN13153339, study PRJNA577476) | soil metagenome | isolation source: 120 cm saprolite under Douglas fir tree site 2 hole 1 replicate 1 | place: USA:California | collected 2015-04-18 | reverse complement strand
TCATCCCGTTCGCGGCCGACACTCCGCGACTGCGCGCGATCGTCCTCTACTATCCGTCCGTGCGCGACGAGCCCGAAACCTCCCATCGGCCCCGCCACGCGTTCAAGCTGGCGAGGACCTTGACCTGCTCGTCACTCGTGATCTGCGGCGGCAAGGACTTCATCGCCACGCCCGCCATCCAGGGCCCGCTCTGGCAGAGTTTTATCGCGAACGGCCAGCTCGTGGAGTGGCACTCCTTCTCCGACGCCAATCACGGCTTCCGCCACCCGGACAACGAGGGGTTTCAGCCGCACTACGCCGACCTCGTCTGGCCGCTCGTGACGAATTTCCTCCAACGCACGGTGTAGCCGCCGTCATCTCGGCAGCGCGCGGGATCATGAAGGCTCGCGCCCTGGCCTTGTGCAGCCTGGGAGCCCTGGTCATGCTTGCCTCGGCTCCCGCTCGCTCGCTCGCCACACCGCCTGATACCCTCAAGGCCGGCGTCGAAGCGTTGATCGCGGACGCGGGCAAGACCCCCGAAGGCACGCGCCTTCACCGGCTCTTCCAGCTCCATTCGGAATACCTCCTGGCCGAGTACCCCGAGTACGCCACCTACGTGGGCGTCCGAGGCCACAATGGCCGCTGGTCCGACCGATCGATGGCGGCGATCGCGCGCCAGAAGGCCGACCTCGAGTTGCCGGCGAAGGCACTGAGGTCGATCGATCGGGCGAAGCTGTCTCCGGCCGATCGGCTGAACTACGATCTGTTCCAGCGCCGGATCGAGGAGCAGCTCGCGGGGCGCCGCTTCCCCTGGGACCTCATGCCCGTCAATCAGCTCGGCGGCGTCCAGCAGAGCGTTCCGCAGATGCTGAGCGAGCAGATGCCGACCACCACCGAGGCCGACTACGAAGCCATTCTGAGCCGGCTGCGCGGGACACCCGTCCTGGTCGAGCAGACGATCGCATTGATGAAGGAAGGGCTCGGGCGAGGCGTCACCCCCCCGAAGATCACGCTCCGCGACGTCCCGGCCCAGGCCGCCGCGATCCTCACCGAAGATCCCGCGAAGAGTCCGTTCCTCGGCGCCTTTCGGGCGATGCCCGACGCGATTCCGGCGGACCGACGCGATGTCCTGAAGGCGGAAGCGGCGAAGGTGCTCGCGGCCCAGGTGCTGCCGGCCTTCCGGCGGTTGCACGATTTCCTCGCGACCGAGTACGGGCCCCGCTGCCGCGACTCGCTGGCGGCCACCGCCCTGCCCGACGGGCGGGACTGGTACGCCCATTCGGTCTTTGTCTCGACGACCACGCGGTTGACGCCGAAGCAGATCCACGAGATCGGTCTCGGGGAGGTCAAGCAGATCCGCGCCGAGATGGGGCGCGTCATGCGCGCCACCGGCTTCGACAAGGACCTCGCCGCGTTCTTCGAGTTCGTGCGCACCGACCCGCGCTTCTTCTTCTCGCGGCCCGAGGATCTGCTGGCCGGCTATCGCGAGATCGCCAAGCGCGCCGATCCCGAGGTGATCAAGGTCTTCGGCAAGCTCCCTCGCCTGCCCTACGGCGTGATTGCGATGCCCGACCAGAGCGCGGCGTCGCGGACCTCAGGCGCGTACGAGGGCGGATCGCTTGCCGCGGGCCGGCCCGGGTATTTCTACGCGAACCTCTCGGCCGTGAACACTCGGCCGAAGTGGGAGATGGAAGCCCTGGTGCTCCACGAAGCCGTTCCCGGCCACCACCTTCAGATCGCGCTCGCCCAGGAGCAGGCGGATCTTCCGGACTTTCGCAAGCACGGCGGCTACGACGCCTTCACTGAAGGATGGGGGCTCTATGCGGAGACGCTCGGCTACGACATGGGCTTCTACAAGGATCCGTACGCGCACTTCGGGGCACTGAACTATCAGATGTGGCGGGCGATTCGACTGGTCGTCGACACCGGCATTCACGCGTTCGGATGGAGCCGCCAGCAAGCGATCGACTACTTCAAGACCAACTCCGCCAAGTCCGAGCGCGAGATCGCGGTCGAGGTCGACCGCTACATCGTCTCACCCGGTCAGGCGCTCGCCTACAAGATCGGCCAGCGCAAGTTCCTGGAGCTTCGCGAGCGGGCCGCGCGCGAGCTCGGCGCGGGTTTCGACATTCGCCTCTTTCACGACGCCGTGCTCGCCGACGGCGCGCTTCCGCTCGACGTGCTAGAGGCGCGGATCGGCGAGTGGATCGCGCAACGCAAGGCGCACGCGACGCGGAACTGACGTCGGCTCGCGTTACGCCTTGATCCCGAGGAGCTTCGCCGCCGTTCCGCCGAGCATCGCGATGCGCTCGGCGTCGCTCAGGCCCGGCGTGCCGAGGATGTGGTCGACCGACGTCCTCGTCCACGGGTACGGGTAGTCGGTGCCCATGACGATCTGGCCGGGCCCGGTCTCGGCCAGCAAATGACGCAACGCCTCCGGCGTGAAGACGAGCGAGTCGAAGTAGAGCTGCTTGAGATACTCCGTCGGCTTCTTCTTGAGCGGCTTCGTGCACCGGTCGGGAAAGGTCACGCAGATCGCGTCGGAGCGCGCCGCGTAGGACGGTAGGTACCCGCCGCCGTGGGCCGCACAGATCTTCAGCCCGGAATAGCGGTCGAGCGTCCCCTCGAAGATCAGGTGAGAGAGCGCGATCGTGGTCTCGAGCGGGTTGCCGATAGCGTTGTCCAGCCCGCCGCTGCCCTTCAGCCGGCTCTGCAGTTCAGCCGCGGCACCGTTCGCCTGCGGATGAATGAAGACCAGCGCGCCCAGCTGCTCGGCCTTGGCCCAGAACGGATTGAACTTCGGGTCGGACAGATCCTCGCCATTGACGCTGCCGCCGATTCCCGCGCCACGAAGGCCGTACTTCTTGACGCCCTCTTCCAGCTGCTCGGCGGCGAGGTCCGGGTGCTGCAACGCCACCGAGGCGAACGCGACGAACCGATCGGGGTTCGCCGCGCACGCCTCGGCGAGCTTCTCGTTCTGAGTTTTGATGACCTCGCGCGCGACGTCACGGTCGGCCTTGTACCAGTACGGATTGATGCTCAGCGCCTCGACGTCGATGCCCTGCTCGTCCATCGCGCGGATCCGGTCCGCGGGCTGCGACATGAGCAAAGTCTGGGGCTCGACCTTCCTTCCCATCAGGGCCATCGCCTCGGGCACGGCGCAGTGCGCGTGCACGTCGATGGTCTTGACGCGGCGACCGTTCACGATGACTTCTCGGCGCCGCCCCTGCGCCTCGATCGGCGTGGCGCTCATCAAGTTGCAACCGACGAAGGCGATGCCGGCGACCGCGCCGGCGGTTTCCTCGAAGAACTCGCGGCGAGTGTTCATCGTGCCCCCCAACCGCCTAGAACAGCGGGCTGTTCGACTCGAGCCCGAGCACGGTGCGCCCCACCGCCTCGTAGTTGACGAACTGCAGCTGATTGTGGCGGGTGACGACCTCCGCGTCGCGCGCGTACCGCTCGAGCGGGCTCGACGTGAAGATCGACGTGGTGCCGGCGGTGGCGCAGACCATGTGGGTGGCCGTGGCCGCGCTCTGCGCGGCGTGGGTCATCGCCAGGCGTAGATCGGCGCGCTGGCGCTCCGTGATCGGCCGCGCCGCGACGGCGGTCTCCCACATCTCCCCGACGATGTCGAACAAGAGCGCGCGGCCCGAGCGCAGGATCGCCTCGGCCTCGCCGATCTTGGCCTGCACCAGCGCCCGGTCGCGCAGGAGCTCCGACGACGATCTTGGGACTTTGACCTGCGCCAGCTCGACGAACGCGTCGAGGGCGGCGCGGGCGACCCCCAGGCCCACGCAGCAGAAGCCGCACCCGGCGAGATCGAACCCGTGCATGCGGTTCATCGGCCCGGTGACTCGCGCGCGCAGATCGAGCGCCGAGAACGTGCGCTCCTCGGGCACGAAGAGGTCTTCGACCTCGACGTCGTGACTGCCCGTGCCGCGCAGGCCGCTCACGTTCCAGGTGTCGACGATGCGCGCGATGGATTTCGGATAGAAGTAGGCGATCCGCACCTCCTGGTCGCCGTTGGGTCGGCGCCGGGGCGCGTCGCCGTCGAACACCTTGCAGGCGCCGTGTAGGGCGGACGAGTGCATGCAGCCGCTGGCGAAGAACCAGTGTCCGGTGACGCGGTAGCCGCCCGGCACCGCGACGGCGCGGCCGCGAGGATTCGCCGACCCGGCCGAGATACCCACCGGATCGCTGAAGAAGATCGCGCGGCGCACCTCGGGCGCGAACTGCGCGCTCTGGCGCAGGGTGTTGATCCCCATCGCCAGGCACCAGCCCGTCGAGCCGTCGGCCCGCGCCACCTCCTCGATGACGTGCAGGGTCGTCAGGATGTCGGCGCCCAGCCCGCCCTCGGCGTCTGGCAGGGCGACCCTGAAGAGTCGCGCGTTGGCGATTTCCAGCACGAGGTCGGGGGGAAGCTGTCGCGAGGCCTCGATCTCGGCCGCCCGCTCACGGATGCGCGGCGCGAGCGCGCGTGCAATCGCCAACGGCGTGGTCGCTGCCGGCACCGTGTCGGTGATCATCTGTCGGCGAGCGGCGGGAACCCGCCCGCACCGGGCCATCCTGCGCCAGCCGCGGGCGCGCCGTCAAGACACCGACTTGGGGCCGGTGACGATCCGCTCGTGAAGCGCGGAGACGATCTCGTCGACGGCGGCGCTCGCCCACATCGGGAAGAACGGCGACCGCTGGAGCGCGCCCCAGTCGCGGATGAAGCGCTCCCGGGCCTGCTCGCGATTCTCCTCCGGCCTAGCCACCTGCATCGCCGCGGCCAGGCGCATCTTGTGATAGATCGCCGGGAACTCGACGTAGCGGTAGAGCGCGTCGAAATCCTTCGTGAAGAAGACGGCGACCGGCACGGACTGAAATGTTTTCCCGTCCTTCTCGTTGAGAAACTCGTTCACGATGTCGGCGTTCGGCGACGCGCCGGGATCCGCTTCCGGGCCCCGGCCGAGCTTCTGACCGTCGCGGCGGAAGATGCGCAGATCCAGCCCGCCGGCCTCGGCCAGGCGGGCGAGTATCGGAACGTCGCGGCGGCAGTCCGACGACCACTCTTCCGAGATCACGAGAAGCTTCGCCGGGCCGTCGGGCTGCGCCGCGAGCCATCGGATCGCGGCGATCTGGGCGTCGCTGAGCCGGGCGCGCTCGTACCATTCGCGGAGGAGGCGGCTGAAGTCCTGCCGTTTCGGGCCCAGCCACCAGCCGGCCTCACGGGCGAGATTCTCCGGGGTGCCGACGTACGCGGCGTACTGATCGAACGTCATGCCCTGCGCGAATCGCTCCGCCGTCACGACGCTCTTTCCGCCATCCACGCGGGAGAGCGTAGCGTCGGGCGACCGGGACCGTCAAGAACGGCGGCCTCTTGACGCCGCGTCTCTTTGGGCGGATTCTCGCCCGCGACTGACGTCGCGTCCGAAGCCCTGGACGATTGGAGGACACCGCCGTGGCGCGAAACGGATTCCGGATCTTCGACGCCGATACGCACGTCGGGCCGACGATGGACGTCCTCGAAGGCTATCTGACCGCGCCTGAGCGAGCGACGCTCGAGTCGTTGCTCGAGCTGCGCCGCGTGAACAAGCGCACCGGCCAGATCTCGTATCACGTCGGCGAGCGCAAGTACGAGCGGCGTCTGGGCGATCCGGCCGCACGGCCGGCGGACCCTCACGCGTACATGGGCGCCTATAGCGGCGCGCACAAGGGCCGGGATCCCGATCCTCGAGTCGACCACGACCCGTCCGCGCGCATCGCCGATATGGACTACGAAGGGGTCGACGTCAATCTGCTGTTGCCCTCCGGCTGGTTCGGCACCTGGACGACCGTCGACGACACCCGGCAGGAGCTCGCGTTGTACCGTGCCTACCATCGCTGGATGGCGGACTACTGCGCGGCCTACCCCGATCGGCTGAGCGGCGTCATCCTGGTGTCCGGCCGCGACGTGCGCGGAAGCCTCGCGGAAGTCGAGCGATGCGCCGCGGAGCCGTGGGCGCTGGCGCTCTTCTGCTATGCGCCCTACGGCATGCCCCTCGACCATCCCGATCTGGAGCCGTACTGGGCGGCGGCGCAGCGCCACGACCTTGCGGTCGTGCTCCACACATTCACCGTCATGCCGCCCTACGCGCCCGGCGGTCTGGATACCTGGGACAATTTGTGGCTGCAACGCTCGGCCGCGCATCCCTGGTGCGGCATGCGCAACATGGCCGCCCTCATCGGCGCCGGCGTGCTCGATCGTTATCCGAATCTGCGGCTGGGAGTGCTCGAAGCCGGCCACGGGTGGCTGCCGTTCTGGGCCAAGCGCCTGGACGAGCACGCCGAATCCATCGCGCGCGCTCTGCCGCCGCTCATGCGCAAGCCGAGCGACTACATCACCTCCGGTCGCTTCTTCCAGACGATCGAGATGTCGGAAGGCGTCGAGCTCACGAAGGCCGTCATCCAGCTCCTCGGTGAGGACATCCTGATGTACGCGTCGGACTATCCGCACGGGGAGAGCTGGTTTCCAAAGTCGGTGGACACGGTGATGGCGTGGGATCTACCGGAGCCCGTGAAGCGCAAGCTCTTCTGGGACAACGCCACGCGCTTCTATCGACGCTTCAATCGCGCTCCGGCCAGCGCTGCCCAGACCACGGCTCGTGCCTGACCGCCCGGCGCCGCGAGCTTCGACGAAGCTGCGGTCGCTGCTGGCTCGCGACGATCGGGTCCTGGCGGTGCTGGGCGCGCCCAATGCCTTCCACGCCACGATCATGGAGGCCGCCGGCTGCGAAGCCGCGTTCGTGGGCACCGGCATCACCGGTGGCAACTACACGGCGCTCCCGGACACCGGCCTCCTCTCCGCGACCGAATGCCTCCAGTTCGCGGGCTACATCGCGCGCTCGGTGTCCTTTCCGCTGATCCTCGACGGCGACACCGGCCACGGCGGGCCGCCGGCGGTGCGCCGGCTCGTCCACGAGTCGATCCGGGCCGGCCTCGCCGGCATTCGCATCGACGACCAGCCCATCGAGGGCAAGCGCGCCACGCAGTCGGCGGGTATCGAGGTGGTCTCGCACGAAGCAGCCGTCGAGCGGTATCAGGCCGCTGTTCGTGCGCGTGACGAGCTCGATCCGGACTTCGTGATCATGGCGCAGTGCTACGCGCGCGACGCCGTGAACGGCGGCATGCACGAGCTTCTCGAAAGGCTGAACGCGTATCGGACCCGCGGTCACGTCGATTGGGTCCAGTTCGAGTCGCCGCATTCCGTGGACGAGGTCAAGCAGGCGCGCGGGGCGGTCGCCGGCACGCTCTCCGTCATGCAGGGCAAGCTGCCCCGGCCGTTGACCCTGTCCGAGCACTTCGCCCTCGGGCTTCGGGTCGCCTGGTACACGTTCCTGCCCGACCAGGTTCTGAAGGCCACGAGCTGGGAGTTCCTGCGCGAGTTCATGGAGCAGGGCGTCGACGCCTGGACGGACTTTCAGGCCCGCCACGAGGGCAACCCGTACATTCGAGCCCGTCAGTCGAACCGTTAGGCCAGGATTGCCCGCCTCGCACGGGGTTGCCACTCTGACCACCGGGAGCCGCTGCTAGTCACCTGATTTTTCGAAGTTCTTGCCGCGGGCGCTCATGGCACCGCCCATGCTCAACCTTCCAACTGGAGCCGTCCATAAAAAGGGGCCTGAAGACGGGAGGAGCCAACGCCATGAAACGGATGATTCTGATCCTGGCCACGATCGCTCTGATGCTGCCGCCGGCCGTGTTGCTGGCGCAGCAGTCGCCGACCCAAGAGGTGAAGAAGCCCGCGAAAGCGGACGAATCGACGAGGCCGGGCGGAGACGGCGCCGGCCAGGTCATGAAGGATTCTTGGGTCACGACGAAGACGAAGCTCGCGCTCACGAAGGACGGGCGTACCAAGGCCCGGCACATCTCGGTCGAGACCCAGGGCGCGGTCGTCATGCTGCGCGGCAAGGTGTCGAGCACCGAGGAGCGGACGGCGGCCGAAGAGATCGCTCGGGGCATCTCGGGCGTCGCCTACGTGAACAACGCGCTGCAGATCGTACCGGACGATCTGCGGAAGACGGTCGACGTGAAGGACGACGGGATCGAGACCGCCATACGAGAACGGCTCCTGAAGGATTCCCAGCTCAAAGACGCCGCCATCAACGTGCGCTCCGACAACAGCGTGGTGACCCTGAGAGGCAAGGTCACGGACCCGAAGGCCAAGTCGCATGCGTCCGACGTGGTGCGCGGGGTGCCGGGTGTCAGGGCCGTGAGGAACGAGCTCGCCCCGAAGGGTTAGCTCACACGTCCGGCGACAGATGCTGGCTCAGGCGGACTTCCAGAGAGCCCTGGCGCTCGCGCTCGGTGAGCTCGCGCCTGCATGGAAGATCGTCGGCGACTGCGCGCCGGTCGATCGCTTCGATGCGGGCCACTGGGGCTCGGGCCCGCAGAGCTTCCAGGTCACCCTTCGCCACCGCGTGACCGGACATCTGAAAGTGCTCGGCCATCGCGTATCCTACGAGCCCAGCGCGAGCGTCCATCCAGCAGTCGCGCTCTCCCTCATCGGGGCCTACCGCCACGGGAACCCTGAACCGATCCGCCGATATCTGGAGGAGATCGGCGTCGCGGCGATCACGGCCAGCGACGCGACGCACTTCTTCCGCCATCCCTCGACCGTACCTTTGTCGAGTGCTTCGAGCTCCGAGGCGGCCGAGCTCCTGGCGGCGGGCCTCGCTGTCACCGCTCCCATGTCCGAGCCCAGCGCGGTTTCCTCGGTCGGCTCGATCGACGGTGCAGAACCTGAAATCGAGAGCCGCCCCCAGCGCACCGCGGCGTCGAGATCCTGGAGCTTGATCACTCTGAAGCCGAAATGGCCGTCGCGCCTGACCGCGGGCTCACGCGCGCCTCGCGAGGTCCTGCAACCGCGGGCGCCCAGCCCCTCGCGAAGCGCGCGCGTGCCGCCGGGAGCGGAAGCGCGAAGGCCGATGCTCGGACGGCTCAGGCGAGAGCTCGAGATCTGGTACTGGCGCCGGGCCGCGAGCAGCGGCCAGGACAAGGGGCACGCACGAGATTGACCCGGGCGAGACGGCCGCACGCGGTCGCCCCGCCCGGTCTCGTCGCTAGTGTTTGCGGAAGGCGTCGAACAGCTCCCCGAACAGATCCCACTTCTCGCCGTTGAACTTCGCCAGCTGCTCCTGCTCGATCGGCGCGAAGTCGGTCGGGCTCGTGTTGATCTTGACCCCCGGTAGCAGCAGCGGCAGCTCCAGGTTCTTGACGTTGGCCGCCTGCCGCATGATGTTCTCGCGCGACAGGTCATTGCCGCATTGCTTGAGCACCTGGGTCATCAGGATGGCGACGTTGTAGCCGTAGGCATTCGACTGGTCGTCGAGCGCGCCCTCCGGGTAATACTTCTTCATGAAGGCTACCCAGTCGGTGAAGCCCTTGTCGTTCCGCCACTGAGGATCGGTGACTTCCTTCATGTAGAGAGCGGTGATGAGGTCCTTCGAGGCTTCGAGCCCGGCCGGCTTGAGCACCGTCGCCAGCGAGCTCGATACGTTGTTCAGGTAGTGCACCGGCTTCCAGCCGATGTCGAACGTCTTCTTGATGGCCTGCACGGCGAACTTCGGGATCGTGATGTTGAAGAACACGGTGGCGCCGCTGTTCTTGAGATTCACGATCTGCGAGTCGATAGTGGGGTCGGTCACCTCGTAGCTCTGCCTGAGCACGATCATCTTCTTGTTGGCGTCACCGAGCCCGTCCTCGAAACCCTTCAGGTAGTCCTTACCGTAGTCGTCGTTCTGGTAGAGAATCCCGACCTTCGCGTTGGGGTGGTTCTTGAGCACGTGGGCCGCGTAGACGCGCCCTTCCGTCTGATAGTTGGGCTGGAAGCCCATCGTCCACGGGAAGTTCTGCGGGTCGTTCCACTTCGTGGCGCCGGTGGCCACGAAGAGGTGTGGCACCTTCTGCTGGTTCATGTACTTGTGGATGGCGCTGTTCGGAGGCGTGCCGAGCGTCTGGAAGAGCGCCGCGACCTGATCCTGCTCGACCAACTTGCGCACCATCTCGACGGTCTTGGGCGGCGAATAGCCGTCGTCGTAGGTGATGTAGTTGATCTTCCGTCCGTTGACGCCGCCTTCGTCGTTGACCTTCTTGAAGTAGGCGCCGATGACCTTGCCGATGGTGCCGTAGGCCGAGGCCGGGCCGCTGTAAGGGTTGGTGTTGCCGATCTTGATCTCGGTGGCGGTGACGCCCACCACCGTCTGGGCGCCGGCCGGGGCCGCGGCCAGGGCGGCCAGGCCCAGCGCGAGCACGATGGCGAGCAGTTGCCAGGTACGTCTCATGAGGACTCCTCCATTCACGGCGTTGTATGAGCCTGTGAGGGAACGGCGCTCCGTCCCTCCTGTTGAACTCGAGACCGGGTGGCCCGGATCCAGAGTAGCCGGATCCCCCCGGCGATGCCAAACGGCATCAGGTACATGAACGCGATCAGGAACACGCCGAAGATCGCCCAGGGCGCTGCCTTCGAGATGTCCTGGGCCCAGTTCGGGACGAACTGGATGAACAGCGCCCCGAAGACGGCGCCGGAGATCGACGCCAGGCCGCCGATGACGCTACCGATCAAGAGCGTCACCGACAAGAACACGTTGAACGAATCCGGCGCGACGTAGGCGATGACCGAGGCGGACAGGGCCCCCGCCACCCCGGTGTAGGCCGCGCTCACTCCGAAGACGAGCGACTTGTAGAGCGAGGTGTTGATCCCCATCGCCTCGGCGGCGATGTGGTTGTCCCGGATCGCGACGATAGCTCGCCCGACCCGGCCCCTCAATAGATTGGCCCCGAGCCAGAACAGGAGAACGAGCACGCCCAACGTCACGAAGTAGAGCCACTGGTCCGGGTTCAGCCGAAGGCCGAACGGGGCGTTGGGCTTGTTCAGCACGATGCCCTGCGAGCCGCCCGTCCAGTGCTCGAAGTACTTGAGAATCTGGGGCACCGCCAGCGCCAGCGAGAAGGTGGCCAGGGCGAGATAGAGGCCTTCGAGGCGCAGCGCCGGAAGACCGAAGAGAAACCCGATGACCAGACAGAGCACACCCGCCACCGGGATGGTCCAGCCGTAGGGCACGTTCCACCGGTCCATCATGATCGCGGAGACGTAAGCGCCTACCGCGTAGAACGCGCCGTGGCCCAGGGAGAACTGGCCGTTGTACCCGGTCAGCATGTTCAGGCCCAGGATCGCGATCGCGTAGACGTACACCTGGGAGAACTGAAAGAGTCGAAAGTTGCTCAGCACGAACGGCAGCGTGCATGCCCCCGTCAAGAGCGCCAGCAAGCCGACGATGCGCGGCAGACGCGAGGCGCTCACACTCGCTTCACCACCGTGCTGCCGAAAAGCCCGGTCGGCTTGACCAGCAGCACTACGATGATCATGGCCAGCGCGACCGTGAATTTGAGCTCGGTGCCGATGAAGCTCACGTAGGTTCCCACCAGGTTTTCGACGACGCCGACGATGAAGCCGCCCAGCACCGCCCCGCCCGGGCTCGTGAAGCCACCCAGGGTGGCCGCCGCGAAGGCGTAGATTTGCACACCGCCCATGAGATTGGGCTCCAGGGTCAGGACCGGCGCCACCATCATGCCCGCCACGGCGCCGAACACCGCGGCCAGCCCCCAGCCCAGCGCGAGCATCCATCCCACGCGGATCCCCACGAGCCGGCTCGAGACCGGGTTGTGCGCGGCCGCGCGCATGGCCAGCCCCAGCGGCGTGAACCGAAAGAAGAGATAGATGCACAGGAGCACGAGCAAGGTGACTTCGATCTGCCCGAGGTCGTGGGCACCGAAGACGATGTTGTCGATCTTGAACGGCTTCGCGGGGAAGGGACTGGGGAAGGGCTTCTGCACGTAGGTCCAGATCCAGCCCGCGACGCTGTTGCAGATGACCAGCAGGCCAAGCGTGACGATGACGATCGACAGGATGGGCGCGTTCTCGACCGGGCGGATCACCACGCGCTCGATGACGATGCCGCCCACGAACGCAATGGCCAGGGTGGACAGGAAGGCGCCCCAGTACGGCATCCCCGCGTTGATCAGGGACCAGCAGATGTAGGTGGCGAACATCGCCAGCTCGCCCTGCGCGAAGTTCACGACGTCGGTGGCCTGATAGATCATGACCAGAGCGAGCGCCAGGCTTGCGTAGATGCCGCCGGTGGCGAGTCCGGACACGACCTGCTGGATGAAGATATCCAATTCAGTATCCGAGGTAGGCGCGGCGGATCGCGTCGTCTTTGCGCAGCACGTCCGACGGCCCGTCCATCACGACCCGTCCGGTCTCGAGCAGGAAAACATGGTCGGCGAGGTCCAGGGCGAGCGCCGCGTTCTGCTCCACGAGCAGGATGCTGACACCCGTCTGGTTGATCGTTCTGAGAATTCGGAAGATCTCGCGCACGACGAGGGGGGCCAGGCCCAACGAGGGCTCGTCGAGGAGCAAGAGGCGCGGTCGCAGCATGAGCGCGCGGGCGACGGCGAGCATCTGCTGCTCGCCCCCCGAGAGGGTACCGGCCGCCTGCCGCCGCCGCTCGCGCAGGACCGGGAAATAGCCGAATACGCGCTCGAAGTCTTCCTTGAGGCTGCCCCGCTCGCGACG
>WNEZ01004450.1_pt1 | contig 12578 bp, 10 predicted proteins | sample 5400521 | NCBI WGS metagenome assembly WNEZ01 (sample SAMN13153339, study PRJNA577476) | soil metagenome | isolation source: 120 cm saprolite under Douglas fir tree site 2 hole 1 replicate 1 | place: USA:California | collected 2015-04-18 | reverse complement strand
TGTTTGCACCGGGAGGGGGCCATGCGTTCCAAAAACAGTTACCGCCCACAGAACCAGCATCCTGATGGGCTCGTTCAATCTCGCAAACAGGTGGCTGAACAGCATTACCAGCAAGTACGTGTCACAGTCCAGGCCATGCTCCGGCGTGGGATGAAGCCGCACGAAATCACCGTTCCAGCCGTCGCAAAAGAGGCCAGGGTTTCCGTTGCGACGGTCTACCGGAGAACGGACCTATTCACGCTTGTTCAAAAGGCGAATTCCACTATCCAGCGGCGGCAGGCGGAGCATATCTATCAAAAAACCATTCAGCAACTGCAAGAAGATCTGAAAAAAGCACAGGCTGATGCGGAATACTACCAGAAAGAAGCACAGCTTGTTACGCAACTGAAAAAGATGATCCTTGCTTTGCAACGGCAAATTGTATACCTTGAAGAATTGTTGGCACACTGCAGATGTAATGTTCAAGGAAATCACTCTTCTGTATGAAATGGGATGACCTTATATGGTAGACTAGAAGCGCATCACATTCGGGATGATTCTTGGTTACTTTCCCTCCACACACTTCTACAGAGGAAGTTTTCGACTGATTCATTGCTTGCTGATGCAGATTAATTGTACTTTGGAGATTAACCACATACGAACTATTACCAAGGATGTAGTTAATACAGCATGAGAAAACGTAGTTATTAGGCAAGGCCGAATAGATGTGAGAAAGTACCTCAAGCTTCATATAAGGCTATTTAAAGATGCCATATCGATTGTTGTGTAAGGATGTACAATGAGAAGACGCTAAACCCAGTCCAGACCTAGCTTCCTGGCTTTTCTGCAATGTGCCGTTACACAAGATTCGGTATGGCATCCATAACTCCCCTCTTTGTTCTTTAGAGAGAAAATTCCTCTGAGAAAAACGATAACAACGTACCCTCCCAGAGGAATTTGGTAGCGTCAGTATCATGTTCTTTAGAGGCGAAGACCTCTAGAAAGAAACGAAAAGGCCGTGAAGAGTGGAGGTGGTCACGTGGATGAGGTAAGCCAGGCTCCCAAGATGGTAGCTGCTGATGTACCAGGGCGAGGGTGGATCTATTACCTGGTCGATGACCAGTGCGATTTCATTCCTGAAGTCAAAGAGTTTTTTGATTGGAATGCGGCGACAAATCGTGCTCCAGCCACTCTGAAGGCATACTGTTCTCGTCTGTTATGGTATTACCGCTTTCTCTGGCAGCGTCATTTGCGCGTTCTCGACGCAACACCAGCGGACCTGACTGAATTTGTGATTTGGCTGTGTAATTCATATCGCGAGAGTGCCGCTGTTTCTCCTATCCACCAAGCCAGTCCCTTGACTGCATCGAGCGTCAACCTGATCCTCCAGGCAGTCGGCGCTTTTTACCGCTTTCTCGTGCGTCGTGGCAAGATCTCAGAATCGCCAGTTCGCTATGTGGATGTCCCCAGAGGGAAATGGCTGACTGAGCGGGATCTCCTGGCGCACACACGCCGAGGCCAGGCTGTCGTTCAGCGCATGGAATTGAAGCTCAAAGAACCTGGTCGGCTTCCTCCTACGGTGTCAGAGCAGGATTTTCAGACATTCATCGACAGTATTCACATGGAGCAGGACCCCAACGGCGACCCTCCTGGCTTTCGGGATCGCCTGTTGTGTCTCATGCTCAAAGAGGGCGGATTTCGGATTGGCGAGCTCCTGGGTCTGAGAATGGAGGATCTAGAATTCGGAAAACAGGGGGTCCATATTCGCTTTCGCCCGAACAATGAGAACGGGGCACGAGCCAAAGCAGGATATGGCCGCGATCGTTTTGTCCATTTACCCAGCGATATTCTTGGGTTGCTTGACATTTACCTGACAGAAGTCTGGATAGAAGCAGCTCCCGTCACCTCCCACCTGTGGATCGTCCTAAACAAGCGGGCAAAAGATCGGGAAGGTGACTCAACCTACGGAGCAGCGCTCACCGTGGCCGCTGTCGAGCAAATGTTTCGGTACTACTCCCAGAGATCGGGAATCAAGTTACATCCTCACGTGTTGAGGCACACTCATGCAACAGCCTTGGTTCGCTCCTACCTACGAGAGAGCGAAGCCGTAGAATGGAAATTTATCCAGGAGCGGCTCGGCCATGCCAGTGTCGTAACGACGATGCAAACCTACACCCATTTAACCAATGAAGATCGCAAGTGGGCCTACGACCGCTATCAGGAAAGGAGATCGGAGCGTGCAGCACAACGCACAGGAAGGCAGCCGTGAACATGGTATCACTTCTCTCTCCGCCGTGAAGCTCATCACAGAAGGATCGTGGACCCCAACGCAACGGCGCTTACTGGAAGTCCTTCAGCGCCAGGAATATCGGTTTGCGTCCATTGCTCAGACCTGCCTAACGGCTGGATACTCTGGGAATATGGCGTGGTATCAGGCCATGAAAGATCCCTGTTTTGCCCAGGTCGTTCAAGCTTTAGGCGTTCTCTCTTGGAGCCGCCCACAGCGCCGGCTCCTTGAAGTCCTCCAAGACCCAGAGAACCGAAACAAATCGGGCTTGCAGATTTGTCGCGAAGCCGGCTACAAAGATCAGGTAGCATGGACCAGAGCGGTCAAAGATGAGCGCTTTGTGACTGAACTGGAAGCATTAGGTGTCACCCGGCGGCGGCGGTCTGTTCTGGCCTCTCACCTGCAAGTAACCGCTGCAACAACTCTTGAGGAAGAACTGAAGAAAGATGTATGGGATATCCGTCGGCTCAAGCGCGAGTATCCGAAGCATGTGCCTCCGAGCACCTACATTGTTGACTTTACAGGGATTGTCAATCCACTCTTACGGGAACAAGTGAAATGCTACTACCGACACCAATTGCCACGATGGAATGGTTCAACCTTTCAAGGCTTCCTGTACAAGCTGATGCTCATATTGACAGCACTGCCTCCAGAAGTACATATGGGAACGATCACCAGAGGCCATATCGAGGCTCTGCTTCCAGCAATGGGCTTGCTCAGTGCAAATCAGGCCAGCAGAAGTTTGGAAGCAATGAGAACGATGACCAATTACATGACCACATCTCCATCCTGGACAGGTCCTCGCCCGCCACGCTTCCTGATCTGGAAAGAGGATATTCCTAAGAGACCACAAACGCTTCCCCGTCCCATTCCTCCATCTGTTCTTGATCAGCTCGATCCCCTTCTAGAAAAGGAAAAGAAAGCGCTACAAGAACACCAAGAACCCTTCCTTCTCGCTCCCATCTACTGGGATGCCCTGCTCATCTTACGACACACTGGCATGCGTTTTGAAGATTTGGCTCATCTCAAAGCACCAGATGAATATGGGCGAAATGGATGCCTTGATCAAGATTCGGACGGGTACTGGTGGCTTCGCATTGAACATACCAACACGAAAATGGGGAAGGATCATCGTATCCCAACCCGCACCAGTGATGGAGTCATTGATGCTATTCGTCGCCAATATGAGCGCAGCAAACATCTCCCCAATCATTTTGGAGCGCATTATCTCTTCCGTACAGAGCATGGCCTTTTATCTTACATCACCTTTGCAGCGGCATTGAGGAGGCTGGCACCCTTCCTCCAATATGAAGGCCATCCTTACGTCATCGCCCCACACCAATTTCGGCACTCGCTGGCCACAGATATGATCGAGCAGGGCGTGGACATTTACACGGTCAAGGAGTTTCTTGGGCATGCCAGCCTTGCGATGACCGAGCGATACGTCAAGGTCTATCTGAACAGTCTGAAAGCCAAGTTCGATGCATATCGTGTGAAAAAACAACAAACGTATGCAACAGAGATGATGACAGACCAAATCCAGATCACCCAACCTGAGAGCGATATGGACGGGGGATGGGTCGAAAACAAAGTAGGGAAGTTGTATGTTTCCCCTCTCCCCGATGGCATTGGCAATTGTGTGCATCTGCCCATGCACGATGGCTGTCCCGACTCGCCTCATTGCCCCACTTGTCCGAAGCTTCGTGCTAACAAGCGGCATCTGCCTGTATGGGAAAGCAAAGCCACCAACTTACTCATCACTGTTGAAGCGCTGCGAGCCAATCCTGCCTACGCGCGAGCGCGGCAAAAACATGAGCAGGAACTGGCCCACGCCGAAAAGGTTATCAAAACGATCAAAGAGGAGGGGTTCTGGGATGGGCGTATCCACAACAGCAAAACAAACCAGAGCTGAGCAGTGTCGGAAAAATGCGCAAGCGAAGTCAGAGCAAAAACGCCAAAGCGCCTTTGCTGCCATTCAGCAACTTCAGCAAGAAAAACATCCTGTGACGAGATCGGCGGTGGCCAGGCGAGCCGGTGTGTCCGTCGTGTTTCTCCGAAGCCATCCAGACCTGCTTCAAAGCATTGAGGAAGCAGAACAGCGACATCGGCTTGCTTCTCCAGAGAGTACAGCCGACAAAACGAAAGATCAGGTGATTGCCGCGCTCCGCCGGCGACTGGAGGAGATGAAGCAGCAGCTCTCTGCCAAAGACCAGGAGTTGCGCGGGAAGCAGCGCGAGATCGATCTGCTCTATGGGAAGCTAGCCGCTGGAAGTCAACTTACGGACGCGGAACTCCGGCGCGCCCTCGCTGATGCCCTCCCGCGCCTGGCTGCGCAGAACCTGGAGCCCGATATCAACGCTGGATAACCTGACGGCTGCCCTGGCTGTGGTAAAATAGCCATGATCTGCTTTCTCAAGAAGCATGAACAGGGAGCGAGCCTTCCTGATCTAGACTCGCAAGAGCCGCCAGTGGTGTGAGACCAGGATGGAGGCAAAGCGTAAATGATACCTTGCCTTCATCCTGAAATTGAGAGGAGGAACATACTATGGGCCTGACAGTCTGTCCCGCCGCAGTCGTCGCGGCGCCGGTCGAGGTGGTCTGGGGGAACCTCGTCCAATGGGAACGCTATTGCGAGTGGGCCGATGTCCAGGTAGAACGTAGTGAGCCAGAAGGTCCAGCCACCGTAGGCCAGACCATCTACTTCGGGGGAAAAGCCTTGGGCCGCACCTTGCACTTCATCTTCAAGGTCGAAGAGGTCAATCCCGAAAGACACCAACTCGGCTTGCATGTTTTTTTTCCATTGGGACTGCAAGAGAAGCCACACATTGCCTGCTCTCCCATCGATGCGACCACCTGCCGCGTCCAATATGGCTGAGACTTCATCTTCCCACCAGGCTGGTGGGGTTGGTTTCTCGAAACATTTGGCGCGAAAACCATCGCTGCCAGCGTAGAAGATTCCTTGCAGCGCCTCAAGCGTGCCTCTGAAAGACAGTATCAGCAAGCGCGAGAGCAGAAGGGAAAGAGATGACCAGTTCTCTTGTTTCCTGTGCATATCTTTCAGCGCAGGATTGATGAGCAGGTGACTCGTTCAGGGTCGAGCGTCAGTCGACCGACCTGCGCATCTAGACCAGGAGGGCATGAGCGCGTGCAGTATCCCCACTCCCGTTTGAGGTGCGCAGGAAACGAGTGTGGCGTGACACCTTGATGAACCTATTCGTTCTTTCAGAGAGAAACAACCATCAGCCCTGATGGAAAGCCTCTCCATCGTTCTTTTCTCGCGCGAACCTTTTGGCGAACTTATCCGTCAAACGACAGCTACCCGCCCTACTCCGAGTTGCTCTATGGGGCGTATGGCGGCGGCGAGACATTTATCGCACGGGGGCTGGCAGGGCTACAGGAAATATTTCTCAAGTAGAGCCGCAGTGAAACCAATCCCTCTTCTAAAACGTGCCATAGTATCGGGTAGCTATTTCGGTTTGAGACGAATTTGTTGGGGTTTTGCCTATGGCTGAGGAAAAAGGACCATTCTCAAGAGATGAGCCTGCGGCAACGAGAACTATTCTCGTTGTAGAGGATGATTTTGATATTGGAATATTCCTTATCGAAGCTATTACGCAGGAGACGCCTTATCGGGCCCTCCTGGCCAGAGATGCCACTCAAGCTTTGAACATCGCTAGAACGGTCAAACCAAGCGCGGTTCTTGTCGATTATCAACTGCCAGGCATGAACGGCATTGAACTCTATGATCAGCTGCATGCGACCAATGGGCTAGAAAATACCCCGGCGATTCTGGCGAGTGCCCATATACCAACAATCGCCGTTGAAGAACGCCACCTTCCGAGTTTGAAGAAACCCTTTGACTTGGAAGAGCTCCTGCAGACTATTGAGGAAGTCTTAGAAAACTCAGAGGAGCAATGACCTCAGAATGTCCCCAGACCCGAGCTTTCCATGCCCATTATGCGTTCCCTGAACGTGAGGCGTAGTCGTGATCCAAAGCGTGGAGCAGATCCCGAAAAGCCTGGATTAAGGAAGTGATTACGCAATCGGTAATAGATGACATTACCTTCCCTTCTGAGTGATTCAGGCCTATGGTGAACATCTCTCATAACCTTCTCTCTTCATGATGAGTTGAAGTGCCTTCCTCATACGAGTTTATGTTCCACCAGGACTTGTTCCGGAGTCATCGAGCGTCCCTCGTCCCAAGCGGTTGCAAAGGCCTTTTCTCCGAGGCGGGAACGCATAGCAGCCAGCATACGCTCGTAGTCGGCTCGGTAGACACGCGGCATGGCGAGGCCAACGGCCTCACGCAGGGCTCGCGCTGCACCCCAGAGGTGTACTGCCCAGATAGCCGTCTGTGTGGCTACCGCTGCTCCCAATCCTTCCAGGCAGAAAGCGATGTACTCTTTGTAGCCTAACGCTCTCAGGATCACCATACTCTCCTCATAGAGCGCACGAGCTCTTGTGTTGTCTCCCTGGACGGCAATAACTTTTGCTAATAGGCACAGAGCCTTTGCCACACCCCGGCGATCTCCCACTTCTCTGAATAGCAGCAAGCTTTCCTCCAGCAGCGAATGTGCCATAGCAGCATCGCCTTGATGGAGGGTAAACTCCCCCATGATGGCGAGCGAATCGGCGATGCCTTCTTTGTAACCCAACTCTTTGGAGAGGGCGAGACATTTTTCTAGGGTTGCTCGTGCTCTCGCAACATTGCCCTGAGCAAATATCACACGGGCCAGGTGGTGATACGCGTAGGCAAGACCCCATTTGTCGCCCACTTCTCCGAAAGAGCGCAATACTTACCTTTGCCATGGAGTACGCCTCGGCATAGTTGCCCTGATCATGTGCTATATTCGATAAGGTGAGCATAGGATCAGCGGCTCCTCCCTTGTCACCCATCTCTCTGTAGAGGGCTAAGGCTTCTACTTGCAATGAGCGGGCTGCTGTATAGTTACACTTCCAACAGGCTACCAGTCCTAGTCGATAAAGGGCCATTGCCATACCTTGTTTGTCGCCAAGTTCCCGAAAGAGAGCAAGAGCTTCTTCGCATAATGCCTCGCCTGCATCGTAATCATCCTGATTGAGAGCCAGCATGCCCGCACCATTGAGGGCCTTAGCCCGCACAGTAGCCGCAACACCCTCGCCTCTCGCAAGTGCGCTCTCCAGCCAGTACCGTCCCTCGCTGATATGGCCCCGCACCGACCAGAACCACCAGATTGCTCCACACAAACGCAAGACGGATTCAGCTTCCCCACGCTCTAAAAACCAACTCAGCGCAGCCCGTAGGTTCTCATGCTCCCTCTCCAACTGCTCCAGACAGACTTCTTGCTGGGAGCCTCCTAGCTCCTTTTCGGCCTTCTCGGCCAGTACCACATAGTATTGGGCGTGAGCATGCCCAGTGGCCTCTGTCTCGCCACTTGCCTGAAGGCACTCTAGCCCGTACTCGCGCACAGTCATCAACATTTGCATGCGTGGCTCCGCACCTTCATTCACGAGTTGCAGTAGCAGGCTCTTATCCAGCAAAGAAGCCACCTCGTCCAGAGCAACGGTGGCCTCCTGTGGAGTGTCGTAACATACGGCTTCCACGGCGTCCAGCGTCCAGCCGCCAACGAAGATAGAGAGTCGCCGGAAGAGGCGTTGTCCCGCTTCATCCAACAGATCATAGCTCCACTTGAGCGTGTTGCGCAGCGTTTGATGGCGCGTTGGCAGTGTGCGTGCCCCGCCAGTGAGGACCGCCAATCGTTGCGAGAGGCGCGCCAGCAGAGCTTGTGGCGGCAAGATGCGAATGCGAGCCGCCGCAAGCTCAATCGCCAGGGGCAGGCCATCCAAGCGCACGCAAATCTCCGCCACGGTACTAGCATTGGCCGGAGTGAGTTGAAAGCTGGGCAGCACCGCTTTCGCTCGCTGGACAAAGAGGGCCACGGCGGAATAGTGAGCCAGGTCCTCATATGTGGGCAACTGCGAGAGATCAGGCAGTGCCAACGAAGACATAGGAAACTCGTGTTCGGCTTGCAGATGTAGCACTGCACGACTGGTCACGATGGCTTTGAGCTTAGGACAGGCGATCAACAAGTCCTCTACCAGGGGTGCTGCCTCGACCACTTGCTCAAAGTTATCCAGGATGAGCAGCAGGTGCTTGTCGCGCAAGACGAACCTAACTTTCTCTATGGTCGACTGTGTGCCAACCTCGGGAATGTTGAGTGTCTCGGCTATGGTATTAGGGATGCGTTCGGGGTCCGAGACGGCGGCCAGCGGGACGAAGCAGACGCCGTCGGTAAAAAATGTGCGTATCTCGCCGGCCACCTGCAAAGCCAGGCGCGTCTTGCCGATGCCGCCAATACCGACGAGGGTGAGCAAGCGCACTTGCTGGCTTCTGAGCAAATCGGCAATCGCGGCTACGTCTTGCTCGCGACCGACTAATGAGGTGAAGGGGGCCGGCACATTCCAGAGTGGCTCGGGTTTGACTGCCATCTGCAACATCTCACCATCTATAGAGAGTGAGAATGGTGTAAGATCAGGTGAGGTGACATTTGCCCCTTGTAAAGCTTGTTCCAACGCCGTAGCAAAGTTCTGCACGTGAGGAAAGCGCTTGTCGGGGTCTTTCTCCAATGCCCGCAGCACGACCATTTCGACGGCAGGCGAAAGGTCGGGGACCTGTTGGCGCAACGATGGAGGCGGCATGGAGAGATGTTGCATGGCAATCTCGATGGAAGTTCCTTCAAAAGGTGGCGTGCCAGAGAGCCACTCGTAAACGACCACCCCAAGGGCATATTGGTCACTGGCTCGTTGCGGCCGACCTTGCAACTGCTCAGGAGCCAGATAGCGCGAGGTGCCTGCCACCTGTTCTGCCATGACATGCGTGCTGTATTCCTGCGAATGGGGAGCGAAGACCGCCAGACCAAAGTCACTGAGCAGAATATTACTACGGTCATCCAGCAGCATATTTTCGGGTTTGACATCGCGGTGGATAAGGTACTGGTCGTGGGCATACTGCAAGGCTGAGGCCACCTGCCAGATGTAGGATATGATGGTTTCGAAGGGCAAACGAGACCCCCTAGGGTGGCACTGGCGCAAGGTACCATTGGAGGCATACTCCATCACCAGAAACGGCACGTCGTCTTGCACGGCAAAATCGAGTACACGCACGATATGGGAGTGTGAGAGCTGCACCAGCATCTGGGCCTCCTTTAAGAAGGCGTCTTGCTGCTGATCGGTGAGCAGGGTATTCAGGAGTTTGAGCGCAGCATGGCTCTTGAGGTAAATATGTTCACCCAGGTAGACGCCGGCAAACCCGCCCCGTCCAAGCAGGCGCAACAAGCGATAGTTGCCTAATTGTTGGCCTACATGGTCGATCATCGCACTCTCCTAAGGCAACTTCTCAGACGACTATTCCCGTAGCAGTGTAGCACACAACATAGGTTCAAACAAGGCTATTTCCACCACCCTACACTTTATACTTTCCCGCTAATCCCTTGACCCAGTTCCTCTGCTTTTCCGAAGGCACGAAGTTGTTCTTTTGCAGGCGCTTGGCCATATCGTGAATAAAATGGCGTTCATTCGCGCTCACACGTGGATTATCGAGGGCAACGCTGTCAAAGAATGTACTAAGTTTCTGCACCTGTTGCCTTAATACCGCCAGTTCTGCAGATGGGAGCGCGTTGTGGGCTTCCGGGATCGTTGAAGCCTGCCACTTACGATAGGCTTCAATATCACCGTTCCATGCGGCAATACCCGCAAGCTCGTCGGCTCGCTCGTTTTGTAGCTGACCCCTATGCCCGCCCACCCACTCAAACGTGGGGGCACTTTTGCGACGACTGAGCAGAGCTTGATACTTCGCCCATAGGTCGGTGTTCTTTTTCATCTGGTAGACGCCCTGGGCAACTTTGATGGTGTATTCGCTATCGCTGTAGATAGTCAGAGGTACGTCAGCTGGAGCGATGGACAAGACGGCGAGCACAGCCGCGATCTCAGCACGATTGTTCGTGGTTGTCTCAGAGCGGGGAATATGGCCAGAACATTCGATGCAGGCCGCATCAGGATACGGTTTGCCATTGACGAAATCACCGGCTGCCCACAAAAGCGCGGCCCAACCGGCAGGCCCGCCAGGATTTTTGATGCACGCCCCGTCGGTGTAGGCTATGATGCCGCGCTTGCCCAAGACTGGTAAGGCTGCACTCACATCAATATGCTGTACAGCTTCTGTGACTGAACGCCACTCTAGAGATTCTTGCATTTCGCTCACTACTTAGAACCTTTCAACAGTAGTCTCTAATCCTGGATAGTTTATCTCTCAATGAGGTAGTGTGCTTGTAGTCGCTATTGAGGTGATTCTAAAGTCGTGGATGTATGTTGTCAAGCGGAGACTCAGATGGGGTGTATGAAAAAGTTGTAGACAATCAAGCACGCCGAGCGAATCGATGGCGGAGCTACATCGGGTGAGAGCGACGATGGTGTGCCTCATTGCTCCACTCCTAAGCCCCCCGTCGGCACGCCATCGTATGGGTTACCCACCTCGTGACCGGAAGTGTGTAGCAACATCGTATCCTTGCGGAGAAAGGAGCAGGAACGGTACACTGCTGGCAGGAAGATGTATCTGTCAGCCAGGAGGTACCGTCATGGAAGTAGTATACTATGCAGCCCGCGCCAATTTGCGTCGTTTGATGCATCTGCACCCGCAGTGGACGCAGCCACAGTATGCGGTGGCGGTGGGCATGTCGCTGGGCTGGGTCAAGAAATGGAAGAAGCGCCTCGAAGAGGCAGAGCCGGAGGACGAGCAGGTGCTGCACAGTCGCTCGCGGGCACGCATCCATCCCCCGGAGCGCATCAGCGAGCGGGTCGTTGACCGCATCGTGGCGATGCGCGATGAGCCGCCGGAGGGCTTGCAGCGAACGCCGGGGCCCAAAGCCATTGGATACTACCTGCCTCGCGATCCCGACCTGCAAGGTCTGCGCCTGCCGCGCTCGAGCCGGACGATCTACCGCATCTTGAAACAAGCCGGTCGCATCCAAGAGCGACTCCCTCGGCTGCACGAGCCGCTGGAGCGCCCGGAGCCGATGAGTCACTGGCAACTGGATTTCAAGGATGCCAGCACGGTGCCCGCCGAGCGCGATGGCAAGCGGCAGCATGTCGTGGAAGTCCTCAACGTGGTGGATGAGGGCAGCTCGGTGCTCGTCGAGGCGCAAGTGGGAACTGACTTTCACGCGGAGACCACTCTGGGGGCGGTGGCCGAGCTGTTCGTGCATCACGGACGGCCTCAGGCGGTGCGGATAGACCGCGATGTGCGCTTTGTCAGCAGTCCATCGGGCAGCGACTTCCCCTCGGCGTTGGTGCGGTTTTGTCAGTGCCTGGGAGTGGGTGTGCTGCTCTGTGACCCACGGTCGCCTCAGCAAAACGGCTTTGTCGAGCGGTACCACAGGACTTATCAAGAAGAATGTCTGGCGGTGGAACGGCCTCGTACCCCGCAGCAGGTGCGCGAAGTCACCGAGGCCTTTGTCGAGCACTACAACTGGCAGCGACCCCATCAGGGGATCAGTTGTGGCAACCGCCCACCACGGGTGGCGTTTCCGAGCTTGCCTCAGTTGCCTGCGGTGCCCGATCTGGTGGACCCGGATCGCTGGCTGCAGGTCTACGATGGTCTGCACCTGGTGCGCCAAGTTCGCAGCGATGGGAGCGTGCGCCTCGATCTGAAGAGCTACTACGTAGGCCGGGCCTTGGCCGGCCAACACGTCGCGCTGCACCTATCGGCGGCCAAACGCGCTTTGCTGGTCGTTGATGGCCACCAGCTGATCAAAACCCTGCCGCTCAAGGGACTCTCTGGGCAGGCCCTGCGCTTTGAGGCGTTCGTGCGGCTTATGATGGGCCAAGCCCGCGCCGAACATCGTTTGCGCACGGCCCAAGAACGCCGCGCTCGTCTGGGTGGGTATGCCTCACCCTAGAGCTACGATGTTGGGAACTAGCCGCGGTCACGAGGTGGGTAACCCATACACGCCATCGTCGCGGACGCGATAAATCGGGTCCCTACGCCCCGTTGCAACAACTTTTTCATACACCCCTCAGATGGGGTGTATGAAAAAGTTGTTGCAGTGAGTGACGGGCCGATAAATCGGCGGTGGGCACGATGAATCGGCCCCTACAGTCGTGCCCACGTCGTTCATGGGAAGGGCCAGACCCCGCTCTTCCCCGCGGACGCGATAAATCGGGTCCCTACGCAGATGTGGTAGAATGCTGTGGCTAATCGCCCATTAGTGGGTATGTACCTTAGTTTGAAAGGATTGAGCATCATGGCAGAAAACATCCAACAGCGCGTACTGACTCA
>WNEZ01014501.1_pt1 | contig 12580 bp, 7 predicted proteins | sample 5400521 | NCBI WGS metagenome assembly WNEZ01 (sample SAMN13153339, study PRJNA577476) | soil metagenome | isolation source: 120 cm saprolite under Douglas fir tree site 2 hole 1 replicate 1 | place: USA:California | collected 2015-04-18 | reverse complement strand
ATGGGCGGGACGAGCACGCCTTCGTGATAGATCTCGGTGGCGTGGGGCGAGATGCTGCCCGCGCGGAGCCCGCCGATGTTCTGGTAGTGGCCGAAGGTCGCCGCGAACGCGACCACGCGATCCCCGTGAAAGACGGGCACGACGAAGACCATGTCCTGGTGGTGCTGGACGGCGCCGTCCGTCAGGTAGGGATCGTTGAACCAGTAGGCGTCGCCCGGCCGCATGGTGTCGAGGGGGTACTCGCGGAGGATGGCCGTGACCATGCCGGGCCCGCTGCCCGAGATATGACAGGCCACGATGCGGCCACTCGTGTCGAAGACGCCGACGAAGAAATCCTTCTTCTCCTTGATGAAGGGCGACATCGCGCACCGCTCCATCAGGAGCTCCATGTCGCGGATCGTCGACGCGAGGCTGCCGCGGATGATCTCGAGGGTGACGGGATCGACGCGGCGGACTTCAGCCACGGCTGCGCTCCAGAAGGATGTTGTCGGTGCCGTCCACGCGAGCGCGGAATCCCGGAGCCACCAGCGGCGCCGAATCGTCCTGGGTGATGATGGCCGGGCCCTCGAAGCCCATCCCCGGCGCCAGGGCGCCTCGCGCGTAGCAGGGCGTGGCCACGAAGCCGGTGCCCCGGAAGTAGACCTGGCGCCGATCGGTCATCGCGTGGCTCGCCCCTGCGGCCTGCGTGGCCGGCGCCCTGCGCCGGGGCAGGGCCCCGATGGCGGTGACGCGGAGGTTGACGAGCTCGATGGGCGCGCCGGGCAGGTCATAGGTGTAGAGGCGGCGGTGCTCGGCGTGGAAGGTCGCGGTCAGCTCCGCGAGACGGGCCGTGGTCACCGCCCCCTCGCCGAGCGGGCAGGTCAGCTCGAAGCTCTGGTGCTCGTAGCGGAGATCGGCCGACCGCTCGAAGCGCTGCCGGTCGCGCGGGATCTCCTCCGTGTCGAGCCACGCGCGCGCCTGCGCCTCGAGCTCACCCCACGTCGCTTCGAGCGGTTGCACGTCGACGCCTCGAGCCGCCGCCGGCCCCTCACCCAGATGACGCTCCGCCGTCCCCACCGTGCGCACGAAGGTCGCCCGCATGTCGGTGTCGAGGAGGCCCCAGGTGGAGAGCACGCCCGGCCGCGGCGGAATGATCACGGTCGGGATATCGAGCAGCTCGGCCAGTCGGCACGCGTGAAGGGGGCCGGCGCCCCCGAAGGCCACGAGGGCGAAGCGGCGAGGATCGTGGCCGCGCCCCACCGAGACCGTCCGGATGGCCCGCGCCATGGAGTTGTCGATGATCTCCACGATGCCCGCGGCCGCCTCCTCCACGCCCAGGCCGAGGCGACGGCCCACGCGCGCGTCGATGGCCGCGCGCGCCGCCGCGCCGTCGAGCGGCAGCTCGCCACCCAGCAGGGCGGGGGGGATGCGGCCAAGCACGAGATGCGCATCGGTCACCGTGGGCTCGGCGCCTCCGCGGCCGTAGCAGACCGGCCCCGGCTCGGCGCCCGCGCTGCGCGGGCCGACGGTGAGCCGCCCCGCCGCGCTCACCGCGGCGATGCTGCCTCCGCCCGCGCCGATGGTGTGAATGTCGACCATGGGGAGCTTGAGGGGGAAGGGGCCGATCATGCCCTCCTTGGTGATCTCCGGCCGGCCCTCACGGACCAGGCAGATGTCGGCGCTCGTCCCTCCCACGTCGATGGAGATGATGTCGCGATGGCCCGCCGTGCCCGCCACGCTCAGCGCGCCGATGACCCCCGCGGCCGGACCCGAGAGCACCGTCTGTATGGGCTGGCGCACGCAGGTGGCCGCGCTCGTCACGCCGCCGTCGGACTTCATGATGAGGAGCGGCGCGCGGACGCCCTCGGCGTCCAGAGCGTCGCGGAGGACGCTGACGTAGCGGCTCACCGGCGGCATGACGGCGGCGTTCAGCGCGGTGGCCATGGTCCGCTCGAACTCGCGGAACTGGGGCAGCACTTCCGAGGAGAGCGACACGAGCACGCCGGGGTGCTCCTCCTGGAGGATGGCCTGCATGCGTCGCTCGTGGGCAGGGTTGGCGTAGGCGTGGAGGAACACCACGGCCACCGCGGGCACTCCGAGCTGGGCGAGCTGACGCGCCACCGCCCGCGCCTCGGCTTCGTCGAGCGCGGTCAGGACGGCGCCGCCCACATCGAGACGCTCCGTCACCTCGAGCACGCGGTCGGGCGCGACGGGGCGCGCGGGCTTGCTCCACCCGTAGAGGTTGCCGTGGCGCGGGATGTCGTGACGCCCGATCTCGAGGACGTACTTGAAGCCGGCCGTGGTCACCACCGCCGTCGGTGGAGTCTTGCCTTCGAGGATGGCATTGGTGGCGGTGGTCGTTCCGTGGAAGACGTGCAGGATGTCCCCGGGCGTGCGGCCCGCCAGCGCCAGCACCTTGCGGACGGCGGTGATGAAGCCGCCCGACAGATCGCTCGGCGTGGACGGCGTCTTCGCCACCCAGGTGGCGCCCGTGGCGGCATCCGCGAACGTGATATCCGTGAAGGTGCCGCCCACGTCGATGGCCACCGTACCCGCTCGACTCATGGCCACGTCATTGTAGGGGCAGGCCCTGAGCGAGGGAAGTCGGAATTAACCGGGTACTGGGCCAATTTGCTTCGCCATACTTCGTTGCGAGCGGGCCGGCAACCCTCAACGTACGTTCAATTCAGCCCTCGCCTCGTGACTGCGCCCCTCAGCTCGAACGGCAACGTACGCCTCGGGCTGCCGGCCCGCTCGCGCCTCGTCTGGCTCGCAACTTGGCCCAGTACCAAAACTTACGGGGGCGCCTCAGTTGCCCTTGAGGCGCATGTCCTCGAACGGGGCCGTGTAGTAGTGGAGGGGGATCCGCCCAAGGCTGGACTCCTGCACGCGCGGTCCCACCCCGTTGTTGAAGAACAGGGCGTAGATGGGGAGGAAGAGGGTGCGCTCGTGCGCGAGCCGCTGGATTCGCTGCAGGAGGACCTGGCGCTTCGTCCGGTCCAGCTCACGGGCCTGCTGCTGGAACAGATCGTCGATGTCGGGGTTCCCGCCGATGGCGTAGGTTCCCCCGGTCACGAGGTAGTTCTCGGCGCGGGTGGCGGCGTTCCCGAGCAGGTTCTTCAGCTTCTTGTCCTTCCAGGCGGTCAGGTACGTCACGCGCTCCATCGTGCGGAAGCGCGCCCGGATTCCCACCGCGGCGAAGTAGTTGATCACCGCCTCGGCGGCATTGGCGAACTGCACGGTGCCGACCATCTCGCCGGCATCGAAGCCGTTCGGATACCCCGCCTCCCGAAGCAGCTGCTTCGCCCTCGACGGGTTGTACGCGGGCGGCTCCACGGGCAGGGCGAACTCCGTGGCGGGGGGGATGATCGATCCCATGGGCGGCGAAGCACCCAGGCTATCGGCGTCCGAGATGGCCTTGCGGTCGATGGCATGGCTGGCGGCCAGACGCACGCGCGAGTCGTGCCACGGTGATTTCGGATCTTGCTGATCGAGCATGCAGACGGCGGTGACCCATTGCCCCCCCGAGGGAACCAGGCGAAGGGACGGCGTGCGCTTGATCTCTTCGGCCACCGGCCCCAGCATGAGGTAGGCGATGTCCGCCTCTCCCTTCTTCAGCATGGCAAGCCGGGTGGACTCGTCCGGCACGACCTTCATGCTCAGGCGCTTGACGTGGGGGGCTTCCGCCAGTACTTCTCGTGCGCCTCCAGGATCAGCTCCACCCCGGGCTGATGGCTGACGAACTTGTAGGGTCCGGCCCCCATGGGATGCTTCGTGAAGCCTGCCTCGCCGACACGCTCGAGGTACTTCTTCGGCACGATCCACGCCGCCCCCGTGGCCGGGGTGGCATAGAAGGTGAGGAAGTCCGGCCACGGCTCGTGCAGGACGAAGCGGATTCGATGCGGCGCCACGATCTCCACCGCCTTGACCTTGTCCTTCAAGAGCTTGGCGGCGGCGCCACGGTACCGCTCGAAGCTGAACTTGACATCGTCGGCCGTCAGGAGGTCCCCGTTGTGAAACGTCACGCCCCGACGCAGCACGAACTCGTAGCGGAGCCCATCGGAGCTCTCTGTCCAGGACTCGGCGAGGCTCGGGGCCATGGGGTTTTGCGGCATGGGCTTCACGAGGGCGTCGTGGAGCGCTTCCTGCACCATGAATGGCGTGGCGATGCCCGTGTTCTCGGCGGGATCGAACCAGCTCGGCGTGAGGGTGACGTGCATGGCATAGGTGAGCTCGCCCTGAGGCTGGGCGCGCGCGGTGAGGACGGGGAACAACGCGGCAAAAGCCGCCGCGAGCAGAACGAAGGGGCCTGGCCGTCCATGCCTCATGCGCCCTCCTCTTTTGGGTCTGACGTGCGCGGCGGCGTCAGGGTTTGCGGGGCGCGGACTTCGGCCCGAAGGGCTCGGGGTGGAACTCTCCGTCCCGCGCCTCGAGAAACGCCTTCAGCCCGCCGCTGCGCATCACTTCGAGAAGTTCGCCTCGCTGCGCGCGCTGCGCGTTGTAGGACGCGTGGGCCAGGTTGGAGAGCGGGATGTTCATCATCATGCCCGCGCCGATCCCCATGGCGAGCAGACCGTAGCAGGTGACGGCTTTGTTCAATCGCACCGAGGGCTCGGGCACGAGGGCGATCCGCTCGGCGAGGGCACGGGCCCGCGGCAGGAGGTCCGCCACGGGCACCACCTCGTTGACGAGGCCGATCCGGTGGGCTTCGGCGGCGTCGAAGTGATCGCCCGTCAGGCTGTAGCGATGGGCGGCCTTCCAGCCGGCCAAGGCGGCGAAGAGAAATGTCGTGTTGGAGACGTGGCGGACCTCGGGCTGGGCGAAGACGCTGTCGTCGGCGGCGATGGTGATGTCGGCGGCCAGGGAATACCAGAATCCGCCGCCCATGACCCAGCCGTGGACGGCGGCGATCACCGGCTTCGAGAGATGCCAGAGGTGCAGGAGCCGCCGGGTCGAATCGCCGTCGCGCGTCCACCACCCCTTGAGGAACTCCGCGACCTCGACGCCGGTCGCGTCCAGCGGTGACTGGCCGTCCGGGCGGCGCCCGATGTCGTAGCCGGCCGAGAAGGCCCGACCGGCGCCGGTCAGGATGATGGCTCTGGCTTCGGGGTCGGCGTCGGCGGCATCCAGGGCCTGGTGAAGCTCGGCCGTCATCTGGGGGTTGATGGCGTTGAGAGCTTGTGGCCGGTTCAGCGTGATGGTGACCACCGGCCCCGTCTTTTCGTAGAGGATCATCTCGTAGGACATTGCATGCCTCCCTGAGTGACGCGGGGCGGACCCACGATACGTTTCGAGGCGCCGATGACTCCGATGCTCTTAGGCTCCATGAGCGGCGTCCGATCCACGGCGAGCCTCCGCGATGAGGTGGCTTGAGCTGACGGATGAGGTGGCTTGAGCTGACGGTGGACGACGTCGCGTTTCGGTCCCGCTAGGCTTGCTTCTGGAGCCGGGCGGGCATGTGGATGAAGAGCTCGGCGGGATCTGGCTTGGCCACGGCGGGGCGGGGGGGCTTCATCTGATACGTCACCGGCCGCTGGTGGTCGTCGTATTGCCGATGCTCGTTCACCACCGAGGCGAACTTCGAGAGCATCTTGACGTAGTTGGTCTGGCCGCGCAGGAGCGCGCGCACGGCCGGGAAGCCGTACTTCGGAATGGCGCTCCAGCCCAGGTGCTTGCGGTTCAGGATGTCCTGCGTCTTGACGAGCTCGGCGTAGAACTTGTCGAGGGGCATGCGCGTGGGCAGCACGGCATGGGCCACGTCGAAGAGCCGGTAGTCGCGCGAGGTGAGGCGCCGCGCTTCCGTGAACCAGATCTCCGTGCCGGGATAGGGCGTGGCCACCGTCAGGTGGACGATCTCCGGCACGGTCATGGCCCACTCGCGGACGACCTCGAAGCGGCGCTCGTCCCAGTCGCAGTCGGCGATGATGTTCACGGCGACCGTGAGCCCGATCTCGCGCGCGATCTCGAGGGCCTTGAAGTTCTCACCGGGCGTGATGCGCTTGCGGTGCAGCTTGAGGGCCTCTTCGTCGAGCGCCTCCAGCCCGAGGAACATGTAGAAGAGCCCCAGCTTCTTCCAGTAGGCGAAGAGCTCCTTGTTCTTGATCAGCACGTCGCACCGGGTCTCGAGGTAGTACTGCTTCCGCACGCGCCGGCGCTCCAGCTCCTGTCCGATGGCGAATCCGTGCTCCGGATGGATGAAGGCGACGTCGTCCACCAGGAAGACGTTGGGCTCTCGGATAGAGGCGAGATCTTCCGCCGCCTGTTCCGGCGACGACTTCCGGTAGCTCCGGCCGTAGAACGTCCAGGCGCTGCAGAAGGAGCAGTCCCACGGGCACCCGCGGGTCAGCTCGGCGGACGCGCAGGGATCGAGCACGCCGATGAAATACTTGTGGCGCTTGCGCGCGAGGTCTCGCGCGGGCAGGAACCGGTCCAGATCGTCGAGGAGGGTGGGGGCGGGCCCCTGCCCATCCCGCGTCACCACGCCGGGCAAGGTCGAGAGCTTGGCGTCGCGCCGGGCCTCGAGGACGCGCGGGGTGATGACCTCGCCCTCGCCGCGCACCACGCAATCGATGGCGCCGTCCCCGTGCTCGAGCAGCTCCGGGGCGATGAAGGAGCCGCTGTGGCCGCCGACCATGATGAAGCAGTCGGGCGCGCGCTGCCGCGTCTCCTTGGCGAGGTCGATGACCTCGGGAACATTGGCGAGGTAGTTGAGGGAGAAGCCGACCGCCTCCGGCTTGAACTCGACGAGCTCGCGTCGGTAGTCGTCGTGGCTGAAGATCTGCAGATCCAGGAGGCGCACGTCATGGCCCGCGTCCCGCACGGCGGCGGCCACCCGCTCGAGGCCCAGGGGCTCGAGCCGCAGGTAGAGCTCCGAGTACATCAGCGCGCTTGGATGAACGAGCAGGACTCGCATGCGGTGAAGTATACCGCCTACGCCAACCCCGGGAGGCCGATCTCGGCCGAGGGGAGGTCGCGCGACTTTTGGAAGAGCACGCGGTAGCTCTCGAGCCCGCCCTCTCGGTGGAGATGCGCCCCCGCCCACAGATAGATCTGGAACAGCCGGTAGACGCGTTCGCCGAAGCGCGCGGCCAGCTCCTCGTGCCCCGCCTCGAGATTGCGCGCCCACGCCTGGAGGGTCAGGAAGTAGCTGTGGCGGTCGTTGTGCAGCGTGACAGGCTCGAGAGCCGTGCGGTTGGCGGCGGCCAGGAGCTCGGGCAGGACCACCGGGGTGTGATCGCCCGGAAAAATGTACCGGTACGTGAACGCGCTCACGTCGAACTTCCGGCGACCCGCGGCGAAGTCCATGTAGAGCCTCCCCCCGCGCTCGAGGAGGGCCTCGAACTTCCTGAAGAGAGCGGGATAGTTCGGGAGGTGCTCCATCACCCCCAGGAGCACGATGGCGTCGTATCGCTCTGCCGGCTCGTAGTCGAAGATGCTCTCGTACACGACCTTCGACCGGCCGGGGAGCGTGTGGGTCGCGCACCACTCCGAGAGGTAGGCGTACTGCTCGCGGGAAATCGTGAGCATGGTCACGTCGACCCCGCGCGAGCCCGCATACCCGGCGAAGGAGCCCCAGCCCCCGCCCACGTCGAGCACGTGCTGGCCGGCCTCGAGCCGGCAGGCGTCGAGGATCCAGTCGAGCTTGCTCTGCGCCGCCTCCTCGAGCGAGTCGTCTTCCGAGCGATAGAGGGCCTGGGAGTAGAGCCGGAATTTTCTGTCGAGGAAGGCGAAGTAGAAGTCGTTGCCGTAGTCGTAGTGCTGGGGCACCCACGTCTTGTCGGCGCGCGCGTCGCCGAGCAGCCACGGCTGGACGAAGCGCCAGATGGACGCCAGGGGATGGCGATCCGAGAGCACCCGGCGAAGGTCGAGGGCGGCGAGGAGATCACCCGAGAAGTCGAGATCGCCGTGCATGTAGGCTTCGCCGATGCGCGTCTCGTCCATGGTGAGGAGGGCCCGCCGGCCCCGGGGAGATCGGAGGGCGATGCGGAAGGCGGGGCGGGCGCCGAGCCCCATGCGATGCACGGAGCCGTCCAGCAGCTCGAGGTCGAAGGTAGGCGCCTCCGGGCGTGCGAGCCGACGTGCCAGCGCGCGCAGGGCGAGGGGAGCTCGAGTCTGGTCCGGCATCGCGGCGTACGCTAGACGAGCGCCGTCGGGGTGTCAAGATCATTGACCCTCGCTGGGGCGCGGGCTACTCTGGAATGCCCGCCCGCGATCTTCCGGGCGCGCGCCGGAGACTCGAGCAAGCATGCACTGTCCGCGCTGCCGGCACGACAACGCCGCCTCGTCGCGGTTCTGCACCGAGTGCGGCGCGCGCCTGGCCATGTCCTGTCGCTCGTGCGGCGCCGAGCTGACCGAGGGCGTCCGCTTCTGCGGCCAGTGCGGCCAGCCCGTCGATGCCCAGCGCGCGCGGCCGCCGCGCTTCGCCTCGCCCGAGGCCTACACCCCGCGGCATCTCGCGGAGAAGATCCTCACCTCCAAGAGCGTCATCGCGGGCGAGCGCAAGCAGGTCACGGTGCTCTTCGCCGATCTCAAGGGCTCGATGGAGCTCCTGGCCGACCGCGACCCCGAGGAGACGCGCAAGCTCCTCGACCCCGTCCTCGAGCACATGATGGATGCCGTCCACCAGTACGAGGGCACGGTCAACCAGGTCATGGGCGACGGCATCATGGCGCTGTTCGGCGCGCCCCTCGCCCACGAGGACCATGCCGTGCGCGCCTGCTATGCCGCGCTCCGCATGCAGCACTCCGTCAAGAGCTATGCCGAGGAGGTGCGCCGCACGGAGGGCGTGCCCATCCAGATCCGTGTCGGCCTCAACTCCGGCGAAGTGGTGGTGCGCTCGATCGGCAGCGACCTGCACATGGACTACACCGCCGTCGGGCAGACCACGCACCTGGCCGCCCGCATGGAGCAGATGGCGACGCCGGGCTCGGTTCTGACCACGGTGGACACGTTCCGGCTCGCCGAGGGGTACGTGGAGACGCGGCCGCTCGGGCCCATGTCCGTCAAGGGCCTGGATGCGCCCCTCGAGGTGTTCGAGGTCTTGGGCGCCGGCGCGGCGCGCTCGCGGCTCCAGGCCTCGGCGCGGCGCGGTCTCTCGCGCTTCGTTGGACGCGCCACCGAGCTCGAGCAGCTCCGTGAAGCGCTCGGGCGGGCGGAGGACGGCCGGGGCCAGGTGGTGGCCGTGGAGGGCGAGCCCGGCGTCGGCAAGTCCCGGCTCGTCCACGAGCTGACGCAGGCCGTGCCGAGGCCCCCGTGGCGCGTCCTGGAGAGCCGGTCGGTGTCCTATGGCAAGGCGACGCCGTATCTACCCATCAGCGATCTCCTCAAATCCTACTTCCAGGTCGAGGCGCGCGACGGCGCCCGCGAGCTCCGCGCCAAGGTCGTGACCCGGCTGCGCGCCCTTGACGAATCGCTCGAGTCCACGACCCCCGCCTTCCTGACGCTGCTCGACGTGCCCGCCGAGGAGGTGCGGTGGCAGGGGCTCGACCCGTCGCAGCGCCGCCAGCGCACGCTGGACGCGGTCAAGGCTCTCTTGCTGCGCGAGAGCCAGAGCCAGCCGCTCCTCCTCGTGTTCGAGGACCTCCAGTGGGTGGACAGCGAGACGCAGGCCCTCCTGGACAGCCTCGTCGAGAGCCTGCCCCGCGCCCGCATGGTCCTGCTCGTCAACTACCGGCCGGAGTACGAGCATGGCTGGTCGGGCAAGACGTACTACACGCGCCTGCGGCTGAACACGCTGGCCCGCGCGAGCGCCGACGAGCTGCTGCTCGCGCTCCTGGGCGAAGACTCGGGGCTGGACCCACTCAAGCAGCTGCTCGTCGCCCGCACGGGAGGCAATCCCTTCTTTCTCGAGGAGAGCGTGCGCACGCTCGTGGAGACGGGCGCGCTCACCGGCGAGCGCGGGCGGTACAACGCGGCGCGGCCACTGGCCGCCATCCAGGTGCCCGCGACCGTCCAGGCCATCCTGGCCGCGCGCATCGACCGCCTGCCCGCGCGGGAGAAGCGCCTTCTCCAGTCCGCCTCCGTCATCGGCAAGGACCTGCCGTTCGCGCTCCTCCAGGCGCTCGAGGACGCACCCGAGGAGGAGCTGCGGCAGGGCCTCGCCCATCTGCAGTCCGCCGAGTTCCTCTACGAGACGAGCCTCTTCCCCGATCTCGAATACACCTTCAAGCACGCCCTGACCCACGAGGTCGCCTACGGCGCGCTCCTGCACGGTCATCGCCGCGCCCTCCACGCCCGCCTCGTCACCGTGATCGAGCGGATGACACCGGGGCGGCTGTCCGAGCGGGTGGATCGTCTCGCGTACCACGCGCTCCAGGGTGGGCTCTGGGACAAGGCGGTGGTCCTCTACCGCAAGGCCGGCGGCAAGGCGGCCGCCCGGAGCGCCTATCGCGAGGCCGCCACCTGCTTCGAGCAGGCACTGGTGGCGCTGGGGCATCTGCCCAAGAGCCGTGTACGCGACGAGCAGGCGGTGGATCTCCGCCTGGACCTGCACAATGCCCTCGTGCCTCACGGCGAGGTCGGGCGCATGCTCGAGACGGTGCATGAGGCCGAGCGTGTGGCCGCGGCGCTGGGAGACCAGCGGCGCATGGGCCAGGTGGCGGCCTACATGACCCAGGACTACTGGTGGACGGGTCAGCCCGACCGCGCGGTTGCCTCGGGACAGCGGGCCCTCGCCATCGCGGGCAAGCTTGGCGATTCCGCCCTCGAGGCCATCGCCAACATGCGTCTGGGCCAGGCGTACGCAAGCCTCGGCGAGTACCGGCGAGCCGTCGAGGCTCTCGGCCGCAACGTCGAGCGAGCGGAAAAAGACCCCACGGGAGGCGCGGCGCTTCGCTCGGCCGCCTCGCTCGCCTGGATGGCCTGGTGCCTGGGCTATATCGGTGACTTCGCCGAGGCGAGCGCGCGCGGCGAGGAGGCCTTGCGGCTCGCGGAGGCGGCGCAGCACGATCTCTCGCTCGCCATGGCCTACGCGGGCGTGGCCCGGCCCTATCTCGTGCGGGGCGACTTTCCACAGGCGGTCTCCTGGCTCGGCCGGAGCATGGAGATCTGCCGTCGCGCGAGCTTCGCGCCGCTCTTCCTTCTCGTGGCGGGCGACCTCGGCCAGGCCTTTGCGCTGTCGGGGCGCGTCGAGGAAGGGCTGGCCCTCCTCCAGGAGGCGACGGCGCAGTCGGGCGCGCTCAATCTTCTTCCTACGCACGCCTGGAACGTGACCATGCTCGCGGAGGTGTGCGCGCTCGCGGGGCGCCGCGGGGAGGCGCCCGTGTACGTCAGGCGGCCACGCTCTTCCGCGACATGGGCATGCGCTTCTGGCTCGAGCGCGCAGAGAGCGCGCTGGGCCGTTCGGGCCACTAGGCTTCGCCGGGCTCCGCATGGGATAATCCCCAGGTGATCCTGCGCGGATCGCTCTTCCGCAAGTACGCCGTCCTCTTCGTCGCCCTGGTGAGCGGGGCGCTGCTCGTGAGCGGCCTGCTCGAGACCTATTTCTCCTACCGGGAGAACCGGGACGCGCTGGTCGCCCTCGAGCAGGAGAAGGCCCTCGGCGCCGCCGCCACAATCGCGCAGTTCGTCAAGGCGGTCGAGCAGCAGATCGGCTGGACGACGCAGCCGCCCATCGTCGCGCCGGCCGCCGCCATGGAGCAGCGCCGCAGCGACTACTTCCGTCTGCTCCGCCAGGTGCTGGCCGTCACCGAGGTCAGCTACATCGACCCCCAGGGGCTCGAGCAGCTGCGCGTCTCCCGCCTGGCCATGGACGTGGTGGGCAGCAAGACGGACTACTCCCAGGACCCGCGCTTCCTCCAGCCAAAGGGCGGCCGGGCCTACTTCAGCCCGGTCTATTTTCGCAAGGAGTCTGAGCCGTACATGACCATCGCTCTGGCGGGCAGCGGCAAAGAGTCGGGCGTGACGGCGGCCGAGGTCAACCTCAAGTTCATCTGGGACGTGGTCTCCCAGATTCGTGTCGGCCGGGAAGGACGGGCATACGTCGTGGACGCGCGCGGGGCCCTCATCGCGCATCCCGACATCAGCCTCGTGCTGAAGAAGACGGACCTGTCGGGCCTGGCTCAGGTGCGTGAGGCCCTGCGCGTCGGGAAGACCGGTGTCGCCACGCCGCTCACCGCCAAGGACCTCGAAGGGCACTCCGTGCTGTCCGCCTCGGCGCCCGTGGCCCCCCTCGGCTGGTCGGTGCTGATCGAGCAGCCCTGGGCCGAGGTGGTCGAGCCGTTGCGCGCCTCGGCCTTGCGCACGGGCGGCCTGGCCCTCTTCGGGGTCATCCTGGCCGTGCTCGGCAGCCTGATCCTCGCCCGGCGGATGTCCCGCCCGATCCAGGCGCTCCAGGAAGGCGCCGCGCGCATCGGGGCGGGGGACCTCAGCCACCGGCTCGAGGTCAAGACGGGCGACGAGATCGAAGCCCTGGCCGAGCAGTTCAACACCATGACGTCGCAGCTCCGCGAGTCCTACGCCAACCTGGAGCACAAGGTCGAGGAGCGCACGCGGGAGCTCTCCGAGGCGCTCCAGCAGCAGACGGCGACCAGCGATATCCTGCGGGTCATCTCGAGCTCGACCACCGATCTTCAGCCGGTCATGGACGCTGTCGCGGAGAGTG
>WNEZ01004148.1_pt1 | contig 12580 bp, 9 predicted proteins | sample 5400521 | NCBI WGS metagenome assembly WNEZ01 (sample SAMN13153339, study PRJNA577476) | soil metagenome | isolation source: 120 cm saprolite under Douglas fir tree site 2 hole 1 replicate 1 | place: USA:California | collected 2015-04-18 | reverse complement strand
TCGGCCGCGCTCGAAGCCGCCTCTTCTGGGGTACGCGTCAACCTGGTGGCCCCAGGTCCAATCGAGACTGGGATGCTGAACCGCTTCTCTGGTACTGCCGAAAGAAAGGCGGGTCTGGCGGCGACCGTGCCGCTCAAACGAGTAGGGAGACCCGAAGAGATCGCCCAGACCATCATGTTTCTCGCGTCCGACAAGGCGTCGTTCATCACGGGCGCGTCGTACCTCGTGGACGGCGGCAAGACAGCCCGGTAATTTGCGCCCGACCGTCGTTCCTAAGGAGCTGAGCACGAGCAGAAAGGAGGAACCAAAACATGAAAGAAAAGCAGGTCAAGCTTCCAGGTCCCGATCATCCGATTTCCATCCAGCGCAATCCCGCTCGCGTTGTCGTATCCGTCGCAGGCCGGGTGGTTGCCGATACCCGCAACGCCCTGACGCTCTGCGAAGCGGCGTATCCGCCCGTTCAATACATTCCAGGTGAGGACGTTGATTTTTCCCAATTGGAACGGACGGATTCTGTTACCTACTGTCCTTACAAAGGCGATTGCGGTTACTACAGCGTTCCCGCTGGAGGAAAGAAGTCGGTCAATGCGGTGTGGTCATACGAGGATCCGTTTCCTGCTGTTGTGCAGATAAGGGGGCATGTTGCGTTCTATCCCGAGCGGGTCGATGAGATAGAGCAACTCCCAAGGTGAAGAAATATCGACCGATTGGATCCAACATTCTGCGGAAAGGTAGGCGGAAGGCTATGAACTTAACTGGAAATACGATCTTCATCACAGGTGGTGGTTCGGGCATCGGTCGTGGATTGGCTGAGGCGTTGCACAGGCTTGGTAATCAGGTCATCATCTCTGGCCGGCGCAAGGGTCATCTCGAAGCGGCAACGAAAGCGAATCCCGGAATGCAGTCGGTGGAGTTGAACGTGGAAGACCCCGCAAGCATCGCGTCGGTTTCCAAGCGGTTGATCGCTGATTTTCCGAACCTAAATGTGCTCATCAATAACGCGGGCATCATGCAAGTCGACGACGCAGCCGGCGTCATCGACGATGCCGTACTCACGTCAACTATTACAACGAATTTGCTAGGGCCGATTCGGCTGACTTCGGCGTTGATCGAGCACCTGAAGACGCAGGAAAAGGCAGCCGTCATCTACAACACATCTGTTTTGGGGTATGTCCCGCTCGCGCTGACCGCGGTGTATTGCTCCACGAAGGCGGCGCTGCACACCTGCACACTGTCGCAACGGTACAAGTTGAGAGGTACTTCGGTCAGCGTTCTGGAGATCGTGCCACCCGTGGGTGCAGACTGACTTAATGAACAGCAACGAGGAACCCAGAGCAATGCCTTTGCGAGAGTTCATCGACGAGACGATCAGAGTGCTCGGTACGGATGCGGAAGAGATTCTTGTGGAACGGGCCAAACCGCTGCGCAATAACCCTGGCCCTAATGAGGGTGCGTTCGTGACGCAGTTCAACGATCTCATGCAGCAACCGCAGTAGCCAGACGTTTTGTGCCAACGATAAAGGAGATTCCAATGAGTCGGACCCAGCAGGAGAAGAACAAGGCACTCGTTCTTGAGGCCTTCAACACGCTGTTCAACAAGCGGGACTATCCAACCGCCGAGCGTTATTGGTCACCGGACTACATCCAGCACAGCGCTCATATCGAGCCAGGCCGTGAAGGCTTGTTCAATCTCATCAAAAGCCTTCCTTCCACCTTGAAGTATGAGCCAGGAGTCGTTATTGCTGACGGCGATTTCGTGATCGTCCATGGAAGATTTTCAGGCTTCGGCGCGCCTGTGAATTGGATTGCGGCAGACATTCTGGTCGTCAAGGACGGGATTCTCATGGAGCACTGGGATGTGATCCAAGACGAGGCGACCGAGGAGCAGTCCAAGAGCGGACCCGATGTTCGGCGCCTCATTTCCGAAATAAGCAAAACGGCGACATCGTTTGATCGATCTCTCTTTCTGTCTGGAGGTAACTGGCGTCTATGAACGACCTTGCTCAAACTCTCATTAGAAGCACACGGCGGACTCGAACGATGGCTGCCAGCTCAAAGTCGTACGGGCCAGCGCCTCGATCACAGGGGACTTTGGCACCTCAAAGGCCAGCCGGATGTGCTCAAGAATATCCAGGTCGAGGCGCAGCTCAACCATCAACATCTGATCACTCACCTGATTGGGAAGGATCGGCGAACCATATTCACGCCTGACCGGGTCTCAATTGAATCGGAATCTGGTGTGCTTGAGGAATCGCGCGATGATCCACGGAGTGCGTATCGGGGCCAGAGCCTCGAATCCCCATGGGATGACTTGCATGTGGCCTACTTTGCCAGTTACGCACTGTGGAGCTATCTCACGATTCCGTTTCTGTATACCTATCCCGGCTTCGTGTGTGAAGAACTCGCGCCTTGGAAAGAAAATGGCGAAGCCGAAAAAAAGCCGGCGGGCGCCGACATTTGTGCAGCTTTTTCGACGATCAGGTCGATGATCTTTTTGGCGTCGGCGTAGTCGATGACGGGGAGATTCCTCATGTGGGTCGGAGGATATCCGGACAAGTGCGGAGGGAGATAAATTGTGAACCACTTGCCGTCTGGTGAAAGAGCGACTACGAAAGCATTAAAAAAACCGGACTGGGCAAGAAGCCCAGTCCGGTTTTGGTAGCACAACTCAGAAAACAAACTTCAGGGCGAACTGAATTAACCGAGGGTTAGTACTGGGCACGGTCGAGCTGATCGCGCCGAAGTCGGCACTACCGAGATTCTGCGAGGGGAACCCGAACTGCGGGTGGTTGAACAGATTGAAGAACTCCGTCCGGAACTCAAGACCGTACCTTTCGGCAAAATTTGTCCGCTTGAATATGGCGAAGTCAAAGTTGTTGATTCCGGCCGCCCGGAGCGTGGAATCCACGCGTGATTCGCTCCCAAACCCCCAGTCTGGAGGTGCAGTGAAACAAGCTGTGTTAAACCACTCTGTGGTCGTGCGGGGGCCTTCCTTGTGACATCCCGCAACCACGTCGGGTCGGACGTTGGAGACGCCCAAGTTCGCTCCCTCCAAGGGGGTCGAGCCGGCAAAGCCGATTTTCAGCGGGAAGCCGCGCTGGAAGGTGGTCACGCCGTCGATTCCCCAACCGGAAACCGCCTTGTCCGCTACGCCACTTAGGCCGGCCGCGAATCTCTTGCCATGGCCAAAGGGGAGGTCGAGGACGTAGCTGATCACCAGCCGTTGTGAAACATCCTGCGAGGAGAGAGACTTTTCTCCTTTCAGATTGTTCCAGTCCTGAACTTGTCCGACACCTCCAGTGGAGCTTTCCAACCAGCTCGTCAACGTATCGGTGTTGCTGAGGAGTTTAGCGTTGGTATAGGCCACCAGCAAGGTGCCGCCGCCTGCGAACCGCCGCGTCACCGTCGCCTGCAAAGAGTTGTAAGTGCTGCTGCAGCAACCATACCCCGCCAAATTCACGTCGTTGTATTGCGGATAGGGCCGATCAAGCTGCCCTTGGCTGATCGTGGCCCCGTTCAGGTTGGGATTGGGACTTCCAACCAGCGGGTTGGGAACTTGCGTGGTGAGGGCCGCGGCCTGCGATAGAAAACTATCCGGAATCTGATTGAGGTGGGTCGAGTATTGTTCCAGATGCACGCCATGCGAACCGGCATAGGCCACGTCAGCAAAGAAGCCAAGCGGCAACTGGCGTTGGATGTCGATGTTGTATTGCTCTACATACCCGTACTTCGGGTTGAAATAGGGTGCCAGAGTGGGCGCCCCGTTCGCGGCCACAAAAGACGAGACGTTGGGCTGCGGATTGCGTCCGGGCGGCAGAATGATTCCTCCTGCGCCGAACGGTCCGGGCTCCGCGCAATTGGGGGGCGTCGGGTTTCCTGTCAGCGTGCAATTGAATCCGTCCAGCGTGCTAAAGGGAGTCTTGAACCCATCTTTGGTGGCGATAAATGGAGTGCTGGCGAGATTCACCACGTCGTTATCTGGGTTTAGTCCAAATGAGACGTAGTTCGGGATGAAGAAGATACCGTAGCCCCCCCGGATCACCGTCTTCTGGTCTAGAGCGTAGGCGAACCCAATGCGTGGCGAGAACGCTTTCTTATCCATTGGGATGTTGTTGTCGCTGGAGTTCCGGCCAGTTCCCACAAGGAACGCGTCGCCGGGGCACGCCGAACCTGCGGTCCCGCTGCAGCCCGTGACGGTAGCATTGGTGGCTCTGGGATCCCAGTAGGTAAACCGGTTGAAGCGCTCCGACCAAGTTCCCTGCAACTCATAGCGAAGCCCCAGATTCAGGGTGAGCTTCGAGGACAGACGCCAGGTGTCGTCAAGGTAGAAGGCACGATAGACTTGCCTGCCCGCGGTTTGCGCTGGAACCTGCGCGACGCCTTCGGTCTGGTTTACGAAACTCCCCGAGTTTTGCGATAGACCCAGCAGAAAGTCTGCGAAAGCGAATTGCGGATTGGAAACCCCTGCAGCCGACGTTGTCCAGTTTCCGCCGAAGGCGAACGCGCCGCTGGCGATATTGGTTTGGAAGTAGTTGTCCAGCCCTATCTCGAACTGAGCTCCCGCCTGTAGCGTATGCTTTCCCCGGATCATAGTGAGCGCGGGGGTCAGATTGTACTGCGTGTTGTGATCTCCGATAGCACTGTTGCCCTGCGACTTCCCGACGTCATTGTTGAACGGGAACGCCGGGGTAGGAGGAGTGCGCATCGAACCCGGCGGACTGTTGTAGGTGGATGGCCAGCCGAGAGTTGTCAGATCAAAACCCGAAAGGAGGGGTGCCCGCGCGTAGACGAATCGGCTTCCCGCCAGATTTACGTCGAGAATGGTCGTCGGTGAGAAAACGTGGTTCAGACCCAGGGCGAGCAGCTTGCTGTGGTAGATCTCCGCGCAACGATCAAAGCAGAGACCGGTTCCTAACGGATTCGTGGGGAGATCGGTCAACCCCCAATAGGCAAATCTTCCAAATAAGCGCGTGTTACTCGAAATGCTCTGGTCTCCGCGCGCAACGAACTCGGTGGTATTACCCCCAGATGCGGCCGCGCTCGTGAAATTGTCCACTACTACGCCGGTCTGTGTAGGAGCCGGGAAGTACTTTTGCCACATGGTAGTTGTGGCTTTGCTGAACTCCGTACTCGGAATGCAGTTTCCCGGGCAACTTGGATTGCCTGAGTCCTTCCCGTAGGCTTTTCGACCCAAGAACGGGTCATAGATTTGTTGGGTTGCGTCATTGCATACACCGGCGGCGGTGAAGCCCGCCGTACACAGCGCCGAGAAATCTCCGTTCAACATTCCGTTCGCTGGAACGGTGGTGGTGAACGGCGATCCTGTCCGCTGCCGGTACTGCTCCCAGTTCACGTAGAAGAACGTCCTATTCTTGATCACCGGCCCGCCGAGTTGAAACCCATACTGGTTCTGCGACCACGGTGGCGGCTCGTTCTTCTGGCCATGAGTCAACTCGTCGCGCTTGTGGAAGAATTCGTTGGCGTTAAGCACCTTGTTACGGAAATATTCATATGCGGAACCATGCCAAGTGTTGGTGCCGGATTTCGTGCTAAGGTTCACGATGCCGCCGGAGAACTTGCCCCATTCGGCGCCCAGATTGTTGTATTGCACTTTGAACTCGCCAATCGAGTCCTGGGTTGGAATGATGATCGGCAGGTTGATGTAGCCAATATTCAGCGGCTGGCCATCGAGGTACTGCGCGCCCTGGTTGGCAAAGGAACCTCCGACTTGGTAATTGCCCCAACTGAACGGGTTCTGGGTCACCGGCGAACCACCGGACCCACCTTGTGCAACCGCTGCAGGAGAGACCGTAATCAAGTTAAAGATATTGCGTCCGTTCAGAGGCAGTTCGTCGGCCTTGCGCTCCTCGACCACCTGACCCAGGGACGAAGTCTCGGCCTGCAGCAGCGGAGTCTCAGAGGTCACTTCCACAGTCTCAGCGACTTGGCCAACCGGCAAGGTAGCGTCAACGTGAGTTTCCTGCTGCACCTGGACCACGACATTGGTTCGGGCGAAATGCTTGAAGCCGGACCTGGTGATGTCGAGGCGATATTCGCTGGGCATCACGTTCACAAACTTGTACCCACCCTCATTGCCTGTGGTCTGAGTATGCTTTTCCTGGGTTCCCGTGTTGGTGAGCGTGACTTGAGCGCCGGCTACGACCGCTCCGGAAGAATCCACCACCGTGCCGTCGACGGTGCCGTAAGTACTTTGGCCGTAGAGGGAAAGAGAAGTCGCGAGGACTAGAACCACAGCGAACAGAAGCGTCTGCAACTTGGAAGACGTCATACCTGCCCCACCTTCAGAAATTGGAATATATATCTTAGATTTTGGATTAACTGCACAGTACTAGTCGGATATCCACACCGATCCCGACTAGTCTTTAAGAGTTAGCCCTGTCAATAGTTACGGGAATGTGAAAGGAGTTGTACCAAGTTAAATGAAAGATGGCTCCAGAAGACAAACAAGACAGCGACCGTGCGATGCGGGCCCGCCTTACGGGTGATTCGCTTCTTTTCTCAGCAGCGCATAGAGAAAGGGTTTTCCGGTTGGCTTCTGGCTCCCGCCGCGCGGCTCAACGGTGACGAAGACCGCGTCGATCTCGGCGAGTTGCTTAGGATCATCCCAACGAAGCACCCAGCGTCGGTTTGATTCGCTGTCCATGTACAGAATGCCAAGATTCATTGGGTGCGATTTCACGGACAACTCGGCATCTCTCTGCCCCCATACCTGGAAGGCACTGGCGTTCTTGACTCCCGGTTGGCGATCGAGATCAAAGGCGTAGAAGATCAGCGATTTGTTCTGCGTGTAAAATACACGCCCAAAGGGTTTGCGGGTGCGGCTTCCGCTGTCGACATCGAAAACGTCGGCGATATACAACTTCCGCGCGCCCATGAGTTCACGAATGTCGCGATCGGAGGCCAAATATTGTTCGCTGTCCTTGAGCCTGCGGTCCTGATCGCGGGTAGCGGCCGAAAGTTCCTCGATTTTCGATTCCAGCGACGCCGTGCGCAGAAGAACACGATCGTGCTCGGCGTGAAGGCTGGTGAACTCCACTTGAAGGAGTTGGTACGCCCTTTCTGCCTCGCGAACTTGTGCGGCCAGTTTGTCACGCTCCTCGGAGACCTGGCGAAATTGCGCTTCCCCTTTGCTGTTGGCCGTCGAGAGTTCGCTGGAATGGTCCTCGGCCAGGCGCAGCGTGGCACGCAATCGAGCAAGATCGCGTTGCCCGGTGGAGATCTGCCTCTGCAAACGGGATATTTCCGCCGTCTGCAGGACGAGCAAATCGTCCGCCGTTTTCTTTTCTGAGGCCAGTTCCTGGAGGGCTGTAGGCGCTGGGGATAGGATGGCGACGCTGGCAGTTCGTCTTCGCCCGGCTGGCCGCCGACTGCCCAGTTGATAAGACCCTGCGCCCACCCCAACCAACAGACAAGCAGTCGCTGCGGCGGCAACCCATCGTGCACGCCAGTTCCAAGGCCAAAAAACACGGGCGGCACGGGGCTGGGCAGCCAGCTCAATCGCAGAAGGCTCGGATTCTTGAATCCGCGAGGCCAATTCGCTTTGTGCCGCACGGTAGTCCCAGGCTTCGGCTTCCGAAACGCGGCCCCTATCCGCCGCGAGAAAGGCCATCCCTTCCGAACTAAGGAGGGAGTACTCGCTATAAATTGCGCGACACCCTTCGCACAACTGCAGATGACGCTTCAGTTCGATTCGTTCGCTGACGGTGAGCGCACGCGCCTGCGCCAGAGCGGCCAGTTCCTTGAACTTCTGGTGGTCGTTCAGACGTTCGCTTTCATGCATTGTGATTATCCCGGAGCCGCTTCACCGCAGGGCTCTTGCGTAACCGTTCCAAGCCGCGATAGAAATGGTGACGCACGTTGCCGAAGGGCTCGCGAAGCCGTTCGCTGATTTCTCTCAGGTCCAACTCTTCAAAATAAAACAGCTCCAACGTTTGCCGCTGTATGGTCGTCAAGTCTTCAAAAGCGCACCGAAGCTGCGAGAAGTCAAGCCTCGTGCCGACTTCGTGCTCGACGTCGGTCAGCCCTATTAGGGTATCCTGCAAAGACTCGACATCCGTACCAGAGTAAAACCCGCGGCGCGACAAATGTGCTCTACGGTCCCGAGCGCGGCTGAAGGCAACCTGCACGATCCAACCTTTGGCCGTGCCCTTGGCGGAATCGTAGAGTAGCGCTTTTTGATAGAGACTAAAGAAGACTTCCTGGACGACATCCTCGGCTTCACTGCGGTCATTCAGGATGCGAAGCGCAATTGCGAACACCAGCCTCGAATAGCGACCGAAGAGCAGATCCAGAGCCTCTGCATCTTTGACTTGGAGGCCAACCATGAGTTCTTCGTCGCTTGGGGGGCGAGCCTCAGCGGGTTGGGGCGTTGCGATCGAGTCTTGTCGACCCGTACCCCATATTATGGGGAATGCCAGCGCGCGCCCATTCAGAGGAGAGCTCATTTTACGATGGTAGCCTTGTTGGACACCAAGCGTGGAACTCTGGACAGGTGCCTTTCCCGCACATCTACCGAGCTTCCGCCAAGCGTGCCACGAAGCATACATCAGACTGCAAATGTTTTTCCAGACAAAAAAGTTTTTGACCCTCCAGCAAAAACGTGGCGCAACTGGTACAAACTCGCGATATCTGCCGTATCAACCGGATCGGGGAGTCGGAGCGATTTCCTTTCTCGGCCAGACTGGCTTATGGTAGTTTTCGGCTCTCGTGCGGAGGAAGAAATTTCGGGATGGTACCGAACGACCTGACTGAAATGAACCGGTGTGTCCATGCGTAGATTGGTTCTCGGAGTGATGCTCGGTGTGCTGCTTCGCGGCACGCTGCAGGCACAGTCCGCCGACGCATCGCTTATGGGCCAAATAACCGACCCGAACAAAGCGTTAATCGCCGGGGCTACGGTTACTGTCATCAATAGCGGCACTGGGATTCATTACCAGGGACTCACTAACGAAACTGGGACTTACTACGTTTCTAACCTTCCACCGGGACGGTATCGCATTGAGGTGGAGAAGCTGGGGTTCAAGGCAGTGATCCAGTCCGGCGTCGTTCTACACGTGCAGGATGCGTTGGAAGTGAACTTTGAGATGATGCTGGGATCCGCGTCCGAGAGCGTGACCGTGGAAGGAGAGGCGTCGCCTGTCGATACGGAGTCGTCCACCGTAGGCACCGTGGTGGAACAGCGGAAAGCCAACGAGCTGCCGCTCAACGGGCGCAATGTCTTTAACTTAATCGTTTTGGCGCCGTCGGTGATTCCTCAAGGCAGTTCCACAGGGACGCCGGTAGGAGTCAATCCGTTCGGGTGGGGAAATTACCAGGTGAGTGGCTCGTTCGGAAATCAGAGTGCCGAGTATCTTGACGGCCAACCACTGAACATCGGCTACATCAACTTGCCAGTGCTGATTCCGACACAGGATTCGATTCAAGAATTCAAAGTACAAACCAGCAACTTGGGAGCAGAGTGGGGCCGGTTCGCCGGAGGGGTAGTTAATCTTACGACGAAAGGAGGGACGAATTTCTTTCACGGTGAGGTGTATGAGTACTTGCGAAATCGTGTGTTCAACGCGAACAACTATTTCCTGAATGCGGCCGGAAAGCCTCGGCCGGCGTGGGTGCAAAACCAGTTTGGAGCTGAAGTTGGCGGCCCTTTGCCCCTTCCTTACTCCAGCCGACGCAATCGGACGTTTTGGTTCACAAGTTGGGAAGGCTTCCGGCTGCGAACTGGCGAACCATTTACGGCCACGGTTCCAACCATGGAAGAACGCAAAGGTGACTTCTCAGCAATAAATACTACGATTATGGATCCCTGCGCCGGTTCGGTGAATAGTCTGGGCGCGTGCCCGGGCAGCACCGCCACGCCAACTACGTTCCAAGGGAATGTCATTCCTGGCGGGCGTATCAGCCCGACGTCCAAAGCGCTTCTCAATCTGTGGCCAGCGGCAAATAGCCTGGGAGTCCTGACTCCGTCGGGCACAATCAACAACTTCAATACGGTTGCCCGGACAGGAGGCAACCAGAACCAGGTAGTGGCCCGAGTTGACCAGGAGCTCACCGGGCAGCAAAGACTCCTGGTCCGGTTCAGTTACTGGAATGTGCTGGATTTGCCCGTTGACCCGCTACAGAACGGGGTATGCGCCGACCGCTGCTCGGAAAAATATTCAACCGATGCGGCGGCAGTTGCCTACAATTACAGTTTGAGCCCCACCACTACTCTTGATTTCCACGCCAGCCTCAGCCGGTTCAAATACAACCGGTCTCCGAACAACGCGGGGTTTGATTTGACTTCGATTTCGTGGCCCGCCAGTTACAACGCGACCGTCCCGGCGATCATGCGAACCCCGCCCACTCCTTGTGTCGCCAATTTTGCCGACAGCATCATGTGTTCTCAGGGGCAGAGTTTTATTCAAGACCGGGATACGCAATACAATCTGGCCCCCGGTTTGACCTTGATGCGTGGACGCCATCGGTATCACCTCGGTCTCCAATACCAAGCGGGCTATGACAACTACGCGCAGACGAACGTGGCCAGCGGCGCCTTCGACTTCTGCGCCGCCGGCCAGCCGTGCTTCACCGGATTTCCTTTTGCCGATTTTCTGCTAGGGTATGCGGACAACTTCAGCAATTTCGAAAACCATTTCTTTGCGCAGGCGGTTGTCCCGGCATTTACTGCGGGAAAGCAAACCTATCGTGCCTTCTACTTCAACGACGTCTGGCATATCAAGAACAGATTGACGGTCAGTCTGGGACTCCGTTATGAGCTGCAGGGGCCGTGGTCCGAGCGTTTTAACCGGCTCTCGAATTTCGTCCCCGGTGCGCCCAGCTATCTGAACCAGTTTCTTCCGGAAGGTTCTCCAACAGTGAGGGGGGATGTCTACCTGGTGCCTTCGGGAACAAGGAACAATCTTCCGCTTCAGAAGGATAACTTCGCGCCCCGGATCGGTGTAGCTTACGGCTTAACGCCAACGGCCATCGTTCGCAGCGGCTACGGAGTCTTTTGGGTGCCGAACGACGTTTCGTTCGCGCTCAATCCGATCAACGACATGATCAACGCGAGCGCAACAACCTACACCGGAACTGTGGATGGAACTCACCCTCATAATTCGATCTCGCTGCCCTTCCCGGATGGCATTTCTGCACCGCCGGGGCGCAGTCTTGGGACGCGAGGCACGCAGCAGTTTCTTACGCAGGTCGTGCAGGCGATCACAGAGGTAGACCGCGCTCACTATCCCGGCAGTTACGTTCAACAATGGAACTTGAGTATTGAGAAGCAGATTCCTGGCGGGTTCCTTCTATCCGCGGCTTATGTGGGCTCCAAGGGCACTCATCTGGAGCAGTACTCGCAGCAAGTCGACCAGATTTCCGACGCGTTGCTGACGCAGGCAGCCGCCCAGTTTGCGGCCGGAGGGCGATCCGCCGTCACGCTGTTGCAGTCCGTGCCCAATCCTTTCTTCGTGAACGAACATGCTCTGGCACTTGCCGCTTCCACCACGACAGTCGGGCAACTCCTGCGACCGTACCCGCAATATACGAGCGTGGAACTGGCTGGGCAAGGTTCGTTCGCCAGCACGTATCACTCCCTGCAGGTCACGGCACGCCGACGCTTCCCCGGAGCGGGATCGCTTCTGGTGGCGTACACCAACTCCAAACTGATCAGCAATACCGACACCCTTACCTCATGGCTGGAAACGGGTGTGGGGACCCTGCAGGACAACAACAACCTGCGGGGCGAACGCTCGCTATCCTCCCAGGATGTGCCGCAGCGGCTGGTAATCAGCTACGTACTCGACCTTCCGTTCGGCCAGGGCAAGAAGTATCTTTCCAGTGTGAACGGCCCCTTGAATAACATTGTCGGAGGTTGGGGCATCGATGGTGTAACTACATTTCAAAGAGGATTTCCTTTAATATTCCGCAACGGTCAAGCGAACGACGCCACCTTGTTCGGAGCTGGCTCCCGTCCCAATCTTTTGCCAGGATGTCACAAATCGTCTGCCGGCAGCGGGACGGCTCGGCTCAACGAGTGGTTTAATACGGGATGTTTCGTGGCCCCGGCAGATTTCACCTTCGGCAATGAGCCGCGGGTTGATCCGACTCTGCGCTCCGATGGAGTCGACAATTTCGATGTCGCCGCTTTCAAGAATCTCCTCCTGGACCGCGAGGGGCGCGCCAGTGTGGAGTTTCGCGTGGAGTTCTTCAACCTGTTCAATCGGACTCAGTTTTCTCCGCCGAATACCACCTGTTGTTCGACGAACAACGCGAACTTCGGCGTGGTCACCAGTACCGCCCCTGGGACAAATCCTCGTCTCATTCAGTTTGCATTGAAGTTCTTGTTCTAATTTTGGGCCGAAGCGTCATGCTGAGGTACCAGTTTCGAGATGTGAGAGACCCTGGCGATGCTGAGCCGATTGTCCGCCGCTATACGAATTCTCGTGACGCTCGCCGCCACCGTTACCACTGGCGCTTCCTTATTCGAAGCGAAGCTGCCGCAGGGAATTGATTTTACCTTGCAGAATTCCCCCACTCCGCAGAAGCATCTGATCGAAACCATGCCCGGAGGAGTTGCCCT
>WNEZ01011100.1_pt1 | contig 12585 bp, 9 predicted proteins | sample 5400521 | NCBI WGS metagenome assembly WNEZ01 (sample SAMN13153339, study PRJNA577476) | soil metagenome | isolation source: 120 cm saprolite under Douglas fir tree site 2 hole 1 replicate 1 | place: USA:California | collected 2015-04-18 | reverse complement strand
AAAAGCGATGCAGACACCGAGTAAAAAAATCGGCGCAAAAATGAAGCGCCAACGAAATCGTTCGAACAGGGCACGATCACCGTAGGCGCGGATCATCCCCGGCAGGTGATGCCCCATGGCGCCGAATGCGGCCACAAAAACGTAAATGTCTTGCGCGCTCCAGCGCGCCTGCGCGAGCACGAACATCGGCACGAGCAAAAGTGGCGTCCCGACGTACAGAATCAGGTCGCGCCAACTGTTGAGGATCCACAGCGTCTTTTTCGGCGCCGCGCCGGGCGCAGCTGGAACAGTTTGCGGCCGTGAAAATGCGGTGACATGCTGCATAGGTTTGAGAGGTAAGTTTTCCTTAACTCGGCACGAAAATCAACGCTCCTCTAAAAGGTAGCCCGGTTGTTTCGGGCGCCCAACTCTGGAATGCTGCGCGAACGTAAAAGTAGAATTGTGAACCGTCGCGCCGACGTCCTGCCCAGCGAGCAACCACGCAGGCTGGGAAGGCGGGTCGACCGAACAGGCAAGGTGCCTGTGTTACGTGGCAACTCAAATGTCTTTTTCTGCCAATAGTCAACAATGAATGGCCATCCAATAAAGAGGTAGGCCGGGGTTGTGAATGCCTCCGCGATGCGACGATAGCGCGGGATCTTCGAAGTGTCTGATCGCTTCGAGCACCTTCAGTGCACGTCGCGAAGAAGTTGCTTTTGATGCGAAAGCCGTTCTGGAAGGGGAAGATTTCGGAGAAGCCAAAGACGCAAAAGAGGTTCCCCCGGAGGCGCCTCCAGCCGAAGGCCCTCCGATTACTCTTCCTGACCCGCCTCCATTTACGTTTGTCCCGGAAGTCGGCCCGTAATAACGGCTTTAAGGCACAAGCCCGTCGATCGGAAAGCACGCCGATCGATCGGCTTTTTTTTGACGGCGTAGGCAGCTGCTAAAGCTCATTTCGGATAATTTCGAAAATGATCGTGTTCTCCATCCAACCTTGCAAAATGTCGGTTCCCGGGCCGGTTCCGAACGCAATGACATCATCGACGGTGCCAAGCGCCATCTTTGTATAAAACGCAGCGGGCTCGAGGCGTTCCGGTTCGCGGGACTGGGGTGCCCCTTCAAGTTTGCCCGGCAATTTCGCCGCGCCGTAAGAGTGGGTGCCATTCGGGCCCGTCGCCCACGTAATCCACGGTTCTCCGGCCGAATTAAGACCGAGCAATGCGATGCCACTGTCAGTGCGAAACGGAAAGCCGTTCAAGCTCAACCCACCAATCGCGACATCGCCACAGACGATGATTGTCGATCTTTGGCCGGCATATCGTTGTGCAATTGCGACTGCGCGGTCTAGTTCCGCGGTTTCACCCAACGTTCTTTCTCCGTTGTTGTCCTGGGCAGCTTTACGCATTAATCCGGCGTCGACGACCAGCAAATAACCGCCCGCATTATATTGAAGCAGTTCAATTGCGCGACGCACCATGTCGCTAAGGCTGGGTTGTTCGCCCCGTTCCTCAACCTGATTCGCAAACGCGAGGTCCGCATTACTAAAAGCACCGAATAGACGTGGCCGGCGGGATGCGGGAATTGCTTCCAGTTCGGCTCGCGTGCGAACGATATCGAAACCATTACGGCGCAGCTCAAGCAGAAGATCGCGGCCATCCTGTCTTTCTCCACCCTTTGCATCGGGAATAAAAAGCTTGACGCCGCCACCCATGGCAACGTCCATCTTTCCGTCTTCGACGAATTCCTGCGCGATGCGTTCGGCGTCGTTTGGATCGGCTGGATGCGAGTAAAACGCCGCGCTCGTAGGATCAGTTAATTTTGCGTTCGTGACAAGACCGGTAGCGCGACCGTGCGCACGAGCCAACTCCACGATGCTCGTGAGTGGTTTCCCATTCTTATCGACGGAGATCGCTCGATTGTTCACTTTGCTTCCCGTTGCTATTGCAGTTGCCGCGGCGGCCTGGTCGGGAGCGGCAAAATCCTTCGAGTGATTCTTTATCAGAGCGACGTGATTCATCGACTCGACGGCCAGGGGCCGATCTGCGCCGCCGATGTAAACGCGCGTCATGGCCAGCCGGCCGGGTGCGAGTCCCTCTCCAATGAACAGAATTATTCCGAAAGGCTTTTGGACGACCCAGTGTTTGAAATAAACGACGCCGAGGCCGGCAAAGACGAAGAGGCAGATAAGCGCCAGCAATCGGTTGCGCCACTTCACGAGGGCGATGTAGAGGTGCCTCCCTTACCTTGTCAACGAAAGAACGGCTTGTCGATCTTGAGAATCGTCGGCAGAGTGCGCCGTTATGGCGTGCCCGATCCTGCTCATCGTTCGCGACGGTTGGGGCATCAATCCCGGCGGGAAAGAAAAGCGCGAAGAAAATGGGGACGCCACGCTTCTCGCCCGCACTCCGTTCCACGACAAACTTTATCGCGACTATCCAGCCAGTAGGTTGAGCGCCAGCGGGGCCGAGGTCGGTTTGCCGAAAGGACAAATGGGCAACTCGGAAGTAGGCCATCTCAATCTGGGCGCCGGTCGAATTGTTTATCAGGACCTGACTTGCATCAATAAGGCAATTGCGCAGGGTGAGCTCGCGCACAATCCCGTCGCCCAGGAAGCGTTCGCGGCGGCGCGGGACCATCGGCTTCATCTTCTCGGGCTCATCTCAGATGGTGGCGTGCACAGCCACTACTCGCACTTGCTTGCACTCGCTAATGCCGCACAAGAGGCGGGCGTTAACGAAATCTTCGTTCATGCTTTCACCGATGGACGCGATGCATCCCCCATCGGCGGGGCGGAGTATCTAAAAATTTGCGCTGAGGAATTGAAAAAGAGCGGCGCGCGAATTGTCACCGTCGTCGGGCGTTATTTTGCGATGGATCGCGATCGTCGCTGGGACCGGACAAAAAAAGCCTGGGACGCAATCGTTCTTGGCCGGGGCGAAATTTGCGAATCGTCGCCGTCTGAAGCGTTAGATCGACAATACAAACTCGGCAAGACCGATGAGTTTATGCCGCCGCTTATTTTTGCCCACGCGAATGGACAGCGCGTCCGTGATCGCGACACCGTCTTGTTTTTCAACTTTCGTGCGGATCGCGCGCGGCAATTGTCGCAAGCTTTTCTTCTCGAGAAATTCGACGGTTTCGAGCGCGAATCCTGGCCGCGCGTTCGCTTTCTCAGCCTTACGCAATACGATGTCCGCTATCACTCGCCGTTTATTTTCCCGCCGGAAAAACTCGCGCACATTTTGGGCGAGATCGTGAGCGCGGCGGGCAAATCGCAACTGCGCATTGCCGAAACGGAAAAGTATCCGCACGTGACTTATTTTTTTAACGGCGGAATCGAGCGCGCCTTTGCCGGAGAAGACCGGAAGATTGTGCCTTCGCCAAAAGTCGCGACCTACGATTTGCAGCCGGAGATGAGCGCGCGGCCTGTCACCGACGAGGTGCTTGCACGGCTGGCCAATTATGATTTGATCGTCCTGAATTTCGCGAATCCCGACATGGTCGGGCATACCGGCATCATCGAAGCGGGAATCAAGGCGGTTGAGACTGTGGACGAATGCGTCGGCAAAATCATCCCGAAGCTTCTCGAGCTTGGCGGTAAATGCATTGTCACTGCTGACCACGGTAACTGCGAGCAAATGCGCAATCCGGATGGATCGCCGAACACCGCGCACACCACTAATCTGGTGCATTTCATTTATGTCGCGGAGAATGCCGCTGAGTTTCGCTGCGAAGATGGGATTCTGGCGGACGTCGCGCCGACGATTTTGTTTTTGCTCGGAATGAAACAACCGGCGGAAATGAAGGGGCGAAATCTGCTTGTCCCAGTTTCGAAGAAAGCCAGGAACGGCTAACAAGATCGACGACGAGAGGAGATCACGTCCTCGAATGTGATTTCCAACTGCCGGTTCAACGCTCGCGTACCAGCAGTGGCGATTCGCTGCAAGAACCAGAGGCGATTCTCGGGGGCGCTTTCCTGCCAGACGGGCTTGCGCATGAGCGCGAGCTCGCCATCTGCTTGTGCCAGCACGCCCCAGCCAACCGGCACCTCCGAGGCCTGGAACAACTCGTTAGGCAAAACAAGAAAAAACAAATTTGCGCAACGATAGCGCATCAGAGTCTCGAATTTCGTGCAATCAAACAGGCGATTTTGTAACGCGGCTAGTTCGCGCAAAACCCGGCCGTAGCCGCGATGCTTGATTGCCGCGAAATCATGCGATTCAAACTCGCTGAACAACGAATCGGCGATTCGAAGGTTCGGATAATGCATGCGCAAATGTTTTTCGAGAATTTGCCGGCGCCGTTGCACTTTCTCGAGGCGTTGGCGGGTTGCGGTTGTGCGGCAATTGTCTCGCCGAAGATCGACAAGCGCCTGTTTGCACTCAAATATGGCCGTCGATCCGAGTCCTGTCGACCTGGGCCGATAAGCAGCGAGATCGGCGCGGTAGCGGCATCGCGATAAAGTGACTTCGAAAGCGCACGCCGAATAATCGTGGGCCTGCGCCCAAAGAAGTGCGAGACGTTTTAAGCGCGCGTGCGCGACGGTTTCGCCGCGGCGGTTGTTTACTCCCGCACCCATTCGGCGAGTTCGCGCGCCCAGTAGGTGACGATGATGTCCGCGCCGGCGCGCTTGAGTGAGGTCATGATTTCGAGAACGGCCGCGCGCTCATCGAGAAAGCCTTTTTCGGCAGCGGCTTTGACCATGGCATATTCGCCGCTCACGTGATAAACCGCGGTCGGTTTGGCGAAGCGCTCGCGCACCCGCCACAAGATGTCGATGTAGGGAAGCGCCGGTTTGATCATCAAAATGTCTGCTCCTTCCTCGACATCGAGCGCGACCTCGCGCAATGCTTCTTCCGCGTTAGCACAATCCATTTGATAAGAGCGGCGATCGCCAAACTTGGGCGGACTTTCCGCAGCGTCGCGAAACGGACCGTAAAAGACCGAGGCAAACTTGGCCGCATAACTCATAATGCCGGTTTGATCGAACCCGTTTGCGTCCAACGCTTCGCGGATTGCACCGATGCGACCATCCATCATATCGCTGGGCGCTACCATGTCTGCGCCGGCGTGGGCGTGGGAAAGGGCGGTCTTGACCAAGAGATCGACCGTCTCGTCGTTGAGCACGTGGAAATGATCGCCATCGATCCGTGCGACGCCGCAATGACCGTGACTCATGTATTGGCACAAACAAACGTCGGTGATCGCGACCACTTCCGGACATTTTGACTTGATCGCACGGAGCGTTTTTTGGACGACGCCATTTTCGGCATAAGCGCCGCTCGCCTGTTCATCCTTTTCTCGAGGAACTCCGAAAAGAAGGATGGCTTGCAGTCCGAGATCCTGCGCGCGCCGCGCTTCATCGACGATTCCATCCGGCGAAAATTGAAACACGCCTGGCATGCTTTCGATCGCCTGGCGTTTTTCTATTTTTTCGCTGACGAAAAGCGGCAGAACAAAATCGCGCGCGCTTAGGTTCGTCTCACGAATAAGATTCCGCAGGCCTGGCGACCTTCGTAACCGGCGTGGTCGATGGACCAGTTTTCTCACGGAGCGATGCTACGCGTTTGGCAATAGCGTCGCAAGCTCGCCACAGGACGAGCCGGTCCGACCGGTGGACTTGACGGCGTGTCAGGTTCGCGGTAGCGGCTGCTTGGCTCGCCTGCTGTGCAATGAGTCGCGCAACAAATTATTTGCTGATCGACATTAGCAATTCATTTACCAAGCTCGCATTCGCTTCACGAACGCGCCTCGGGCGGTCAACTCGGATCGAGACGGATAAGCTTACCAGCGCATTTGTTCGTCGATTCTTGAAGCGGTGCAAGATCGACATGTTGGTTGTTGCTTCAGTTGTGCCGCCGAAAAATCGCGAAGTCCGAAAGGCGATCGGGTGCACCAAAGTGCTGTGGTTGAATTCGCGGCTGAAGCTCGGCGTCGGAATCGATTACCCGGCGCCGAAAACCATTGGCGCTGATCGACTGGCCAATGCGGCAGCGGTCGCAGCGCTTTACGGTTGGCCTGCGATCGTGGTTGATTTTGGAACGGCGGTGACGTTTGATATTGTTTCGGAAAAGAGAAATTACGTCGGCGGCGTGATCGCACCGGGACTCGAAGCGATGACAAACTTTCTTTACCAGCGCACCGCACTGCTGCCGAAACTCTCTTTAAAAGAACCTCGCAGCGCGATCGGAAGATCGACAATTGAAGCGATGAGGGCAGGGGCGATTTTCGGTTATCGCGGTTTAGTGCGCGAAATTATCACTCGAATTAAGACCGAACGGTTTCCGCGCCGGAAAGTTCACATCGTATCCACGGGGGGCTACGCCCGGCTGATCGCGGCGAACCTGGGCGAAACCGATCCTAATCTAACGCTGGAGGGGTTGCGCCTTGTCGCCAATCTCAATTCATAATCCCGCTCGGGAATGAGCTGGCTTCCGGGCGCAACTTATGCTAAATATGGGCTCTGGTGTTGCTGCAGCTGGACGGGCGGATTTTTTAGGCTTGTTATCGGTTGCGCCCAAAGTTGTAATGCTACCGGCATGAAGATTCGCAAAATTGCGGCGATCGCCGTTTTGGTGCTCAGCTCTTTTGCGGCCACGAATGTCGCGCCGTCAAAATCGGAACTGGAGGCAATGTACAGCAAAGCGTTCCGAGATTTCGAAGCGAATAATTTTCCCGAGGCGTTGAAAGAGCTCGACGAAATAGATGTTCGGCAGCCGGATTTGGCCGAATCGCAAAATCTGCGCGGGGTTATCCTGATGCGACAGGGCATCTATGACAAAGCAGAAGCAGCATTGCACGAAGCAGCGCGGATCGATCCTAAGTTTTGGAATGCGCGCTTTAACCTCGCCGAGGTTCCGTTTCTGAAAAAAGATTGGGCGGAAGCGCGCAGTCGTTTTCAGCAGCTCCTCTCCGGCAACGAGTCCGATCTGGAGGGGGACGCGGCGCAACTTATTCAATATAAGATTCTGCTGACATATTTGCTGGAGGGAAAAGAGAACATGGTCGACGCGATTCTGGCCAAATTCGAGCTTGCGCCCGATACGCCGGCGGTGCAGTACGCGAAGGCCGCCATTGCGCTCCAGCACAAAAATACAAAGGAAGCGAAAGATTGGATGGATGCTGCGGAGACAAAATTTTCTCCGCAATTGAACAAGCTTTTTGCCGAATCGTTGTATGAAGTGGGCTGGCTGGAAAAGCCGGCTGGCCAGGCCCGCGCGTCGCTACCGTTGACGACTGTAGCCGAGCGTGCGGGAAAGACCAAAGCCTTCGCGCGATCAAGATTCGAACAGGCCCAACAAGCTCTGCAACAGCGTGACTTCGCGACAGCCCAAAAATTTATCGACGAGGCCGATGCATCCGATCCGAATCAAGCGCCGATCCTCAATTTGCGCGGTGAGATTTTGATGGAGCAGAAGCAATTCGGCGAAGCAGAAGCCGCGTTTAAAAAGGCGTCCAAGGTCGATCCGAAATTCCGCGAAGCGCAATATAATCTCGCGCAAATTCCATTTAAGGAAAAAGATTATGCCAAGGCGCGCGAGCGTTTCGAAACGCTTTTTCAGCAGACGCCAGGAGGGGACAAGAATCAGGCCGCGCAGATTATCCAGTTCAAGATCTACATGACCCTGTTGCTCGAAGACAAAGAGAGCCGCGCGCAAAAGATGATGGAGCAATTTCAGTTCACAGGAGATACGCCGGCGCTTTACTACGCCCAGGCGGCCTGGGAGTTTAAGCACAACAATCCAAACAAAGCGACCGACTGGATCGCGTCGGCGAAGAGGATTTATTCGCCCGCTTTGAACAACCTTTTCGGGGATGCCTTTTATGATCTCGGCTGGGTGCAAAGTCCGGCGATCGTCGCTTCTGTGGCTCCGGCCTATTCCAGGCGCGGTTGTCGCCGCAAACAAAGCACCGAAGCAACCAAGAACCGAGTCTGTACGTCCTTCTACACCGGCCGCGAGTCCGGCGATCGCTGGCATTGAGGCGACGACTTCGCGAGCGGCCAAGTCTCCTACAACAGTCATGCAGACGCCTGTCGTTGCCTCAAACCAGTCGATGGCTGCGGGAGCTCCGGCCAAGCCGGAAGAGCTTCCTGCTTCTCCAGCTGCCGCGCTTTCGCCCACGGTAGAAACGCCGGTCGCGGCATCAGCACCGGCCAAGTCTGCGGTCGCATCGGCTTCTTCTGCCGGCCAGGGCGAAAAGACCGCGATCCGGCATCTTCTTGTTGGCTTGGGTGATTGTTCCTGAGATTCGCCGCCGCACAACCAGTGTCCCAGTTTTTCGCCATGCCGCGCCGGCGAGCGGGCCTCGCGTGGATGATGAAGTCGAGATCTCGTCTTCCCGAACCCAGGTGACAACAGCGAGCGATCGTCTCATTGGTGGACCTCCCCGAGTGTCGTTACAATTGAAGGCTTCCGAACCTTCGTTGCGCCGCGGCGTTCTGGCGCTAGGAAAATCTGCCCGCGGCTTCACTGGGAATTCGACTCTGACCGCCGGTGTCCCGGAACCTGTCGCCCCGCCTGCTGCCGAAGGTGCAGTAGAACCGCTAGCGCTGACCGAACCCCTTCCTGAGTCCGCGGTTGGCCCTGTCACCAAACAAGCGGTTGAACCTGCCAGCCTCGAATTTATTCCGGATGCCGGCGTTGTCTTTCCGTTCGTTTCGCCAATGCCTGAAATGCGCGAGCCTATCGAATCGACGAAGGAAGCTCCCACTGTTTTTGAGACGGCCGTCGCCCCTATCGCAGAGCCATTGATCGATTCTAGAGAGGAACCTGAAACAGAACCGCTGGAACCGATCGGGCAAGGACAGCCCATTCCGCACCAAGTACCGGTCCTTGCGACGGAACCGTTCGTAGCCGAGCGTGTCGAGGCGCCGTCTTTTAGTCCAATAGCTATTTCCACCGAGCCCTCAGTCCCGCAATCAACCTCATCTCTAACCATGCCTGAACCGACCCAAATCCCAACCGCTGCTCCAGTAATCAGAACCCCAGCCGCCCCAGGCACGATGCAACCCGCTGACGCCATGCACGCCGCTGTGCAGATCACTTTCTCATTTGAGATCGCCTCGATGCAACTGACGCCAACCTTCAAGATGGGTGCTTTGCAAGTACGGCCGACCTCCAAGATTGTGACGATGCGCCTGGCTCCTTCCCAGCAGCCGCAGCCGGCGGTGAATTTGCAGGTCACTTTCGAGATTGCAAAGATTCAGCCCACAGGAGGGGCGCTCGGCACTCTTCGCTTGACCCCGTCTCAGCAGCAAAGGCCAACGGCCACGGGTTCGCCTTCGTTCACGGTGGCAGGGTTACAACTTGTCTCGAATTTTGAGGCCGCGCCTGTTCAGCTTACTCCATCGCAGCAAGGCCAGGCTTCCGTTCTGGTGACAGCCCCGTTTCAGATCGCGACCATCGAGTTTTCGCCATCGTTTGAGATCGCATCCCTTGTGCTGAATTCGAGTTCCAAGCAGGTTTCCGTGCAACTGCCCGGCGCCGGTCCCGGCTCAGAAGGCGCTCCGATGTTCGAGATTGCAAATCTGCAGCTCACTGGCGGTGGCGAAATAGGCATGCTGCAGCTCAATCTGCTCGGTCATGACCCGAAGCGGGCGTGATTTAGCGGACGCTAGGGCATTCCGAACCGTAAATCCTGCTGGCTACCTGGGCGGCGTCGAGCGCCTGGCAAAGCGACCGCGATTTAAAGATCGTAGCTGTTTAGGTAGAAATTCTCCGTCGCGCCTGATCAATTTACCGTCGAAATAAATTTCTCCACCACCATATTCTGGCCGCTGAATGCTGACCATGTCCCAATGGACCTGGCTTCGATTTCCATTGTCGGCCTCTTCGTAAGCTTGACCAGGTGTGAAGTGGAATGAGCCGGCAATTTTCTCATCGAACAAGATATCCCGCATCGGTTCCAGAACGTGCGGATTAAACCCGAGTGAAAACTCACCGATATAACGGGCGCCGGCATCTGAATCGAGGATCTTATTCAGTTCCTTCGTTCGATTGCTTGTGGCATTGACGATCTTTCCATCTCGAAACTCCAGGCGGATTCCATCGAAACTAATGCCCTGATAAATGCTCGGCGCGTTAAAAGTAACATGCCCCTGAACAGAATTTTTCACGGGGCAACTGAAAACCTCACCGTCGGGGATGTTGCGATCACCCCCACAGATCACAGCCGGAATTCCTTTGAGGCTGAAGCGGAGCTCGGTCTCGGGCTCTTTGATCTCGACGCAATCCGTTTTTTCCATCAGCGCCTTAAGCGCTTTCATTCCAGGTTGCAGTTTGCGATAATCCAGGGTGCAGACTGCGAAATAAAAGTCTTCGAATGCCTCCGTGCTCATTCCAGCAAGTTGTGCCATTGATGGCGTCGGCCAGCGCAAGACTACCCACTTCGTTTTTTTAACTCTTTGGTCCTGCACCGGCCGCATTGTTTTGGCGATCAATTTCATCCGCTCCGCCGGCACGTCCGATAATTCGGTGATGTTGTTGCTGCCACGCAGCGCAATATACGCGTTCATCTTTTTCATCCGTGCCAGTTCGTGGCTCGCCATCAGCTTTAGTTGTCGCTCCGACGCCCCGAGTGCAAGAGCGCGACTGACTCGTGCGCGGTGAATTTGGACGAAGGGAATTGCGCCAATGTTTCGCGCCGTCCGGACAAGCGCGATAGTCATTTCCTCAGGAACGTCGAACGCTTCGATCAAAACGTTTTCGTCGCGCTTAAGTCGAATGGAATAGCCAACAAGAAGTTTGGCGAGCGTGTCGAAGCCATCAAAGCCGTCTCGGAACGGAAGCGACGATCGAGCTTCCATTTGTCGCGAGTTTGCAAATTCACGCAAGAGTTGCTGCACCACCTTTTCATTTTCTTCAGGCTCAAGACTGCACGTGCTATAGACAAACACTCCGCCGGTCTTCAATAAACCGAGGGCTGTGCGAACAATTTTGAGTTGCTGCTCTTGCATGCGAACAAGGTCGGCTGCTCTTATTCGCCATCGAACATCCACGCGAGCGTCGCATCACCCCGGTGTTGCTGCAAGGGGCGTCAATCAAGACGGGGCCAAAAGGAGCGATCGCAAAAAGTTCTTTTGGGATGCGCCGGTACGTCCAATCGAAATGAAAAACGCGAGCAATTCCGGCGCCGAGTCGCGCGAGATTTTCTTCCAGAACGCGGAGGCGCTCGACTGCCCGGTCGCAGGCAGCGATCGCGCCGCGATTTCGCATCAGTTCCGCGACGTAACTTGTTTTTCCACCCGGCGCCGCACACACGTCGAGAACTTTTTCTCCAGGTTGCGGATCGAGAAGCCGGCAAGCAATGGCTGTGATTCGAGCTCCGTCTGAGCCAGCCGTTTAGTGATGACCGAATCGGCGAAGCGCTTTTCGGTTCGCCACGCCCGCAGCGCTGCCAGCGCGGTCCGGCGAGCGGACGGTTGTGCCATGCGCTTGGCCACGGATGATGCGCTCAGTGTGGCGTGATGCTGGCGCGACCGATGGAATGATAGCGGAAGCCGAGCTGGCCCATCGTCTCGGAATCAAACAGATTTCGTCCATCAAAGACGATCGGCGTAATCATTCTTTGCTTTACCAGAGCAAGATCGACATTGGCGAATTCGCTCCATTCCGTGGCAATAATCAGCGCTTCGGCGCCGTCGACCGCTTCGAGAGCAGAACCTGCGAACGCGACGCCCTCGATCGTCTTCACCTCGCGTGCCCTTTCCATACCTTTTGGATCGTAGGCGGTGACATGTGCGCCTTCGCGCAAAAGATTGGCCACCAGCTCAATCGCGACAGAGGAACGAATATCGTCGGTGTCCGGTTTGAACGTGAGTCCCCAGACAGCAATTTTCTTTTCGCGCAGGACCCAAAGCGTCTCGCGTATGACTTTGAGAAAACGCTCTTTCTGCGCCGTGTTTATACGCTGCACTTCCTTGAGCAAATTAAACGGAACACCAAGTTGTTCGCTGATCGTGATAAATGCAGCGATGTCCTTTGGGAAACATGAGCCACCGTAGCCGATTCCAGCATTGAGAAAATCGCGACCGATCCGCCGGTCCATTCCAATTCCATCAGCGACTTTTTCGACATCGGCGCCGCCTGCCTCACAAATAGCCGAAACGGCATTAATGTAGGAAATTTTTAGCGCGAGAAACGAATTGGCCGCGTGTTTGATAAGCTCGGCACTGTTAATGTCGGTAACGAGAATCGGTGCCATGAATGGCTCGTAGACCTTCTTCATCAGGTCGATGGCGTGTTCGCTTTGAGCCCCAATGACAATCCGGTCCGGATGCATCAAATCGGCCACGGCGCAGCCTTCGCGCAAAAACTCCGGATTGCTGACCACATCAAACTTCGCGCGATGGCGATTGTAACGTTTGATGGATGTGGCGACTTTTTCACCTGTTTTCACAGGCACTGTGCTTTTATCGACAATGACGCGATAGCTGGTCAAGACGCCTGCAATCTCGCGCGCGACCTTTTCGATGAAGCTAAGATCGACATCGCCATTCAGCTGTTGCGGAGTGGGCACGGCAATGAAAACGATCTGTGAATTTTCGACGCCTTCGCGAATGCTGCCGGTAAAACGCAAGCGATGGGCCGAAACGTTGCGATGGAT
>WNEZ01004933.1_pt1 | contig 12585 bp, 6 predicted proteins | sample 5400521 | NCBI WGS metagenome assembly WNEZ01 (sample SAMN13153339, study PRJNA577476) | soil metagenome | isolation source: 120 cm saprolite under Douglas fir tree site 2 hole 1 replicate 1 | place: USA:California | collected 2015-04-18 | reverse complement strand
GCTCCGCAAGGGCGTCAAGTTCCACAACGGCGAAGAGTTCAACGCGGAGTCGGTGAAGTTCAGCCTGGAGCGGGTCAAGACCCCTGCGCTGCGGGCGAGTTCCAACTTCCGTCCCATCGATCGCGTCGAGGTCATGGACGCCTACACGGTGCGCGTCCACACGAGCAAGCCGTGGCCGACCTTCGTGACCATCATGACTTTCACGCAGGCGGCCATGTACCCGGCCAAGGCCTATACCGGCAAGGACAGCGCCTTCATCTCGAAGAATCCCATCGGCACCGGGCCGTACCGCTTCGTGAAGTGGTCGAAGGACGAGGAGATCGTGCTCGAGGCGGACCCGGGTCACTGGCGGGGCTCGCCCAAGATCAAGACCGTCGTCTTTCGCCCCATCCCCGACGACGCGGTGCGGGTGGCCGCGCTCCAGAACGGCGAGATCGATGTGGCCGTCAATATCCCGCCGCATCTGGCCAGCATCATCGCGAACCATCCCAAGGCCTTCCTCACGACGGCTCCCAGTATCCGGACCCTCCAGCTCATGTTCGTGACGCACGAGTACGACGCGCAGCACAAGCTGATAGGGCCGTACAAGGGGCCCACCGTCGACAAGCGGGTCCGGCAGGCCATCGCGTACGCAATCGACGCCGACGAGATCATCAAGGGCGTGCTCGACGGTAAGGCCATGCGCACGGCGACCATGCTCACGCCGCTGCACTTCGGCTACGACGCCTCCCTCAAGCCCATCAAGCAGGATCTGGCCCGGAGCAAGAAGCTGCTCGCGGAAGCCGGCTATGCCGGGGGGCTGGAGATCACCCTCAACAGCCCGCAGGGCCGCTACGTGCGTGACAAGGAAGTGGCGGAGGCGGTGACGGGCCAGCTGAACAAGGCGGGAATCAAGACGACCCTCAAGACGTATGAGTTCGTGAACTACCTCAACAACCTCGTGTACCCGCACAAGCCAGGTCCCGTGTGGCTGATCGGCTGGGGCACGCCCACCGTCGACGCGGAGACCGTCTACGCGCCCCTCTTCCGCACGGGCAGCAACCTCAGCAACTATCACAACGCCGACTTCGACGGCATGGTCGACCAGGCCCAGACGCAGATGGACGAGAAGCAGCGCCTGGCCACGTATCACCGCATCAACAAGCTCTGGGTCGAGGAGATGCCCGCGGTGCCGCTGTACCAGCAGCTCGATCTGTACGGCGCGAGCAAGCGACTCAACTGGAAGGCGCGGAGCGACGAGCGCATCAAGGCCTTCGACATGTCGCTCAACAAGTAAGCGCCGGCTGCCTTCCCTGGGCGGCCCGCCGCCTCTCGGGAGAGACCAGGATCGTCGAGGAGGGCCATGACCTGGATCCGAATCTTGTCCCTGATCGCGCTCGCCGTGGCGCCTGCGCTCGACCATTCGGTCGCCTCCGCGGCCCCGTCCGGCAAGGTCATCATTGCCCAGGGCGTCGATCCCAGCACACTTGATCCCATGAATCATCAGGAGTCACCCGCGGCCAATGTGTGCCGGAACATGTTCGACACGCTGCTCGAGCGAGACCAGGACCTGAAGATCCAGCCCATGCTCGCCCGCGAGCTGCCCCGGCTCGTGTCGCCTACCGTGTGGGAGTTCAAGCTCAGACCCGGAGCCAAGTTCCACAATGGCGAGCCGGTGGACGCTGAGGCCGTAAAGTTTAGCCTCGAGCGCCTCGTGGACCCCAAGCTCAAGCTGCGCGGATCGCCACCCTTCGCCCCCCTCAGCCATGTCGAGATTGTCGACGCGCTGACCGTCCGGATCCATACCAGGGCTCCGTGGCCGATCCTGGACACGCTGATGAGCGCCACCCAGGCGGCGATTCTTTCGCCCAAGCACTACCGGGACGAGGGCTCCTCGCAGGCGGGGCGGGCCCCTGTGGGCTCTGGGCCCTTCCGGTTCGTGCGATGGATCCGGGACGAGCGCATCGAGCTCGAGGCCAACGAGCAGTACTGGCGAGGCGCGCCCCGGGTCAAGACCCTCGTCTTCCGCCCCATCCCCGACGACGCGGTGCGCGTGGCCGCGCTGCAAAACGGCGAGGTTGATGTTGCCGTCAACATCCCGCCGCACCTCGCGACCATCATCGCCAATCACCCGAAGCTCTTCCTGACCACCGCGCCCAGCGTGCGGACCATCCAGCTCATGTACTACACACACCAGTACGACGCCCAGCACAAGCTGATCGGGCCGTTTCCGGGTCCCACGGCGGACCGCCGCGTGCGCCTCGCCATGAACCATGCCGTCGACGTGGACGACATCATCAAGAACGTGCTGGACGGCAAGGCCGTGCGCACCGCCCTCATGCTCACGGACAAGCACTTCGGCTTCGACCCCGGGATCAGGCCGATCAAACAGGATCTCGCCAAGAGCAAGCAGCTCCTCACCGAGGCGGGCTTTCCGAACGGACTCGAAATCATCCTCAACAGTCCGCAAGGGCGCTACGTGCGCGACAAGGAGGTGGCGGAAGCTCTCGCGGGCCAGCTGACCAAGGCCGGTATCCGGACCACGCTCAAGACGCACGAGTGGGTCCACTACTTCGGTACGCTCGCGTACAACCACCGCACGCAGCCAGTATGGCTCCTCGGCTGGGGCACCTCGACCTACGACGCGGAGACGGTCTATGTTCCGCTCTTCCGGGCCGGCCGCTTCCTCAGCAACTACTACAACGCCGACTTCGAAGGCATGATCGAGCAGGCGCAGGCGACCATGGACGCGAAGAAACGGGTGGAGATCTATCACAAGATCAACCGGCTGTGGGTGGAGGATGCGGCGGCCATGCCGCTCTACCAGCAGATCGATCTCTACGGCGCCACCAAGCGCACGGTGTGGAAGGCCAGGGGCGACGAGGCCATCAAGGGGTATGACATGGCCGTGAAGGACTCGAAATAGGAGGCCGGCAGGCCTATAATAGGCGTCGAGCGCGGCCGTAATTCAGTGGCAGAATGCCAGCTTCCCAAGCTGGACGTCGCCGGTTCGAATCCGGTCGGCCGCTCCATATCGGCCAAAGGGTTGCGGGGAGAATCCGCAACCCTTTGGTGTGTCGGCGGCTACGCCGCAGCCACTTTACTTGAAGCGCCGCTCGATCCAGCCGAGGAAGGTCGTCACGCCGGTCTGGAGGAAGGACTCGCACTCGTCGGGAAGCCTGGTGCCTTCACGGAAGGCTTCCTGGATCACGTCATCGCTTCCGCACCAGAGAGAGACGCGCCTTCCCGTCTTCCTGTCGATCTCGGCCAGCACCACTCCGGGCGGCGGCGTGAAGCGGGCGGGTGAGGTCTGTCGCACCGCCGTCTGCATGATGGGTCCCCAGATCGGCAGGGCGGCCTGTGATCCCGTGAGGCCGAGGGCAGTGCCGTCGTCTAACCCTACCCAGACGCCCACGACCAGGTCGGGCGTGTAGCCGACGAACCAGGCGTCGCGAAGACCGTCGGTCGTTCCCGTCTTTCCCGCCGTCATCTCCTGGAGGCCCCAGGCGGAGCTGCGGGCGCCCGTGCCCCGGCGCATGACGCCGCGGAGCAGATGGTTGATCAGGAAGGCGGACTCGGCGGACACGGCGCGCACGGACGGGGGGAGGGGCGCGAGGGCGTGCCCGCCCACCGATGCCTCCGGGGCGATCGCCGTCGGGGCGACGCGGACGCCGCCATTGGCCAGGGTGGCGAAGGCGCCCGTGATCTCCAGCAGCGTCACCTCGGAGGTGCCGAGGGCGAGCGAGGGCACCGGGGCCAGGGGATGCTCGATGCCGACGGCGCGCGCCATGTCGGCCACGCGAAGAGGGCCCACATTCATGGCGACGCGGACGGCGGGGATGTTCAGCGACTCTTCCAGGGCGCGCCGCACTGTCACCGGCCCATGGAACTGCCCGTCCATGTTCCGCGGCTCCCAGTTGCCACCTCCCGCCGGAATCACCAGCGGCTCGTCGTCCACCACGGAAGCGGGCGTGATGCCGGTGCCGCGGCGCTCCGCCTCGAAGGCGGCCAGGTACACGAAGGGCTTGAAGAGGGATCCTGGCTGGCGGACGGCGCGATACGCGCGGTTGAAGGGCGTCTCGCCGTAGCGCCGGCCGCCCACGAGAGCGCGGATCTCGCCGGACGTCGGCTCTATGGCGATCACCGCGGCCTGCACCTGCCCGGCGAGCGGGGGCCGGTCCTTCTCGATGCGGGCGATGCCGTTCCTCACGGCACTCTCGGCCGCCCGCTGGAGGATCGGGTCGAGGGTGGTTTGCAACGCGATCTCGCCTGACTCCGGAAGCTTCGCCCGCCGCCCGAGCTCGAAGGCGACGAAGTCGACGAAGTACGGGGCGACCCGGGAGCCCTCGATCGATGGCCGCGGCAATGGCCGGGCGACAGCCCGCCGGGCGACCGCCGGCTCGATCAGCCGTGCCTCCTGCATGGCGAGGATGATGCCGTCCCGGTACTTCTTGTCTCGAGCGGAGAGCACCCGGTTCGGGGCGCGGATCGCGCTCGCCAGCCAGGCCGCCTCGTCGACGTCGAGGGCGGCCACGTCCTTGCCGAGAAAATGGCGCGCGGCGGCGGGAAGGCCGTAGACGGGCAGGTCGCCGTCGTGACCGAGATAGACGGAATTGAGATAAGCCTCGAGGATGCGCGGCTTGGAATACCGGACTTCGAGGAGAAGGGCGATGAGGGCCTCCCGAGCCTTTCGTCCCCACGTGCGTCGGGTGTCGAGGAACAGGGTCCGCGCCAGCTGCTGGGTGATGGTGCTGCCGCCCTCGCGGAGCTCGCCCCGCTTGAGATTGACGTGAAAGGCCCGCCCCACGGCGAGCAGATCGATCCCCGGATGAGTCCAGAACCGCCGGTCCTCGGCCACGAGCACGGCGTCGACGACTGGCCGCGGAATCCGCTCGAGGGGAACCCAGCTCTGCGCCCGGTGCGACGCGTAGATCGCCGCGATGGGTCGCCCGCCCGTCGAGAGCTGGCCATTCGCGTAGAGATGAATGGTCGGGACCCGCGGCCCGCCGGGCTCGGGAAGCGAGTAGTGCCAGGAGATCGCCAGCAGTCCGAGGATCACGGAGATTGCGGTGAGGAGCACGGTCAACCGGGTACGGCGGAAGGCTCGGAGCGATGTCGCACGCGCGACGGGAATCGGCTGGATACGCATCGATGGTCTCGGCGACGGAGACAGCATGGCGTGTGCCAAGCGTCTGACCCCCTGCCACCATCTCTAAGTAGCCGTGCCTGGTGGAGTTGTCATGAGACGCGTGGAACGAGCGCGCGCAGATCACCGGAATATTCTCGGCGATGCGAGTAGGAATTACCGGGTGTTGACGACGCGGCGAGACCCGAGCGACGAAAGGGCGACCCGGTAGCAGCGACGCGGCTCGAAAGACGAGTCGACGTCTTTTGAGAGCGAGTATTCCAGCTTTTCCTGGGCTTAGACGGGAAGGCGCTGCGCGAAGCGCTTCGGGCACGAGGCTTGCAGTACCCGGCCAGACGGAGTCGCGATCTCTTGCCGACATTAGCGAGAAATGATGCCGGCCTCGGCTCCACAAGGCTCATTGAAAGGCGCACATTGCTCAGCGCCCAAGGACGGAAACACCATGCGTGAGGTGATATGCGGGTCCCCGCCGCAGGAGGATCTTCTTCGGCCCGTGCATCGTCTGGGTCGTCTCGCTGTCTTCGCATCACTCGGGATCGCGCTCGTATGCGGCAGCCAGCCCGCGCTGGCCCAAAGCCAAGGGAAGGGCGACGAGGCTGGGCCACCGGCCAGCGGCCTCCCGCCTCTCGAGCTCGTCAAGTCCTCCATGACCCGCGTGCTCGCGCTGACCCAGGCGCAGGCCGCCGGCCCCGCCGCGAGCACCCAGCGCCGCGAGCTGCGGCTGGTGGCGGAAGCGCTGTTCGATTTCAACGAGATGTCGCGACGGATGCTGGGAGCTCACTGGAAGGAGGGAACGCCCGAGGAGCAGGCAGAGTTCGTCAGGCTCTTCACGGACCTCCTCGAGCGATCCTATCTGACCGCGCTCGGGCACTTCCCGCTGGCCACCATCAGCTTCGAGGGCGAGATGGTCAGCGGACCGTACGCCCTGGTCAGCTCACGGATCGCGGTGGGACATCGAGGGGCGGCGTCGCTCGAGTACCGTCTCCTGGAGACGGATGGGCGCTGGGCGGTGTATGACGTCGTGGTCGACGGCGTGAGCCTCGTCCTCAGCTACCGGAGCCAGTTCAATTCCATCCTGCGGACCTCCCGGTTTGCCGAGCTGCTGGATCGGATGAAGAGCCGCGAGGCGTATGTGACTCCGCGAAACGACTAGTGGCGCTACGGGACCTACACCCCGCCGCGGTCCCGCGCTGACGCAGGACCAGGTCAGGGACGCGGTCCCGCGGGGCTTTCCTGCGGAGATCCGCCGAGAGAACGACCGAGCTGTCCCCGCCACCGTTCGAACCACAGGCGCCCCCGCTCGAGGAAGAGATACACGACGGGCGTGGTGTAGAGCGTGAGGAGCTGGCTCAGGAGGAGGCCGCCCACGATGCTGATGCCCAGGGGCCGACGCAGCTCCGACCCGGTGCCGGTGCCGAGAGCGAGGGGAAGGGCGCCCAGGAGGGCGGCCATCGTCGTCATGATGATGGGGCGGAATCGCCGGAGGCAGGCAAGGTGCACCGCTTCCCGAGCGTTGCGACCTTCGCGCCGCTCGAGCTCGAGGGCGACGTCGATGACGAGGATGGCGTTCTTCTTGACGATGCCGATGAGCAGGATGACGCCGACCATGCCGATGATGGAGAACTCCATCTGAAATGCCATCAACGCCAGGAGCGCGCCCACGCCGGCGGACGGCAGGGTGGACAGGATGGTGAGCGGATGGATGTAGCTCTCGTAGAGGACGCCCAGGACGAGATAGACGGTGATCAGGGCGGCCAGGATGAGCATGGGCTGGGTGGAGAGGGCGGCCTGGAAGGCCTGGGCGGTGCCCGCGAAGCTCCCCCGGATGCTCGTGGGCATGCCGATCCGTCGCTCGGCCGCGGCAATGGCCGCCACCGCCTCGCCGAGGGCGACGCCTGGAGCGAGATTGAAGTACGTGGTCACCGCGGGGAAGAGTCCCTGGTGATTGATCTGGAGGGGGGCCGGGCTCGGCTCGAATCGGGTCAGCGCGGTCAGGGGCACCGACGTGCCCGTGCTCGACTGGACGTAGATGTTGCGGAGCGCGTCCGGATTCTGCCAGTAGCTCGGCGCCACCTCCATGACGACGTGGTACTGGTTCAGGGCCGTGTAGATCGTTGAGACCTGCCGCTGCCCGAAGGCGTCATAGAGCGTCTCGTCGATCAGTCGGGTGCTCACGCCAAGCCGCGCGGCGGTGGGCCGATCGATGGTGAGCGGGACTTGGAGGCCGGCGTCCTGCTGGTCACTCGACACGTCCCGAAGCTGAGGCAGGGTGCGCAGCGCTTGAAGGACCTTGGGCGCCCAGGCGCTCAGATCGCCGAGGCTGTCGGCCTGAAGCGTGAACTGGTACTGGGCGTTGGAGAGGCGCCCGCCCAGGCGGATGTCCTGCACGGCCTGGAGATACAGCGTGGCGCCCGGCACCCGTGCGAGCTTGGGGCGCAGGCGCGTGATGATCTCGTCGGCCGTGGCATCGCGCTGAGCGCGCGGCTTGAGGGACACGAACATGCGGGCCGAATTGACGGTGGTCCCGCGCCCTCCTCCACCTCCCGTATAGGCCGTGACGGTGGCCACGCCGGGGTCCGCGCGGACGATGTCCGCGAGCCGGCTCAGCTTCTCGCGCATGGACTGGAACGAGATGTCCTGGGCGGCCACGGTGATGCCGGCGAGGCGCCCGTTGTCCTGCTGCGGGAAGAAGCCCTTGGGGATGTTCCAGAAGAGGTAGATGTTGACGCCGAAGGTGACGGCAGCGACGAGGAGCGTGATGCCGGGATGTCTGAGCGCCCAGCCCAGGGTGACATCGTAGAGGCGAAGGATGCCGTCAAAGACCCGCTCGCTGGCCCGCTCGAAACGTCCGCGGTTGCCTGCGTCCCGCGAGCGGAGGAGGAAGGCGCACATCATCGGGGTGGTGGTCAGCGAGAGGACGAGAGAGATGAGGACCGCGATCGAGAGCACGGCGGCGAATTCCCGGAAGAGCCGGCCGATGAGGCCGCCCATGAGCAAGATAGGAATGAAGACCGCCACGAGCGAGATGCTGATGGACAGGACCGTGAAGCCGATCTCGCGCGCCCCGGTGATGGCCGCCTCCATCGGGGACATGCCCGCCTCGAGGTGGCGCATCACGTTCTCGACGACGACGATGGCGTCGTCCACCACGAATCCGGTGGCGACCGTGAGTGCCATGAGCGAGAGGTTGTCGATGCTGTAGCCGATGAGGTACATGAAGGCGAAGGTGCCGATCAAGGACACGGGGACGACAACGCCGGGAATGGCGGTGGCCCGGACGTCGCGAAGGAAGAGGAAGACGACCAGCACCACGAGGGCCACCGAGATCATCAGGGAGATCTGGACGTCGTGGACGGAGGCGCGGATGGTGACGGTCTGGTCGAGCACTGCCGTCAGCGTCACGTCGGCGGGCAGGAGCGCGTGGAGCTCCGGCATCTCCTCGCGTATCCGGTCGACGGCCTCGATGATGTTGGCGCCCGGCTGACGGAAGATGATGAGCAGGGCGGCCGGCCGGCCGTTGGCGAGACCGATCGATCGCAGGTCCTCGACGGAATCCACTACCTCGCCGAGGTCAGACAGGCGCACGGGGGCGCCATTCCGCCAGGCCACGATGAGCGGGCGGTATTCCTCGGCGAAGCGGATCTGATCACTCGTCCGGATCTCCCAGGCTCGCTCGGGCCCGTGGATCTGGCCCTTGGGACGATTCACGTTGGCATTCGCGAGCACCGACCGCACATCCTCCAGGCCGATCCCGTAGCTCGCCAGCGTCATGGGGTTGAGCTCTACCCGGACACCGGGTAGGGAGCTTCCGCCCACGAAGACCTGGCCCACCCCTTCGATTCGCGCCAGCTTTTGTTGCAGCACCGTGGACGCCACGTCGTACATCCTGCCGGTGTCCACGGTGGAGGAGGTCAGGGCGAGGATCATGATCGGCGCGTCGGCGGGGTTGACCTTCCGATAGGTCGGATTGGCGGGCAGATTCGAGGGGAGTTGACCCGCGGCGGCGTTGATGGCGGACTGGACGTCGCGCGCGGCGCCGTTGATGTCGCGGGCCAGATCGAATTGCAGGGCGACTCCCGTGGAGCCGAGGTAGCTGGCCGAGGTCATCTCGGTGATGGCGGCCACGCGCCCGAACTGGCGCTCGAGGGGAGTGGCGACGGCGGAGGCCATCGTCTCGGGGCTGGCCCCGGGTAGCGCTGCCGAGACCTGGATGGTCGGGAAGTCGACCTGGGGAAGCGGAGCGACGGGCAGCATGCGATAGCAGATGATGCCCGCGATCACGAGGGCCATCGTGAGCAGCGTGGTGCCGACGGGACGACGGATGGCGGGCGTCGAGAGGTTCACGAGACTCCCTCGGCGCGGGCGGACACGACGGTGACGGGTGCCTTTCGTCGCGCCGCGCGTGAGGCCAGCCGGTCGAAGGCGAGGTAGATGACCGGTGTGGTGTAGAGCGTCAGGAGCTGGCTCATGATCAGGCCGCCCACGATGGCGATCCCGAGCGGCTGGCGTAGCTCGGATCCGACGCCACGACCGAGCGCGAGGGGCACGCCGCCGAGGATGGCGGCCATGGTCGTCATGAGGATGGGCCGGAACCTGAGGAGACAGGCCTGGTAGATGGCTTCGTGGGCCGGCCGGCCCTCGGAGCGCTGAGCGTCCAGCGCGAAGTCGATCATCATGATCGCGTTCTTCATCACGATGCCGATGACGAGGATGATGCCGATGAGGGCGATGACGCTCAGGTCCAGCCGCGCCGCGAAGAGGGCGAGGAGCGCGCCCACTCCGGCGGACGGGAGCGTGGAGAGAATCGTCACGGGATGGATCCAGCTCTCGTAAAGGACCCCGAGCACGATGTAGACGGTGACCACGGCGGCCAGGACGAGGAGGGGCTCGTTGGCGAGCGAGGCCTGGAAGGCGCGCGCGGCGCCCTGGAAGCGGGCCTGCACGGTGATGGGCATGCCGAGATCCTGCTTGGCCGTCTCGATGGCCTGGACGGCATGGCCGAGCGACGTTCTCGGGGCGAGGTTGAAGGAGACGGTGACGGCGGGGAACTGCCCCTGGTGGTTCACGGCGAGCGGCGTGGCGCGCTCCTCGATGAAGGTGAAGGCGGAGAGGGGCACCTGGCCGGCCGTCGAGGACCGGAGGTAGATCTGCTGCAGGGCTTCAGGGCCCTGGCGGAAGTCGGGCTTCACCTCCAGCACCACCCGGTACTGGTTGAGCTGGGTGAAGATGGTCGAGACCTGGCGCTGGCCGAAGGCGTTGTAGAGCGCGTCGTCGATCATCTGGGGTGTGATGCCGAGCCGGGAGGCGGTGGCGCGATCGATGCGCACGGAGGTCTCGAGACCCTGCTCCTGCTGGTCGCTCGCCACGTCGCGGAGCTCGGGGAGCGTGCGGAGGCGCTCCACGAGGCGGGGCGCCCAGGTGGTGAGCTCGACGAGATTCGGATCCTCCAGGCTGTACTGGTACTGCGTCCGGCTCACGCGATCTTCCACGGTCAGGTCCTGGACGGGCTGGAGATAGAGCGTGATGCCGCCGACCTGGGCAAGGGAGGAGCGCAGCCGGTCGATCACCGTGCCCACGCTCACCCGCCGCTCCTCGAGGGGCTTCAGGGTGATGAGCATGCGCCCGCTGTTGAGCGTGACGTTGGTGCCGTCGATGCCGATGAAGGACGACAGCGTGGCCACGGCGGGATCGTTCAAGATGACGTCGCCGAGGGCGCGCTGACGCGTGGCCATGGCGGGGAACGACACGGCCTGCGGAGCATCCGAGATGCCGAGGATCACGCCGGTGTCCTGGGTCGGGAAGAGCCCCTTGGGGATGAAGACGTACAGAGCAAGGGTGAGCGCGAGCAGGCCTACGGCCACGAGCAGGGTGAGGCGCTGGTGCTCGAGGACGCGGCGCAGGGTGCGGGCATAGCCCTGGCGAAGGGCCTCGAAGACTCGCTGCGCGGTTCTCGCGAATCGATTGGTCTCGGCCTCCGTGTGGTGGCGGAGGAGCTTGGCGCAGAGCATCGGGGTCAGGGTCAGGGAGACGACGGCGGAGACGAGAATGGAGACGCTGAGGGTGATGGCGAATTCCCGGAAGAGGCGCCCCACGATGTCGCCCATGAAGAGGAGGGGAATGAGCACGGCGATGAGGGAGACGGTCAGGGAGAGAATGGTGAAGCCGATCTGCCCCGAGCCTTTGAGGGCCGCTTCCAGCGGTGAGTCGCCCGCCTCGATGTAGCGAGCGACGTTCTCGATCATGACCACCGCGTCGTCGACCACGAAGCCCGTGGCGAGGTGGGCAGCGTGCCCTGGAGCTGAGGCAGGAGCTGCTTCACGCGATCGACCACCTGGATGAGGTTGGCCCCCGGCTGTCGCTGGATATTGACGATGACGGCCGGACGGGTGCCCATCCACGCCGCCTGCCGGAGGTTCTCGGCGTCGTCCACGGCGTCGGCGACGTCGGAGAGGAGCACGGGCGCGCCGTTGCGGTAGGTGATGACGAGCGACTGGTAGAGGTCGCTCCTCACGAGCTGATCGTTGGCTCCGATGGTGTAGGCCTGCTGGGCGCCGTCCAGGCTGCCCTTGGCCTGGTTCACGTTCGCCGCCGCCACGGCCTGTCGGACGTCGTCCAGGGTCAGTCCGTTGGCGGCCAGGCGCGTCGGATTCGCCTGGATGCGGATGGCGGGCTTCTGTCCGCCGCTCAGGGTGACGAGCCCCACGCCGGGAAGCTGTGACATCTTGGGCACCAGGCGCGTGTCGGCGAGGTCTTCAACGGCGGTGAGGGGAAGCGCGTTCGACGTCAACCCCAGCGTCAGGATCGGCGCGTCGGCCGGATTCACCTTGCTGTAGACGGGAGGATTGGGCAGATCCTTGGGCAGGAACGACGAGGCGGCGTTCATGGCCGCCTGCACCTGCTGCTCGGCGATGTCGAGGGCCAGGCTCAGGTCGAACTGAAGCGTGATCACCGAGCTCGTGCTCGAGCTCGTGGAGGTCATCTGCTTGAGCCCCGGCATCTGACCGAACTGCCGCTCGAGGGGCGCCGTCACCGCCGAGGCCATCACGTCCGGGCTGGCCCCGGGATAGAAGGTCTGCACCTGGATGGTCGGGTAGTCGACCTGGGGCAAGGCGGAGACGGCGAGGAGGCGATAGGCGACGGCGCCTGCGAGAATGATGGCCGCGGTCAGGAGGGAGGTGGCGACCGGCCTCAGGATGAACGGCCGAGAGAGGTTCATGCGCCGGACTTGGCGGGAGGGCGATCGCGGCTCGTCGGCTCGACCCGTGAGCGCTCCTGCACCTTGTCGGCGCCGTCGACGATGACCGCCTCGCCCGCCTTGAGCCCGTCGCGGACGGGGGCGAGGCCACCTTCGGTCGGGCCGAGCCCGACCTTGCGAAGCTCGACCGTCTTGTCGGGTCGCACGACGTAGACGAAAGGCCCCTGCACGCCCCGCTGCACCGCCTCCACGGGAACCAGGACGG
>WNEZ01007429.1_pt1 | contig 12588 bp, 15 predicted proteins | sample 5400521 | NCBI WGS metagenome assembly WNEZ01 (sample SAMN13153339, study PRJNA577476) | soil metagenome | isolation source: 120 cm saprolite under Douglas fir tree site 2 hole 1 replicate 1 | place: USA:California | collected 2015-04-18 | reverse complement strand
GACCTTATTCTCAGCGCATGTCCGGAATGTAATCACAAATGGTCGGGCCGTTGTCCATTCTGTGTGCAACCTCTGAAGGTCGTTTGGCAAAGCAAAGTTCCCTCCTGTTCACATTGCGGTAAAGCGCTGCGACCGGAAGCGCATGGGAACTAGACCGCCCAACGAAGGTTTATCTGCGGGGGAGCGGCGTGGACGGAAAGACCAGGCTCGCGAACTTCAATATGTACGCACTCAGAATGGATTCGCTCGGTGAACTTCTCCTGACGGATTTTCCTGGAACGCGGCAAAGCATGCCTACGGTGCTCATTGTGGATGGCGATGACGCTTTCCGGAGACAGCTTCGCACGCTTTTCGAGCGTGGCGGCTGCTTCGCCCCCTGCGTGGAGGCCGCAAATGGGGCCGAAGCCCTGGATATGGCAAAGCGGCTATTGCCCGAACTGGCCGTCTTGGACTTCTCATTGCCAGACACCAGCGGATTTGAATTGGCTCAGGAGCTGAGAGCAGTCGGGCCTGAACTGCAGATCTTTATGCTGGCGACTGACTATAGTGTGGACATAGAGAGAATTGCTCAGTCCTTTGGAATAACTGCCGTCTTTTCCAAACTGGATGATCTGGCGGCACTCGTGGCGAATGCCCGCGCCGCGTGCGGAATCGAATGAGGCGGCTCCAATCGAAGCGCGTTTGAGGGTGCCACTATCTGGAATCGCGTTGCGAGTCACGGGTCGTCTGTCAGGGTCGACCCAGCGTTCGACCGCCGCTGTCGAGTCCACTAACACTCCATCCCTATCAAGCAGCACGCCCCGGCAGGGAAGTGAAGCCATGATTCATGGCAGGCAAAATGTGGCCGATTGCGAAACGAGGAGCTTCGGATGACATAACTTAGTCAAGTATGAGTTTATGAAGCAGGTGAATATTCACGAGGCCAAAACCCAATTTTCACGGCTGCTGCGCCGCGTGGTCGCCGGCGAGGAAATTATCATCACGAACCGCGGTGTTCCGGTGGCCCGGCTGGTTCCCGTTCCCGTGCCCAAGCCCGTGCGAAAACTTGGACTCTGTAGCGGTACGTTCAAGGTTCCCGATGACTTCGACGCACCGTTACCGGATGAGATTTTGGATTTGTTTGAAGGCCGAAAACCTAAGAAAAGAAAGAAGTCATGAAACACCTGGTGGATATGAGCGAACATATCCACAGTCAGCTCTCACAACCCAAACTAAATCATCGGGCTCTTACCCGGTGGGCATAGTGCTAGCAATTTGGAGGGGACGACTGAGCAGCCCAACCGATGATGGCCGAAACGTAATGCAATAAAGTAACGATCCACTACAACCAGTCACCACTCACAGCCATGCCCGCAACGAAGAACGCTCCCATAAGAATCATTTGCAGCACTGCCACCAGGCTAAATGCAAACCACCGAAATCCTTTCATTCGATAAACCCAGAATCCAGCCAATGCTAGTGAGAGCCAGCCAAGGATTCCAGCGGTGGTGCTTGCTATCGAATTCGGACTAGTGCGTAAGAAGCTCGGGCCGGAAGCAGGGTACAAAACTCCAATAGATATCACGACAGGAAAAAACAGCAGCTGTGTCAGTGCGAGCCAATGTGACCCTCTCCATAGAGGGTTCCGAAATGGACGTTGCTTCAAGAATGCAATCGCAAGGCTCAGGGAAGCAGAGACAAAGATGATGAGGAAGGGCGGAAGGAAAAACAGGGATTCAAGGCTCCAAACGGAAAGAGTCCAGAATTGTCCCGCAAAATGGCTGAGAGTCACGAGATTCAGTGTAGACTCGCACCACTTTGCAATCTACCTTCGCCTTCATCCATGTGCCCACTGCTAAAGTGGGAGAGCCAATATGACGCAGTAGATGGGCGAAGCCGGATGTGATGAGAAATGCAGGGAAGTTGGGGTGGGAGACGGGGCTTGAACCCGCGACATTCGGTGCCACAGACTGAAAATCTGTTTGTGGGCCGAATGTTTTCAACAGGATGGAATCTCGGTGTGTGTCTGAAATCATGGTTGTTGGGCAGGAGTGGACAACAATTGTGCAATGGTTTGTGCAATTGCTTTTCAAGCGCCGGTTTGGTGTGAAAAATAGCATGGTCAAGTGCCTCAGTTTGGGGCGGAATTTTCCGCATTCTTGGAGAAGAGTGAGTCTATTTTCGCCATGGCGCGGACTGCATCTTCTGGCAAATCTTTGATGTAAAACTGCTGAGTTGTCGCAACGTTGAACATCTAAATCCGAACTACTGGCCAACGCGATACCGAAGATGGCACAACAACACGTGGGAATCCTGTGCACACTATAGGAAGATGCTTTCCAGATGGCTGTTCAAGATTCCGCTGCAGGGGTTCACCATTTCACCTTGTGCGGCGGAATGTGGTCTCGTTCGTTTGAGTTGGCTCCGTTCACGAATGTCAAAACTCAGCTCTCGTGTTGGCCTCAAAAATGCTGGAGCATTCCTTGCGGGCTATTTGGTCGGAGGCCCCAATCTCCATGGCTCTTGATGCCAAGGGAGACCAAGAATTTAATAGGCCCAGTACGGGTAGCCCGCGCCAATTTCACTCCGTTTAAGGCCTGTTCGTGAGAGAAAAGCCGGGTGCGAAGATGTGGCAGAAAAACTGTCCGGTTTGTAAGAAACTATTGCAAAAGAAGCATCCTGCAGAGACGGTCTCATGCCCCTGCGGTAAGTATGTCTGGAAGTGATAGCACAGCCTGAATTCCCTCCCGGATTCCTGTAACAAGAACCACCTGTATAGATGTGAATGGCACGTAGGTCAAGCATAAATGGCAATACTTAACCACATGATAGGCTCATAACCCTGTCTCCGCGTTTCATTTTCAGAACCACAACTTTTTCTTTTTTTTGCTCCGCGATGCCTTTCCTGGGGTCACCGCCTGGACCTCATTTGAAACAGCACTCTCACCGCAAGGAGGCGTGGTAATGGTAATCTTCGCTGGACATGCAGGGAGTACCGCCGTAACGACGTAGTACCAAGTCTGTCCAGCAGCCACGCTTGTGTCTGTGTAGGTCAGAACTCCCTTTTCGGAATAGCCGATTCGGCAGCAATAGCTGTAGCAAAGTCCATTTACACAAGTCTCGCCACCGCCCTGCGTCGCACTCCTATAAACTTCGTAGGTCGGCGTGGACGGACAGGCAATCGTGTTGCCGTTCACGTCTAGGCAGGTCGCGGCGTTCCATGTCAACGCGACGCTGTGCCCTGCTGGCGTACTGGTGACTGTTATCCTGAGCGAGAGGAAAGAAGCTTGCTGTTGTCCAAAGGCAGACAGCGGAAGCCAGAGAAGGGCTGCCAAGGGCAGGAGTCGTTTCATTGGACTTCCTCAATTTAGTTTGTCAATATCCTCTACCGTCTCTCTTACGTCAAGCACCCCGCCCGTGTATCGGATGATGCGTGGTCCCTTAAAAATACCCCTCTCCCGAGTGTTTGGCCGCAACGCCCCGCCGGAGAGAATGTTGGGAAATCGTCTTGTAATCAGTTCCATCCAGCGCGCACGTCAACGACCCAGCTAAAGGAAAGGCTGTCACTTTCGCTTCTTAATGGAAGATTATGAGCACGACCAGCGAACAGATATGAACCCCGCGTTCGAGTGGTATGTCGGCATCGACAATTCGGGCGCTCAGACGCCCACGTCGAGTCTTAAGGGTCTGCGCGTTTACGCAGCCGACCGTTCGACCGCCCCGCAGGAAGTCGAGCCGCCACCCAGTCCACGTAAATACTGGACTCGCAGGGGTATCGCCGAGTGGCTGGTTGAGAGACTCTGCGAAGGGCCGACGACGCTCGTCGGCATCGACCATGGTTTTTCATTCCCGGTGCAATACTTCGAGCAGCACGGATTGCCGCTCGACTGGCCGTCCTTCCTAGACGATTTCCACCGCCACTGGCCGACTGACGATAACATTTACGTTGATTTTGTCCGAGACGGCAGCATCGGAAACGCTGCGGCCCGCTCAGGCAATCCTCGCTGGCGGCGGGTGACCGAACTGCGAGCACGTACAGCCAAATCCGTGTTCCATTTCGACGTGCAGGGGTCGGTAGCGAAGTCCACGCACGCAGGCATTCCGTGGCTGCGTTACATCCGGCAGCACGCTGAGGAACCCGTGCATTTCTGGCCGTTCGATGGTTGGAGCGTGCCGCCCAATCGCTCGGTGGTCGCGGAAGTCTACCCTGCGCTTTGGAGGAGGACTTTCCCAAGCGCAGGGCGAACGTCCGACCAGCAAGACGCCTTTGCTATCGCCAAATGGTTGCAACGTGCGGACGGCGATGGCAGCCTTGAAAAATACCTCAGCCCGAATATTGAACCGCACGAGCGCAAGACGGCTGAGATTGAGGGCTGGATTCTCGGGGTTTTGTAGAGTTCTAAGAGCGCAAGGCGAACGAGCCGATTGCATGTAGAATCCGAAAATTGGAGGGATGGATATTGGGTCAGGTTCGAGAGGAATCCGATTCAATCGGAGAAGCAATGACCACGGCCGTTTTCAAAACACAATCAGGCGAGCACATAGTCACCAGAAAGCAGCTACTGGCAGCAATGAATGAATTTGACTTGCGATACCGTGCGACTGAGCAGGACGCAGGAACTATCTATGCCGTGGAGGAGGGTGGGAAGCGGTATCCCCCAAAGCGGATACTCGAACTTGCTACCGGCGTGCCGAGGGAAAAGTTCTATGGGGGCGAGCCATCGAACAACGTGTTTCACAGCCTTGGATTTCTCATCTCGAAAGTGCATCCCGAGATGGGTTGGATAACACCAGAGGAAATCGCTTTGGAACAGGCCCGGCTCAAATCACCTATTCCAAATATAGACGAGCTGTTGAAAGACCTATTCGCCAGCACTTGGCTTCGGTTGCACGACGATTACGCGAAACTGGCTGACTCGGGGTATCCAGGCGTCTACGTATTGGCATATACGGATGAAGACTTGGTCGGACGGAGGGTAAACGAGCAGGACATTTATTATGTCGGCGTAAGTCACGTTGGGGTTCGGAAGAGACTAAGGCAGTTCATCATCGGCCTTGAAGATGGCGGGCACCACAGCGGTGCCAAGCGTTTCTTTTTCGATGTAGCAAAGCAAATCCCCTATTCAAAGTTTGCGGGAAGAAAGGCGTTCTTTGTCTCTTCCGTCTCAGTGCCCTGCACATATCTCAAGAATGGACGAACACCTTTGGATTTGCAGAAATTGGGTGTTGTCGCTGAACTTGAATGGTACGTGCTCGCTTACGTGAAGGAGAAGGTCGGAAGCGAACCGTGGCTGAACAAAAAATAATGTGCGTCTGGCGAATGCTACCCACACAGATAGAAAGCTTAATCGTACCAACATCTCGGACGGCCCGATGAATCTGCTCGTGATTGGCAGTTGCACCGGCGAGAAGGAAATTGGTAGTTGCCCATACCTGTTCACGGAAGCAGATTTTGATAATGCACCCATGTCTTGCCGACGTGAGGCTGAGCTATACGCTTGGGGATTACCGGCTGTTAGAGCTCTACACTGGCTGGCAACATCGCTACATGGCGAGAGGCATCGATGCGCTTCGACACACATTCGGCACATCGTGCTGCACCCTGAAAATAATCTCTGCTGGATATGGACTAGTCGATGAAAATCGCACGCTTGTGCCATACGAGGCCACTTTTCAAGGTAGGCCCCCACAGTGGGTGCGCGAACGCGCCCAGAGACTGGGAATCCCGCAGGCAATATGGGAATCCGCTCAGGGCTTCGAGTCCGTCGTGTTCCTGCTCGGCAAGGAATACTTCCTCAGCACGCACCCTCCACTCCTCCCAGACCGGAAGCAGCGGTTCATTTTTTTTACTTCCAATCTGCGAATTCCGTTCGACCCAGATTCGACTGTAGTTCTGGCGGGTAAGAGCGAAACTCGATTCGGCGCTGGCATCGTCGCACTCAAGGGTAAAATGTTTGAATTATTTGCGTATGGGCTGTGTGCGAACCGTGAGAGGTGGACTCATGTGCTGGCTGACAAGACCCCGGCAAGCGTGTTGAATCTGATTGAAGCAGGTCGGAGAAACGAACGAGGCGGCGAGCCGAGCTGACAAACCCGCACATCAAGCCGCGCTAATTTGGATACGAGGGTGATATGAGCCTCGGTCCATCTAGTTTGGGGTCCTCCATAGCCTTCTTGACCACGCCAGATAGGCATCTGGGGTGCAAACCACTACGCGGGACATGCGCCTGCAACGGTCAAACTGTTCTGGGACACTCGGAACAAAAAGAAGTAGAATCAGTTTTCCTTCCTCTGTGATGTTAACGCAAATAGTGTTGACAGTTCTGTAACCCAGACTATGGCCGCCATCACCCCGTCGAACTGGTAACGCTTTTCCTAAACTCGGCTAATAGCACATCGAATGCAAGCTTTCCGAGCAATTTGAAATCGCCCTTTACATCACGGGCTTTCCGAACGGCTCTGCCCAACGGCGTATCGTCTTCAAGTTCTCGTCCGGGCTCTGGATTTCCGAGCCGCGTGAATCTGAGGGTTAGGTAGGCGAGTAAATCCGCCGCCTGTAGCCCGGGCAGAGCTTTGCTGTCGCCCGGTTGAATCGTGCCGAGTTTGTATGCATGCGGATATTTGCTTGTTTTCGTTTCTTCAAAGTAGCTCTGGGCATACCCGTTGAGCGCCTTGCTCTCATCCACAACGAACTCAACCAAGTGCCCGTCATCGCAGTATCTCGCCATGCTCTGCACAGCGAACAGGAAAGCCGCGAAATAAGGTTTCGTCGGTGCTCCGCCTTTTTGATATTTGCCGTGCTCGTATACACCGCCAGTCAAGTAGCGCCGTTCGTCCAAACCCAGTGCGTTCCAATCTGCTGCAACTACTGCGGAGCCAATAGGCCAAATCTTGTAACGTCCAATTACACCGAGCAGTTCGTCTAAGAAACTTTCGCACTCTTGTTTAGTCCAACCGCCATACTCTCCGACGGTCTTGCCGCCCGGTCTAGACCAAAATCTGTTCGCGTGAAACTCGTCCAGACCGCGACTCTTAACGGCCCTCTCCCAGTCAAGGTTGAACTGTTTCCAATAGTGCGTCCCGCCAAAATATCCCGCTGCTACACAAATCGGAGAGTCGTTTGCGTGCGTCCCACTATCGTCAATGAAAGCTCGGAGCGCCTTCTTCATCGTGTCGTCCCAATTATTCGTGCGATGTACAAGATGGTTTTCGCTTTCCCACGATGCCGCCGCAACAGCGGAGCGATATCCACATCTCTATAGTATCCCGACCGGGTGCAGTGGCGGTTTGCAGTATCCAGAGGCAGTCAACATCGAACGCATCGCTATTGGGGTTTGTCTGAGGGTGCTATTTGTACCTGCGCGGCAGGAACCTGGTCAGATTTCCGCGTCTCGACGCTGACCACGTTAAACGTGCCATTGACGTCACGCGCTTGGACGGTTTTTGTCTACTGCGCACCGGAGGCACCGTACTTCACGATATATTTAGTTTTTGCGCTTACTTGCACACCAGCGTTCGGGTCACCCGAATTGGGCTGCTCGACCTGCTGCTCGGTTGTTTCTCCACCTGAATCCTTTTTCTGGACGGTCGTTACTCGCCGGTTCAAGTGCAGGCTGCCGTCCGGAGCTAATCCAGGAACTTCCGTGGAATATGTCTCGACGGTGTTGCTTTTTTCTCCGGCGGCGGTTTCTGTCTCCTTGTCAACGGTGCGTGAAATTTCTGAAAGTCTGCCCTCTGAATCGGGGCGCGAAACGCGCTCTTCGCGGGTTCGATTCTTGCCGTCTTCCTTGATTGTGCTTTCTTTTACTTCGCCCACTTCCCAGTTGCCGCTGGAACCCGGTCGTAGCATTGTCTTCTTCACCTCGACCCTGTGGTCAGCGCTGCGCTTTTGCAGCTCCTGCGTCTGCAGGGACGGAGTCAAGCGGCCGTTGCCGTCCAGAAGGTAAATTGTGGTTTTCGTCTCCTGCGCGTCTGGGCTTGTCTTTCTCGTGTCCGCGACTTCACGTTGCATAACCTGAAGATTTCCGTTCGCATCAGAATTCGAGGCCGTGCGTACCACCTGGGCATCGCCGTTGGCTGAGCTTCGTGCTTCTTCTTCCGTTACCTGCACCAGATTCCTTTGTCCATTCACATCCCACCTGTAGGTGCGCTCCACCGTACGGGTCGTCGTAGCATTTACCTGGACCGTTTCCTTGTCGGTTTCATAATCGGGCTGGTACCGGCCATTGGGCCCAAGTACCTCCACCTTCTGTTTATCCACACTCCGGTCGCCGGACTTGACGTGGCTCTCCATCGTCCGCGACGGATTGGTGTTGTATACAGAAGTTTGCGTGGTCGCCGTCCAGGATTCGTTAGTGTTGTTCGGCTGGGCCTCTTGCGCCTGTGCATAGACAACTGAGCCGACGCAAAGAATAACAGCAATGAACAACTTGACCAGAAGCTTGGTCGTAGACACAGCGAGCTGGTTTTCAGGCTGTGATGATGCCATGGTCTTGCACCTTTCACTTGGTGCCCTGCCGTCGAGCACGCGTCAGCCAGAAGTTCAGATTTAAACCTCTAGCTTGTTCATCGTATGCTTCTCCTGCCCTTGGACGCAACGAATTTGCAACCGAAGCAGGTCCCAGCGAGGTCAGCGGGGTTCCTACGTTGCTTTCAGCGTTTGGATTCTGTTGCAAGATGCGTTGCAAGTTCCACACCCGACCAAGCCCAAACCAGACCTTTGTTCCCGCCAAAAAAATAGTTGTATTTCTAAGGATGATGTAGAACATACTCCGTCATCGCTGGGACAAAGTGGAAGGCCCAGCTTAAAGGAGCTAAATCATGAAACGCATCCTAGTGTTTATTATTGCCTGTGCCCTGACGGGTGTGGTTGTCAGCACCCAAGCCAAAAACGTACCCGCCGACGTGCAAAAAGCTTTAATTGCGCTCGACAAGGAATGGGGCGAGGCCGGAGGCGATACCGCCAAGCTGGACAAAATTATAGGCGACAGCATGCTGGGCATCGGTGCCAAAGGCGAAGCACAAGACAAACAGCAGTTGATTGCTTCCAATAAAGCTCTCAGCGCTGATGTCACGAATAGTACGTATACCGCAGACGAATATAAGTTCGACATGCCCAGCTCTGACGTTGTCGTGATGACACACCGCGGAACAACTAAAGGCATGCAGAATGGCAAAGAGGTCACCGAGTCGCACCGCAGCCTGCACGTATTTCAGAAGCAGAATGGCCAGTGGCAGGTAGTGGCCAACGCGCAATTGCCCATCGCACAATAAAGCGTAGAACTGTCGGCTGCAACGCGTGCAGAGGAACACTTTGGGCTTCTAATGGTTCAGGGGCACCTTGTGGTCAGGGACGGCGTGCTATGCACGGACAGCCCGTCGATGTTTAAAAAATAGCGAAGCGCCTTGTGCAGCAAACACTAGCGGGCAGCGGCAAGAGCAATTCCCTCGCACCTTCAGGCGTCTTGGGATTTATCGTGTGTGGCATCGGCCCGGGCTCAAACCGTTACGCTGCGGCCTTCCCCGCCCTGACGTGATGCACGGAAGAGTTCTCCACCGGCAGCGTTTGAATATTCGGGCTTCCCTTCATCAGTGGTGAAAGTTTCGACGCAACTTCCTGGAAAAGGCCGTTGTCGTAATTCTCCACATCCGCAGCAGTCTTCCACAACGTCATGCAGGAGAATTGGCCAGTAGCCGGGTCCAGAGATTCGATATTATCCACAAAGCCAGGCTGAGATTGAATCCGAGGAAGGAACTGCTCGTTGAGGTCCTTCCTGAAATCGTTCACCTTGGCCGTATCTATCGTGCAACTGATGATGCGTGAATACATGCTTACCTCCTTGGCTGAATTGGTCCACCGGGGAGCGCACCGCGGGGGAAAGCTGGGCACTCCGGAAGGTAGACGAACGATAGTCCCGATTGTTGTGGCCGTCAATCCGAATCGCGGCTAGAACAAGTATTCTTCGGCCTCCCGCAAGAAATGCGCCCCTCCGCTTCTGCGAAAAGACTTGAGAGACAAAATAAATGAGTCGTTGATTCTACTCGGTGGCGGCCCCGTACCCGCTTCCACTGGCCGAGGAATGGTAGAATTCGTGAATGGCTGATGAGGTTGATTGGAACTTCAACAATTCCTCCATGAACGAGTCCACCCTAAAACCACTTTGTGAACAAGTCGACAAAGACTTCGGGCTGCCTGCAGACAAGTATTACCGCTACTTCGCTGTCGCACCCGATGAATTTCTGACAGAGAAGGTCGGCTCGTACTTTCGTGGTGTGCAATTCTCCACGACGGCAACGGATGAGGTTTCTTCCCACGTTCGGGACCGGTACCTTCCTAGCGGCACGACGCACTACGGTTATTTGGTCTACATACGGGACACTACGTGCATTGACCCAACGGGTTGTGTAGTGACGTACGCGCACGAACTGCAACACATTGTGCAGCACGAGCGTTTCCCAAGATTGATGAAGCCTAATTCAGTCCTTCGTACAATGCTCAAAGATTTTATAGAAACGGCAACAGAAATTGATATCCCCATCGAAGTTGACGCGAACATCGTGTCCAAGCGGGTCGCTGAGAAAGTGTGTGGTGTGGAATCCGTGCGGAGGTTCGCAGAAGAACAGGTTCGTTTCATGAAGAAGAAGGGTGCGGTCGAGCAAGTAATCCGGTGGGAGTTCTTCCGGGATACGCCGTCTTCACACCCTTACGATTACGTGGATGAAACGCTAGAGCTCGTACAGAAATACAGGGGGCAGATGCCCTTCGGAGTGGACATCGTCACACCAGATTGGTGGAAAGGCCCCTTTGACGAATACCCGGCAGGTGCGTAGTAAGTTGTTCGCAGTCTTAGTGAAGAAAATGGCGGGACCGAGCGGACTTGAGCGGAATTTCTGGCCGGGGCTGGCGAATCCTCCAGCCTTTTTATTACAATTCATCAGGAGAAAAGAGGCTGTGAAAGAAGAGGAATGGGTCGAACTGACTGATGGCAAGCGCAAAATCATCATGCCTCGTCGGGAAATGGTGAACTTGGCGCAGCGCATCTCTCGGGTGTTCGCTTAGTGCGAAACGAATTGACCCTCCTATCAACGTAAATCCAAGAACGGATAGAAATGTCAAGAGGGAGCCATTGTTTCACGCCACTGTTCTGCGGCCCAGAAGGTCCGGGCATAGAGGTTGACCATGTTAAGTAGAGCAGGCGATGTCTGCGGCTGCGAGAGCGAAGATTTCGAAGGCAACAAAAGAGCGGTGGGCAAAGTTTAGAGCAGCGAAGGCGAAGGGGAAACACTAAGGCCGCTAATTTTGCACATCCGAAGCCATCTACTTGTGTCCCTCAATTGCGAGATAGGGCACAAACATGTCACCAGCCCAATCACCCAGATGAAGCTGGGTTTGAAAAGCTCCCGAACGTCCGGGCCGTTGCGGTGTTGTAGTCAACGAAGCAATCGGCGCGTTGGCACGTCTTGGTATCGCCCGCGGCTATACGTTGCAAGGCGACACAGACAAGGCTCGCCAGGCATATCAGGATTTCCTCACGCTCTGGAAAGACGCTGACCCTGACATTCCTCTCCTCATCGCTGCAAAGTCCGAATACGCGAAGCTAAAGTAATTTCGTCGCTCAGGATTGTGACGCCGGTGTGACGCAAAACCTGCCCACCCTGACAAAGTTGACACCATTGACACTGACGGGCGATTGAATCGAAACAACTTCTTTGTTTGCAAGACTGCCCGGCGAATCCGGCTTACAGGCCCGTCCGCCAATCCTGTCTGTTTCCAGTACCTTACGGAGCTCTTTTCGCGATTGTGACGCCGCTGTGACAGAAACACCCTCCTTCTAGAAGTATCTTGGCATCCAGAATCGAATGGCTGCTGCGCGTTGACTTGCCTGCCTAAAGCGGTGCAACATCCATTTTAAGGGATGAGACTTGACCGGCACCGCCCAGACGCTGGAAGCAATTACCGACCACGCGCGTTACCTTCAGGAGGTCCGAAGGGAGGACCTGCGCTCTGGCGACCGTGTGATGGTTACGACGAGGAATTCTCTCTATCCCCTCTGGGCGCTTAGCGGTAGGCACTTCTGGGTTTGGGGCGGATGGTTCGACCGACAAGGCACATCGCCTCAGCGAGTGAGCATCAATGGCTGCACGTGGGGCGGCAGTGCCCTCAAGCAGGACATTATTGCTGCGCCCGGCCTGCGGCTGGAGTTTGGGAATCGAGTCCTCACCACTCCAATTAGACACGTCCGTCTTATTCGGGCCTCTCACGCACAATCAACACCGAATTAGCTGCACTTTGTTCGTCTGAGCCCGTCAGCTTCCCCTCACGTTGGCTACACTCCCGTGAAAACCTAAGATTCCGCCAGTCGCTGTCCATGATTGGCCAAACCATCTCGCACTATCGCATCCTCGAAAAGCTTGGGGGCGGTGGCATGGGGGTCGTTTACAAGGCTGTGGATATCCGTCTTGACCGTGAGGTCGCGTTGAAGTTCTTACCAGACAATTTGGCACAAGAACCGCAGGCACTCGAACGTTTCAAACGCGAAGCAAAAGCCGCTTCGGCACTCAACCATCCCAACATTTGCACGATTTATGATATCGGCGAACAGAATGGCA
>WNEZ01004144.1_pt1 | contig 12588 bp, 10 predicted proteins | sample 5400521 | NCBI WGS metagenome assembly WNEZ01 (sample SAMN13153339, study PRJNA577476) | soil metagenome | isolation source: 120 cm saprolite under Douglas fir tree site 2 hole 1 replicate 1 | place: USA:California | collected 2015-04-18 | reverse complement strand
AGCCAGGCCTATCGGGTATATGCGATTTGAGGGCACGTTCTGACCAGCGTTACAAGCAATAACTGCCTCAGAGGTCGAGGAAAGCGGTGATCGAGGCGGGATCGTCCATCATGCGCAAGCGAAAACCGAGTCTTTTGCAAATCGTCAACATGCCGAAATTGTCTCGTAACACTTCGGCCACAACGCGGCTTAGCTTCTCGTCCCGCGCGATCTGGACGAGGCGGCGGAACAATTCCATTCCGAGGCCTCGATTCTGATATTGATCGGACACCAAGACGGCGAGTTCGGCCTCATTTCTGGCGTGTAACTTGATCAGTCTGCCGACCCCTAGAATCCGATGCTGCCCTGTATTCGGATCTTTGTGGTCAGCGACTAACGCCATTTCGCGATCGTAGTCCACAAAACAAATACGAACCAGGCGTTCGTGTGCCACCCGCGACCTCAGGCTTAGTGAGCAAAAATAACGCAAGTACACACTCCGGTCCGAAAGCGTCTCGTGAAGCTTCGCCATCAGTGGTTCGTCTTCAGGGCGGATAGGCCGCAGAGTAACCTCGGTTCCCTTCTTCATTACCCATGACGTGACATATTGCGCAGGGTACGGACGAACCGCCGGTTTCGGGAGGTGATCGGGGTCCGTCGCTGGATCATGCAGGACCACGCGGGCGTCGAGCGCCAGCAAGCGCTCCGGTGAAGCCAGCAGAGGATTGATGTCGATCTCCGCGATCCAAGGCTGCTCGACCACAAGTTGACTAAAACGGACCAACAGGCCCTCGAGCGCCACTAGATTGATGGGTTGACGCCCGCGAACGCCCTTGAAGGCTGCGAAGATTCGCGTTTGCTCCATCATTCTCTGTGCAAGCGTAGTGTTGAGTGGTGGAAGCGCCAAAGCACGGTCTCGATAAACTTCCACCAGTTGCCCGCCGGAACCAAACAGGATCACGGGCCCAAACTGCGGATCCACGCTGCTGCCGAGGATCAACTCGTAGCCATCCAACCGCACCATGGGTTGCACGGTCACGCCCATGAAATGTTCAGGACCGGCTTTCTCGCCGACGCAGGACTTGATGGCGCGAAACGCGGACCGGACCGATTCTTCATCCGGCAAGTTCAGTTTTACGCCACCCACATCGCTCTTGTGCGTGATCGTCTCGGAGAGCACTTTCAGGACAACCGGATAACTGACTTCAGCAGCGCATTTCAGCGCTTCATCTTCGTCCCGAGCGATTCGAGTCTCCACTGTCGGAATGCCGTAAAGTGACAGAATTTGTTTTGATTCGAACTCGGTAAGCAAAACTCGGCCGCGGCTGCGAGCATTCTCGATAATGGCTTCCACTCGGCTGCGAGAAGGAACATCAAGCTCCGGGCCTTGCGCGAGCGCCGGAGTCTCGTATAGCCCGCGCAGGTTGTAGCTGTAGCGCCACATGTAAGTGAACGCTCTCGCGGCGGTGTCGGGGTACGGAAACGTGGGCACACCTGCGGCATTAAGGATGTCCTCTCCTGCGTCGGTAGTGGCGCCTCCCATCCAACTCGCGAGCACAGGCTTTCCGTGGACTTTCGCGTGACCCTTCAGGCGGTCTGCAACTTGGGACGGATCGGTCATGCCTTGCGGCGCGAGAATCACCAGCAGACCCTCGCTATTGAGATCGTTGGAGGCGATTTCGAGCGCCTTGGCATAGCGGTCGGAATCGGCGTCTCCGAGAATGTCGATCGGGTTGTTATGGCTCCAGTGTCGTGGGAGAAACTGATTCAAAGCCTCCAGAGTTTCTTTGGAGAGCACCGCGAGCTCGCCCCTATTGGCGATGAGCGAATCGGTAGCGAGGACAGCAGGTCCGCCGGCATTGGTGACAATGGTGAGCCGTGGTCCTTTCGGACGAGGTTGCTTGCTGAGAACTTCCGCCATGTAGAACAGGTCGGCAATGCTGTGAACCCGCAAGACGCCGGAGCGACGGAAGGCGGCATCGAGAACTTCGTCGCTTCCTGTGAGCGCGCCCGTGTGCGATGCTGCGGCTCGTGAGGCCGCCTCAGAACGCCCAGCTTTGATGACAATGATAGGTTTGCTGAGGGCCACCTCCCGCGCAGCGGAGAGGAACGAGCGCGCATCGCCGACCGATTCCATGTACAGCAGAATGCTGTGCGTGTGCGGATCATCGCCAAAGTAATAGATCAGGTCGCCCCAACCCACATCCAACATGGAGCCTGTCGAGACGATTGCGCTGAAGCCCACCTGCTCACGCTGGCTCCAGTCGAGGATCGCGGTCAACAGCGCTCCGCTCTGGCTGAGAAAGGCGACATTCCCAGATCGCGGCACATCTTGGGCAAAGGTGGCGTTGAGACCGATCGTCGGATTCATCACGCCCAGGCAGTTGGGACCGATCAGGCGCATAGCACCACGGCGCAGTTGATCTTGAATCTGTCGTTCCAGTTCGGCGCCTTCAGGCCCTCGTTCTCGAAACCCTGCGGAAATCACAATTGCTGATTTCACTCCGGCATCCACGCACTCGCCAATAACACTCGGAACCGTAGATGCCGGAGTAGCCACGACGGCCAAGTCCACGTTCTCGGGAATGTCGCCCACCCTCTTGTAGGCCTTGAGTCCAAGAATCTCCGAACGGGTAGGATTGACGGCGTAGACGTTCGACCGGAAACGGCTTTGGATCAGGTTCCAGAGAACTGTGCGACCAACGGTACCGGAGCGCTCCGTTGCGCCGATCACGGCCACGGATTTGGGGGCAAATAAGGTTTCCAGTCCGGCCCTCGCCCGAGATTCCGCGAACTTCTGTACACTGCTAGGCGCGTGCTCCGCTTTCGTCACTTCCACTTGACCCTCTGGCCCTATAAGGTCTCATGACCAACGATGAATATTATGGCGCGATCCGAAATCGGTCAAACCGAGATGAACTGCATTCAAGACTGCCGCCATCAATGATCTCTTACGCAGCCTCCCAACCGACGGCAAGTATCCTGCGCGTACTACCAGCATCCCGCAACTTTGAGAGTTGCAGTTGGGACGCTGGCAGCCCCGTTTAAGGGTTTTCTCGAGAGTGCTCACCCGCGGACCGTGAGCACCGGGCATCGGGCGTGCGCCACAACATTATGGACGATTGTCTTGGGGGTGGAAGCTCCCAGCTTACGCTTCGGCTGGCGCACACCCAAGATGATCAGGTCTGCACGTCGGTTCTTCGCGAACTCCAGAATTTGGTCTGCTGGCAAGCCGAATTCGACAAAGTACTTTGCATGGCAGCACTGCTCGGCTTCTGGCGGGACCAGTTCCTTAAGGCGATGCAACAGAAAAGCAGCGTTCGCCTCCAGGTCCACGGTGCCGACCTCCGGCCGCTCCAAAACGTGAAGCAAAGAAAGTTGCGCCTGGTGCTCCTGGGCAAGCGAAATGGCAAAGGGCGCAGCCGCCAAGGAGTCCTCACTAAAATCCGTTGCGAAAAGAATTTGGTGAAATTCAGCCAGGTCTTCCGGGTTGTCGAGGACATTTGGCCCAACGGTCAGGACAGGGCAATGCGCCCGCCGGAAGATTTCCTCAGCGATAGAGCCCATTAGCAGTTTTCGAATACCGGTCCGCCGTGAGTGCCGACGACGAGCAAATCAATATCTTGCTCTTCAATCAGTTGGGCGAGCACTTCCCAGACTTTCCCTTCGTACATCAACACGCTGTCGGGATCCCTTGAAGCCTTTCTTCAAGGTACTGAACTTCTTTCCGAGCCCGTCCCTCTTCCTCCGCGGCAAGTGCTGGCCAGCTTTCCGGCGACATGAACAACATGTTTGCCTCCGGGGGCAGCACGTGCGCGGCGTAGAGCTTTGCCCCATATCGACTGGCGATAGAGAGAGCATAAGGTAACGCCGCATTCGAGCAAGGCGAAAAGTCCGTGGCGAACAAAATGTTTTTAAGTGCGATACGACTGACTGCTTCTACAGTTTTCATAGGGCACCTCCTAATCGTCTTCTTAGGTACACTACACGGGCCCTGCTATGCTGTGACTGGTGTCATCACCGAACGTGATCGGAGTCACATGGCCAGTTCCCGAAGCGGCATATCAATGCGATGGAAGCTGTAGTCTCGCCACGCTCTTCGATACAGCGCCGATTGGCAATGGACCAACCATTGGACGCCGTCATAACTCCACGAAATCAGCTTGGCATCTGTGGTAGAGAGGGTAGAGAGATCCCCCCCTGTGATCATCCGACTGGCAAAAGCTTGCTGACCTGCACGCGGAAACCGCAATACTAGCGACACCCGGCGGCGTGGGTTTTCTCGTCATGGAACTGGTCGAAGGCGAGACGCTGGAGCGGCGACTGATCAAAGGCCCCGCTGCTGCGCGAGTAGACCATCCGCTCTGCGGCACAGATTGCCGACGCGCTGGCCAAGGCGCACAAGCTGGGGGAGCCCTGGATGACCTTCAACCCGACGGACTCACAGCGCGTCGAGCAATCTGTCGTAGTACGCCTTGCCGTAACTGAGGCTCAATATGCCGGCTACTTCGGCCAACCTCCGATACTTTGCCAGCACATTCACCCCGCACTGCACGCGCAGGTCTGTTACGCGCGGGAGTAACATGCTCGGCCACCGGTACATTCGAAGTACCGTCCAGAGCCAGACTTTGATGCGGGCAGCGAGCGAATAAAGCCGGAGGTCTATCGCGACTTGAAGCGCCTCAAGAACCAAGGAGTCTTTCTCCGTGTACGCATCCCGGTCCTTGTCTTTGATTAGCTCATATTCCCCGGCTACCCAGAGCTGAATCACTTGGACATTATGGGCGACGCGGTGCAAGTACTCCCGAAGTAGGCGTATCCGGTCCTCCTGGGCGGTGCGGAATGCCTCGCGAGTGAGTGACTGTCGAAGAGCCCACTCTTCACCCGCATCGAGTAACAATTCCAAATCTGACACATCGAGTTTTCGTACAAATAGGATCACATGGTCAATCCTGTGGGGGCGCGCTCGAAAGAAAGTAGTGCGCGCAACAACAGCGAGGAATACGAGGACACACAAAAACGGGAGCAGGAATGCAATACTCATGACAGCCTAGGAATGTAAGTCGATCAATCCCTTTCCTTATCTCCGCTACTCAATGTCGATCGCCAATCTCATCCCTTTCTCAAAAATGAGCGAATCGCTAACAATTGGCGACGCAATTCGTTGACTGCTTCCTCTGGCGACAGTCGTTCGCCGGCGGCCTGGTCGTTCGACGGTTCGGCATGGAACACCGCCGACAACCAGACCGCTAACACCACCACATATGCCACGGCCGGAAGCATTTCGCTCACAAATCCAAATCGTGTTACGAATGCAGAACGGACGGCACCTCCGAAAGCGACTGCGAGAGATGAGATGCCAAACCCCAGGACAAAGCGGTATTCATGAACCCTCCAGGGCACGTGAAAGAACTTTGCCAGCACAAAGAAAAGGATTGAGATGGCCAGGATGACGTATTGCGCCGTCAAGGCCGCCGAAATTATGGCCGCGCCGGCTGCACTGGCATGAACGGGCGGAGAAGCGTATCCCCTCCAGGCGGAATACGCCAGGGCTGCAACGATCGCTCCCGGGAAGAAAATCCGAAACCACCACAGCAGGTAAAAACTACGAAATACTTTCATGAAGCTCTCATGCGCTGCCAGGACGGTGAGGATCATCTCGCCTGGGGCGGTGATCCAATAAAAGTAGAAATAGACGCGAGGATCGGAGAGGATGGCTGAACCTAAGACGGTCCGCAGGAGGACGTAAGCGACGTAAACAGTAAAGATAGGGAACTTGCGCCAAAGATTTCGCCGCCACAACAAGACGAGAATCCAGATTTGGAGCGCTGCGCAGATTGTCAGCACGAACAAGCTAAGCCAATACATAAAGATGCGGGTGGCCAGCTTAAATGAGCCACCCGCGAGCTTCAACCGAAACATCACTGCACAGCGACGGGTACCGCCTTCTTAGGCCAGGGGATTGGCAACCCGTCAGCGACCAGCTTCGGCCATGGGATCGGCAACCCGTCAGCGACCAGCTTTGGCGAGTCCACGGTTACCGCCGGACCCGGCTCGCGCAGCTTCTTGGGCCAAGGAATCGGGTTGCCATCGGCAAATGCGGGACTCGCTAACCCTGCCAGCAGCACTCCAATCAAGTGAAGACGAACGACTGAGTGTTTCATTAGTTGCTCCTTTTTCGCTTTCGCGTAATTTGGTAGCTCGGCCTCAAACAAGCGGCTCGTGAGTCACACTCATCCAGAGGCTTGCGCCGACCTTGGCGACAATTGTCTCGCCGAGACGTTCGTTTCCCGTTTTTACTCTTGATTTATTCCAGATATGGAAATTGAAGAAACAGTTGAGATAGAGGACAATTCCCGTTGCCTTCGCCGCTCCGCGGCGGCGAAAACGACCGAGACCAAGAGCTCAAAGGGTCAGAGGGGCTGGATGCGGCGAGAATAAACGTCGCCTCCGGTGGAGGAACCAAATGTCTCTGGACAATTCCCGTTAGCACAGCAGCTTGACGTCACCTCACGCCCGGCCCGTTTGACAACTTCCCTTCTCTCCACGTAACTTCGATTTCTTCCTGATATCTGGTACGTCCAACGCTGTGGAGGCACGATGAGATACGGCGCAATTCGAACTCAAATCGCTTTCTTGCTTCTTTGCGTTCTTCTTTCCATAGTGGTCGCCGCGCAGGACTTGGCATCTTTTGAAAAACACACGACTGTCAAGAAGCTAACGAATGGCCTCACGGTCGTCATTTACGAGCGCCCAGAGGCGCCGGTCTTCTCTTTCTTTACCCATGTCGATGCCGGTTCGGTGCAGGATCCCATGGGCAAGACTGGCCTGGCACACATGTTCGAGCACATGGCGTTCAAGGGCACCGATAAGATTGGCACGAAAGATTACAACGCAGAAAAGGCCGCGCTGCAGAGGGTAGAACAAGCCTACGCCGCCTATATGCGAGAGCGTGACAAGTTTGTCGGCCGCGATGATCAAAAGGTCAATCAACTGGAAAAAGCCTGGAAAGATGCCGTTACCGCGGCTAACCAATACGTGAAGCCCAATGAGTTCGGCGAAATCGTGGAGCGCGAAGGCGGCGAGGGAATGAACGCTTTCACTAACGATGACGAAACCGGTTATCACTATTCCTTTCCTTCAAACCGGCTGGAGCTCTGGGCATACCTCGAGTCGGAACGTTTCCTGCATCCGGTGATGCGCCAGTTTTACGACGAGCGCAACGTGGTAATCGAAGAGCGGCGCATGCGCACGGACAGTCGGCCCATCGGCCGGTTGGTTGAGCAGTTCATCGCCGCAGCCTTTGCGGCGCATCCCTATCATCGACCAACCGTCGGCTGGATATCGGACCTGAACTCTTTCTCCGCCACCGACGCGCAGCACTTCTTTGACAGCTACTACGTGCCCTCGAACATGGTGGTCACCGTGGTGGGCGACGTAAAAGCCGCCGAGGCAATGCCAATTATGGAAAAATATTTCGGCCGGCTGCCATCTCCTCCCACGCCGGACGAGCGGACCACCGTGGAGCCACCGCAGAATTCCGAACGACGAGTTGTCCTGCACGAGGCTTCACAGCCCTTCTACGTCGAGGGCTATCACCGGCCTGACTACCATGATAAAGATGACGCGGTTTACGATGCCATAGCCGATCTGATGTCGGAAGGGCGCTCCTCGCGGCTTTACCGCGCGCTGGTCCGTGATAAGAAGATCGCCTCTTTCTCGGCAGGATTCTCCGGATTTCCCGGCACCAAGTATCCGCATCTATTCGCGTTTTATGCTGTTCCCTTGCCCGGTCACACGCCGCAAGAGGTGGGCGATGCGATTCATGCCGAGATTGAGCGAATCGAGAAAGAAGACATCAGCGACGAAGAACTGAAGATGATTAAGACCCGCGCCAAGGCGAATTTGATCCGCGGGCTTGCGGACAATGTAGGACTGGCACTCCAGCTTGGGATATACCAGGCGCGTTACGATGACTGGCGCGAGTTGTTCCGCACGGTGGACCGGATTGACAAGGTCACCAAGGCCGACATCCGGCGAGTCGCCAAAGGAACGTTCGTGACCATCAATCGCACTGTGGGCATCATCGAGAACGTGGCCAGCGCCTCGGCTGCGGCGCCGCAAGGAGGTCAGCAATGAGGCGTTTCTCTCTCGCTCTCGTATTCTTCGCATCGATGCTGGCAACGGCCGCCATGCCGCACGCGGCCGCACAAGCAACCGATTGGCAGCAGATCAAAATTCCGCAACTGCCCGCTTTCCACCCTAAGGAGCCGAAGCGAATTGAGCTGCCGAATGGCATGGTGATCTTCTTGCAGGAAGACCACGAGTTGCCTCTAATCGACGGAGTAGCCCGCATTCGCGGCGGATCGCGAATCGAACCGGCAAGCAAAATCGGCCTGGTGGACATTTACGGGGAAGTCTGGCGCACAGGTGGAATCAAAACCCAAAGCGGCGATCAACTCGACGACTTCCTCGAGATCCGAGCGGCCAAAGTGGAAACAAGCGGCGGTGTGGACTCCACCACCATTGGCTGGTCCTGCCTGAAGGGTGACTTCGAAGATGTCTTCAAAGTATTTCTCGACGTGTTGCGTGAACCGCAATTTCGCGATGACAAGCTCGATATCGCACAAAAGGGAGCCTTCGACGCAATCTCGCGACGTAACGACGAGATCGGTGGAATCGCGACGCGAGAGTCCGTAAAGCTCGCCTATGGCGCGAATAATCCGTACGCGCGAGTGCCTGAATACGCCACCATCAACGCCATCACACGCCCGGATCTCTTGAACTGGCATCATGAACACCTTTATCCCAATAACATCATCCTTGGCGTGGCGGGGGATTTCGCCCCGGCAGCCATGGAGGCCAAGTTACGCCAGGTATTTGGTTCCTGGCCCAAAGGCCCGGTCTGGCATGAACCCGAGATCCAGTTCCAAACGGCGAAACCGGGTTATTACCTGGTCGAAAAGAAAGATGTGAACCAGAGCGCGATTCGCATGGTTCAACTCGGCACCACCCGCAAAAATCCCGACTACTATGCGATTGAAGTCTTCAACGAGGCATTCGGCGGAGGATTTTCATCACGCCTCTTCAGTGATATTCGCTCCGCCAAGGGACTCGCGTATGCAGTCGGCGGTGGCATTGGCACTGCATTCGACCATCCTGGAATCCTGAGGATGTCGGTCGGCACCAAAAGCCAGAGCACGGCCGAATCAATCCAGGCAATTTATCAGGAGATTGACGATCTGACGAAGCGCCCCATTACGGAAGATGAGATCAAGCGCGCCAGAGACTCCATCCTGAACTCGTTCATCTTTAATTTCGATACGCCGGAGAAGGTCTTGCGGGAACGCATGGCGTACGAGTTCTACGGATATCCGCCGGATTTTCTGGAACGCTATCGCGCGGGGATTGAAAAGGTCAGCACCGCGGACGTTGCGCGCGTCGCGGCCAAGTACCTCCACAAAGATCAGCTGGCGGTGCTGGTGGTGGGAAACACTTCCGGGTTCGATAAACCCTTGGCGTCGCTGGGCCAGGTAACGCCCGTGGACATCACGATCCCTCCGCCGCCGCGCGAGAAACCAGCGGAGGGCCAGACCAGCAAGTAGCACCGCGCGTGTACGGTACGGCGCAGCACCTCGAGCTCAATTGTTTCGATTTGTTCGGAGGAACCACAATGAAAGTCGGCGCACGGAACCAGATCATCGGCGAAGTCCGGGAAATCAAGAAGGGCAAACTGATGTGCTTGGTCAAGTTGGAGGTTCCAGCCAAGTCACGGATGGCATCCGTTATGACGCTGGAATCTCTTGAAGAGCTTGGTTTGAGAAAGGGCGACAAGGTCCAGCTGATTGTGAAAGCTGTGAACGTACTCCTAATGAAGCCCTAACAGGGCAAGATCAAGACTGCCCTCGGGCGTTTTGCTGCTTGACACGGTTTTCGATGCGGCCTATGATGGTGAACAAAAGGCGAAAGCCGTCATGGCCTCCCTTCCCCTCATCCCCTCGTCCGAAGGCACCCCGCTGGTCGGTATCGCGCGCCTCGCGGCCCAGAGTGAATCGCTCCGGCAAGCACACGATGTCGAGTACTTCACCCTTCCGGTGCGTTCCCTGCTCAATCGCTGCAGCAGCGCGCGCATGCCTTTCACTTGGACGATCAATCCTTATCGCGGCTGCGAGTTCGCCTGCAAGTATTGCTATGCCCGCTACACCCATGAATTCATGGAAATGCGCCATGGCGTAGATTTCGAGCGGAAGATCTACGTCAAAGAACACGCGGCCGATTTGCTACGGCAAGAACTTCGTCATGTAAAACCGGGCGAGGAAATTGCCATCGGTACTGCGACGGATCCGTATCAGCCTGCCGAGCGCCGCTATGAAGTCACACGAGCAATTCTCGAAGAGTTGGCTCGGCATCACGGCTTGGAACTCGGAATCGTCACAAAATCAAATCTCATCTTGCGGGATATCAATCTCCTGCAAAAAGTCGCGGAACACAATCAGCTCTTCGTGAACTTGACCGTCACTACCCTGAACTCGGAGTTGGCGCGAATTCTGGAACCGCGGGCGCCGCGACCAGACTTGCGGCTTAATACGGTGCGAAAGCTAAATGAGTCAGGACTGAATGCGGGCGTGATCTGCGCACCGGTGCTTCCCGCTATCACCGATTCACCACATGATCTGGAGGCGCTGGTGAAGGCTACTGCTGAAGCGGGAGGCAAGTACATTTATGCCAATCCGCTCTTCCTGAAACCATGTTCCGCCGCGGTGTTTCTTCCCTTCCTGGAAAAGCAATTCCCACATCTGGTGGCAAGCTATCGCGAGCGATTCAACAACCGTGCATTCCTCCCTCAGGCGTATCACAAGAGCATTTCGCAATTGATTGCTCGTTTGCGGCAGAAGCATGGGATCGGCGGCGGCAGGCACAGCCAACCCGCCCATCCGCGGCCGGAAGGAGAGGAACAACTTACGCTGTTCTGAAAATGTGAATCCCGCAACGTTCAATTTATGCCGGCGCGCTCCAATAAGGCTGCGGGAAAACGCGCCTGCGCGACAAATCGTTGCCACAGGGGCTAATAAAGCCCTAATCACTTAGGGCGGGCCTGAAGGCCCGCTCTTCCAGGGTCGTAACAAGATCTGATCTCTCCGCATCTTGATCTCTCTGCATCACCTGATCTCTCCGCATCATCTGATCTCTCCGCATCTTCTGATGTCTCCACAGCCCGTAAAGCCGTGCCCTCCACAACGGTGCCAATCCCTGCGTTTTTTCGCAGCCTGTAAAGCTCCTGCTCTGCCCCAGCTTTCACTGTCGAGTTTTCCCGAAACCTGTAAAGTCTTGCCCTCCCAACTGTGCCGATCCCCGCGTTTTTTCGCAACCTGTAACGCCCATACTGAAAAGAAAGCCTCTGTCGCAGCGTTAAAACGCTGCACCACCCAAAAGCCACAGGTTTTCCAGCTGCTAAAGCCAGATTTGCCAAGTCATGCAAGGTGAGATCGCTGTTTCTTCTCTGAAGTACGCAAGTCGGATGGGAACGGATTCAGAGAAAGTCTTCGCCGTAAGGATCGACAGAACTGGCCGGTGAGTAAAACCGGAAGAAATCCAATGAGCAGGCGGCCGCGTACATAGAGTTGTAGACGGAGCCGGTCGTAACCCTGAGGAGCGGCGCCGCGCCTCAGCGATCAAGGGCACGATGGCGACGTCCACCAATTTCAATCCCATAAGGAAAAATCTTATGCAGCGACTGAAAGCAATGGTGGCCTTCGCCACAGTGCTGTTCATGCTGGTTCCAACCGGCTTGTTTGCGTCCAGCCATCGCGAGGCACCCATCTCTGCACTGGACCACAGCGCGGACGTAACTGACTGGTATGCGTTTGTCAGCTACGACCATCCAGACCGCGTCACCATGATTCTCAACGTCGACGGGTTTCTTGAGCCCTCCAACGGGCCCAATTATTTCCCTTTCGATCCCAACGTCCGTTATGAAATGAAGGTCGACAACAACCGCGACGGAGTTGAGGACATCACCTTCCAATTTCGCTTTAAGACGGAGATTCGTCAGCCCGGCGTCTTCACTGGCTACGTAGGGGGTATCGGAGGGATTCCGCCCATCACTTCGTTAGCCGGGCCCGGTTCCGAAGGGCTGAGTCTCCGACAAACCTATTCGGTGACGATGGTTAAGGACGGTGTATCCACCGACCTTACCGACGGACAAACGCTTTACGCAGTGCCTACCAACGTCGGCCCACTCACCATGCCGGAGTATCAGCAGTTGTTTAAACAGGGAATTTATGACTTGGGCAAAGGTGTGCGCGTATTCGCGGGAACGGTTGATGATCCTTTCTACATCGACCTGGGCGCTGCCTTCGACTCGCTGAACTTCCGCATGGGCGTGGGTGGCGTGATGTCTGCCGCGGAAGATGCGGACGACACCCACAACTACGCTTCCGACTCCGTGGCAGGTTTCAACGTGAACTCCATTGTGCTGGAAGTGCCAATCACCATGCTGACCGTGGATGGCCAGCTTCATCCCGCCGGCGATAAGAACGCCGTGATCGGGACTTACGGAGCGACCTCCCGTCAACGTATAACGATTCGCAGAAAAAACGGGAAACTTGA
>WNEZ01004141.1_pt1 | contig 12589 bp, 8 predicted proteins | sample 5400521 | NCBI WGS metagenome assembly WNEZ01 (sample SAMN13153339, study PRJNA577476) | soil metagenome | isolation source: 120 cm saprolite under Douglas fir tree site 2 hole 1 replicate 1 | place: USA:California | collected 2015-04-18 | reverse complement strand
TGGCTACTTGAAGCACGATGTAGCGGCCAAGCGTTATCTGGAATCCGGCGCCCTGGAAAAGGCGAGCGGTGGCGTCCTCACGCTTGACCGCAGATAACAGTCACGTCCCGACTGAAGTTGGCACCCAAGCAGGCGCAGAATTTCCACCGTTTTCAACATAAGTTTCCGCAGGGGAGTCCTTCCGTACTATTGACCCTTTTTCAACCTGCTCTGAGACTGATTACGTATGGCCCGTTATTCTGGTTTTTTAGGGCGCAGGGTCGAGGTGCATTACCGCGCTGGCGACATCCTATTGCCCGCGTCCGGTACGTTTGTCGCTGATTCGGGTCGTTCTATTTTCCTGGAGCAAAGCTTTTCACAGCGCGGGCAGCAAAGGCATTTCCGGTGGGAAATTCCGTATCAATACATTGTGCGTTTGGAAGAAAAAATCGAGGACGAAGAGACCGCCGACGCTGGAAGCGCGAAACCTTCGGCCTTGAGCACCGAGCGTAAGGATCAAGTTTCCCACGCCGCAGCTAGCGCTTCGGCGGGCGTGCCCGCGCTGCTTCCGATCCCGAATCGTCCCAAGACCGCTTAATCATTCTTAAGTCCGACTCCCCGTAGCTGGCCCATTCTTGGCGCAACCCTGTACAATCGGTTTGGTTCGCAGTTCAGCGACACGCCCGGCCTTAGAGGAGATCTCCGTGGACTCCGCCGCCAATTCCAAAACGAAAGTCGGCCTAATTGGCCTAGGCTTGATGGGCCAGCCGATCGGCATGAATCTGTTGAAAGCGGGCTATCCGCTGACGGTGTGGAATCGTACGACTTCGCGCGCGAACGAATTAGTCGCCATGGGAGCGACGCTGGCGATGTCTCCGAAAGATGTGGCTGCGGCGTCGGATGTTCTGATGACGATTGTCAGCGACCCACCGGCGCTGGAAAGCGTTCTCTGGGGAACGGATGGCAAGGATTCCGGCGCACTGGCCGCGCTGAAGCCGGGCAGCACCTATATTGACTCCAGCACGGTCTCGCCTGCGCTGGCCAGGAAAATTGCTGCGGCCTGTGCCGAACGCAAAGTGCATTTCCTGGATGCTCCGGTCACGGGCGGGGACTGGGGCGCGAAAAAAGGCGAGCTGATTTTCATGGTGGGAGGAGATGCGGAAACGTTGAAGTCTGTCGAGCCCGTTCTCAGCGTTCTAGGAAAGCGCTGGTTTCATCTTGGCCCGAACGGTGCCGGCCAGACGATCAAACTCGCGATGAACCTGATTCTGGCGTTGCAGGTAGACGCGCTGGCCGAAGCGCTGGCGCTGGTCACTGGCGCCGGGCTGAAAGGCGAGGGCCTGGTGGAAGTGATGCAATCGAGTATGGCGCGTTCCGGTGTGCTGGACGTAAAAGCACCGAATCTTTTGAAAGGCGAGTACAAGCCCAGCTTTCCTCTGCGCCTGATGCACAAGGATTTAAGCTTGGCGCTGGACCTAGGGAATCAGATCGGCGTGGCCCTGCCCGCGACCGCAGCCGCGCGTGAGATTTACAGCTACGTGAAAAGCAATGCAAAGGAAGACTTGGATTATTCGGCCGTGATGAAATTTTGGCGGCGCTAGCCTAAGACTTTCTCTTGCACCGGCCTTGCTTTCTGTCCAAGGAGGCCTACCGCTGCTTCGTAGAGTTTGGCGCGCAACTGATAGCGTTCGTTGGCCCGGGTGACGTAGCGTACGGCGATTTCAATGCCGCCGATCACCGGCCGGATGTTGATCGCCGGGGCTCCGGAGCGGGAACTCACGTCGCGCGATTTTGCCGCGCCCTGCCATTCGCGTTCCGCTTGCTGAGCTCCTTCCGCGGTGAACTCCAGCACTTTCTTCTGAATAGCGTCCACGACCGGGTACGGATCTTGTCCTGTTGGGACGACAACCTGCAACTCGTCCCAAAGCCACTGGCCTGACGTCGAGAAATTGAAGTAGTGGCCCTCGATAGCGAAGCTGTTTGTGAATGTCACACGCCGTCCGGTGGGATGGCTCGAATCCGTCCAGTTGCCGGTCTCCAGCAGGACGGTGTGAAACATTCCGAGCTCAACGACTTCTCCCGTGACTCCGTTAATTTCGACCCAATCGCCCAGGCGAATTCCGTTTTTGCCCATCAATACAAACCAACCCAGGAATCCCACGATGAAGTCTTTTAGCGCGACGGTAAGACCGGCGCCTGCGAGGCCGAGGACCGTGCCGAGCTGACTGGGTGGCCCGAAGATGACCAGCAAAACGAAAAGTACGGCCAGGACCTGCAGAGTAACTCGCGTTACGGCGCGCAGAGTTTCCACTTGGCGCCGATCGAGGGATGTCTTTCCCAACAAATGCTCGAACCATCCGTCGAAGAACAGACCTACCAGCAGAATGACGAGAATGATGGCAAGACCGATCATGCCGCGATGCAAAACCGCGCGTTGCTTGGCTGCAACGACTGAAATCCATCCGCCGTAGACGTCTGCAAGTTGCGTCTCGTTGGCAATTCGTTTGCCGAGGATGGTCATCGCTTTCTCATCTCCGGCACGGCGTCTCGTGGTTTTCACAAGCGCGGCGGATTCTTCTCGGCTACCAGACGTCTGCCCCTGGGCAACATCAGGGCGTTGATTCGATTGCTGCTTTAGCACACCGACTTGGTTCTCAAGTGCAGCGTGCTTTGAGGAAAAGGAAGCCGCCGCGGACGCTGCGTCATGCTTGGCCTGCCACAGCTGCAGTTGTTTTTGGTGCCACGCCAACCATTGCTGTACACGATGAATTAGGCCGCGTGTTTCCGCAGGTTCACTCACCGTAACATGCGTGGTATCCGAAGAATGGGAAGCAGATTCGTGCTGCTCCACCATGGTCTGAATGCGGCCTTGTGGGTCGCCTCCCGCATGGGACAAGTCTTGCTTTGCCTCATCGACTTCATCTTGATCCAGTTCGAGCTGCGCCTTGGCTAAGTCGAGCTGATCATCCAGAGCGTCCTTTTTCGATCCACTCGCTTTTGCCTCAGCAGCCGTAATCGCATCGACTCGTTTCTTGGAAGAATCCAGGGCATCTTCGGCTTTTTGGAGACGCGCCTGAATCGCTTTGGCCTCCGCGCTCAAAACGGGTGGGTGCTCCTGCGTGTCCAGCACCGCTGCCGCAAACGCCAGGTCCATCTCCTTGTCGGCAAGCTCTAACGCTGCCTCGGCAAATTGTTTTTCTTCGGAGGCGGTCGGCATCTTGGCGAACTGCTGTGCGGTCTGCAGCGGCCGCTGGTCTACTATTTCTGCCTCGGTAGGATTCGCCACGGCCGTCGTGGTCGGCGCGATAAAGTTTGGCGTGGACGTGCCGGTGCGGATCAGCACATAAACCGTGCCAGCCAACAAGAGGACCAGAATGAGGGCAGACGAGCGTTGCCTGGATTTCATAGAGCTTTCCATTCTAACTCCTGCCGGGCTTTACGTCAGCGCAAGGCGCGTATAGCGCGACGCGAGTAGGCGTCGTTTCGGAACATTGCGCAAATGCGAGTGTTGCTCCGATGTTTGTCCATGCATACTCTGTCGGGAAAAGATTGGTATTCTGAGCAGCGTTACGAGGCAAGCGGGGGCTGAAGCGATGAAGAAATACTTGGTAGTGATTGAGCCGACCCAGACAGGCTTCTTCGCCTATTCGCCGGATCTCCTCGGTTGCGTTTCGACGGGTCGCACGCGCGAGGAAGTTGAGCAGAATATACGGGAAGCGATTACCTTTCATGTGGACGGCCTGCGCGAAGAGGGCCAAACGATACCCGAACCGGGCAGCTATTGGGCCTACATTGAACTCTCGGCGTAAAAATAAAACGCCTCCGATTATTCGGAGGCGTTTTATTTTCTAATTTCTAGCTAGCTCGCACTCCTAAAGATAATCTCTAGACGGGCCCTCTAGGAAAGCGCGCAGTTTACGGGAACGCGAAGGATGACGTAGCTTGCGCAAAGCTTTCGCCTCAATCTGGCGGATGCGCTCGCGCGTGACTGCGAAGGACTGGCCGACTTCCTCGAGCGTGTGCTCGCTGCCGTCATCCAGGCCGAAGCGCATCTTGATCACTTTTTCCTCGCGCGGGGTCAGCGTCTTCAACACGGAAGACGTCTGCTCTTTCAAATTCAAATTGATCACCGCATCGGATGGCGATACCACAGCCTTGTCTTCGATGAAGTCGCCGAGGTGCGAATCTTCTTCTTCGCCGATGGGCGTTTCGAGCGAAATCGGTTCCTGCGCGATTTTCAAAATCTTGCGCACCTTGGACACGGGAATGTCCATGCGCTTGGCGATTTCTTCGCTGGTAGGTTCGCGGCCAAGCTCCTGCACGAGCTGGCGGCTGGTACGCACCAGTTTGTTGATGGTCTCGATCATGTGCACAGGAATACGAATCGTGCGCGCCTGGTCGGCAATCGCGCGCGTGATGGCCTGGCGAATCCACCAAGTAGCATAGGTTGAGAACTTATAGCCGCGGCGCCACTCGAATTTATCGACGGCCTTCATCAAGCCGATGTTGCCTTCCTGAATTAAGTCCAGGAACTGCAAACCGCGATTGGTATATTTTTTGGCAATGGAAACGACCAAGCGTAGGTTGGCTTCGATCAATTCTTTCTTGGCCTGCTCGGCTTCCGCTTCGCCGCGATGAATAATCGTCAGCGTGCGCTTCAATTCGGTGAGACCGACTTCGCTGGCTTCTTCGATGTCTTTCAGCTCGGTGCGGCGCGTACGTAGCTCTTTGCGCGCTTCCGCAGCCACATCGCCTTTCGCAACGTCGACGCGGCGTTCCAGCCGGCCCGCCTCACGCTCCAGGGATTGCAGGCGCTCAACGGTCCCGCGCATCTTGTCGATCAGGCGCTTTTTCTCAAACGGATTGAAGTCAATGTCGCGAACGGCCAGCGAAATCTCGACGCGCGTGCGCGCCACATCCCATTTCGCATGAATGTACGAACGCTTCTTGGCTTTTGGCGTCTTCTCCAGGCGAATGGCCTGCTTCAACGCGTTGTCATAAAGCTTGGCGATCTTCTCGATGTGCTTGAGCGTCTGCTTGGTCTTATTCGCGATCTTTTCTTCGGTGAGCTCTTCGTCGTCAAACTGCACGATCTCTTTGATGGACCGCACACCCTTGCGCAAATCATCGCCAACCGCGATTAGTTCCTTGATGACAATCGGCGATCGCGTGATCGCCTTCATCACCACCAGCTGCCCGCGTTCGATGCGCTTGGCGATGGTGACTTCGCCTTCGCGCGTCAGCAGCGGCACCGTGCCCATTTCGCGCAGGTACATGCGCACCGGGTCATTGGTCTTTTCCAATGAGCCGGGAGTCAGATCGAGATCGCTCTCGCCCTCGTGCGCATCTTCCTTAACCACAACTTCGTGGTCACCGCCCTCGGTCGACACCTCGACCGCACGCGCAGCCTTCGCCGACGCCGCATCTTCATAAATCTCGATGCCATTGCGCTCAAATGTCGTGAGAAGATCGTCGATCTCCTCCGAAGAATGCACTTCTGCAGGAAGCGAATCGTTCACTTCGTCGTACAGCAGGTAGCCGCGCTCTTTGCCGACCGCAATGAGCTGACGTACCGCGTCGTATTTCTCTTCAAGACCCGCTACAGCCACAAATCCCTCCCCAATATCATGGTAAGTCCGCCGCTTCTGGCATTATTCGGGGCAATCTATTAGATTCATTGAGACACCAACAGACTCGCTCGCTGGCGCGAACTTGGGGTGTTTCCCCAAAAAGATCGCTGATTATTGACCGCCTTGCGGTCACCAAGAACGTGGTTTGAAGCTTCTGCACGCGTAATCGCCGCCCGCCCGTGCGTCGCCCGCCGTCTCGCGCTTGGTGGTTGCCCCTGCCGCTAATCTCCTAAATTAGATGCACTTAGCGGCAAACCCGTTACCCGCGAAACCCTAGTACGCTACACGTTTAAGTCCGTTCGCGTCAATGCTTTAATTGATGGAAATCTGTGAAAATCCAAAGGCCTGTTCCACCGAGGACTAGCGGGCAGCCGCAAGCCGGCGCATTAAATCCTGCTTTCTTTGCAATAAGTCGCGCAATTCCGGCCCAGCCGGGCTGGCTTCAATGCTCCGCTGCACATCGGCAAGCTGTCTTTCCGCCTGGCGATGGCGCAAAGCGTCTACGCAGCTCTGCGCTTCGTCCCAGGTTGGCTCGCTGGTTTCCTCGAACAGAATTTCGTAGAACAGCCTACGGTCGCGGTCCTCGAGTGCCGCCGCTATTTCGGTGGCCTGTAGTGCTTGGCCGGAAAGGCTGGCGACAATCAGCGCCGCAAATATCTTCTCGGTTTCCAGTCCATGATAAAGCTGAGCCTGCTGAAGCTGCTCAGAAAGCTCGCGGCGAAAGCCCTCGCCTTCCGCCAACATGCGAATCAGCTGGCGCTCCACCGGCTTTGCAGCGCGCCCTACCAACTCCGGCTGCGTTTTCACTTGGCTGTGTCGCTCGGCGGCGGCCTTGCTTAGGGCCGCGCGCAACACCGGTTCGTCAAGCCGTAACTGCTGCGCGATGCGCGTGGCCCATTCCGAACGCAATATCCGGTTCGGAATCTTTTGCACGTACGGCAGCAGGAAATTGACCGCCCGCAGTTTGCCTTCCGCGGTGGTCATATCCATCTTTCGTGCACGCGCAATCAAGTAGTCGACGTACGGCGGCGATTCCTTTACCAGCTTGATGTAAGCGTCCGCGCCCTGGTCGCGAATGAACTTGTCGGGATCGGCTTTGCCCGGGAGCGCCAAGACGCGCACTTCAAAATCTTGCTCGAGCAGAATCGAAATGGACCGCTCGGTGGCCGCTTGGCCCGCGGTGTCCGGGTCGTAGTTCACGATTACGCGCTTGGTGAATCGACCGAGTAGCTTGATTTGCGGCTCTGCCAGGCTGGTGCCGCAACTTGCGACTACGTTGCTGATTCCGGCGCGCGCCACAGCGATGGCATCCATGTAGCCTTCGACTAAAACCGCGAAATCCGAGCGCCGCAGAGCTTCCTTCGCGCGGTCCAGGTGATATAGCACGTTGCTTTTCGAATAGATCGGCGTCTCAGGTGAGTTCAGATATTTCGGCTGATCATCGCCCAGCGCGCGGCAACCAAACGCGACGATTTTCCCGCCTTCGTTCGCGATCGGGAACGTGATGCGACGGCGGAAGCGGTCAAACAAGCGGCTGCCGTTCTGTTCGCACGAGACAAGACCCGACTCTGCCAGCAGCTTCTCCGCATATTTCCCTTTGAGATGGCGAAGCAGCAAATCGCCGCCGCTCGGCGCATAACCAATCCCAAATCGATCGATCGTAGCTTTGTCGATTCCGCGGTCTTCCAGATACGCGCGCGCGAGCTTCCCCTCCACCGTTCCCTGCAACTGATTGACGAAGAACGTCTGCGCCTCGCGATGCAGCTCTACCAAAGTTGCCCGTACGCTGCTCTGCGTGCGCTCCGCTGGCGAACTTGGTTTCGGCTTGGGAATCGAGATGCCGCACTTTTCCGCGACCAGGCGCAGTGCGTCCGGGAATTCGCAGCGCTCCATTTCCATCACGAAATTAAAAATGTCGCCGCCCTTGCCGCATCCAAAGCAATAGAAAATCTGCTTAATCGGCGAAACGGTGAACGAGGGCGTCTTTTCCTGATGGAAAGGACAAAGCCCACTGAAATCCTTACCGGTTTTCTTCAGGCGCACATATTCGCCGACAACCCGAACAATGTCGGATTGCTGCTTGACTCTCTCCGCAGTGCTTCCCGCTTCAGCCATACTATGAGCGCAATTCTACAACCGTCACGGCTTTGCCGCCGCGATCTTCCGTTTCGAAGGATTGGCGCTCGACCAGTGGATGAGTCTTGAGGAATTCGCCTAGCCCGCGCCGCAGTGCTCCGGTTCCGTGGCCGTGAATGATGCGCACGCGGGAAACGTGCGCGAGCGCCGCATTATCGAGAAACTTGTCCACTCGCTCTGTCGCTTCTTCAACGGTCGAGCCGATCAGATTGATTTCCTCTGTTGCTGCACCCTCACTCTGCTGCGAACGCACCGACACGCTCCCTCGCGTAGTCTGAGCGATTCCCGCGGCGGCCGGCACTCCCTCAATGCCTACAATCTCGTCCACCGCCACTTTCATGCGCAAAGGGCCGGCTTCGATTTCAGCAGAGCTGCCGTCCAGCCGCCTAAAAATGACGGGCTTATTGAAGCCGCGCACCCGTATGCGAGCGCCCGCTTGCAAACGCTCACTACTAACCGCTTCTACGTGCGCGGACGTCCCAAGGTCCGCCTGCGAATCCGATAATGTCTGCACGACTGCCGCGTTCAGTTCCTCCCGCGCCTCACCGCGAACATCCTGCACCTTGCGCCGCGAGGATTTCTCCATCTGGCCGCGCAGTTCGCGCTCTTTCACCGCCTCGACTACGCGCGCAACGTTCTCGTCGAAGCGCTTCTGCATCTCGGCAAATTTGTCTTCGAGTTCCTTGTTGCGTTTCTGTTGCCGCCCCACCCACTCGGTACGTAACTTCGCGCGCTCCTCTTCCAGCGCGTGACGTTCCGCGGTCATTTGCTGTCGCAGGCGATCTAATTCGTCGCGACTGCGATGCAAGTACGCAATCAGGTCCGCCGCCTCTCGCGATTCCGGAGTGAGCAAGGCTCTGGCGCGCTCGATTATCGGCTCCGCCAATCCCAACCGCTGCGCAATTGCAATCCCGCTGGATCCACCCGGAACGCCCACCATCAAGCGATACGTCGGCCGCAGGTTCACATCATCGAACTCCACGGCCGCATTCACCACGCCCGGCGTTGTCGAAGCATACGCTTTCAGGCGGTCGTGATGCGTAGTCGCCAGGACAATGCAGTTCTTCGCGCGAAATTCATCCAGCAACGCCACCGCCAATGCCGCGCCCTCCTCTGGCGCCGTGCCAGTGCCCATTTCGTCGGCCAGCACCAGCGATTGCGGCGTCGCCGCCTGCAGCATCGATTTCAGATTTAGGATGTGCGACGAAAAGGTGGAAAGGTCCGCGGCAATCGACTGCTCGTCGCCTATATCCACCAGCACGCGGTCAAAGAGCGGCAGCACCGCGCGTTGCGCCGCAACCGGAATGCCCGATTGCGCGGACAGCACTGCGATCCCCGTGGTCTTCAGCGCCACGGTCTTGCCTCCCGTGTTCGGTCCGCTGATGACCAGCACCCGTTCGTCGCCCCCGAGTGCCAGCGACATCGGCACGATCGGCCGGTCCTCGCGTCGAAGCTTGTCTTCCAGAACCGGATGCCGCGCTGCCTGCAGCCGCAATTCTGCGTGCGCGGTAAATTCCGGCATCGCCGCGTCAAAATCGCGCGCGAACCGCGCCCGCGCAAACACGCTGTCCAACTCCCCGATCGTCTCCGCGGCCGCGATCAGCGGTACGCGCATTTTCTGCAAGCGCTCGGTCAACTCGCGCAGGATGCGCACGATTTCCGCTGCCTCCTCTTCCGCAAGTTGCACCAGCTGGTTGTTCGTTTCCACCGTCTCGAACGGCTCGAGAAAAACCGTCTGCCCCGTTCCGCTGCTACCATGCACAATGCCCGGCACGCTTCGCCGGCTCTCCGCGCGCACCGGAATCACGAAACGATCATTGCGCAACGTAACGTAGTCCTCGCCGGCTTCCGCATTCCGCGCCCGCAAGATTTGCTTCAATGCTCTCTGGATGGAGTCCCGCGTCTGCGCAATGCTCCCGCGAATCCTGCGCAGCGCGGTGGACGCATCGTCGCTGATCTCCCGGTTGGGCAGCACGCAGCGCCGAATCGCCGCTAGCGCGTCCCGAAAATCCGCAAGTGACGTCGTACGAGCCGCCAGCAACGGGAATTTAGCGCTCTCCTCGCGAAATTGCTGGCGCAGCCATCCCGCAGTCTCAAGCAGTGACGCCGCGTCCAGCAGCTCGGCTGCATCCAGCACCACGCCAGGGCCTTCAATGTGCTCGAGCCATTGCTGCGGGTCGGCGACTCCCCCAAACCCGAGTTCGCGCTCCGCCCGCAGCCATTCTCGTGCTTCGCGAATGTGCGCGAACGCGGCCTCCAATCCCGACCGGTCATTGCCTGGCTCCAAAGCGTCTATTGCGCGCTTCCCGAGCACACACGTCGTCCGCAGCCGCAGTAACTCTCGCAGCTTGTCAAATTCCAAAACGTCTTGGGCGCTTCTTCCCATTTCCTCTTACTTAAATTAGATGACGCGCCGCTTCCTTCCGCATCCTACCTAGCCATTCCTAGCTTGGACCTTAGCTCAATGCGCACGTTTGCCCGTCCGTCTGGAGACCGGCGCCTTCCGACCAAACTCCTCAATCATGGCCAAGCACAGCCCATCCAGCGCATCCGAAGCTTCGTGATTCTTTCCAGCCTGATTGTTGCTCAAAAACGAAAAAATCAGCCGCCGCCCACTAGAAGTGTCTGCAAAACCTGAACGCGTCCGCACATGTTCCACGGAACCGGTTTTCGCATGGATATGCCCCGCGCTCGGCGTGTTCTTCATCAGAGTTTCCAGCGTCCCATCGATTCCCGCAACCGGCAGCGATGCAAAATAGGCAGCAAACCACGGCTGTCCCTGCGCGTACTTTAGCAGCGCAACGATCGCCCTTGGTGTAACCATGTCGTGCCGCGAAAGACCGGAACCATCCGTCTGGATTACATCGCCCGGCGCGATACCCGCCGCAATGTAAAAATCGGCCGGAAACTTCATAAGATCGTCAGGCGTATTCCACACCGCGGTATTTCGCGCCGCCGCGCGCAACAGCATCTCCGTATGCAAATTCTGACTGATCTTGTTCACCAACTTCACGGAGTCTCCAAGCGGCACCGACACGTGCTCGGCCATCACCGCGCGCGGAGCCGCTCCGGCAGCTTCTGCAATATGCATAGCCCGCGCAGTCCCAACAACCTTCACTCCGCGTTCCTCCAACAGCCGCGTCAACAGCGCCGCAGCATGTTCCGCAGGATCGTGAATCGCCAGCACCAGCTTACGCGGCGCGCTGTGCGCCGGCATTGACCCGCGAATGACCACGATCTTGGAATTTGGCTCCCGCGTCAGCGTTAAATCGGACTTCGTCTCGGCCGCGGAAGTGACCACATTGTTCTGCACCACAAAATCCGGCGTTGCCGGAGCCACGATCGCCTGCACCGGCGCGCCAGCCGAATCCGCCGTTGTCAGCGTCAGCGTGACCGTATTGTCGTCCACCACGATCGCGGACACAGCCGAGCCGTACTCCCAAACCATGTCGTCAATTTCCCATCCGTTAGGATACGGCTCACGGGGAAAATAACTGTCGTCCCCAACTACATCTCCCGAAACTTCCCTCACTCCCTTAGCCACGAGCGCATCGGCCAATTCCGCAAGCACCTTCTCCGGCGCGCCATCGAACTCCTCCTTTAAATTGTAGGGAAACTTTCGATTTGAGAGGTTCGGATCGCCTCGCCCGAGAAGTATCAGATCGCCAGCTAGCACGCCCGCAGGAGACACCGTGCCATGCGTTTCCAAAGTCGTATGGAACCGATAGTCCGGCCCCAGCTTGGCCAGCGCAAGCGCGGTAGTGAAAAGCTTCATGTTCGAGGCTGGCACGAAATATTTATCCGCGTTCAGTTCGTAGAGCGTCTCGCCCGTCTCCCCATCGATGATCAACAACCCCCACTCGCCCTTGCTCGCTGGCGCCGCTGCAAGCAGCGCATCGGCTCGTTCGCCAAATTTACGTGTTGACGCCGCAACGTGCGTCTTCTTAACCTTTGAAGCCGCGGCAGGCGCAGATCCTGACTGGCCGCGCTCCGCGCCAGCTAAGGCGTCGCCCGTCAATATCCCACACGCAAACATCACCGTAAGCGCAATCCCGACCCGCACCGTTCCTCCTGCTGGCAAATTATGTTCCGGGAAAGTATAGTCGAACCAGCAAAAAGGCTTCGCTCGGCTCCACGTGTGGAGGCCGCCGCTGCGAAGCCCAGGTTGGAGTTCCGCAAGTTGCGCCCAGAAACTTCGGAACACGGAATCGGATCGCCCAAAAATCTCAGCGAGGTGACTTGATGTTGCAGCGAATAATGTCCTCCCTTCTGGCGCTAGCCATTGCTTTGCCCCTTGTCGCGGCAGACAACAAGAAGGAAACCGAACGCCTGGAAAATTGCGGGCTGGTCCTCAAGGAAATTCTCGACATTCCGGACGACATCCCGCAGGACCTGTTGGACAAGTCCGTGTGCGTCATCGTCTACCCGTCTGTGCTGAAAGCCGCCTTCGTCTTAGGGGGCAGCTACGGACGAGGCGCGATGAGCTGCCGCACCGGCGAACACTTTACTGGCCCCTGGAGCGCTCCCACCATGATGGCTCTGGAGGGGGGCAGTATCGGATTCCAGATCGGTGGCCAAGCCACAGACTTCGTGCTCCTGGTCATGAACGACCGCGGAGCCCACGCCATTCTGAAAAGTAAGGTAAAGCTCGGCGCGGACGCTTCTGCCGCCGCTGGACCCAAGGGACGCAACGCGTCGGCGGAGACCGACGTCACGATGCGTGCTGAAATCCTCACCTATTCGCGCGCTCGTGGCCTATTCGCGGGTGTCTCGCTCGCCGGTTCCTCGGTGCGGCCCGATAACGATGCCAACGCTCGTGTTTACGGAAAAAAGCTTGTGGCGGA
>WNEZ01004138.1_pt1 | contig 12590 bp, 13 predicted proteins | sample 5400521 | NCBI WGS metagenome assembly WNEZ01 (sample SAMN13153339, study PRJNA577476) | soil metagenome | isolation source: 120 cm saprolite under Douglas fir tree site 2 hole 1 replicate 1 | place: USA:California | collected 2015-04-18 | reverse complement strand
CCGCCGGGGTCCTGGCGTGTGCGTCGATCGCGGAAGTGACAGACGTCGCATGCCTCGCGTTCGGCCGCTTCGACCTCGCCGCCGACCTGGGCATCGACCCCGATGGCAGCAGCGCGGCACTCGCCATGGCGCGCGCCGCCGTGGTGCTTGCGTCGACCGCCGTGCGGCTCGATCCTCCACTCGACTCGCCCTGGCTGAAGATCACGGACCTCGACGGGTTGCGGGGCGCCGCCGAGCGGGCGCGCGCCGACGGCTTTGGCGGCATGCTGGCCATCCATCCATCGCACGTGACGACCGTAAACGAAGTCTTCTCCCCCACCGCGAAGGAGCTCGCCTGGGCGCAAGGCATCGTCGCGTCGTCCGCCGAGGCGCAATCCGCAGGACTTGGCGCCTACACCCGCAACGGCGAGATGGTGGACGAGGCCATCGTCAAGCGGGCGCGGGCGATCTTGCGAGATGCCCAACCCTGATGGACTTCAGCATGGGCCCCGAGCAAGAGCTGTACCGCGACGGCGTGCGCGCCGTCTGCGCGAAGTTTCCCGAGTCGTACTGGCGCCAGGTCGACAGCGAGAAGCGCTATCCGGACGAATTCGTCCGGGCGCTAACGGATGGTGGCTGGCTGTCGGTCCTGATCCCGACGGAATACGGTGGGGCCGGGCTTGGCATCGTCGAGGCCTGCATCGTCCTCGAAGAGATCAATGCCTCCGGCGGGAACGCGGCTGTCTGCCACGCCCAGATGTACACGATGGGGGCGCTACTGCGGCATGGCAGCGAAGCGCAGAAGCGCCGCTACCTGCCCGAGCTCGCGGCCGGCCGCCTGCGCCTGCAATCGATGGCGGTAACGGAACCCGAGGCCGGCAGCGACACCTCGCGGATCACTACGTTCGCCCGCAAGGACGGCGATGAATACGTGGTCAATGGGCAGAAGGTCTTCACCTCGCGCGTCCAGCATTCGGACCTGCTCCTGCTGCTCGCCCGAACGAGCCGCGCCGAAGACGTCGCCCGCAAGACCGACGGCATGAGCCTGTTCCTCGTCGACCTGCGCCAAGCGGGCTCATCCATCGAGGTGCGGCCGATCGAGACCATGGTCAACCACGAAACCAACGCCCTGTTCATCACCGACCTGCGTCTGCCGTCCGATGCGCTCATCGGCGAAAAGGGCGCTGGCTTCCGGCAGGTGCTCGACGGACTGAACGCCGAGCGGATCCTGATCGCCTCCCAGAGCGTGGGCGACGCCCGCTGGTTCGTCGACCGATCCGTCGCCTATGCGGGCGAGCGGGTGGTCTTCGGCCGGCCGATCGGCGCCAACCAGGGGGTCCAGTTCCCGATCGCGCGCGCCTTCATGCACGCACGGGCGGCCGCCCTGCTGCGCTGGCAGGCTGCGTCGCTGTTCGATGCGGGGAGGCCGTGTGGCGCCGAGGCGAACATGGCGAAGCTGCTCGCCTCGGAGGCCGCGTGGGAGGCTGCGGATGTGGCGATGACGACCTTCGGCGGCAGCGGCATGGCGGTCGAGGTTGGCATCGAGCGGAAATTCCGCGAGGCGCGCCTCTACCTCGTGGCGCCGGTGACGAACAACCTGGTGACGGCGTATGTGGCCGAGCACGTCCTGGGCCTTCCGCGTTCCTACGAAAGAGGAGGATCGGCATGACAGACGGCGAGCGGGGACGCTTCTTCGAAGATTTCAAGGTTGGCGACGTCTATCGCCACGCGATGGGCCGCACCTTGAGCGAGACCGATAACACCTGGTTCACGCTGCTCACCTGCAATACGAACGAGATCCATTTCAACGCCGACTACGCGGCGCAGACCGAGTTTGGGCGGCCGCTCATGAACAGCTGCCTGACGCTGTCGCTCGTCACCGGCCTGAGCGTCGACGACATCAGCCGGCACATCGTCGCCAACCTGGGCTGGGACAAGGTCAAGCTCCCCGCCCCCGTGTTCGCGGGCGACACCATTTACGCCGAGTCGGAGGTGCTGGAAGCGCGGGCGTCGAAATCACGGCCGGGCCAGGGGATCGTGAGGGTACGCACCAAAGGCTACAAGCAGGACGGCACCGTCGTCATCGAGTTCGAGCGGACCGTGCTGGTGCATTCGCGCCAGACCGAGCCGCCGCGCCGGTATCCCGCCATCCGTTGATGCGCTACATTATCTGGATGCGAGGGGAGAAGCTGGGCCTTATCGTGGCCGGGCTCGCGCTGGTGCTGGCCGCCTGCGGCTCCAGTACCACCGGGAATACCCCCACCACCGGATCCACGCTCGTCTTCGGGGCCGCGGTCTCACTGACGGGCTCGCAGTCCAAGGAAGGCGGTCTCACCAAGCAGGGCTACGATCTCTGGCTCGATTGGATCAGAGCGCGCGGCGGCATCGTCGTCAACAACGTCAAGCACCCCGTCGAGATCAAGTACGAGGACGACCAGAGTAACGCCAACCTCTCGGCCACCCTGGTCCAGAAGCTGATCACCGACGAGAAGGCGAACTTCATTCTGGGACCATACGGGAGCGCCGCCACTGCGAGCGACGCTGTCGTCGCTGAGAAGAACGGCATCCCGATGGTCGAGGCCAACGGTGCCGCCGTGTCGATCTTCAGCAAGGGGTACAAGTTCACCTTTGGTGTCCTCTCCCCCGCCAACAAGTACCTCACCGGCGTGATCGACATGGCCGCCACCCTGAACCCAAAGCCGACCACGATCGCGATGTTGACCGCCAACGATAACTTCTCGGTCGAGGTGGCGAAGGCGGTTGAGGACTACGCGCCATCGAAGGGTATGCAGGTCGTCTTCACCAAGCAGTACCCGGCGGCGGCGCCCGATGTCAGCGGTCTGATCAGCCAGGCGAAGCAGAAGAACCCCGACATCGTGATGAACTCGGGCCATCTGGCAGAGTCGATCGCCATCAACAAGGCGGCCAAGCAGCTCGGCCTGGACGCCAAGATCTTCGCCTATTCGGTCGGTCCATCGACCCCGGACTTCATCAGCGCCCTCGGAGCCGATGCGAACTATGTCTATGACGGCTCGCAATGGACCCCGCAGGTGAAATACAAGCCGACCTTCTATCTCTCCGTCGCGGATTACGTCAAGGCCTACAAGGCCAAGTTCAGCACCAGCGACGCTCCCGACTACCACGTCGCCGAGTCGACGGCGGCATGCCTCGCCTTCCAAAAGGCGATCGAGAATGCCGGTTCCCTCGACCCGAGCAAAGTACGCGATGCGCTGGCCAGCCTCGATGTCATGACCTTTTTCGGCCAGATCAAGTTCGACAGCCGGGGGATCAACACCTACAAACCGATGGTCGTCGAGCAGATCCAGAGCGGGACGCACTACACCGTCTTTCCCGCCGACGTGGCGAACGGCTCGCCGAAGTATCCGACGCCGTCCTGGAGCTCGCGCTAGGACAGAGGTCCTCGACGCTGTACTGAGCTCGTGAGCCAATTCACCCAGCAGGTCATCCTCGGCCTCCTGCTCGGTGGGGTCTATGTCGCGGTGGCGCTCGGGTTCAGCCTGGTCTGGGGCATTCTCAACATCGTCAACCTCGCCCACGGCGCGCTGGTGATCGTGGGCGCGTACGTCACCTGGGTTCTCTTCACCCGCCTCCACCTCGATCCGTTCTTGAGCCTCCCTGTCGACGCACTGGCCCTCTTCCTGATCGGCTACGGGCTGCAGCGGGGCGTCATCAACCGGCTGATCCGGGCACCGCTTCTCTTCACCTTCCTGCTGACGTTCGGCATCAACCTCGTGATCGTCAGCCTGCTGCTGCTGATCTTCACGGGCGATTTCCGCTCCGTCACTCCCACGTATTCCGGCAGCGGCCTGCACCTCGGGAGCATCGTCATCCCCTACATCCGCCTCGGTGGTCTGGCGGCGGCCCTCGTGCTGGCGGGAATCTTGTGGGCGGTCCTGAACCGCACCCGCAGCGGCGCCGCCATCCTGGCCGTCGGCGCCGACCGCGACGCCGCCCAGCTGGTGGGCGTCGATCTCCGTCACATCTATGCGCTGACCTTCGCCATCGGTGCCGCCTTCGCCGGTGTCGCGGGCGGCATCATCAGCACCTTCCAATCGATCACGCCGACGGCCGGCGATCCGTACACCCTGCAGGCCTTCGTGGTCGTCATCCTGGGCGGGCTGGGCCGGGTGAGTGCGACGGTCGCGGGCGGACTGGCCTTCGGACTGATCGAGGTGCTGGGCCAGAGCGCACCCGGCCTTGGATCCGGCTACGCAAATGCGATCGCCTTCGTGGTGCTCGTAGTGGTCCTGGTCGTCCGCCCGAGGGGGCTGCTCGGCCGGCTGGCGTGAGCGTGCGGCGGGCCGCCCTGGCCGTCGTGGGGTTGGCCCTCGCCTTCGTGGTCCTCGCGCCGCTGACCTCGATCGACGCCGCGCAGCAGGCGGGCCTGCCATTGCTCACCGACAAGTTGTGGTTCCGCATCGCCACCACAGTGGCGATGTTCGTCGTGATGGCGTCCGCCTGGAACATCATCGGCGGCCTCACCGGCTACGCGAGCTTCGGCAACGTGGCCTTCTTCGGACTGGGCGCCTACACCGCCGGCGTGGTGGTCAGCAACCTCAGGTTGCCCTTCGCGCTTGCGCTCGTCCTGGCGCCCATCGTCGCAGCGGCCTTCGCGTTGATCGTCGGCATCCCGCTGCTCCGGCTGCGAGGGCATTACTTCGCGGTCGCGACCCTCGGCGTCGGTGTCGCCGTCGGCGAAGTGGTCAACAACATCGAGCCACTCGGCGCAGCAACCGGCCTCTTCCTCCCCATCGTCCGCTCCGACCTGTTCTTCTTTTACCTGATGCTCGGCGCCGCCATCCTGGCGGTGCTGACCACCTGGGTCATCCTGCGCACGCGGTTCGGCTACGGCCTGCTCGCGATCCGCGAGAACGAGGAGGCGGCCGCGGTCATCGGCGTCAACACGACCTTCTACAAGGTGGCGGCCTTCTGCATCGCGGCGGCGCTCACCGGGATCGCGGGCGCGATCTTCGCGCAGTGGAACAGCTTCATCAACCAGGACAACGCGTTCGCCATCTCCGACAACGTCCAGATGATCCTTATGGCCGTGATCGGCGGGACGGGCACGGTACTGGGGCCGGTCGCCGGCGCGATCTCGCTCGAGCTGATCATCCAGAGCCTGGCCGGCGGTGGCTCCGGGTCCGTCTTTTCTCAGATCGGTCTGGGCGTCCTGCTGGCTGTGTGCGTGATCTTCATCCCGCGCGGGGTGATCGACTTCTTCGGCGGCCGCAGCCGGCTCTCGCTGCGCTATTTCCGGCAGACCTTGCGCGAGACCAGCGCATGAGCCTGCTAGCGATAAGCGACGTCAGCAAGCGTTTCGGCGGCGTCAACGCCCTGGCCGGCGTCACCTTCGCCGTCGAGCAGGGCGACGTCTTGGGCATCATCGGACCGAACGGCGCCGGCAAGACCACGCTGCTCAACTGCATCAGCGGGCTCTACCGCCCCGACGCCGGCGACATCCGCTGGGAGACCGCATCGATCCGCGGCCTGGCTCCCTACCGGATTGCGCGGCTGGGAATCGGGCGGACCTTCCAGATCGTCCGGCCATTCCCCTCGATGACGGTCCGCGAGAACACCGTCATGGGCGCGCTCTTCGGCCGCCCCGGCGCCCGCCTGCAACCCGGCGCCGCCTTGAAGGAGGCCGACACGGTGCTCGACGTCGTCGGACTGGGCGAGAAGCGGAATTACCCGGTGCTGCGGTTGACGGTCCCGGACCGAAAGCGCCTCGAGGTTGCCCGGGCGCTCGCGATGCGCCCCCGGCTTCTCCTGTTGGATGAAGTCATGGCCGGGCTGAACCAGGTCGAGATCGAGCAGGCACTCGAGATGGTTCGGCGCGTGCGGGACAGCGGGGTGACGATTGTGCTCATCGAGCACGTGATGAAGGTGATCGTCGGCGTCTGCTCCCGCGCGCTCGTGCTCAACTTCGGTCGCACCCTCGTCGAGGGGCCCCCCTCCGAGGTCCTCAAGGACCCGCGAGTGATCGAGGCGTACCTCGGACAGCGCTACGCCCGGGATCAGCAGCCCCCACCCTACCCTCCCCCAGAAGCGGGGGAGGGAAATGACTGATGAGCTCGCTGCTGCAGGTCGAGAAGCTCACGGCCGGGTACGGCATGACGCCCGTCCTCTTCGAGGTCGATCTCGAGCTCGCTGCGGGTGAGCTGGTCGCGCTCATCGGCGCCAACGGCGCCGGGAAGTCCACGTTGCTGGGCGCGCTCTCTGGCCTCGTCCGGGTATCCGGCGGCACCGTCCGCCTGGCGGGCCGCCCGTTGACCGGTCTACGCCCCGAAATGATCGTCGCCAGCGGGATGGTCCATGTCCCGCAGGGCCGCCGCCTCTTCAGCACCATGACCGTCGAGCGCAACCTCTTGCTGGGCGCCTACCGCCGGCACGACCGCCAGGTGCGCGAGGACCTGGAGCGGATCCTCGGGTACTTTCCCGCGCTGGCCAACAAGCTGGATCGCGAAGCCGGCACCCTGTCCGGGGGCGAGCAGCAGATGGTGGCCATCGGCCGGGGGCTGATGGCGCGGCCGACGCTGCTCATGATCGACGAGCCGTCGCTCGGCCTCGCGCCCAACATCGTCGACCGGGTGATGGAGATCGTGAAGGTCATCAATAAGGATGGCACGGCGGTGCTGCTGGTGGAGCAGGACGTCGTGCTCGCGCTCGAGATCGCCGACCGCGGCTACGTGTTGGAAAACGGCCGCATCGTCATGAGCGGTCCCGCCGGGGACCTGCGCCGAGACCCGGCCGTTCGGAAGGCCTACCTGGGCGTCTAGCCGCTACTTGCCGCCGGTGGTCGCGACGCTCTTGATGATGTAACGCTGGAAGAACAACACCAGGAACACCATCGGGACGGTGGTGAAGATCGAACCGACCAGCACCCAGTTCGTATTTTGGACGAATTCACTTGAGAACGAGGCGATCCCCAGGGGCAGCGTGAACAGCTGAGGGTTGTTGAGGACGACCAGCGGCCAGAGGAAGTCATTCCATTGGCCCTGGAAGCTGAAGATGGCGAGCGTGGTCAGCGCCGGGACGGAGAGTGGCAGGACTACCCGCGTGAATACCGTCCATTTGCTGGCCCCATCGATGACGGCGGCCTCCTCCAGCTCGTGCGGGATGGCTTTCATGAACTGCGTCATCAAGAAGATGCCCGCGGCCGTCGAGATATTGGGAAGGATGACGCCCGGATACGTGTCGATCAGCCCAAACTGCTTGAGGATGATGAACTTGGGGATCAGCGTCACCTGAAGCGGGATCATCAAGGTGGCGAGCACGGCCAGGAACAGCACGGTCCGTCCGGGGAAGTTTAAACGGGCGAAGGCGTAACCGGCCAGCGCGCAAAAGAACACGTTGAGCACCGTGACCGTCGCCGAGAGGCCGACGCTGTTAAGAAACCAGCGGGGAAACGACGGAAAAAGCTTGGCCACGTCGAGAAAGTTTTCGGGATGCCAGACCTGTGGTAGCAGCGTGGGCGGGTAGGACGTGACTTCGACCGTATTCTTGAACGCGCCGAAGATGGCAAGGATAAAGGGGCCCAGCATCAGCAGTCCGAAGAGCGTCAGCGCGACGTAGAGCGCCACCTGCTTGGCGATGATGGCACCGCGGGGGCTGGGTTGCTGTGTGACCTGGTCGACCGTGATGGCTGCCATCTTCGCTCCTCAGTACTCGACCGTCGTGTCGATGAAACGGCGCTGAATGAGGGTGAAGGCGAAGATGATCGCGAAGAGGATGAACGCTTCCGCGGCACCAAGCCCGAAGCTGAAATCTCGAAAGCCGTTGGTGAAAATCAGGAACACGGGGGTCAACGTGGATTTCAAAGGACCGCCATTCGTCATCACGTAGACCTGGTCGAAGACCTGGAGCGTTCCGATGGTGCCCAACACGACAACCAGGAAGATGGTTGGCCGGAGCAGCGGCAGCGTGATGTTCCACAACGATCGCCAACCGACAGCTCCGTCGATCTTCGCCGCCTCGTAAATGTGTGTCGGGATGTCCTGGAGGCCCGCCACGAAGATGATCATGAAGGAAGCGGCCGTGGACCAGATGGTCGTCGTCATGATCGCTGGCAGGGCCGATAACGGGTCGAGGAGCCAGCCGAATTGGCGAGCGCCGGGGATGATGATCCCCACCAGGCTGCCGACCCACCCACCCGGTGAGAAGAGCCAGCTGAAGATCAACCCCATCACCACCGACGAGGTGATCGCCGGCAGGTAATAGACGGTCCGAAAGACGCCGCGGCCAACCATAATGCGGTCGAGGACCAGGGCCATGGACAGCGCCAGGATGGTCTGGCAGGTCACGACGACCACCATGTAGTACACCACGTTCAGAAGCGCCCGGTGGAAGTCGGCGCTCGCAAGGGCTTTCGCGTAGTTGTGCAGACCGGCCCACTCGAGTGTGAAGCCGTCGTACTTGAAGAAGCTGAGAAAGAGGGCGACCCCCATCGCCACGAACGTGAAGCCGCCGATGACGATGATGGCCGGGATCAAAAAGGCGTACGACGTGAGCCACTCGCCCCAGGGACGCCCGCGCCGGGGCCCCACCTTCACCGGCGTGGGCAACGCCGTATTGGTCTCAACCACCGCACTGGTCCCTACAGCCATTGCTTTCCCTCGCACTGGGAGGCGCCCGCGGGGCGCCTCCCCTCATCATCGACTACTAGCTTGCGAGCGCGTCGGTTACCTCTTTATCGGCTTGCTTCAGCGCATCATCGACCGATTGCTTGTTGAGCAGGATCCGTTCGAGAGCGGCGCTGATCGCGTCCGCGACCTTTCCGGAGTTGATACCCCACGAGAAGGGCTTCCCGTAAGCGCCGCCAGCGAAGATAGCCGCTGCTGCCGGATTGGCAGCGAAGTACGGATCATTCGCGAGGGCCGTCCGCGTCGGAAGTGCAAACCCAGAGTGCAGCACCGTTTTCTGATTGTCGAGACCGGTCAGGTAGTTGACCAGGATCCACGACGCGTCGGGGTTCTTGGTCTTTGCCGAGATCGAGTAACCGACCGTGAAAACGAGGTTTCCACGGCTTTTGCCCTGAGGCAGCTCGACCGCGTCCCACTTGATGGCGGGGTAGTCCTTCATGTACGGGATGAGCCAGCCGCCTTCCATGACCATGGCCGCCTTGCCTTTGGCGAACGCCGCGCCTGGCCAATCGATCCCTGACCCTAGCGCGCCCGAGTAGGTGCCGGTCCCATTCTTTTTGAAGGAGGTGTAGTACTTGGTCGCCTCGACGGTGGCAGGATCAAGGAGCATCGACTTCGTGTTGTCGGCGTTGAGCACCTGCCCGCCGTTCTGGTAGACCATGGGCGCCCAGCGAGCGGAGTCGGAGTTGGTGATCAGGCCGAACACGCCGGCCTTGGTCAACTTCTTAGCCGCGTCCGTCAGGTCCTGCCAGGTCCAATTCTTGGTGGGCGGACTGACCCCGGCCGCTGTGAACATGTCCTTGTTGTAGAAAAGCGCAAGCGTGTTGAAGTCCTTTGGTATGCCGTAGATCGCATCGCCTGTCTTGAACGCGGCCAACACCCCGCTAGAGAAGTCGGAGGCCTTCGTGCCGGTCTTCGCCATCTCTGAGCGCAGGTCGAGCAAAACATGCTTCTGCATGAAGCCGGCTGCGTCTCCAAGCTCCACGTAGAACACGTCGGGCTCGGTCCCACTCGCCAGCTGGGCCTTGAGCTTGGTCCGGAAGTCCTTCGGGACTGGCTCATAGGTGACCTTGATATTTGGATACGCCACCTGGAACGCCGCGATCTGGTCGGTGAGGAGCTTGTCCTCTGCCGGCGTCGAGGTCCATCCGCTGAGTCGAACCGTCCCCGAGGCGCCCCCGGCCGAACTGCTACCGCCGCAGGCCGTCAGTAGCACCGCCGCCATCGCGGCGAGCGCTAAGCCAAGGCGTGTTGAACGCATGCTTCCACCTCCACTAATTTCCCGTCCTCACCAACGCACACAGGGGTCCCTTCCCAGACCGGATATGCATAGCATCAACGGTGGGGCATCTCCTGTCAACATCGGTGACTGGTTATTGGAAATAATTAAGGTAGGGCTAATAGGCCGATCTCGGTTTAGCTCGGATTCAGGCGCGGGCGAGCGGGGCCTCAACCAGGGCGGGGCGTGGCAGCCGGCCGTGCACCACTTTGAAGCCGGTGGTATTGCCCGCGACCTGGACCCGGTCGCGCTCGAGATGCAGCTCCATCGACCCGCGGCCGGCTCGCAGGTTGCGTAGAGTCAGCGAGGGCAGCCAGTCGGTGAGATCGGGGTTGACGTACATCGTCCGCGTCCGGCCGATGGTATGGACGCCACAGAGGATGGCGACCAGGCGAAACACTGCCGCGGCGGCCCGGACCTGTGGGACATTGGCCCCAAGGTAGGGTACCGGGAAGGCGCCGGCATCCCGCAGGGTCGACGGCCCAACCGTGACCGGCATGCGCTGCCGATGTTACACGGAGTTACCCTCGCTGTCCGTGACATGATCCCTCCCCCGCTTTGCGGGCGAGGGTCGGGGGGCGACAGGCAGCTATCAAACAGCTTGCCAACGCCGCGGGGGCTAGAGAAGGCCCGGGGTCCCCGCGTCGGCAGCGGCGGCCCCGAGGAAGCGGTAGGCCCAGTCCTCCGCAAATTTTCGCGAGCCGGCAAAGACGATGGGCACCTCAGGGTACCGCACCACCAATCGGCCGAGCATGTCGGCCAACCATGAACCCCGGCCAGGTTGCGTCCAGAAGAGATTCGGATAGTCACCTTCGACGACAACCGCGCAACGCCCCACCTCGGCCAGACGCTGCATCTGAAAGGCCAGGGTTCCGTCCGATAAGGACGTTGCCAGGTTGGCGAGCGTCTTCCGCTCAACGACTGCAACAACGGTATCGTCGACAACGGCACCGTAATCGCCGCCCGCCAGGGCGCGCCGCTCGATCGTCACCTGCCGGCCGGCAAACCGCCAGCCATATTTCTCACGGGTGTCCACGGCGACGGTCAGCGTTCCCGCTGCGCGACCGCGGGGAACCCGCGCGCCAGGATTGGCCAATTGAACCGTCGTTTGAGTTTGCCACCAGACAGCTGGCCGTCCACGCGCGTTCGTGAAGACAAACTGCGACCGGGCCAGCTTTGGCCGATCAAGGACGAGGTCGATAGCCACCCCGCGACGCTTGCAGGCGAGGACTGCAGCCTCGTCGACCAACTCCCCGCTTTCATCCCAGGGAGTGGCAACCTGCGCACAGTAAACGCGCGCGGCACGCGGCCACGAGTCTCGCGCCTTTAGGACAACGCCACCATCGATCGGGAGATACACAAGGTACGGCAGCCGACTGTCATGATCCGGGTTACGAGCGACGCGGAAGCGTGCGCCCACGGTCCTATTTTCTACTACGCCAGCCTTGGCAGGCTGCGTCTTCACCGTGCGTAGAGTTCGATACGAGCGCGGTGACCAGGCGCCCGCGCCAGTTTGGCGTCGGCAGTGACCACTGGTGCGACGAGCGCTTCGGCCAGAGCGAGATAGGCGGCGTCGAACGCCGAAACATTCGATCGAAGGGTCCAAATCCGCTCCACGAGTGGCAAATGCGGATAGCGCACCACGCCAAGTGCGGCAAAGTCTTCCAACGCTTCAGGGGAGCGGTGCCCGGTCAACTCCCGCCTGAGAGCGCGACGTCTGAAGACCTGCAGGACTTCGACGTCGAAGATGTATGGGACGTGTAGCGTCTCGCCCTGCCGCAGTAGTCGCCCTTCGATTGAGGCGACGGCGCCGAGTCGAAGCAGCAGGTCGACGGCTGCCGAGGCGTCGAGAACGATCAAGAGGCGTCGCGGTTCCGACGAATGATCTCCGCTGACGACTCCTGCGTCCGAATCGGCTTACGCCGCCGCAGGCGTTCTACCAGCTCGTCGAGCGTCGGCCTTGCCGCTACCTGACGGACCTCGTTGAGAAGGTAGTCAGACAGGCTCATTCCGGCATTCGCGGCGCGTGCTTTCAGCGTCCGGTGTAGGTCTTCCGGCACGTTCCGGATCTGAATCATTCGGGCCATGTCATGTGATCCACGTTATCGCATGTCCGAAGCATGGCCGGCCCTCCTGGACGATCAAATGGGTCGGCTCCTACAGACCAACTTCTGAGCGGCAGCCCCGCAACCCGTAGACTCCCCTTCGGTGCGCTTGTTCTTCTGCGGTGTACGAGGTTCGACGCCGTCGCCAGGACCCGACTTCGTGCGATACGGCGGCAATACTCCCTGCATTGGGATCGGCCACGATCGGCAAGCGCCGACCCTGGTGCTCGACGCCGGCACCGGTCTGCAGCGACTGACCCCCCTGTTGGACGGCCGGCCGTTTCGAGGCTCGATCCTGCTCGGTCACCTGCACTGGGACCACACCCATGGGCTCCCGTTCTTTGCCGCCGGAGACCGGCCCGACGCCGAGGTCACGGTCGTGATGCCGGCCCAGGGTGATCCGGCCAACGTGCTGGCGCGGGTCATGTCGCCACCCCATTTCCCGATCAAGCCATCCGAACTCAAGGGCAAATGGCGCTTCCTGGGGATCCAGGAGGGCCCCCGGGCGGTCGAGGGATTCGACGTCGTCGCCCGCGAGATCCCCCACAAGGGCGGGCTGGCGTACGG
>WNEZ01004137.1_pt1 | contig 12597 bp, 14 predicted proteins | sample 5400521 | NCBI WGS metagenome assembly WNEZ01 (sample SAMN13153339, study PRJNA577476) | soil metagenome | isolation source: 120 cm saprolite under Douglas fir tree site 2 hole 1 replicate 1 | place: USA:California | collected 2015-04-18 | reverse complement strand
TAGATCCAGGCCTGGTGACCGCCGATCGCGAACGAGGCGATCGCTGCGCCCTCGACGAGCATGTGCGGTGAGTTCTCCATCAGGTAGCGGTCCTTGGCGCTGCCCGGCTCGGATTCGTCGGCGTTGACGACGATGTATTTCGGACCGGGATGGTCCTTGGGCACGAACGACCACTTGGTCGCGGTTGGGAAGTCCGCGCCTCCTCGCCCTCGCAGGCCGGAGCTCTTGACCTCGTCGATCACCTGCGCCGCGGTCATCTCTTTGAGCACCTTGCGCAGAGCCGCGTAGCCGCCGAGTGATTCGTAGACGTCGAGCTTGTGCAGGTCCGGCTTAGCGAACCACTCGGTCAGCACTGGGCCGCCAACGGTCCCTCTCTGCTCAGCCAACCTTCTTGGTCCTTGGTTTTCGAGGTGCTTTACGCCCCTCTCCCTGACCCTCTCCCCGAGGGGGAGAGGGGATCGGATTGCGTCGCTCCGCGATCAACGAGTCGATTTTTGCCGGGGTCAGGTCCACCTGGTAGCGGTGGTCGAGCCGCATCACCGGGGCGTACTCGCACGCGCCGAGGCACTCGACCTCTTCATACGAGAACAGTCCGTCCTTGGAAACCTCGCCGGCCTCGTGCACCCCGATCGCGCCCTTCACGTGCTGGACGATTTCGTTTGCCCCGCGAAGCGTGCAGCTGAGGTTGGTGCAGACGTAGAAGCGGTGCTTGCCGACCGGCTCCAGATGGAAGAGCGTGTAGAACGTGGCCACGCCTTCGACATAGCCAGGGTCGAGCTTCAGCGCCTCAGCGACCTCGCTCATCGCTTCGGGCGTGAGATAGCCGAGCTCCTCCTGCGCGAGGTCCAGCGCGGGCATCACGGCGGAGCGATGCTGCGGGTACTTCGCCGGAAGCTCGCGGATCTCCTCGAGCACATGTTCCGGGAGAGTGCTCATCGATCCACGTCCCCGAGCACCGCGTCGGCGGTGCCGATGATCGCGATCATGTCCGCAACCATGTGGTTGAGCGCCATCCGCTCCAGCGCCTGTAGGTTCACGAACGAGGCAGAGCGGAATTTCACGCGGCGCGGTTTATGCGTCCCGTCGCTGACGATGTAGCAGCCGTTTTCGCCGCGGCCCGATTCAACCGCGACATATGCATCGCCGGGGGGCACCGTATAGCCCTCGGTGAAGAGCTTGAAGTGATGGATGACGGCTTCCATCGACGTCTCGAGCTCCTCGCGCGGGGGCGGGAGCATCTTGCGGTCGTCAACATTGACCGGCCCGTCGGGCAGATTGTCCAGCGCCTGCCTCAGGATCTTCACCGCCTCGCGCATCTCCTTGATGCGCACGAGGTAGCGGCCGTAGCAGTCGCAGTCGTCCGAGATCGCGACCTCGAAGTCGTAGTTCTCGTATCCGGAGTAAGGGATCGACTTGCGGAGATCCCATGCCACGCCCGAGCCACGCAGCATCGGGCCTGTCGCCCCGAGCACCTTCGCGTCCTCGGCCGTGAGCCGGCCGATCCCGATCGTGCGCGAGCGCCAGATCGGGTTCATCGTGAGCAGGTCTTCGTACTCGTCGATGTGGCCGGGCATCTCGCGGACGAACTTGTCCAGCATCTCGAGGAACCTGGGCGTCGAGTCCGCGAATACGCCGCCCGGGCGAATGTACGAGGTGTGCATCCGGAAGCCCGAGATCTCCTCGTTCAGGTCCATGATCAATTCGCGCTCCCGGAAGCAGTACATCAGCATCGACATCGCGCCCAGCTCGAGCCCGCTAGTCCCCATCCACACGAGGTGCGACGAGAGGCGCGTGAGCTCGGACATGATCACGCGAAGCACCTGCGCCCGGGGCGGCACCTCGACGCCCATCAGCTTCTCGACAGCGAGTGCATAGGCGAGGTTGTTGATGGGAGGGGAGAGGTAATCGTGGCGGTCGGTGACGACCACGCCCTGCTGCCAGCGAAGCGCCTCCATCTGCTTTTCAATGCCGGTGTGCAGGTAGCCGATCACGGGCTGCACGCGCTTGATCTGCTCGCCATCAAGGTCCACGATCAGGCGCAGCACGCCATGCGTCGACGGGTGATGGGGCCCGAAGTTGATGGTCAACAGCTCGCCGCCGAAGGCTCCCTGCTCGCCGGTCCGGGTGACGGTTACGCCGGTGGACTCGATCATGCCTCGTCCGGCGCGGTCTGCCAGATCTCGTGCTCTTCCGAGAACTCGACGACCTCGCCGCCCACCGGGTAATCGCGCCGCAGCGGGTGGCCGACCCAGTCGTCTGGCATGAGGATTCGCGTCAGGCCCGGGTGATCGGTGAAGACGATGCCGAACATGTCGTACGTCTCGCGCTCCTCCCAGTTGGCGGGCGGAAAGATGTCGTGCACCGAATCGATCCGTGGCGACTCGCCGCCAATGAAGGCCCGCACGCGGATGTCCGCCGGTTTGTCCAGGTCGCGAAGCTGATAGACGATCTCAAACCGCGCGGGGAACTCCCGAGATGAGTCGACGAGATGGTCGACACAGGTGAGGAACACGAGCAGCCGGTACCCTTGCGACTTCAGGGCGGACAGCGCTTCGCGGATGCGCTCCGCGGGCACCGTTACCCACTGGTCACGAGCGGTGACCCCTTTCTCGACGATGAGAGCGGCGTCGATCACGGGAGGTGGACGATCCCCTGAGCCTTGATCCGCTCCTGGAGGATCATCAGCGCGTTCAACAGGTCTTCCGGCCGCGGAGGGCAGCCGGGGATGTACACGTCCACCGGGACGATCTTGTCGACACCCTGGAGCAGGGCGTAGTTGTTGAACACTCCGCCGGTGGACGCGCACGCGCCCATCGAGATCACCCACTTCGGTTCGGGCATCTGGTCGTAGACCGTGCGCAGGACCGGTGCCATCTTCTGCGACACGCGGCCCGAGACGATCATCAGGTCCGCCTGGCGTGGCGAGGCGCGAAAAGCCTCCGAGCCAAAGCGGGCGATGTCCACCCCCGCGGTCGCGGTCGCGATCATCTCGATTGCGCAGCAGGCGAGCCCGAACTGCGCCGGCCACACCGAGTTGCCGCGACCCCATCCGATCACCCTGCCCAACGTGGTCGTGAGGACGTTGTCGCCGAGGGACGCTACAAGCTCCTCTACTCCCAATCGAGGCCTCCCTTGCGCCAGATGTGGGCGAGCGCGATAAGCAGGATGCCCATGAATACGAGCATCTCGATGAGGCCGAACCACTTGAGCTGGCGTAGGAGCACTGCCCACGGATAGAAGAAGATCGCCTCGACGTCGAAGATGATGAACAGCATCGCCGTCAGATAGAAGCGGACGGACAAGCGGCGGTGGGCCGGTGTGTCGGGGATGATTCCGGACTCGTAAGTCTCGAGCTTGCGCTTCGAAGGTCGCGAAGGACCGAGGATGAAGCTCAGTGTCACCAGCGCTCCGAGGAGCCCGAGGACTATCAGTACGAAGATTAGGAGCGGGACGTAGCTCTCGAGCAAGTTTCCGAACCAGCCTCAGGTGTAGGGGCTTTTGGGAACGGCCTTAATTCTATAGATGCCTTGAGAAATGCCGCGCGGGCGGCATCATGATCGTGTGAATCTCGAGCTCGAGTTCACGCACCGTGAGGGCCGGGGAATCGTGCGCGCAAGTGTGGACACGAACCACGATCCGGAGCGCTGGGGTTACCGCGAGGTTGACTTCGGAAAGCACCTGCGCGGCGCGATTGGGTTTCCGGTGTGCCACGCCACAGTGGAGCACCACGCTGAGGGCTACGCGCGTCTGTTGGGCTGGGTGCAGACGGTCTGGACGGACGGGGCGGGCGCGCTCGATCCCTGGGCGGCTTTCGATGACCTCGATCTGCCTTATTGCTGCGGCTTCTCACCCGAGCTCTTCGATACGCCCTGGCGGGTGGATCGCGAGCACGACGTCGAGTGGGAGGCGCACTCCTGGTTGTGCGGGCCGCCGGGTTCGTTGATCAAACGCGAGGTGGCGATGTTGTGCGGCTTCAGGTGGGGCTACCGCCTGCGCGGAGGGCGGGTCGAGATCTGGGGGCCAGAGCCGCTCGGCCTCGATGCTTGGCGTGATGACCTGCCTGTGCTCAGAGGGGCGTGTCCTTCCTGGACCTTCGCCTAGCTCGCGATTTGATTAATGGACGTCCTTGCGCCGGTGTTCGATTTTGGTGCCACGCGAGAGCGTGGCGTGAATCGGGCAGTACCGGTTGCAAGCCATGTCGATCGCCTCGTCAACCGACTCCTTGTCGTATTTGCCATCCCAGCCGGTCAAGAACGTGATCTCGATCTTGTTGAAGGCCCGGGGCCAGTCCTTGTCCTGCTCGCCCTCCACCTCGACGGCCAGCGACTTCAGCGGCTGCTTGAACTTCTTGAGCAGCAGGACGGCGTTCAGCCCCGTGCAACTGCCGAGCGCGCCGAGCACCATCTCGGTCGGGCGCATCGCCTCGTCATCGCCGAAGATGGGCGGCTCGTCGATGCTCGCGCTGTGGCCCGATGCGGATTCGATGTTGAACCGGACCTTGTGACCGGACCAGGTCGCTGTCGCCTTTGCCATGTGCCAACGATAGGCGGTCCGTATACTCCTGACGAACGTAGGGGGGAGTAGCCACTCCCGCTGGTCCCGTCAAGACGGCGGCAACGCCCGGGACCGCGGCGGACCGGCGTCCGCGGCAAGACCTCTACTCGGAATCGTTTTCGAGTGGAGGTTTTCATGATCAAGACCATTCTCATTTCGGTCCTGCTGATCGCGCTCACGGATGTGGCGTTGCAGCTGGACAACGCGCTTGCCATCTCGTCCGTGGCGAGTGGCGTACCGGCCGCATATCGGCTGCCCGTGCTTGCCGGCGGCGTGCTGCTGGCGGCCTGCTGCCTGCTTCTGTTCACGCTCATAGGCTCGAATCTCATCGAGCGGATCGGGTGGCTGAAGCCGGTGGCCGGGCTGGCCCTGGTGGTAATCGGGGCCAAGCTCGTGTTTGACTACTTCCGTCCTTGAGCGACGTCAAAGAGCCCAAACCGGGCAGCGGCCTACCGACGAACTGGCACATAGCCGGCGGCGTCGTGCTTCTCATCGCCGTGATCGTGGGGATCGGCTTTCTCATCGAGCACGACGTGTCGGGAGAGGTCGTCGACGTGGACGCCTCCATCGGCGCGCTGCTGAAGGCGTACGGCTATCTCGGCGGGTTTGCGCTGATCTACATCGAGGAAACCGGCATTCCGCTCTTCATCCCTGGGGACGTCTTCCTTCTGTATGTCGGCAGCCGGCTGCCACACGACATGCCGATCCTATTCGCGGCGTGGCTCGGCTTCGTCCTCGCCGTCACCCTTGGCGCAACCAACCTTTACCTGCTGTCGCGCCGCTTTGGCCGGCAGTTGATCGAACACCGCCTGGCTAGATTTCTTCACCTCACTCCAGAACGCGTGGCTGACGCGGAGAAGTGGTTCCGTCGCTATGGCCCCTGGGCGCTGATCTTCGGCCGCCACATTCCAGGGTTTCGCGTGCCTCTGACCGTTGTGGCCGGCATCCTCGAGCTTCCTTACCCCATCTTCGCGATCAGCGTGGCGGTCTCGAGCGCCATCTGGGCCGGTGTGTTTCTCACGCTAGGGGCGGTCTTTGGCAGCAGCATTGAGAGGTCGATACGTTCCAATCTGCTCCTGTTTGGCGAGGTGGCGGTTGTCATCGTGGTTGTCGTCGTGGCGGTGGCGTACCTGCGCTCGCGTCGTCACGCGCAGCAACCCTAGACTCAAGGCGTGCCTGACGACCCGCGAGACAGCTTCAGCCGCGTCGCGGCCAACTACACACGCTCAACCTTCCACACGGGTGTCGACCGACTGCAGGAGGTGATCGACCTGGTACACCCGCTCAAGGGCGACCTGGTCCTTGATGTCGCCACAGGTACCGGCAACACCGCATTCGCGTTGGCGCCGCACGTCCGCCGCGTTGTGGGTCTCGATCTCACGCGCGAGATGCTCGACCAGGCGCGGAGGATCGCCGCCGAGCGGGGAATCGAGAACGTCGACTGGGTGATCGGTGACGCCTGCACCCTGCCATTCGCCGACGAGACGTTCGACGTTTATGTGGTGCGGGCCGCTCCACACCACTTCCCGCGATTCGATGCCTTCCTCGATGAGGCGTTCCGCGTCTTGCGGCCCGGACGCGATGCGGCCTTCATCGATTGCTCGCCTCCCAGGGAGGCCAGGGATGTGCTCCATGAAGTAGAGAAGCGCCGCGATCCCTCGCATGTTCTATCGATGACTGTAGAGGAGTGGACCGAGCGTCTCGAAACAGCGGGCTTCGAGGTGGAGATGGCGAAGGCGCGTGAGCTGGACTGGGACTACGAAGAGTGGATGCACACGATGGCAGTCCGTCCGGAGCTGGCCGCAGAGCTCGCGACCGTGATCGAGTCGGCAGAAGGCGAGGCGCGCGACCAGCTGCATCCGGTGCGGCGGGAGGGCAAGCTCTATCACGCGTACTGGCACTGCCTCATCCGCGCGCACAAATCTGGTTGAATCTCCCTCTCCCCGCAGGGGAGAGGGTCGGCAGGGGGGTGCGCCGGGAGCTGGCTTTGCCAGGCCCGGCGCCTCGAGGGGGGAGTTCCCCCCTCGAAAATAGGGGCGTGAGTACTCCTAGGCCGCTCAAAGCCGGTGAGCTGATCGTCCTCATCGACAAGGCCGGCCGCCGCCACCGCGTCCGGCTCAAGGCGGGCGAGCGCCATTCGCTTCATTCGGGCGTCATCGAACACGACGAGCTCATCGGGCTGCCTGAGGGCGTCGTCGTCACCACTCAGATGGGCGCGCGCCTGCTGGCCGTGCGGCCGACATTCGCCGAACAGATCACCGGCCGCGTGCGCCAGGCGCAGCCGATCTACCCGAAAGACCTCGGCGCGATCCTGGTCGGCGCGGACATCCATCCCGGCGCCCGAGTGATCGAAGCCGGCACGGGCACCGGCGCGTTGACGATCGCGCTGTTGCGGGCGGTGGGCCCGGACGGGCAGGTCGTCTCATACGAACAGCGAGAGGACTTTCTCGAAGCGGCGAAGCGAGCCGTCACCGACACGCTTGGCGAGCTGCCGCCGAATCTCGAGCTCAAGCTCGGCGACGTGTACGCGGGCACCACCATAGTCGAGCGCGATATGGACCGGGTGATGCTCGACCTGCCCGAGCCCTGGCAGGCCGTTCCCGGGGCGAAGGATGCGCTCAGGCCCGGTGGGATCGTATTTGCACATTGCCCGAACGTGAGCCAGGTACAGCGATTCTTCGATTGCCTGCGCGAGGTGAGGGGCTTCGGGATGCTCGAGGCCTTCGAGGTGCTGCAGCGCGGCTGGACCGTGCGCGGGCGCAGCATGCGGCCGTCACACCGGATGGTCGCGCATACCGGCTTCCTATGCTTCGCGAGGCGCCTCGCCGAGGACGACCTGTTCGAACCTGAAGGCGAAGGCTTCCGGTAACGCAGCGTCTCGATTCGCGCAAGGCCACCCATACGCTGGCGTTACAACGAATGGACAACTGAACAACTAGCATTTGGGGGGAGTGGCAGTGTTCACAGACGGCGCGACACGCCAGCCGGTCCAGGTCACAGTCACCGGCGCTGCGGGTCAGATCGGATACGCCCTGGTCTTCCGCATCGCATCCGGCCAGCTGCTCGGGCCCGACCAGCCGATCATCCTGCGCATGCTCGAGATCGAGCCGGCCATGAAGTCGCTCGAAGGAGTCGCGATGGAGCTCGATGACTGCGCATTTCCGCTCCTCGCGGGCATGGTCATCACCAGCAAGTCCAAGGAGGCCTTCGAAGGCGCCAACTGGGCCCTTCTCGTCGGCTCCGTGCCCCGCAAGGAAGGCATGGAGCGCGCCGACCTTCTCTCGGTCAACGGCAGCATCTTCGGTCCGCAAGGAAAGGCGATCGCTGAGGCCGCCGCGAGCGACATCCGCGTCCTCGTCGTGGGCAACCCGTGCAACACCAACTGCCTCATCGCGCGCTTGAACGCGCCTGACATTCCGGACGAGCGATGGTTCGCGATGATGCGGCTCGACGAGAACCGCGCCAAGACGCAGCTTGCGAAAAAGGCGGGCGTGCCTGTCTCGGTGGTCACCAACATGGCCGTCTGGGGCAACCACTCGACGACGCAGTACCCGGACGCGCGCAACGCCCGGATCGCGGGCCTGTCGCCGTTCGATGTGATCAAGGACCACGGCTGGCTGAAGGGCAAGTTCATCGAGACGGTGCAGAAGCGCGGCGCGGCGGTCATCGAGGCGCGCGGCTCGTCGTCTGCGGCGTCAGCCGCCAACGCGGTGCTCGACTCGGTGAACAGCATCCGCACCCCGACCCCGTGGGGCGACTGGCACTCGCTGGCGGTGGTCAGCCACGGCGAATACAACACGCCGGAGGGCCTTCAGTTCGGCTTCCCTGTCAGGTCCGACGGCGCGCACTGGGAGGTCGTCCTGGGGCTCGAGCACGACGACGACGCCTGGGATCGCATCCGCAAGACCACGGAGGAGCTGATGAAGGAGCGGGAGATGGTCAAGGACCTGCTCCCGGCCTCGGGAACGGTCGCTTAGCCGGCTAGATCGAGCGGCGGGGCAGCCGGTTTATCGACCGATCGTCTTCGACCGTGACCCGGGAGTCGGAACCCCAGATCCAGGCCACGATGTCGAACACGATGAACACCGCCAAAACGAGCACAAGTTCCACACCATCTAGAACCCCGTGGCGGCTCGAATCGTTCCAGATTCCGGCCCTTTCCTGAACTCAACCTATCCTTGACAGGGTGAGCGTCGCGCTCGACCGTCACGTCTTCCCATTCACCGCGATAGTGGGCCAGGAATCGATGAAGCTGGCCCTGATTCTCAACGCCGTCGTGCCCACCATCGGCGGCGTCCTCATCCGGGGTGAGAAAGGCACCGGCAAGTCGACCGCTGTGCGGGCGCTGGCCCGCCTGCTGCCCGAGCACAACGTGGTCGAGGGCTGCCATTTCGGCTGCGACCCCGACGATCGCGAGGCGCTTTGCGCCGAATGCCGGAGCCGATTGCAGGCGGCCGGGGTGCTGCCCTCGCACAGGCGCCGGATGCGCGTGGTCGAGCTCCCGATCAATGCGTCAGAGGACCGCGTCGTGGGCACGATCGACATCGAGGCGGCCCTCCGGGCGGGGGCGCGGCGGTTCGAGCCCGGCGTCCTGGCCGAGGCAAACCGCAACATCCTCTACGTCGACGAGGTCAACCTCCTCGACGACCACCTGGTCGACGTGCTGCTGGACGCCGCCGCGATGGGCGTGAACGTGATCGAGCGGGAAGGCGTGTCGTTCTCGCACCCGTCGCGATTCATCCTCATCGGCACCATGAACCCAGAAGAGGGCGAGCTTCGCCCTCAGCTGCTCGACCGCTTCGGGCTATGCGTCGACGTCGAGGGCATCCGCGACCCGGACGAGCGGGTGCTGATCACCGAGCGCGATGCGGCGTTCAAGCGTGGCGATCACGAGTTCGCCAACGAATTCGCCGCCGCGGACCACAACCTCTCTCGCGCCCTCGGTGAGGCGATCGCGGCGGTCAAGAACGTCCGGATCGGCTCCGGTCAGGCTCGGCTCATCTCGTCCATCTGTGTCGAGGCTGATGTGCTCGGGCACCGCGCGGACGTTGTGATCGACCACGCCGCCCGAGCTCTCGCCGCCTATCGCAGGCACGCGACGCCGAGTCGAGACGACATCTACGACGCGGCCACGCTGGCCCTGGCCCATCGCGCTCGGCAGCCGCTCAACCGCGACGCGGAGGAGACCACCTCGCCGCAGAGTGGGGAGGACCAGGAGGGGTCCAAGCCGTCGGACACGCAGGCGGGCGAGCCGCAGGCGACCGACAGCGATGCCCCGGCCGAGACGAGCGCCGAGGAGAGCTCGAGCGCGTCCGACGGCGGACAGCAGTCGGCCGGCAGCGACCAGGGCATGACCACGGGCGGATCGAGCGGGCACGAGTCCGCGCCCGAGGCGGCCGAGACCTTCAACCTGCGGCGTATCGACCTTCCCCGGCAGCGGCGCGTGCGCAAGCAGGGGGGCAAGCGCTCGGCCAGCCAGACCCCCGACCGGCGTGGGCGGTACGTGCGCGCCGAGCCGAAGGCGAAGGTCAACGACCTCGCGATCGATGCCACCGTGCGCGCCGCGGCCCCGATGCAGAAAGACCGGGGCCGGCGTCCAGGCGAGCGCCTGAAGCTCGAGCGCGACGACCTTCGCCAGAAGGTGCGCGAGCGCAAGGTCGGCAACCTGATCGTGTTCGTCGTCGACGCATCGGCGTCGATGGATGCCGAGCAGCGAATGGCCGCCACCAAAGGCGCGATCCTGTCGCTGCTGCAGGACGCATATGTGCGCCGGGACCGCGTGGCGGTGGTCATCTTCAAGAACCGGACCGCCGAGGTCGTGCTACGTCCGACGTCGAGCGTTTCGCTGGCGCGGCGCCGTCTCGAGAAGCTTTCGGTCGGGGGCACCACGCCGCTCACCCACGGCCTCATGGCCGGCTACAAGGTCGTCAAGACCGAGCTGCTGCGCGACCCGACCATTCGGCCGCTGCTGGTCCTGATCAGCGATGGCCGCGGCAACATCTCGATGTTCAAGGAGGAGCCGCTGGTCGAGGCGCAGAAGGTGGCGGGGATGATCGAGGCAGAGGAGATCGACGCGCTGGTGATCGACTCTGCGCGGGACTACAGCCACCTGCCGTCGGTGCAGCACCTCGCTCGGGTCGCCCCGATGTACCAGACGTACGCCATCAACGCGTGCGCAGACCTGGCGGAGCGCATGGGCGCGCGGTATTACGGTCTGTACGACCTGTCGCGCGACGAGATTGCGTCAGCGGTTGAGAGGGAGCTCGGCCGAGGCAGGTAACCCAGCTCGCCACGCTTCACACACCGGAGCCAAACTGCCGCTAGCACCGAAGCACTGTGAGGAGGGAGTCGGGGTGGGTCTGGTGGCGATTACGTGCCTGGGTGTTGGCGCATCGATTTCTTTGAGCAAATTTCGCATGTAAATTCCGTCATCCGTCACTTGAGAATCGCACCCTGGGGGCAATCGTTCGGTCATTTGATAATCGCACCAGGCTTAGGCATTGGCGGCTCTTCGTGTGCTCAGCGGCATGGCTTGGAGGCGGCGGTCAATCTGGCGTTTGAGGGTGAGCGGGCTGACGGTTCTGTAGAGCTCCACCAGCGAGCTGGTCTTGGTGAGATCGGCCGTTCCGGAGGCGAGGAGGCGAAGAAGTGGCGTGGTTGGAGTGTCATAACGCTTGCGCAGCTGACCGCCCGCGGGGTGCTCCTTGCCGATGAGCTTCATGACCGGTTGAAAGCAGTTGTTGTAGGGCCGCAGGAGCTCGGTATAGAAGTCATCAAGCCAGCTCAACTGCCAGGGTGCATCGAGGCGCTGGTAGCCGATAAGCCGGCGGACAAGGGTCCAGTTCTTTTGCTCAACGTGGGGATTGTCGTTCTTGTGGTGAGGACGTGAGCGTGCGATGACGATGCCTTCTTCTCGACACCAATCGATGAGGCGTCGATTTAGAAACTCGGAGCCATTGTCAGCGTGGATGCCCAATAGCCGAAAAGGCAATTGCTGACGGATTCGCTGCATCGCAACCGCCACTGGTTCTTGGTTTCGTCCCATCACAGGGACGCGCTCGGTCCAGCCGGTGCTGAGGTCGGTAGCTGAGATCGTCCAGATCCATTCGCCGATGTTGTACTCACCGCTGTGGGAGACGCTGTCGACCTCCAGGTATCCGGGCTGATCCATCTCTTTCCACTGGCCGACAATGACCGGCACTTCTTTACGGAGGAGCGTGCCGGGCTTGGTCTGGGACATCCGACGGGCGAACAGCTGGCGGCGCTCGTGCCGCAGCTGACGAAGGTTGCGTTCCAAAGTCGAGACGCTGACTTGCTTGAGCTGAGTTTCGACCTCTGGTGTTACCTCGAGCTGTCCGTGCCGCTGGAGCAACGACAGGAGGTCGGGCAGAAAGGGCCGTAGGCGCTCGGCACAGATATTGCCGGCGGCCTCCCAAAGAACCCTGAGAGCGCGCTGGAACTCGAGCCCGTAGCGACGTCGGCGTGATGATCTACGCAACCGCAACTGCCGCCGCCGCTGTCTACCACCCAGAACCCGAAGGCCGTGCTTGCGTGAATAGCCCGTGGTCAGGCAATAGGCGTCGAGAATTCGGCTGCGTTCCTTGCGCTCGGCTGTCTGGTAGCTGGAGCCGAGTTCCGAAGCTAGCTGGTAGCGCTCCCCAATTCGCATCCGCTCCTCCCCGGCCGAGGCATTGGCGAACCAGCGTCTCGGTGCGATTTGTTGGTGACGGAACGCTGCGTCCGTTGGGTGCGATTCTTGGCGACTTAATACGAATGCTTGACCACCGAACAGATATTCGATACAATGCGAACATGTGTTCTGAGGGTGGGGTGAGGGGGAATTGGACCTCGCAAGAGCTCTTCCAGGAGATCCATTCGCTCCTCGATCGGCTCGCCAAGGAGGACCTCAACTCGGTGCCGGCGGAGTCGATGGGTGATGACCTGCTCGCACTGCAGCGCATCGAGAGTCGTCTCCAGGCCGAGACGCTGCGCCGGCTGCGCCGCTTCGACAGCGGCCAGGGTTATGCCAATTCCTTGGCGCTG
>WNEZ01019698.1_pt1 | contig 12598 bp, 12 predicted proteins | sample 5400521 | NCBI WGS metagenome assembly WNEZ01 (sample SAMN13153339, study PRJNA577476) | soil metagenome | isolation source: 120 cm saprolite under Douglas fir tree site 2 hole 1 replicate 1 | place: USA:California | collected 2015-04-18 | reverse complement strand
CCCTCGGAGTGAAGCGAATACAAGGAACGAAGGACATCTGGGAGGGTCGGGCGTCGGACGCACTCCGCTTCACCTTCCGGAAGATCGATGGCGGGATCCTTCTGCGAAACGTCGGGCCCAACGATCCGACGCTCAAGCGACCATGACTGCGCGCGCGCGATTCCTTCAGACCGTTGTGCGATCCGCCACTGAAATTCGCGAAGCAGGTGTTCAGGGTGTTCGGGATCGTGCCTGACGCCCGCTCACCCTCGAGATCAATTCGAGAATCCGGTCGACTTCGCGACTGCCGACGTCGCGGCTGCGGATAGTTACAAAACCACTGCTCTGCCAATTGAGCTAGGACGGCGCGAGTTTCCGAACGATTCTCGCATCTTCGGCGCGTATTTGATGCCGAAGACGGAGGTACTGAAAACCACCGCTCTGCCATTTTGCTAAGGAGCACAAGAATCGCTCGTGTTCTCGCAAGAAGTCGAAGCTCAACACGGCTATTCGCGATTTCGGTGCAGGTGTTCGGGCCGGGCGGTTTGCCGATACACGGACCGTCGACGCTCGCCGGTCCTTTGGCAGCGCACGACTAGCGGCGTCCGCGACAGTCAGATGTGATCACGATGCCGGTGTTAGGGCGTTGCGGCGACTGGGCGAAGGATCGGAATCGCGAAGGCAAACGTGCTGCCCTTACCAACCTCGCTTTCGACCCAAATGCGGCCGCCATGCAATTCGACGCGACTTGGTAGCCGCGGCGCTGCGTCGCGCTCCTTCGGGAGGGCATCCAGAGCACTAACGGACACCCGTGACGAGCGTCTCGCTGCGTATCGTGGGGCTCTGACCTACGACCGTTCCGCGCCGCGACAGGTCCTGCTGTGGCTCTGCGCGTCCAAGATCGCGGCGCTCGTCCTCGTGCTGGACCCGGCGGGGCTCGTCGCGTTCCAGCTGCCGAAGGCACTGGCGAGCCGAGCCTTCGAATGGGCGATCGCCGCGGCGCTGGCCTTCGCACTCGTGCGCTATGGCCGCGCGATCGTCCCGCGGCATCGCGCGCACGTCAGCGTGCTTGGCCTGCTCGCGGCGTGGGCGGCCGCCGCCGTGTTCGCCGCAGATCGCTACGTCGCGATCTTCGGCGATCCCGAGAACTATCTCGGCCTCACGTTCATCGTCGACATGGTCGTTCTCTATCTCGCGGTCAGCGTCGCGGTGCTCCGCGAGCGCGACGTGTTCGTGCTCCTCGTCGCGACGCTCGCCGCCGGCGCGGCGGCGATCGCGTACGGCGGCGCGCAATCGCTCGGTGCCGATCCGCTCGCGTGGGCCGCGGACCCGCGGACGCGACCGTTCGCATCGTTCGGGAACCCCGACCACTTCGGTCACTTCCTCAGCGTGTTCTTCGGACTCGCGCTCGGCCTGGCCATCGCGATGATCGGACGCGCGCGCCTCCTCGCGACGATCGGCGTGATCGCCGCGCTCGTCATGTCGGCGATCGTCGCCACGCGCGCGACGCTCCTCGGTGTGGGCGCGGCGTTGGTCGCGGCTGCGTTCGCGCACCGCACGACGACCCGCGCGCTCACCGTGGCCGCCGGCGCGATCGCTGTCGTCGGCCTTGGGTTCGCGTTCACGCCGCTGGGGCAGCGCTTCATCGCCGGCGGTGTCGTCTCGGATCGGCTCACGCTCTGGGCGATCGCGCTGCGCGCCACGCTCGCGCGCCCCATCTTTGGGTACGGCCCCGACAACTTCCGCGCGGCGTTCGCCGCGAATCGCACCGCCGAGAGCCTTCCGCTGCTCGGCCCCGGCCCGCAGGCCACCGCGCACAATTGGATCCTCGACGCGAGCACGACCACCGGCATCGTCGGCCTCGGCGCGCTCGTAGTGCTCTTGGCCGTGGGCACGATCGAGCTCTGGCGACTCGCGACCGAGCGTCCCGCAGCCGGCCTCCCATTGCTTCTCGGCTGGGCGGCGTACTGGACCGACGGGCTCGTCGCCGCGGCCTCGATGGCCGCGGTCTGGTACCCGTGGGTCGCGCTCGGCTGCGCCGTCGCGCTGCGCAGCGCGCGCGCTACCGAGATGGCGGCGCGTGGCCGGCCGCGGCTTGCGGCGATCGCGCTCGCGGCCATCGCGCTCATCGGCGCGGCGAGCGGTGCGCGCGCGCTGCAGGCGGATCGCGACGCGTGGAGATCCGAGGACGCCGCGCACTTCGGCGCTCGCGATACCGCGCTCACCTTCGCGGGCCGCGCCGCCGCGCGCGACGGCGGGCGGGCCGACTACTGGAACCGGCTCGGGCTCGCTTTCGAGGCCGAAGGCCTTACGACCGAGGCCGCGAGCGCGTACCGCGAAGCCGCGAGCCGCGGACCGTACGAGGCGGTCTACTGGGCGAACCTCGCGCGCGCGCGCGCGAGGATCGCCGGCTCCGACGCGACGCTCCGCGACGAATCGATCGGCGCAGCACGCCAAGCGACGATCGTCGACCCGAATGCGCCGGTGGGGCACGTCGCGCTTGCGGAGATCGCGACGGCGTTCGGACACTGCGATCTCGCGCGAGCGGAGGCCGCGCGCGCCGCCGCGCTCGAGCCCGGACACGACGAGCTGGTCTCGCGCGCCGGAGCCTGCCGCTAGAACAACAGAGAACGGAGCGGGTCTCCCCGCTCCGTTCGATCAGTCGTTGCCTGCCCGCGCGGTTACCGCTTCGCGCAGCCCGGCGGAAGCGATGCGCCCGGCCGGCCAGGAGGGCCGGAGTGCGCGTGGTTCGTGTCGCCACAGCCGAAGCCGGGCCGTGTTCCGGCAGTACCGGTCTGGCCGATCTGCTGGCCGCTCGACACGCTGTTCGCGACATCGGTGGCTTTGTCCGCGTGTGTCGTGGCATTCGCGTTCGCGTGCTCATTCGCCACGCCGCGGGTCGCCACGGTCGTCGACGGATTCGAGCCGCCGGTCAGCGCGTCCACGACGCTCGCCGCGACGCTCGCCGCGACAGCCGGCAGATCGATATGGATCGTCGCGTGCTCGGCCGCAGCCGCGCCGCTGTCGGTCTGCGCAGCGTCGGTGTTCGCGGCATTGATCAGGCTGTCGGCGCCGAGCGCGGCGCCACCGAGCGCCACGATCATCGCGCCGACCGCGAATGTCCGAAGACCCGCCATTCGTCTCATCATCGACGTCCTCCCTGGCATGGATGCCAGACGCGGAAGCCGCGTCCGCCATCGCTAACGCGGCCCGCCAGGGCTCCGTTAGCAGATGCCGCCGAAAGTCCTAGGTAGGTCGTTCGTGTGGCAGCCGCGCGCGGCAGTCCTAGCCAGCCCTCTTCGACCGTGGCCGGCGCGCGCCTCGCTTTTGCGTTTCGCGGGCCTCGACGCTCGCCTTGAGCGCAGCCATGAGATCGCCGATGGACACTGCGGGCATCTCCTCTCCCTCGGCGCGCTGCGCCGCGGGCTGATCAGAAAGGGCGCGCAGGCGTCTCGTTGCCTCGTGCAGGATCGGCGCGTTGAGCACCCACGCAAAGAAGTCCTCCTCGACGAGGTTCTGTATTCCCAGAGGTTCGAAGGACGTGCCATCGACGACGCCACAAAGCTGTGCCGGTCGGTACCGCATGACTCGCGATCGTCCACGGGACGCCGCGAGACGGGGACGCAATAGCTCGTGCTGACGCGGGCGTGCCTGCCGCCCGTCCCTGCGTGGGATTGCCCGCAAATACACCGTTCCACTCAGATGGCTCGCGGAGCGTCAGCGTGCCGGCAGGTCGGAAACCAATCGCGGGCACAAATACGGTTGCCTTCAAGAGCGCTGGGTGGAGGTGAGCGTCAAAGCGCGCCACGCAGCAGATCGAGCAGAGTGCGCGCGCCCGATCTTCTCTCCGCCAGGAACGCCTCGAGCTCGGCGCCGTACCGGGCTCGCCACTTGGGTGGGTATAGGTGCACGAGGCGTCTCATCGCGCGGCAAGTCTGCGCCGGGCCGTGCTCGCTAGACGGTGTGCCTCTTCTGCATCGGACGCGAGTACGCCACGACCGAGGGCTGTAATGCGGTAGGGCCGCCGTCGTGCATCGCCCGGGAGCGCCTCGATGTGTCCTGAAGATTCGAGGCGTGCGATCGCTCCATAAAGAGTTCCGGGACCAAGCCGTCGCCCGGCGAACGTCTCGACATCCTGCGCAATGGCGTACCCGTGCTTAGGTCCCGATGCGAGGCTCGTCAGAATTAACTGGGCTTCGTCCGAGAGTTTCATGCATCCATAGTACACGCCACGATACATCGGTGAACGTACTAAATGCGGTTCCGTCGAACGAGGTTAACGGTTGGGTATGCCGGGGCGTGTCACATCTTCGTCGATGCGTTACGCACTGCGCGTACCCAAGATGCGACATATGTGGCTCGCTCGGCCGCTCTGCGATCGTTCATGGCGTCACCGACCAGCATGTATTAATTGCGGTCGATTCTCACGAATCCCCCGATTGCGTCGTCATGACGGGTCCGTAACGAACGTTCAACGACTGAGTCACGCGATGACCGCGTGCAACTGATTTGCGGACCGCTCGCTCCCCCCACTCCCAACCTGAGAAGGGAAGACGATTGCTCAACACGATCGCGTCCATCACGACCGCCGCGCTCGCCGTCCTCGTTGCCGCCCTCATGCTGACCGCCCCGGCGACGGCTCGCTCGCTCGCGCTAGTCACATCGACGACCACGAACGCGAGCCCGATCGCGAGCCTCATCGTGAGCCCGGTCGACGAGACATTCGGCGAGCGAGCCGTGACGGTCTCGCGTTCGCTTGGTGCGGCCCGCGGATCAACGTCCGCGGCGCAGAACGTGGCCGCTCCCGCGGCGACCGCTGAGCCGGCCGCTCCGGCGCCAGCACCGGCGCCGGCGCCGAGCGTCGATGATGCGCGGTCATTCGCGCTAGCTCGGATCGGCGCGGTGCAGTTCTCCTGCCTCGACGCGCTCTGGCAGCACGAATCGGACTGGGACCCGTCGGCTGAGAATCCCACCTCCGGCGCCTACGGCATCGCGCAGGCGCTCCCGGCTGCGAAGATGGCAAGCATCGGCAAAGACTGGATGTCGAATCCGATCACGCAGGTGAGCTGGGGCCTCGAGTACATCGCCGCTCGGTATGGCAGCGCATGCAACGCGTGGTCGTTCTGGCTCAGGCACTACCCGCACTGGTATTGAGCTGAGGCGACGGCGGGAATTGTTCCTTCGGCACCGGCCTTCCACCGCGCGACGAAACGTACCTGCAGCGGCTCCGGTTCCTGAACGAGGATGCGGTCGCCTGGAGTCGCTGACGCTGATCCGCGCGTGAGGCTCCGCGCGCGGAGCTGAATGGCAAATCAAGGCTTGCGAATTAGTCCGCAAGCTTCGTCAGGTCGGCGAGAGCAGGTGTTCGGGGTGTTCGGATGGCGTGCCTGACGCCCGCTACCCCTGAGTCTCCGAGATTTCTGGTGTGGTTCGAGGAAGCGCGCGGGACTCGTCGCGGATCGTTACAAGACCACTGCTCTGCCAATTGAGTTAGGACGGCGCGAGTTTCCGAATAATGTTGCCACGCCGCGAAGCTCAAGGCGATGGTCGCGAAAGACTACTCGCGATCGCCGAGAGCGCGTGTCTCTGTGCTGAGCGCTGCGCCCGCGGCATACCAGGGGAGGTGGACGCATCCACCATGACCGCGGCGGCGTAGTCTCTCCGGCAGCCTCGCTATCTGAGGGGAGGGACCATGCTCACGTACCGCCGCTTCACGCTCGTTGTTGCCTTCGCCTTCCTTGTGTCCGTCTTCAGCTCGATGCCCGCCGCCGCCGGTGGCGGCGGCCAAGGCGCCATCCCACTTGTGGCCATCGGCACTGGCAGGCTCGCGCTCGATACCGGCGATCCGACCGGGAGCGACGCGACCGCCAACGAGATCCGCGGGACGACGATCAGCCCGAAGATCGCCCACTCTGGTCTGCAGGCCGGCCGCGTACCGGCTGATCACGTCCCATCACCAGCCCCGAATACGCTCGCGACCGCCAACCCGCACCGCTCACCGGCGCCACCACGATCAACGCCTTCTTCGGGCTCGCGCCTGAGATCATCCGCAGCAACCCGCCGGTATTCGGCGACTTCACGAGCGACCCGAAGTGCTACTTCGACGCCGCGACGAAACGCTGGTTCGTCACCGTGCTCCAGCTCGATGTCGATCCGTCGAGCGGCGGATTCACCGGTCGCGGTCACCTGCTGCTCGCCGTGAGTAGGACTGGCGACCCGACCGGCAGCTTCAACCTGTACTCGATCGACTCGACGAACGATGGGACGAACGGCACGCCGAGCCACCCCAATTGCCCCTGCCTCGGTGACCAGCCGCTCATCGGCGCCGACGCGAACGGCTTTTACATCACGACGAACGAGTTCGGTCCCATTCCGTCATTCGACTTCTTCAACGGCGCGCAGATCTACGCGCTCGCGAAGAGCAAGCTCGTCGCGGGCACTCTTGGGACTGTCACGCTCATCGACGGCGCCGACGCCCTGCTCGCGCAAGGCGGAAGCACGGCGTTCTCGGTCCAGCCCGCCACGGCCCCACCCGGCGGGGCATTCGCGAGCGCGAATGGCGGCACCGAGTTCTTCCTCAGCACTGCGGACTTCCGTACGACGCTGGACGACCGCATCGCCGTGTGGGCGCTCACGAACACGAGCTCGCTCGATTCAGGGAACCCGCGCCTGACGCTGCAGGCGACGATCGTCCAGAGCGAGGTCTTTGGCGTGACCCCAGCAGCACAGCAGAGGGATGGTCCCCTTCCTCTCGCGAACGCCTTCGGCTCGCCGACGGGCAAGCTGGAGCTCCTAGACACGAACGACCAACGTATGAATCAAGTTGTCTTCGCCGCTGGGAAGCTCTGGAGCGCGGTCGGCACCGTCGTGAAGACCCCCACCGGCCACACCGTCGCGGGCGTCGCTTACTTCGTGGTCACGCCGTCGGTGTCGGCCGGCGGGACCCTTGGTGGCGCGATCGCATCCCAGGGCTACGTCTCGGTCAATGAGCAGTACCTCAGCTACCCATCGGTTGGGGTGAACGCCGCGGGAGGCGCGGTCATGACCTTCACCTTGGTCGGTCCGGACTTCTTCCCAAGCGCGGCCTACACGAAGATCGATCTCGCAACAGGTCCAGGCGACGTGCACGTCAGCGGCCAGGGAGCAGGACCAGAGGACGGCTTCACCGGCTACGCCTTCTTCGGCTCGACGAACCGCGTCGCCCGCTGGGGCGACTACTCGGCGGCCGTCGCCGACGAAGCGGGCAACATCTGGCTCGCCGCCGAATACATCACGCCGCGGCCTCGCACATTCTTCGCGAACTGGGGAACGTTCGTCACGAAGGTCGCCCCGTAAGGCGCAATTCGCGAGCGATTTCCACGAGAGGCCGGTCTTCGGACCGGCCTCTCGAATTTTCGACACGCCATAGCGCGCTCGTGGTTGTAGAAGCCAAGGTACTGGACGAGGTCACGCCCGAGCGCGGTGAGCACCACCGCGAGAACGAGCCATGCGAGCGTCTCCGCGACCAGGACGACCCCGCGCTCGAGCAGCGCGGCGACCCTGGCACTCACGCGCGCTCCATTGACGGCTGCAATGGTCTGGCCTCCCCCATGGGCCCCGGGACCTAGCCAAGGTCCGCTAGGCGACTCGGCTCAGAGGAGCCCGAGCAGATGCCAGTACGGCAGGCTCAGTGCGAGGGCGGTGAACGCGACGACCAGGTACGCGAAGGCGGCGCGGCGCGCCTGGCCGTGCGAGTACAGGCGACCCTCGCTCGCCACATAGGCAACGAGGTACTCCGGCGTCTGCGCGATGACATGCCAGCTCAGCCCAAGCGTCAGGATCGCGATGACGACCAGCCAGGGACTCACGCCGACGGTTCCGGCGATCGGGATCAGCGCGAGGCCGAGCAGGACCACGGCCTGATCTGTCGGCAGCACCGAGCGAACGAGGACAGTGAGAAGGCCGACGAAGAGGACGAACACCGGTCCTGAGATCCCGAGCTCAGCGAGGCGGGCTCCGGCCGGCACCGCGACGATCTGGTTCAGGCGCAGTCCCTCCACAAGGTTGGACAGCGAGAGCGCGACGCCGTAAAAGATGAGGTAGCCCCAGTCGAGGCGCGCGAGATCCGACGCGCTGGACCGGGTCGCGACGCTCACAGCGATGAAGGCGAGGAGCGCTACCAGACCCGGGTGGATGAGGAACAGGGGTCCGACGATCCAGCCGACGAGCGTCAGGCCGACGATGACCGCGACCGCGAGCTCGACACGCGACGGTGGACCGAGGACGGCATGCTGGAGCCGCAACCGCTCGCGCCGCGGCGGTACGTCCGGGCCGGGTCGATTCAGCACGTTGAGCGCGACGAACATCCCGACGGCGACCATTACGCCCAGCGGCGCGGCGCTCACCAGCCAGAACAGCCAGCTGAAGCGCTCCTGATCCCTCGGCATGAGACTCCACAAGATCAGACAGACCGGCGAGCCATTCATGAAGAGGAAGAGGAACGGTCCCGATCCGACCCACGCCGAGAGCCCCAGCAGGGCACTCGCCGGCTGACGATCGCGCAGCCGCAGCGCGTCTGCGACCGCGACGCCGATCGGCGCGGTGATCGCCGCACGTGCCATCGCGAGCGGCAGCAGAGGAGTGAGCAGGATGCCGGTGCCGAGGAGCGCCGCCGATTGCCAGCGTAGGCCAGAGGGCACGCGCTCGATGAGGAGTAACCCGAGCCGGAGGAGCAGGCCCGAGCGAGCGACCGCGCTGGCGATGCCGAGGACGGCGACCACGAAGATCCAATTGAGCGAAGCGAAGCCGTAGATGGTCGCGTACGCCGGAGCGATGCCGCTGATCACCCAAGCCGCGACGAGGGCGAGCGAGACCACATAGGCGGGGACCGGCTCGGTCACCCACAGCGCGACGGCCGCGAGGACGAAGAGCGAGAAGCGCCACTGAGCTAGGTCCACGAAGAACGTTGCGGCGCAGAGGACGAGCGCCAGCGCGACGCCCACCGCCTTCACCGCGGGGCGCCTCGCGGGACTCGGCCCGGATCGGCCGCTGGGGAGGGCCGCTACGGTCGGCGTGGCAGTCGCGGATCCCGAGACAGGGAGATCGCGCTGCCGCAGGCGCCGCGCGAGCGCGCTCGCGACGGCGCGTCCGGCACGGGGGTCCTCGTCGAGGAGCCGGAGGAACGCCTCTCGATCGAGTCGCAGGAGCTCGCCGTCCGACTCGACGCGCACCGTCGCTGAGCGCGTGCCGGGGACCAGCAATCCGATCTCGCCGAAGTAGTCGCCCGGACCGAGCGAGCTGATGCGGCGCTCGGTGCCGGCATCGCCGCGCACGAACACGCCGAACCGGCCGCGGACGACGATGTACAGAGCTTCGGACGGGTCGTCCTGCTCGCACACGACCGCGCCGGCCGCGATGGGCTGCGGCTCGATGTGCGCGACGAGGCGCGCAAGCGCGACGCGGTCCAGCCCGGCAACGAGGTCGACGCGCCAGAGAAGATCGCGCCGCGCCTCGTCCACCGCTGAGGCTGTCTCGCCCGAATGCTCGCTGGTCACGCTACGCCCGGCGCTCCACGCGCGGAGGGTAGCCTGAAGTCACTTCGCGAACCCGGAACCGCATGAAGGCAGGTGTCGTCAATGTGGCTTGTGATCGCTGGCTTGCTGTTCGCGCTGTGGCTCTTCGTGACTGTGACGAGCAAGGTGACCGGAGCGCTGATCCACCTGCTCCTCCTTGCCGCCGTCGCGTTTGTCATCCTCCAATTCCTCGGCGTGGGCTGAGCCACCACACCGAGCGATCGCGAGGTCTTCCGGCCGAGCCGCGGGCAGAGTGGAGTGCAGCCGTCAGTAGGTGGGATCGTCGCGTTCGCGTCGCGCTAAGCCTTGCGCTCCATCTGGACGCCTGTGCCAGCGAAGCACATCACGAACTTGAGCGTCGTCGTTCCGGTGTTGCGGATGCTGTGGAATCCGTCCGCGGGCGACATCACGCAGTACGACCCCGCGCGGATCGGACTGGACTGGTCCCCCACGCGCACCTCGCCGTCGCCCTCGAGAACGAAGAAGCCCTCTTCGACGTAGCCATCGCCGACCTTGTGCCGGTGCACCGGGATCTCATGCCCTGGGTCGATCTCGGCGGCGCCAAACGACAGCTGCGCCGATCCCTCTGCCGCATCGAAGTAGATCGCGCGGCGAACGCCGGGGAACGTCTCGCCCAGCGGCTTGTCGGCGCGATTGGTAACTCGCATCAATCCCCTCCCGCGAAGTAGCGCTGGGCCGCCGCCACGCCCACACCGAGCTCGATCGGCTGGCCCGCGTAGAGCAGCGCGAGCTCGGTGCCGGCGAGCGTCGCAAGGACTTCCAGCTCGTTCAGCGATCCCAGGTGGCCGATGCGGAACACCTTCCCCCGGAGCTGACCGAGGCCGATCCCCAGCGCAAGGTTCAACCGGTCGGCCGCGACCTTCACCACCTTGTTGGAGTCGACCTTGTCGACGACGACCGCGGTGAGCGAATTCGAGGCGCGAGCCGGATCGCTCGCGAGCAGCGGCAGCCCCCACGCGCGCACCGCTTGACGCGTGGCCTCCGCGAGACGCGCGTGGCGCGCGAAGACCTCGTCGAGGCCTTCCTCGAACAGCATCCGCAGCGCCTCGCGCATGCCAAAGAGCAAGAGGGTCGCCGGCGTGTAGGGAAAGAACCCCTGCTGCATGTCGCGGATCACCGGACGCCAGTCGTAGAAGTAGCGCTGGGTGCTGTTCGTCGCGGCGGCCTCGATCGCTCGCTGGCCCACGCAGAGGATCCCGCTGCCCGGCGGCAACATGAGTCCCTTCTGCGTACCGGTCAGCGCCCCCAGCGCAGCTTGACCTCATCCACCTGCATCCCCAGCGCGCGGGCCGCGTCGGCGTAGAGCTTCGCGAAGTGGCCGTTCTCGAAGCTGAGGACGCGCTCGCCCGGGCTGAGGGTGTTCACGAGCGACGCCTCCCAGGCGCCGGTCCCGCTGCCGGGGAAGATCACGGGCTCGCCCTTCTCGGTCTTGAAGACCTTGCGCAGTCCCGTGCGGATCTCAGAGACGAGCGCGGGCATCTCTGGTCCACGGTGGTCGGGGACGGGCCGATCCATCGCGCGAAGCACGCGCTCCGGCACGTTCGTCGGCCCGGGGATCTGGAGGAAGTGACGACCCGGCACGGGCGCGATTTTGGCACAGCGGCGCTTTGGGCCTCAGAGCGCTGAGTCGTCAGCCCGCCGAGTTGAAGACGCGACCCACGAGAAAGCCGATCCCCGCGGCCCCCAGGCCGATGACGAGCATCCGGAGTCCGCTCATCCGCCAGTCGCCCACCAGCGTCACCGCGGAGTAGACGCCGACCCCGAAGAGGGCGATGGCGCTCAGCACGATCGCCAGGATCAGCGCTGGATCGCGGGGCAGGAACATGAACGGGGCCAGCGGGATCAGGTGACCGACGAGCGTGGCGATCGTGATCACGACCGCGACCCGGAGGATCTCGCGCGTCTGCACGGGCTGTAGGTGCAGCTCCTCGTCCATCATCGTCGCCAACCAGGTCTCGCGATTGGCAGTGATCGTGTCGACGACGCTCTCCAGCAGCGGCCCCGAGAAGCCCTTGGATGCGTAGATGTCGCGGATCTCCTGGCGCTCGGCCTCCGGCATCGTCGCGATCTCCGTCGCTTCACGCGCCTTCTCGGCCTCGTAGTAGTCGCGCTCCGAGATCGAAGACGTGTACCCGACCGCGCCCATGGAGATCGATTCGGTGATGGCCGCGGCAAAGCCGGCAGCGAGGAGGACCGTGTCCGACCCACCCCCGGCGATGACGCCGAGGATGATCCCGAGGATGTTGACCAGGCCATCCTGGCCGCCGAGGATGACATCGCGCAGCCAGTTGGTCTGACGATGCCCCTCGCGATGTCGTCCCGCGGTGAGGGCCGCGCCCGTCGCCGTGGCCCGTATCGCTCGACCAAGCCGCGTCGCTCCCGATCGATCGAGATCGGCGCTCATCGTTCCGCTCGGCTCCGACCGATCCGGCCGAGGTGGGTGTCGGCAAATGAAGTCGGGTACTTGAGGCCGTAGCCCAGCAGCCGATCCATCCCGACGTGCGCGACGAGGATCGCGCCCGCGATGAGCAGAGCGGTATTTGCGAGCCACCAACCCAGTCCGATCAGGATCAGACCCGGCAGCCAGTTGTGCAGCGCGTTGTATGTGACGGCACCCACCCTGGAATTCGCGAGGTAGCCGACCATCGAGACGTCGACGGCGAGGAGGAGGGGCACGAGGAGCCACGGGTTGCCGCCCTGTGCGAAGTAGAACGCGACGGCGAGCGCGAGAGCTGCCGCAGCCTCGAGCCGCAGCAACGTGCGAACCGCGCCGGTGACCACGGCGTCGAATGGTAGGGAACGCGAAGGGCGGGGCTGAGCTAGGTCTCGGTGCCGGCCCGGCGCTGACGCGCGCGCTGATCCTCGAGACGGCGCGCGGCGAGTCGCTCTTCGAGCGCCCTCTCCTGCTCGGCACGCCAGACGCGGAGGCGCTCTTCCTCTTCCCGCCGACGGTGCTCGATGATCGCTTCCTCTTCCTGGCGTCGCGTCTCGAGGCGCTTCTCGAACTGCTCTTCCTGCGCGAGGAGCTCGGCCTCGAGGTGCTCCTG